>Ga0208587_1000240_pt1 | contig 30385 bp, 26 predicted proteins | sample NGESurdeep092012_7_FD_184472 | JGI IMG/M metagenome (GOLD analysis project Ga0208587, IMG submission 184472) | Arctic peat soil microbial communities from Barrow, Alaska - NGEE Surface sample 210 deep-092012 (SPAdes) | ecosystem: Environmental > Terrestrial > Soil > Wetlands > Peat ...
GCGCCACAACTCGAGTTCTTCTCGTCCCTCAATTCGAGCCCGCTTGATCGACGCTCGGACGCGTTGCCCTGGATGCCATCCGAGCAGCGAGCGCAGCGAGTTGATCGCTTCGGTCGCCTCGATGCAGTGGCTCATCGCGAGTTCTTCTGCCTGTGACAGCAGGTTCGTTGCCGACGGCTCCGGATACTTCGCGATCGGCAGATGCGCCGCGAGATTCGGCTCGTCGAGGTAAGGCCGAATCACCTGCCAGATTTCCTCCGACACGAACGGCATGAACGGATGGATCAAGCGCAGCATCCTATCGAATACGTTGACCAGCACCCATCGCGCGGCAGCCTGCCGCTCGCCGCCGGCCTTGAGCGGCTCCTTGGACAGCTCGATGTACCAATCGCAGAACTCGTGCCAGATGAACTGGTACAGCTTCATCGCCGCGACGTTGAATTCGTAAGCGTCGATCGAGCGGGTGACTTCGCCAGTCGTGTCGTCGAGCCGCGACAGAATCCATCGCTCGGCCAATCCCAGCTTTGCGGTTTCGACTTTCGGCAGTGGCTGCGGCGCACCGTCGAGATTCATCATCACGAATCGCGCCGCGTTCCAGATTTTGTTCGCGAATGCGCGCGACGCCGCGAATCTGTCGTGCGACAGGATCACGTCGCGACCCTGCGCGGCCAACTGCGCCAGCGTGAAGCGGACCGCGTCCGCCCCGTACTGTTCCATCAAATCGAGCGGGTCAACGACGTTGCCCTTCGACTTGGTCATCTTCTTGCCAAGCTCGTCGCGCACCAGCGGCGTGATGTACACGTCCTTGAACGGCACCTTGTCCGTTAGCTCCAACCCGAACATCATCATGCGCGCGACCCAGAAAAAGATGATGTCGAATCCCGTCAGCAGCAGGCTGGTCGGATAGTAGCGATGAAACTCGGGCGTATCGTCCGGCCATCCGAGCGTGGACATCGGCCACAGGCCCGAGCTGAACCAGGTGTCGAGCACGTCGTCGTCCTGGATGATGTCGGAACCGTCGCACTCGGGGCATCGCGCCGGCCGCTCGGCCGCGACAATCAGATGGTCGCATCGCGCGCATCGGTAGGCGGGAATCCGATGGCCCCACCATAGCTGGCGCGAGATACACCAGTCGTGGATGTTCTCGAGCCAGTTGAAAAACGTGTTTTCCCAGAACTTCGGATGAAAGGTCGTGTCGCCCTTGCGCACCGCTTCGATCGCGCGATCGGCCATCTCCCGCGTCCGCATGAACCATTGCTCGGAGAGCATCGGCTCGACGACCGTGTCGCATCGCGAACACACGCCGAGCGCGTGGGAATGCGGCTCGATCTTTTCGAGCAGTCCGGCCTGCTCGAGGTCCTTGACGATTTGCTTGCGCGCATCCTCGCGCGAAAGCCCGCGATATGCGCCCGCGTTTTCATTCATCCGCCCCCTGCCGTTGAGCACCGGGATCTGCTCGAGGCCGTGACGTTTGCCCAGTTCGAAGTCCACCGGGTCGTGGGCGGGAGTAACTTTCAAGGCGCCGGTGCCGAATTCGCGATCGATCGCGGCGTCGGCAATGATCTTTATCTCGCGCCCCACCAGCGGCAGGCGAATCGTCTTGCCGACGTACGACCTGTAGCGCTCGTCGCCGGGATTCACGGCGACCGCGGTGTCGCCGAGCATCGTCTCGGGCCGCGTAGTTGCGATCGTGATCGAACCGCTGCCGTCAGCAAACGGGTAGCGGATGTACCAAAGGCTGCCCTGAACGTCCTTGTGATCGACTTCGAGATCGGACAGCGCCGTTTCGCATCGCGGGCACCAGTTGATGAGCCGTTTGGCGCGGTAGATGAGACCCTTGTTGTAAAGATCGACGAAGACTTTCGTCACGGCGCGCGAAAGACCCGGGTCCAGCGTGAAGCGCTCGCGGCTCCAGTCGCATGACGCGCCCAGCCTGCGCAATTGGTTCAGGATTCTATCGCCGTAAGTCGCGCGCCATTGCCAGACGCGATCGACGAATGCATCGCGGCCGAGGATATGACGGTCCTTGCCATCCTTGGCGAGAGCCTTCTCGACCGCGTTTTGCGTCGCGATTCCGGCGTGATCGGTGCCGGGCAGCCACAGCGTGTTGAAACCCTGCATCCGGCGCGTGCGCACGATGATGTCCTGGAGCGAGACGTTGAGCGCGTGGCCGAGATGGAGCTGACCGGTGATGTTCGGCGGCGGAATCACGACCGAGAAGGCTTTGCCCTCGCGCGCGGGATCGGCCTTGAAGTAGCCGAGATCGATCCACTTCTGAAACCATCTTTCTTCAGCGGACTTCGAATCGAATGTCTTGGGCAAATCCACCGCAATCGCTCCGTCGAAAAAAGGGCGCGGCGCGCCCTTCGTCTCAAATCATATTGTCCCGCCGGTCACCTCTCAAGCGCGATCCCTTGACGGCAAGCCGCCCCGGCGATCAAATGGCTTGTAAAAGCGCGCCGGTTAATAATATCGTGCGCATGCCCATGGGGATGGGCTGAATTCGACTCCGGAGGGGAAATTTCTATGACTCACGCGTTTAGCAAACTGGGTATGGCAGCCGCGCTTGGAACGTTGCTTATTGCCGGCGGAATGTCGGGTTGCAGCTCGCTTTCCACCGACCACGTCGATTGCAACGTCGTGAAGTTGCAGACGGAATCGGGTCGCTCGGATGCTGAGATCGCGTCGGCCATCGGCGCCAGCGTCAAGGATGTCGCAAAATGCCACGGAACTGAAAAGTCGGGCAACAAGACCTCGGATGCCGCGATCCCGTCGGACTATTGAGCACGCCGCGGCCTCGCGGCGCCGGTTAAAAACGCGGCCTCGCGGCGCCAGAAAAAAGGGGATTGGTGCGAGAGAGGGGACTTGAACCCCTACGAGCTTGCGCTCACAAGGTCCTGAGCCTTGCGCGTCTGCCATTCCGCCACTCTCGCGTGCGAGGGCAAGAGTATAGGGTTAACCGCCTGATGATTCCAATTCAAGACGGGATTCCAAAATTCGCGCGGCCGGCTTGAGCACGCGGCGCCAGTGAAAAAGTGAAAAAGTGAAAGACAATCTGCAGTTACGATGAGTGGTCGGGTTCGCGGCGCGATCGCGCTTGTGCCGGCGCCGGGGCCGTCAACGCTCGCGCTGGACTTGAGTGCGGGCGACGGCCTGTCGAGCCGTCTCCTTATGGAGCGTGGATGGCGGGTAGTATCGACCGAGTATCGAACCCGCAAACCCGGCTGGGTGGCGGTCAACCTCGATCACGATCTCCCGTTTCGCCCGGCGCGCTTCGACCTGGTGATGATGCTCGAAGTGATCGAGCATCTCGCCGACATCCCGCACGCGCTCGGTGAAATAGCGCGCGTGATGCGGCCCGGCGGGGTCGCGATCGTCACCACGCCCAATCGCCTGAACGTCAGCTCGCGAATACATTACTTGCTGAGCGGCTACTACAAGGGACGGCGTGCGCCGCTGGCGTACCGCTATCGCGTCGCGGACGGCCGCAACTGGCACGTGATGGGCCTCAACGACCTGCATTGGATCGCATGGGGGGCGGGACTTCGGATGGAGGCGCTCGGGCGCAACCGGCGCAAGTTGCGATCGCGAATCTTTGCGCCGATTCTGTGGCCGTTGATCGCGGGGTTCTCGTGGATGCTCTACGGGCGCACAAAAGAACCGGCACAGCGCAAAATCAATCGCGAGCTGCTGGGGTTCATGACGAGCGCGAGCCTGCTGATGGACGAAAATATCATCATGCGATTTCGCAAGGTGGATAGCTCCGATTCGCGTCAAGATTGAAGGGCATTGAAGACCTCCGTCATCGTCGCGACTCACGGCAGGCCCGACTCGGTTCGGCGGCTGGTGGCAAGCCTTGCGCCCGAACTCGCGACTGGTTCGCGTGAGATAATCGTCGCCGAAAACGGCACCCCGGCGCCGATGGAGCTGTCGCTCGAAGGCGCGACGCTCAAGCATCTGCACGAACCTCGCGCCGGAAAATGCCGCATTCAGAATCGCGCAATCGCGGATGCGGCCGGCGAAAGCGAAATCCTTGTCTTCCTCGACGACGATCTGATCGTCGCGCCGGGCTATCTCGAGGCGGTCGAGCGGTTCTTTGACACCCATCGCGAGTTCGCCGCGATGAAGGGGCGGATCCTCCCGGCCGAAGACCCCGAAAAAAAGGTCGGGCCGATGGCTGTATACCTCGACCTGCCGATCGCCGACCATGGCGAAAAAGTAATCGAGGTGCGCGGAGTGCTCGGCGCGAATATGGCTTTTCGTGCCGGCGTGCTTAAGCAAGTGGGACCGTTCGACGAGCGCCTCGGTCCGGGCGCGGGCGGGCACGAGGAGGAAACCGAGATGTCGGATCGAATTCGGCGCGCGGGCTTTCGAATCGGATACGCGCCGGAGGCGCTCGTCTATCACGAAGTCGACGCCGCACGCGCCAATCGCGAACGATTCATCAGAATTGCGCGCGAGCGCGGCCGGTGCCGGATGCTGCATGAGAAGCATTCCAGCCTGGACGTGATCCTGAAGAACGCGATCGCGATGACGCGGCTGCGGATTGCGCAGTTGACGGGCGCCGGCATCCCGCGAATCGCGCGCGAGGAACGCAGGCTCGCAATCGCACGCGGAATGTTCGACGGTCTGGCCGGCTAGAAACGCGCCGCGCGCCCTACCCTGTCGATTCAATCAGCGCGTTCAATTCGTTTGCGTACCGCGTCCAGGTGAATTTCGCGGCCGTCTCCCGGGCCTCAGCGCCAACACTTGCGGGCGCGTCAAACAAGGCGCCGAGACGAAGCGCAACCTCGCCCACGTCGTCGGGGTTCTCGACTCGAAACCCGCGCATCGAGGGCGGAACCAACTCCGCAACGCCCGAGGACGCGCTGGTCATCACCGGCAATCCACTGGCCATCGCTTCCATTACGACGTTGCCGAATGGTTCGAACAGCGACGGCATCGCAAACGCGTCCGCCGCGTGAAAGATAGCCTCGACGTTGGGTTGTGGACCCGCGAAGACTACTCGAGCGCCGACGTTGAGGGCGCGAGCGCGGCGCGCGAATTTGCCGGCGGCTCGATCGGCGCCGACCACCAGCAAAAACGCTCCCCCCGCCAGCAGCGGCCATGCTTCGATGAGGAATCCCAATCCCTTGCGCGCGAAGCCATTGCCAACAAAGACGATCACCCGGGCACTGGCCGGAACTGCAAACTTCTGGCGAATAGCCGCGCGCTCGGACGGATCGGCGGCGGGCCGGAAGCGATCGAGATCGACGCCGTTGTAGATCGTAACCGCTTTTTCAGGCGCGAGGCCGAATTCCCGAATCAGATCGTCACGAACGAAATTCGACACCGCGATCACGCGCTTCAGGCCGGGACTTCGGAAGGCCTGGCGCTCGACGAGCATCTGCACCTGATGATACGGGCTGATATGCATCGCGAACGCGCCTGGCGCGCCGCGCCATTTTCGCGCCGCGCGGATGTAACTGGCATGCGCGCCGCCGCCGGAGCGCATCACGTCTGCGCCGACGCATCGCGCGAAGCTCAGCACCAGCTCGGCCCCCGCGCGGCGCGCCGCAGGCGCAGCAGTCCATGCGAATCGCAGCAGGGACAGGGCGCGTCCGAGCCTTGGGCCGGCGCCGACGCGATGAACGTCCCAGTCGCCGGTCGCGGCGCGGATCTCGTCTGCGAAAATCGTAATTTGATGGCCCGCCGCGCGCAGGCCTTGCGCCGTAACGATCAAATCACGCTCGGTGCCGCCGCCCGCGCTATCGAAACGGCGCGTCAGTATCGCTATCCGCATCGAACGACGCTCCGCGGCATTGCCGCCGAATGGGTTTTGCGCAGTGCGCACAAAAGATGCGCCGCCCCCTGCCGTGTGATAATTTCATCCACAGGATGTGAGGTGGTGGAATGATCGAAATTCAATGCACCAGTTGCCACACCCGGTATCGGATTGATGAGCGGGTCCTGCCCGACGATACACCGACCTTCAAGTGCTCGCGATGCGGCCACGTGTTCAACGCGGACGCGGTGCCTGCAAGAGTGCGCAAACCGGCTCCACAAGCGGCCGAGAGTGAATCTCAGCCGGCGCGCACCATTCGCCCCGCGCGGCCGCGCGCAGGCGCGCTCAAGTCTCCGGTCGAAAGCGACGTAGTCAAACGCGAGCCTGGCGCGCAGCCGCGGCCAACCAATCCGCCCCAGCCGGAAGTGCGCGTCCAGGAATCGGAGCCGGACCAGCGCGAGCCTTTCGAGCACAGCATGCCCGAAGCGCCGCCCCAGGAGCCCCGGGATCGATCCGAAAAAGTACGGAACGAGCCGGAAGCTGACGATCCGCTCAATCGCTCCTTCGGCGACCGTGAGCAGAAAGCCGACACCGGCGAAAATCTGAAATTCGATTTCAGCGACGAGCGCAATGAAATCGGCGACGCGCCGCCGGAGCACGAGCTCGAGCGCCCCGAGCCCGACGACGGCGGATGGCAGGTGGGCGATGCGCCGTCCGAGTTCGAATCCGCGCCGATTCGCCAGGCCCCGACCATGATGGCCGAGCCCGAACCGGCTCCGCGCCCGGCGCCCAATCCGGTGCGTCGCGCGGCTGCGCCTCTGCGTGCCGCGGCGCCTCGATTCGCACCGCCGCCGGCGCCGGCGAAACCCGCAGGGTTCCAGCTGGGTCCGGTCGGCGATGAGAGCGCTGAATCGGCGGCGGCTGGCGCAACTCATGCCTCGGGATTTTTTCTCGCGATGTTTTTCTTCGTAGCGATCGTTTTCTTCGGTGCGAGCGCGCTCATCTGCGACGAGCCCGGCGCCAGCGCGCGCATTCTCAGCGAGGCTCCGCGAATCGGCGGTTACTTCGCGCGCCCAATCGTACCCGCGATGCTGGTGGCGCTGCATGACGTCCGTTCGAAGTATTACACGCTCAAGGGCGGCCATGTCGCGTTGGTGATAAGCGGCGACGCGCAGAACGTCGGAACGCGTCCGTTGCATCTGGTCGAGATCGACGCCGATCTGATTGGCGCCGGCGCGCATCCGATCGCCGGCCAGAGCGTCTATTGCGGCAACGAGCTCTCGGCCAAGATGCTTGGCGAGATGACGCCGCGCGAAATCGAATTCTCTCAGGGCTTGAGTCCGCAGAAGGCGTTCGCGATGGAGCCATCGGCGTCGGCTCCTTTCCTGATGGTGTTCATAAATCCTCCCGCCGGCGCCGGCAAGATTAGAATCTCGGTGTCAAAGGCTGTTGCGGCGGCGACCGCTCCCGATTCCAGCGCGAGCGCCCGGCCGCCGGCCTGAATCTCAGTCGCCGCGATTATTCCTTCTCGCGCGCGAGCAGCTCCGCGTATTCGTCGGCGTCCATCAGGTCTTCGAGATCGCTCATGTCCGTGATCTTCACCTTGATCAGCCATCCGTCGCCGTACGGGTCTTCGTTGACGGTTTCAGGGCTCTCAGGCAGGTCTTCGTTGATCTCGATGACGGTTCCGGTGACGGGCGCGTAAATATCCGAGACCGCCTTGACCGACTCGACGACGCCGAACGGATCGTCCTTGCTGACCTTGTCGCCGACCGCGGGCAACTCGATATACACGATCTCGCCCAACTGGTCTTGCGCGTGATCGGTGATTCCAACGGTCGCGACGACATCTTCGGTTGCGACCCATTCATGCTCTTTCGAATATTTGAGCCCCTGCGGGATCTCCATGACTCCTCCCAAAATCGTGAGCGGTGCGCGTTTTGCGGCCGCTTCGCGCCAAGCCGATCGCGATCACATCAATGCTCATGAAAGGCAGTGGAGTCAGTCTTGTCAAGTTCCGCTTCGCACCCTCCCGGGCATCGATCATGCGCGCGACTCTTGACTGTTGCGCGCCGATCGCATTAGCGGTCGCGCCCGCCGCGATTGCCAGCCGCTCGTCATGCGCCGTATCGTCGATGCCAGGCGGATGAGATCGGCCGATCGCGCGGATACGGAGGACCTGTCTGCATGAATGTTGGAATTCCCACCGAAATCAAATCCGACGAGCAGCGCGTGTCGCTGACTCCGGCGGGCGTGGCCGCGCTGCGCGCGCACGGTCATCGCGTGACGGTCCAGGCCGGGGCCGGCATCGGCAGCGGATTTACCGACGGCGACTATCGCAAAGCGGGCGCATTGATCGTAACCGGCGCGCCCAGCGTATGGCGCCGCGCCGACCTGATCCTGAAGGTCAAGGAGCCGCAGCCGCCGGAATATCCGCTGATGCGCCCGGGGTTGATTCTTTTTACCTATCTTCATCTCGCCGCGGACCGGCGTCTTTCGCGCGAGTTGATTCGCCGCCGCGTAACGGCAGTCGGCTACGAAACGATCCAGCTCGAAGACTTAAGCTTGCCGCTGCTCGCGCCGATGAGCGAAATCGCGGGCCGGCTCGCGATTCAGGCCGGCTCCTGGTGCCTGCAGGCGCGCAGCGGCGGCCGCGGCGTGCTGCTCAGCGGAGCGTCAGGCGTCCGCCCCGGCAAGGTGGTCGTTGTCGGCGGGGGAATCGCCGGCCTGAACGCATGCCGGGTTGCCGCCGGCGTCGGTGCTGAAGTGACGATCATGGATATCAATCCAACCAGGCTGCGCTATCTGAGCGACCTGCTTGGCGGGCGCGTGACCACCGTGATGTCGAATCGCGCGACGATCGACGAGGAAGTTACCAACAGCGACCTCGTGATTGGCGCGGTGCTGGTTCCGGGCGCGCGCGCGCCGCGGCTTATAAGCGCAAAGATGGTTGCGCGGATGCGTCGCGGTGCGGCGATCGTGGATTTATCGATCGATCAAGGCGGAATCGCGGAGACCTCCGCGCCGACGACGCACGCGCGGCCGACGTTCATTCGTGGCGGCGTCGTGCACTACTGCGTGACGAACATGCCCGCGATGGTGCCGCACACCTCAACCTACGCGCTCACCAATGCGACGCTGACTTATGCGCTGGAGATCGCCGATCACGGGATTCTCGGGGCCGGACTGCACAACCCCGCCATTCGCCACGGACTCAACACCTTCGACGGCCATGTCGCGCATCCCGCGGTCGCTCAGGCGCTCAAGATGAAGCCGCACTCGCCGTGGGAATAGCGCCTCTTAGCCGCGCGCGCATTCTAGGCAAGATCGAACAGGAGCACTTCCGCATCTTCGGGCGCGGCGAATTTCAAGCGCGACTCATCTGCGATCTTCGCACCGTCGCCTTCTGCGAGCGCGACGCCGTTGAGGTTGACCTTGCCGCGCGAGACGTGGACGTAGGCCTTGCGGCCGGCGGCGAGCTCTTTGTCCAGCGACCGGCCACCATCGAGTGCGCCGATATACAAGTCGGCGTCCTGATGAATCCTGAGAGCGCCATCGCCACCCGCGTGCGATGCGACGAGGCTCAATCGTCCCTTCGTGCGATCGCCCAAAGTCTTCTGCTCATACCCGGGCTTGATTCCGGCCGCCTCGGGGAGAATCCAAATCTGAAGAAGATGTAGCGACTGCGTCGGCGACGGATTGAACTCGCTGTGCTGGATGCCGGTTCCAGCCGTCATTCGTTGCACATCGCCGGCCGGAATCACGCTTCGCGTGCCGAGGCTGTCGCGATGCTCGACCGCACGTTCCAGCACATAGGTGATGATCTCCATGTCGCGATGGGAATGGGTGCCGAAGCCCTTCGCCGCTGCGATCCAGTCATCGTTAATGACGCGCAACACCGAAAACCCATTCTCCTTCGGATCGAAATATTCGCCGAACGAAAACGTGTGGCGGCTATTGAGCCAGTCGAGTTTGGTCAGCCCTCGCTCTGAAGCTTTGCGCAAGGTAATCATCTCGTTCTCCAAATCTGCCGCTATCGAGCCTGAACCAGCCGTCGCGCGATGTCGGCGACGTGGCGTCCCTGGAACTGCGCGATCTCGAGTTCGTTCTTCGACGGCTGACGGCTCCCGTCGGAGTTCGCCAGCGTGGTCGCTCCATAAGGAGTCCCGCCGGAAATCTCGTCCATGTTCGACAGTCCCTTCGCGGAATAGGGCACGCCGACGATGATCATGCCGAGATGCAGCAGCGTGCTATGAAAACTGGTGATGGTGGTTTCCTGGCCGCCGTGTTGGGTTCCAGTGCTGGCGAAAACGCTGCCGACTTTGCCCACCAGCGCGTTGCGTACCCATAGCCCGCCGCATTGATCGAGAAAGTTGCGCATCTGCGCCGCCATGTTTCCAAATCGCGTCGGCGTGCCAAAGATGATCGCGTCAGCATCTGGAAGCTGATTGACCGTCGCGATCGGAATATGCGCGAACGCGTCGCGGGCTTTCTTGGCGCCGCTCCTTTCGAGTATCGCGTCCGCCACCAGTTCCGGTACCTGGTAGAGGCTGACCTCGACGCCGGGCACTTCACGAACGCCGGCGGCGACCGCTTCGGCCATTTTGTAGATGTGCCCATACATCGAGTAGAAGATCACCTGCACTTTAGTTGCCATCGCTCCGACTCCTCTTGACCGGAATTTCCATTTTACCCTGCCAAATATCCACTCTTAGCGCGAATATAAGCGCCTTCATGGACCGATCTTGAGGCGCCTTGCAGCGCTCAAGCTTTCTACTGGATCGGGGTGAATAATCGCTGCAGAAAGCCGTGCAGCCGGGAATCACGTTCCGACCAAAGCCGGCCAAATTCCTCGTGGAGACCGCGCTTGTACACTCGACTTCCCCCTTACCAAGTTCTAACAGGGTCCTTCGAGTACTCAGAATAAACTCCGCCCCCATCCCGTGGCGGTGCCGATTCTCTTAGCGCATCGGGTGCAGAGCCTGTCCTGAGCGAAGCCGAAGGAGGTCCCCCTGGCATCGCGTAGTCGCGAAAAGATGCGCTGCGCAGATTTTCGCGTCTTCTCACTGCGGGTGTAGGGGGCCGCAGGCCGTGGCGACGGCAGCTCATTATTAAGCCGTCACCCCTGCCCGCGCGTGACATCGGAGCGCGGCCTCTTAATACTGGCCAGCCGTGCCAACGGCCGCAGGTGATTCTTCCTTCATGCGGCCCGCCAACGGCGGGCGGCCTTAACACTGGGTGCAGGGGTCACCCCTGCGGTCACCCCTGCTGGCATCGCGTAGTCGCGAAAAGATGCGCTGCGCAGATTTTCGCGTCTTCTCACTGCGGGTGCAGGGGCCGCAGCCCCTGCCGCGCACCGCGCAGGTGATTCTTCCTTTGTTAGTAGATTCCCTGCGGGCCGGTGCTGTAGCGCTGCTGTCCGGACTTCATCTCGCCGTAGGTGCCGGTTTCGAAACGCTTGACGTTTTGATTCAGGTTGAGATCGCCGTGCAGATCGGCGACCGCTTCCTTCACGCCCTCGAGCGCGATCTCATGGGCGCGCACCCAACGCGCGGAACGCTGCACGAAATTGGCGAGGTCAAACAGATTTTGGCTCAAAGCCGCCTGCGACTTGGCAAACTTCGCCGTCCAGACGACTTGCTTGCTCTTGAAATCGACGAACTTGAGCGAGAACGACACCGCCGCCGGGCTTGCCGCCGAGTAATCCATCCCGACCCGTTCCTGGTAGCGTTCGACGGTGCCGTAGATCACGCCGTCGGCCGACACGTCATGGCCCAGCTTGAGCGCATTCTCGTCGACGTTCGCGATTGTGGTCGGCGGCATCTTCTGCATCGCCGCCGCGACATCCTGCTCCGCGACCGGGTCCCATCCACCCGCCACCGCGACCTGGCTGTAGAGCTCGGCGCTAACCGCCTCTGTGGCTCCTGGAGCCAGCGGCTCGCCACCGCCTGGGGCGGCTTCTATCAGCGGCATCACCGCGACACGATTGATAGTGAGCGTTTTGATCGAGCTCACTGCGTGCGACTTCACGTCGCGGCGGTTGATCGCGTCGCTGACCGCCCCGGTCGTGGAGCTAACCGCGTCCGCCGCGATCGTGGTGCATCCTGCCGCCATCCACAACGCTGCTGCCACAAGCGCCAACCGCGCCGCTCCCGCCGTCCAACTGGCTTTCATGACGTCACCTTGATCGACAACTCCTTGAGCTGGCGCGGATCGACTTCCGACGGCGCTCCGCTCATTGGGTCAACCGCCTTTTGCGTCTTGGGAAACGCAATCACGTCGCGCAGCGACTCTGCGCCGCACAGCATCATGCAAATCCGATCGACTCCGAATGCGATTCCGCCATGGGGCGGCGCTCCATATTTCAGTGCGTCCAGCAGAAAGCCGAAGCGATCCATCGCCTCCTCGCGCGTCAGCCCCAACAATTCAAATACCTTCAATTGAAGCTCGCGGCTATGGATACGAATCGAGCCGCCGCCGAGTTCCTGGCCGTTGAGCACCATGTCATACGCCAGGGCGCGAGCCTTGAGCGGCGCGGAATCGAGCATCGCAAGATCGTCGGGATTCGGCGCCGTGAAAGGATGGTTCACGGAAACCATGCGCTTGTCGTCGGCGCTGTAATCGAAGAGGGGGAAATCGACCACCCACAAAAATTTGAGCGCGTCGGATTTGTCCAGACCGAATTTCGCGGCGAGCTGCAAACGGATGTCACCCAGAACCGGCCGCACTTTGTCCGGCGGTCCCGCGACCATCAACAACGTACCGCCGGCCTTCAATCCGGAGGCCGCAGTCGCCGCGGCTCTCTCGCCGTCGCTCAAATGTTTTGCGATCGGTCCCTGCCATCCGCCCTCGCCCGCCTTTATCCACGCCAATCCCATCGCATGACGCGATTTCACCGACTCGGTAAGCTCGTCGAGTTCGCGGCGGCTCAGCGCATGATCGCCCGGGACGCTTATTCCATATACGGATTCGGCGCGTGCGAGAATTTCCGCGAACACCTTGAACGAGGTCCCTGCGAATGCCGCCGTGAGATTTTTCAGCTCGAGCCCGAAGCGCGTGTCGGGCTTGTCGATACCGAAACGTTCCATCGCCTCGGCATACGGAATCCGCGCAAAAGGCGGCTTCACGTCAACGTCGAGCACGTTGCGGTAAATCGACGCGATCATTCCCTCCGCGATCGATTGGATGTCCTCGGGTCGCGGACACGTCATCTCGATATCGATCTGGCTGAATTCGGGCTGCCGATTCGCGCGCAAATCCTCGTCGCGGAAACACCGGGCTATCTGATAATAGCGATCCAGTCCGCCGATCATCAGAATCTGCTTCAACAACTGCGGCGATTGCGGCAGCGCGTAGAATTTCCCGGGGTTCACCCGGCTCGGCACCAGGTAATCGCGCGCGCCCTCGGGCGTCGATTTGAAAAGTATCGGCGTCTCCACGTCGATGAACCCGTTTTGATCGAGATGGCTGCGAACCGCCTGCAACGCCTGATGGCGCCAGCGCAGGTTGCGCTGCATCTCGGGGCGGCGCAGATCGAGATAGCGGTGCTTGAGGCGGATTTCCTCGGCGGTCGCGTCGGCCTCGGCAATCTGAAACGGCAGCGGCGCCGACGCGCTCAGAGTCTCGAATACGCTGACCAGTACTTCGATTTCGCCGGTCGGAAGCTCCGCGTTGGCTGTCCCCTCGGCGCGGCGCACGACCTTGCCCTTGACCGCAACGTAAAACTCGGAGCGCGTCTCGCCGGCGGCCGCGTGGGCGGCGCCGTCGTGCTTGGGATTCAGCACCAGTTGGACGATTCCGTCGCGGTCGCGAAGATCGATGAAGATAAGCCCGCCATGATCGCGCCGGGTCTGGACCCATCCCCACAGCGCAACCTCGCGGCCAACGTCGGTGGCGCGAATCGCGCCGCAGTAATCGGTTCGAGGCCACGGCGGCAGCGGGGAATATTGCTCAGTTTTCGGCATTACCCATCACAGTTAAATGCTGGTTGTCGTCGAAGAATACCTGTGCGCGGGGGCGGGTGAAACAGTCACTCTCCGCGAGCGTCCGCTATCGCGCGAGCCGCCTCTGCCACAGCGACTTCGCGCTGCGTGCTCTGCTTCAGGTCGCGGATTTGCACGACCCCGCGCGCCACTTCGTCGTCGCCGATTATCACCGCGACGCGCGCGCCAATCTTCGCCGCGCGCGCAAGCAACGTCTTCATCTTACGCTCGGGCGAGAGCATCTCGACGTTCAGATTCGCCTCGCGCAGATTGCGCGCCACGACGATCGCATGGCGCGTCGCCGCCGGCCCCATCGCAATTATCGCGGCGTCCGGCGCGGTGCTCGGCGCCATCCCGGCCGCTTGCATAGCCAGCGCCATCCGATCGACGCCGATCGCGAAACCGATCCCCGCAACCGCCGCACCACCCATCGTCTCGACCAGCCCGTCGTATCGTCCTCCCGCCACGACCGTGCTCTGCGCGCCGAGACCGCTCGCCATCACCTCGAACGCGGTGCGCGTGTAGTAGTCCAGGCCGCGCACCATGCGTGGATTGACAACGAACTGGACCTTGCCGGCGGAGAGCAATTCCTTGACGGTATCGAAGTGTGTCCGGCATTCATCGCATAGGTAATCGAGGCTTTTAGGCGCCGACTCGGTGAGCTTCGCGTCAATTTTGCAGTCGAGCAGACGCAGCGGATTGCGATCGATGCGATTGTGGCAATCGTCGCAGAGTTCCTCCCAATGCGCGCGACCCCATTGCACGAGCGCCTCACGAAAGGCGGGCCGGCACTTCTGGTCGCCAATCGAATTGATTTCCATGGCGAACGGAACTTTGAGGTCGCGGCAAAGCTCGTCGATCATTATCAGTATCTCGGCGTCGCAGGCCGCGTCGGGCCGGCCGAATATCTCGACGCCGAATTGGAAGAACTGGCGATAGCGGCCCTTTTGCGGGCGTTCGCGACGGAACATCGCACCCGAGTAGAACAGCCGCTGCTCGGGCTCGGTGCGATCGAGCCCGGCCTCGATGTATGCGCGCACCACACCGGGCGTGCCTTCGGGCCGAAGCGCGACGACAGTTTCGCCTTCGTCGCGATCGGTGAACGTGTACATCTGTTTTTCGACGATGTCCGAAGTCTCGCCGGTCGAGCGCTGGTAGAGTTGCGTGCGCTCGAGCACTGGAATTCGGACCTCTTTCATCGAATAGCGCTCGACAAGCGCACGCGCCCGCTCCTCGACCAGGCTCATCGCACGCGCGTCGGCGCCGATTAGATCTCGAAATCCTCTGAGTCGTGTCAGTTCCAAGTGGTCACACTGTTTTCAATTCATCACGCGCGAGCCGAGTTACCGCGCATCAGGTCGCGCAGTTTGCAAAAGCCGACGAGCGCGACGCCTTCATCCGCGATCACTCGGCGCGCTTTTTCGGAAGTGAAGTACCGCAAGTCAGCCTCGCGCTGGAAAGCGTCGTGCGCACAGCTCTTCAGTTCGTCGCGAGCAAGCGCGGGATGACACAAAATCTCAGTCACGCCCGGCTGCAGAGTGCGAATAAGATTCGTCCAGTAGGACTCGGTCTCGCCCACCGACGGCGGCCCGTTGAACACGAGATGATTCGGCGTGACGATTCCAGACGCGTCGAGCTGATCGAGAATCGCGCCCATCCCTTCCTCGCGCATCAGGCGGCGCGACACCAACCTGATCGGCACGCGATACTCATTGGCCAGCCGCACGTAAATCTCGTGATAGTCAGCGCGCAATTGCAATGTCCCCATGTGCGAATCGAGGTGAGTCGCATCGATCGCCGCCGCGAGCGCCTTTTCGATTTGCGCGCGCAGTTCCGCCTCCGCCTCGTCGAGGTGGGCGTGCTCGTAAACCTGCGCGACGGTCTGCCATAGATACCCGCGCTCATCTACCAGGGACGGCACTGCGCGCCGTCCCAATACGGGTCCCCATTTGTAGCGATCCCATTCCGCGGTGAGCGTGAGATGTACCCCCAGGTCGGCGGCAGGATTGGTCCGCGCGAAGTCCGCCGCCTCCTCGAACCACGGGCACGTCACAAGAATCGTTGACGACGTAAACAGGCCATCCGTCAGGCCCCGGATGACGCCCTCGTTCTGGTCGTGGCACATACCAAAATCATCCGCATTGATGATGAGCACACGCGCGTCCGCCGCGTAGCCGAGTCGTTCAGCCATCGTTTCCGGGCGATTGCGAATTTTTCCCTTCGGTTCCATCGAATATTTCAATCGGTCGAGTTCGAGCTTCCGAATTTATCGGCCTGATCGGGAAAGAAAAAGGGCCGCCTTTTTTGGGCGGCCCTCTCTCGAAGCGCCGATTAGGCGTTGCTTCCTGAATTATACCGTCAGGATGTGGATCGTGCAGGCGGAACCCAGCCCGATCACGTGGGCCTGGCCCGCCTTGGCGTTAGGCACCTGGCGCTCTTTGGCGCGATCGTCCTGCGTCAGGTGCCAAACCACCTCGCAGATATTCGCGACGCCGGTGGCGCCGAGCGGATGCCCCTTCGAGAGCAATCCACCCGAAACGTTGACCGGATCATGACCGCCGAGGCTCGGATGCACGCCGCCGCCCGAGTCGATGAACTTGCCGGCTTCGCCATCGCCGCACAGTCCGAGGTTTTCGTAATGCACCAGCTCAGCCGTGGCGAAGCAGTCGTGCAATTCGGTAAGCGCGATGTCCTTGGGTCCGATGCCGGCTTTCTCGTAGGCCTGCTTCGACGCGCGCCGCGTGAGCGTGCTGACGTCGGGAAGCGTGAGGTCGCGATCGGTCCACGGATCCGAGGTGAGGATCGACGCCGCCACTTTCGCGCGCTTGCGTCCGCCGGCAAGCTGTTTCAGCTTGTCCTCGCTGACCAAAATCGCCGCAGCCGCGCCGTCTCCGGTCGGGCAACACATATAAAGAGTGTTGGGATACCCGACCATGCGCGCATTCATCACGTCTTCGAGCGAGACTTCGTTACGATACTGCGAGAACGGATTCTTGGTCGCATGCTTGTGCGACTTCACCGAGATTTTTGCGAAGTGCTCCAGCTTGGTGCCGTACTTGCGCATGTGCTCGATGCCCGCCTGGCCGAAGACCGCGGGCATCGTGCCGGAGCCGACCTTGCCCTCGGTCAAGTACGCGGGATCGCCGCCACCTGCCCCACCGAGCAATCCCGCCTTGCCCATCTGCTCGACGCCGACCGCCATCGCGATGTCATACATCCCGGCCGCGACAGAGATGTACGCCTCGCGAAACGCCGTCGAGCCGGTGGCGCATGCGTTCGCGACGTTGATTACCGGGATTCCGGTCTGGCCAATCTGCTGCAGGATTCTCTGTCCGACCATCGCGTTGGACTGCATGAGATTTCCGCAGGCGAACATCCCGACGTCCTTGATTGAAATTCCGGCGTCCTTGAGCGCCAGCAGCGCCGCCTCGCCGCCGAGCTGGGGAACGGTCTTGTCGGGATAGCGTCCAAATTTGATCATCCCGGTTCCCAGAACATAAACATTTCGCATCTTGATTCCTCCTGGCGGCCCGGCCCGAAGCTCAGGTCCGTCGTGATATTGTTCGCCGCGCTGGCGCTTGCTGGCGGCCCTAATTCTTGGTCGGCCGGTACGAAAAAGCTATCACGTCGTGCCCTTCGCGATCCTTGGCCGCAACGCCGGTTACCAACTCAACCGGCAGGTTGAATATCTTGTGGGGTTCTTTCTGAGCCTGCGCGGGATCGACGTCGGTCAGATTCGCGCGGACGCTGATGCCCTCGGGCAGATCGACAATCGCCGTCACATACGGCGTCTTGATTCCCGGATATGACTGATGCACGACCGAGAACACGTACACCTTGCCCTTGTCGGACAAGACCACCGGCTTGAACTTGTCAGCCTCGCCGCACTTCGAGCATGCGACGCGCTTGGGATCGAGATACATTGCGCCGCACGCGCACTTGATCCCTTCGAGATGGGGCTTGGGTGCCAATTTCAGCCATGGAACAATTGGGCGAGGTCCCGTGTCAGTAGCTTGAGCTTGCTCAGCCATACAGATCCTCCAAACGGTTCAATGATGGTGCTATCAGAATGACTAACGCCGCCCGTGCGGCGGCGCGGTCCTTCTCTTTGGCCGGAGTTTCCCACAGGGTGCTGGAAGTCGTCAACCCTCGCGCCCGCGCCGCTAATCGAGCCGTAGGGCCGTTGTGCGAGGCCGGCGAAAATCGAGCGTCGGGACGATCGGGCCGCGCCCCACGAAGGCTACTTGTGCTGCCAATTGGGCGGCCGCTTCTCGACGAATGCGCTCGTCCCCTCGACTCGATCCGCGCTGCCGAACACTACCCCGAACGCCTCCTGCTCGAAGCGCAGCCCGGCATCCTCTTGCATCGTGAACGCGGCCCGCAGCGCGGCCTTCGCCTGGCGTAGCGCGACCGCGGATTTGCCCGCGAGTTTCTCCGCCAGCTTGCGCGCGGCTCCGATTAGCTCGCCCGGCGCCACGACCTGGTTTGCGAGGCCCATTCCAAGCGCCGTTTTCGCGTCGAACATGTCGCCCGTCATGATCAGCTCGCGCGCCCTGTTATGGCCGATTCGATGCGGCAGGCGCTGCGTGCCGCCGAAGCCCGGGATGAGTCCGAGATTTATCTCGGGCTGCCCGAAACGCGCCTTTTCGCTTGCGATGATCAGATCGCACGCGAGCGCAAGCTCCAGACCGCCGCCGAGCGCGAAGCCGTTGACCGCCGCAATGACGGGGATCGGCAGGTCCTCGAAACTTTCCATCACGCGATGCCCCAGGCGCGAAAAATCGAGTCCGTCAACCGCCGACATTTTCGACATCGCCGCGATATCCGCGCCTGCGACGAACGCCCGATCGCCCGCGCCTGTGACGATTAGCACGCGCACCGACGAGTCGTGGCGGACCTCGCGAATCACGCGCGCCATTTCCTCGAGCACCTCGCGATTCAACGCATTCAGCGCCACCGGCCGGTTCACGGTCAGCGTCGCAATCGCGGCTTTTTCGAAAATAATATTTTTCAGATCCACCGACCCGCTCCTGACGAAAGAATTCCGCGTTTCTAGTTCCGCCCTGCGCGCTTTGACTGTCAACCCCCGCTGGAGCGCGAAGTTTACCGGGCCGGCGCTTGCGTGAAACTCATCGCGCGGAAAACAATGCGCACGTGCCAGGCAAATCCAGAGACTATGCCGCCGCGGGCGTCGGCGAGATCGCCGGCCTGCTCGCTCTCGCCACCTTGCTCGTCGTTGCTTGCGGATGCACTCCGCAGGCGCAGAACTTTGTCGACAAGATTCGCGCTGAATCAACCGAGAAATGCAATGAAGGCAACCAGGCCGCCTGTCATACGATCGTGCAGGCGCTCACCGACACCAAGGTTGCCATCGAATCCACCGCGCCGCTCCAGACGCAAACCCCCGCTTGCAATGCCGGCAAACAGGACGCATGCCAACAGCTCGCCGTGCTGCACGGTGAGTTGAGCTCATGGTGCTCGACGGGCAACGGTCAGGCGTGCGCTGCCGTCAACACCGGTCCGTGGCCGGCGAAATGGGACGAGCCCGCGCTGATCGACGCGGCCAAGCTGGCGTGCCTCAGCGGCCACTTCAAGCCGGATTCGAGCACCTGCCAGGCCTTGCAAATCATGTAGCGACATCCGCTCAGGACGCGACGCGCTCGGCGACGATCACCATCCGCTTGCCGTACAGAAGCGCCGGCGGACGACTACCTCGCCCTCCATCGGCCGGGACTGCGAATCCGGCAAGGACTATTGCCGCTCTTCGAAGCCGAGCGAAATCATCATCTCGAGCAGCGATTGATCGACGACCAGATACTCGGTGAGCGAGAGATACACGTGGCATCCGCGATGCTCTTCCGCGCCCGGGATCTCCACGATTTTCAGCACCTGATCGCCGTTAATCATCACCGGCTTGTGATCCATCGTCGCGCGCAGCCACATTTGCAACTACCTTCCCGCAAGCCGGCTTAGTACTCGGGCTTGAAATCGAAACGATGAATCGCTTCGATGAAGCGGATCGTGCGCGTCTTCGAGCGCATCACGACGCTGTTGGTCATCGCGCCGCCGGAGAAAAATCGCACGCCGCGCAGATAGTCGCCGGTGGTCACTCCCGTCGCCGCGAACATCACGTTATCTCCCGCCAGTTCCTCCAGCGTGTAGCGATGCTTCAAATCCATGATTCCCATCGCCAGGCACGCCTCCGCTTCCTCCGGGTTGCGCGGCACGAAGCGGCACTGCATTTCGCCACCGGCGGAACGAATCGCGGCGCCGGCCAGCACGCCCTGATGCGCACCGCCGATTCCGATCAGCATGTCGATTTCGCTCTCCGGCCGCGTGGTGGCGATCGCGGCGGACAGGTCGCCGGCCGAGATTATCTTGATCCCGGCGCCGGCGCGGCGCACTTCATCGATCAGCTTTTCATGGCGTGGGCGATCGAGGATCGCGACCCGCAAATCCTCGACGTAAACTTGTTTTGCTTCGGCCAGTGCTTTGAGGTTGTCGGTCGGCGACCTGTCGATATCGATCACGCCGCGCCCCGCCGGCCCGCACGCGACCTTGTCCATGTAAGTATCGGGGCAGCGCAGGATTCGCCCGCGCTCCGCCAGCGCAACGCACGACAGCGCGTTGGGGCCGCCGGTCGCGCAGATCAGCGAACCTTCGATCGCGTCGAGCGCGACGTCAATTTCGGTTCCCGCGCCGGTGCCGACGATTTCGCCCTCGTACAAAAACTCGGCGTCACCCTCTTTGCCTTCGCCGATCACTATTTTGCCGTCCATCCCGACCGAGTTCAGCGTCTTGCGCATCGCGTCGCACGCCGCTCGATCCGCCAGCCGCTCGTCGCCCTTGCCGATGAAACGCGCCGCCGCCAGCGCCGCGGCTTCCGTCGCGCGTACCACTTCGAGGGCAAGATTCCGTTCCATCCGGGCCTCCAGGTCAGTTCGATGCAGTCTTCAACGGGCGTCCGAACAACAATTCTATCAGGTGATAGCCGTCGCCGACGAGCATGCCCGTCGCGGCGCCGTCGCTTTCTGTGTAGCGGCGCGCCGCGCCACCGCCCAATTTCCACTGCGCCGACGTCATCAGCGCGAACGGGACGGGTTCCGGCGAATGAGTCTTGAGCTGGCTCGGCGTCGCGTGATCCGGCATCAGCAGAATCGCAAAATCGCCCAGAGCGCCCAGCCCCGCGAGCATCGGCCCGACAATCAACTCGTCGATACGCTCGATCGCTTCCTTCTTCAGATCGGCGCGGCCCATGTGACCGGCTTCGTCGGGAGCCTCGATATGCAGCAGCAGGAAGTCGCGCGCTTTGAGCGATTCGAGACCGTAGCGCGCCTTCGCGGCGTAATCGGTATCGAGAAATCCGGTGGCGCCCGGCACTTTGATCGGGTTCAGTCCGGCCAGCCGGCCGAGACCGTTGACCAGATCGACGGCCGATATCACCGAGCCTTCGACGCCGAAGCGTTCCTTCAGCGTCGGCACCGCGGGCCGTGTGCCCTGCCCCCAAAACCACGCCGAAGTCGCCTCGGTTTTGCCGGCAGCGCGACGCGCCTTGTTCACCGGATGCTCGCGCAAAATCTCCGCCGAACGCCGCATCAGATCGCGGAGCAAATCTGCCCCCGCGCCCTTGGGCAGATACGCTTCGACGGGCTTGCCCGTGATGTCGTGCGGGGGCGTGAGATTCGTCGTCGCGATTCCGCCGCGCCACATCATCAGATGCCGGTAGCTGACGCCGTTGAAAAACTCGATTCCGCCGCCCGCCAGTTGTTTGCGCAGGTCGGCGACGATCTGCGCGGCTTCTTCGCTGCTAATATGGCCCGACGTGAAGTCGTTCATTATCAGCGCGCCGCCGTCACCCGGCTTCAGCGACACGAGATTCATTCGAAACACCACGTCGCGCGGCCCCATCTCGATTCCCTGGCTCGCCGCTTCGATTGGCGCGCGCCCCGTGTGATACCGCGCCGGGTCGTAGCCAAGCATCGTCATCGTGCCGACGTCGCTGCCCGGGGGCATCCCCTTGGGAATCGTCGCGACCATCCCCAGCCGCCCGCGCGTCGCCATCAGGTCCATGTTGGGCTTGTGCGCTGCCGCAAGCGGCGTCTTGCCGCCGAGTTCCTCGCACGGCCAATCGGCCATTCCGTCGCCGTGTATGAGGACGTACTTCATCGCATCGAATCGATCGGCCGCTTCGAGTCGCGCCGCTTATTCGCGCTCCAGAACTTTCAGCACTTTCGCCAGCTCCGGTTCGACGACGGTCGTGTTGCTCAAGTTCTTGAGCGCCGTGTCGGGATCCTTCAGGCCGTGTCCCGTCAGCGTGCACACGACCACCGCGCCCGCCTCGAGCATCCCGGCGCCCGCGTATTTGAGCAGCCCCGCGACCGACGCGGCCGACGCCGGCTCCGCGAACACGCCGCCGCTGGCGATCAAGCGATATGCCGCGAGGATCTCCGAATCGGTAACCATGTCGATAATCCCGCCCGACTCGTCGCGCGCTGTGGTCGCGCCCTTCCAGCTCGCGGGATTGCCGATTTTGATCGCCGTCGCAACGGTATGCGGATCGTCAATCGGATGCCCGACCACAATCGGCGCCGACTCTGCCGCCTGGTAGCCCATCATCTTTGGCAGCCGCTCGCTCAATCCCACCGATTTATATTCCTGGTAGCCGGCCCAGTAGGCCGTAATATTCCCGGCGTTGCCGACCGGCAGAAAATGATGCGTCGGCGCGTCGCCCAATTGATCGCAAATCTCGAACGCCGCCGTCTTCTGCCCCGCGATTCGATCCGGATTGATACTGTTGACCAGCCGAATCCTGACCGGATCCCGCTCCGCAAGATCGCGCACCACCTTCAGACAGATGTCGAAGTTGCCGATCACCTCGAGCACCCTCGCCCCATGCATCACGCTTTGCGACAGCTTGCCAAGCGCCACCGCGCCCTTGGGAATCAGCACGTACGCCTTCAGCCCCGCGCGGCCCGCGTAGGCCGCCGCCGACGCCGCCGTGTTGCCGGTTGAGGCGCAGATTACCGCGCCCGCGCCCTCGCCCAACGCCTTCGAAATCGCCAGCGTCATGCCCCGGTCTTTGAACGAGCCGGTCGGGTTGGCGCCTTCGAACTTAAAGTAAACCTTGATGTTTAGCCCAAGCCGCTCTGCAAGCGAGGGCACCTCGATAAGCGGCGTGTTGCCTTCGTTCAGCGTGACCACCGGCGTCGAATCCGTCACCGGCAGGAAGCGGCGGTAATGCTCGATAAGTCCGGGCCAGTAAGACAGCCGCGGTTGTTTCGATCCGCGCTTGAAGTCCGACGCCATCGCCTAAAGCTTCTCCTCGATGCGGATAAACGCGGGAGCCGAATGCACGATTTTCTTCCTTCGAATCTCCGCCAGCGCGCGTTTCAGGCTGCGCTCGGGCGCGTCATGGGTCCGCATGATAATCGGCACCGTCTGCGCCGTTCCGCGACCCTTCTGGATCACCGACGCGATCGAAATCCCGTGACTGCCGAGCACCGTCGCGATTGCGCCGAGCACTCCGGGCTTATCCCGCGCCATGAACCGCAGGTAATACTCGCATACCACGTCGTCCATCGGCTGGACACTGGCGCCCTTCATCAGGTCGATCGGAAATCCAAACGCGTGCGCTCGCGCCGATCCTTCGGCCAGACGATGCCGCGCGATTTCCAGTATATCGGCCACCACCGCCGTCGCCGTAGGCATCTCGCCCGCGCCCAGCCCCGAATACATTGTCGCGCCGAGCGCGTCGCCGTGAATATAAATCGCATTGAACGCGCCGCCGACTCCCGCCAGCAGATGGCGTTGCGGGATCATCGTCGGATGCACCCGCGCCTCGATGGTGCCGTCGTCATCCTTGCCGATGGCAAGCAGTTTGATCGCGTAGCCAAGCTCGCGCGCGTACCCGATGTCGGCCTGCGTAATCCGCGTGATCCCTTCGGTATAAATCTGCGCCGGTTTCACCAGCACGCCAAAGGCAAGCGCCACCAGCAGGCAAAGCTTGTGCGCCGAATCATGCCCCTCGACATCGAGCGCGGGGTTCGCCTCGGCCAGGCCCTTGGCCTGCGCGTCGGCAAGCGCGGCGCTGAACTCGACGCCGTCCTCTGTCATCGTGGTGAGTATCGAATTGCAGGTGCCGTTGACGATTCCATAAACCGCGCGTTGGCGATCGCCCGCCAGCGCCTCACGCAGCGTGCGGACGATCGGCATGCCGCCGCCGACGCTGGCCTCGAAACCGACCGCCAGACCGCGCTTGGCGGCCTCGCGAAAAATCTCGCCGCCATGCTCTGCAAGCAAAGCTTTGTTCGCGGTAACGACGTCCTTGCCCGCCGCCAGAGCCTTCATGATCAACGCGCGGGCCGGTTCGTAGCCGCCAAACAGCTCGACCACGACATCGATATCGGGACGCGTGACAACCGCCGCGGCGTCGCGCGTAATCAATTTCGCCGGCACGCCAAGCGCGGCGACCAGCTTGACCCTCAGATCCGCCACCGCAGCCAACTGAAGCGGTGCGCCGAGAATGCGTTCGTATTTGTCGCGGTTGCCCAGCATCAGCTTCACCACGCCGCCGCCCACTGTGCCGCATCCGAGCAGAGCAATCCGTATCGGTCTCAATGTGTCCCCCGTTGCTTCTGCGATTGCGCTCAGGAAGCGCTGGCCGTCCGCGCCGGAATTTCGGCGTGGCCGGCTCTAAGCGCGTGACGAATTCCGCGCAGCGCCTGGCGGGTGCGATGCTCGTTCTCGATGAGCGCGAAGCGCACGAACCCGTCGCCGTCCTGCCCGAAGCCGACCCCCGGCGAAACCGCGACCTTGGCCTCAGCGAGCAGAAACTTCGCGAACTCCAGCGAACCCATCGCGCGGAACGGCTCCGGAATTGGCGCCCACACGAACATCGTCGCCTTGGGCTTCTCCACCGGCCAGCCGGCCCGGTTGAGTCCGTCCACCAGCACGTCGCGCCGCCGCCGGTACCTCGCGACGATCTCGGCGACGCAATCCTGCGGTCCATTGAGCGCCGCGATCGCCGCCACCTGCACCGGCGCGAACATCCCGTAGTCGAAGTACGATTTCAGCCGCGCCAGCGCCGCGATCATCTCGCGATTGCCCACCGCGAAGCCCACCCGCCAGCCCGGCATGTTGTAGCTCTTCGACAGGGTGAAGAACTCGACGCCGATATCCTTCGCGCCCGCCACCTGCATCATCGACGGCGCCTTGTAACCGTCGAAGCACAGGTCCGCGTATGCGAAGTCCTGCGCGACCATGATTTTGTTTTCGCGCGCGAACTCGACCACCCGCTGCATGAAGTGCAAATCCACGGTCGCGGTGGTCGGGTTGTGCGGGAAGTTCATGATCAGGAACTTGGGCCGCGGCCAGCATCGATTCACCGCCGCCATCAATTCGTCGAAAAATTCCTCGCCGCGCCGGATCGGGACACCCTGCACCTGCGCGCCCGCAATGATGCATCCGTATTGATGAATCGGATAGGTCGGCGTCGGCGCCAGCACCACGTCGCCCTGGTCGAGAATCGCCAGCGTCAGGTGCGCAATCCCTTCCTTCGATCCGATCGTAACGATCGCTTCCGAATCGGGATCCAGTTCCACACCGTAGCGCCGCTTGTACCAATCGCAGATCGCAAGCCGCAGCTTGTACACACCGCGCGACACCGAGTAGCGATGGTTGGCGTTCTTGGAGGCCGCCTCAATCAGCTTCGCCACGATATGCGGGGGGGTCGGCTCGTCGGGATTACCCATCCCGAAATCGATTATGTCCTCGCCGGCTCGCCGCGCCATGAGGCACAATTCTCCGATCGCGTTGAAGACGTAGGGTGGCAGCCGTTTGATTCGTGGAAAATCCATTTTACTCTTGCGCTTGGCGATTATGCGCGGACTCCGCGTCCGCCAAATACGCGAGCTATAAGTTTTAACGGACGCCCGCATCCGCCGCTAGTAGGCGCATAGCGCCCGCCATTCCGATCACTTCGCCGGGCTCGCCGGCGCGGCCGCTTCGCTCGCGCGCCGGCGCGTCGCCCAATACACCGGCGCCGCGCACACCGATATCAGCCCCCCGATCTGCCATTCGAACGGTATCCCCGCCGTATCCGCGATTCGCCCCGCAAACAGCAATCCCATCCCGCCACCCATCGTCTGGAACGTGCTGTTGAATGACAACAGCGTCGCCCGATTGCCCGCTTCGATCTGCTCGTTGAACCAGCTCTGAACCAGCGGCATCATCGCCCCCGTGAACAGATTCATCACGAACAGCATCGCCAGCGAAACCAGCGGCCGCGCGCCGAACAGCCCCGCCAGGAACAACATCGCGCTCGCGCCGATAACCAGCACGCTCACGCGCGCCGCGCGCTGCGATTCGTCGGCCGCAAGCCGCGCGCTTACCTCCGCGCCGACCAGCCGCGCCGCAGACAGACCGCAATAGATCCAGCCGACGATCCACACGCCAACCGCCAGGCTCTCGTTGAACATGATCGGCCATTCGATCCAATACGGCGCCCACGCCGCAAACGTAACTGCGCCCGCCACACTCAGCATGAGGACCGTATGCGCACCCAGTCCGGCGCGGATGCCGTCGCCCACATTCGCCGCGACCTGCCGCGGGATCGCCGCGATCCTGACGGCCGTGGCTCGCGGACGCTCGTCATGCATCAGCAATGCCCCCACCGCACCGCTGACCAGGTAGCCGCCTGCGCCCAGCAGCCACGGCCATGCGATATCGATGTCGCCCACGTACGCGCCGATCAGCGCCGACCCCATGAAGCCAAGCGTCGTCAGTTGCGAGATTCGCGAGAACAGCCGGTCCTTGATCCCGTCGTACCCTGCGTCATCGAGTGCATCGACACCCCACGCGTCAATCGCGCCGTTGCCGAAGGTCGTGCCGATACCGTCGATACTCTCGGCGATCAGGAACACGTAGTAATGATGCGCCATGAAATACAGCAGGAACGCGCAGACCCGCAGCGATGCGCCGAGCACATACGAGCGGCGCCTGCCGAGCAGGTCGGCGAACGCGCCGGTGGGCACGTCGGTCAGAAACAGCACGACAAAGTACGTCGCCAGTACGCTGTTTATCTGGAACTGGTTGAGCCCGCGCGAGCGCAGAAAAATCGGATACACGCCGAACAGAAACCCGCCGGCGAACGAGTACAGGCCCCATACCGTGTAGTAGCGGCGGATGATGTCGCGAATAGTCGGAGCATGCGGTCGTGCGATTTCCACGGAAATTTCCCCGCGCAGTTTGCCACGCCAAAAGAAAAAGCCCCGGAGCTCTCAAGCGCCCGGGGCTTTTTAGAGCCAAGTATCGATGTCCGTCTCAATTCAGGAGGACCCTCATTGAATTGGGGACGCGACGTACATCACCACTCGACTTCATGCGAGGCAGAATAATCGAGCGCCTAATCGCGAGTCAAGCCGTTTGTCACGGAGCAAAACGCGGGCATTGGTTCAGTTTGGATGAAATGGAACAAATCCCTGTGATTCCTGTCAGTCCGGGTTTCGGGCCGGGTTTTGGGGATGATCTATTCAGCCTGCCCCCGCCGGATTTGGTGTGCTATGCGTACGCTATGGACAACCGTCAGGATGCCCCGTACTCGCCCGGCTCGCCCGAAATCGTGCGCCGCTCGGTTCCCGCTGAAATAATTTCTGACGGAACGAAACTAGCCATAGAGCGCAGCTATCCCAAAACCACTACCCATGGTATAAATTGCTCCTTCCAGCTCTATTCGATCAATCAGAATCGCACGCATAACATAGGATTTGACCTTCACTTGACGAGATCCGAACCATGGGCCGCACTCTTCGCATGAGCAACCCGAGCATCGACCGCAGCTTCGAGTTTCCCGCCGACCTGCCCGAACCCGGACTCGCGACCCGCGTGTGGCGCTTTGTGAACGTGGTGTGGCTCGCGGCGTACGTGTACGCGGGCTACAAAGGCGTCCAGCTCTGGACGCGCTTTGTCAGCGATCGCAACAAGGCCGAACTCTATCGCCGCCAGGATCTTCGCGCCGCGCAAGCTCTCAACCGCACTGCAATCCGCCAGGAAGGTTTGCTCATCAAGGCATGCCAGTTCATCGCAACTCGCGCCGACGTGCTCCCCGACGAGTGGGTATCCACCCTCTCCGGCCTGCACGATCGCGTTCCACCGCGGCCGTTTGCGATGATCCGCCAACAGATCGAGCGCGAGCTGCGCCGCCCGCTCGAGGCCGTTTACGCCGAGTTCGATCCCGCGCCGCTGGCGTCGGCATCGCTCGCGCAGGTGCATCGCGCGCGGCTGCACGACGGCCGCCGATGCGCGGTCAAGGTGCAGTATCCCGGAATCGACGGCATCGTCCGCGCCGATCTCCGCAACATGACGATTGTGTTGCGATGGCTGGCGATGCTCGAACGCGACTTCGACTATCGGATCCTGATGCGCGAGGCGCTCAAGTACATCCCGATGGAGCTGGACTTCGATCACGAGGCCGACAACTCCGAAACGATGCGCCGCAACTTCGCCGCCGATTCCGACGTGATGGTCCCCGAGGTCTATCGCGAGTTCACCACGCGGCGCGTGCTCACGATGGAACTGGCCGAAGGAATCAAGGTCACCGATGTTGACGCGCTCGAGCGTGCGGGCATAAGCAAGCACGCGGTCGCGCAGAAGCTGATCGAGATTTTCTGCGACCAGGTCCTGCGCGACGGCTTTTTCCACGCCGATCCGCATCCCGGCAACATCCTGGTTCAGCCCGGCCCGCGGATCGTGCTGCTCGACTTCGGCCTGGCCAAGGATTTCCCGCCCGCGTTCCGCGACGGCATCGTGCGGCTGACGTTTTCGATCCTTACTTCGAATCGCGACGGTATCGCCGCCGCGTTCGCAGAGCTGGGCTTTCGCACGCGCAACGGCAATCCCGACACGCTGCTGGCGTTTGCCGACGCGTTTCTCGGCAGCACCATCAAGTCAAAGAAGGCTTACGCGGACAAGGACATGGTCGAGAAGTTCTCCGAGGAGCTGCCGCGTGCGATACGCGCCAATCCCGTCGTCGAAGTTCCAGCCGACGTCTTGCTGGTCGGGCGCATGATGGGTCTGTTGAGCGGACTGGGCAAAACGCTCGACTCGCAAGTCGATCTGTTCGCGACGATCATGCCGTATGCGCAACGCCTCATGATGGCGCAGCCTGCCCCCGCGCCCGGCGCCGATCTATCTCAAGACGCGCCTGATTAAGCCGCGCGCTGTGACTTGTCGATTGATCTGCACTTTGCGCTGGACGATTCTCCCCGCGAGTAATACTTTGCTTAACCGTGATAAATGAAATCGAACAGGTTGCGCTCCGCGCCGCGCGTGCCGCCGGCAGAATCCATCTCAAACGGCTCAGCAGAATAACCATCAATCGCAAGTCGAACTCGATGGATCTGGTCACCGAAGCCGACCGCGAATCGGAAGCCGCAATCATCGAGGTGATCCACCGCGCATTTCCGACCCATGCGATCCTCGCCGAGGAAAGCGGCGCCAGCGCGCATCAAAGCGACCATCGATGGATCATCGATCCGCTCGACGGCACCACCAACTTCGCGCACGGCTATCCGCAATTCTGCGTGTCGATCGCGTACGAACGGCGCGGCCGCGTGCAGTTCGGCGTAGTCTTCGACGCGCTGAAAAAAGAATGCTTCATCGCCCAGCGCGGACAGGGCGCGCGCTTGAACGGCAAGCCGATTCGCGTCAGCACGACGCCAAACCTCTGCGCCGCGCTGCTGTGCACCGGATTCGCGTACGACCGGCGCGAACGCCGGCGCTTCTATCTCTGCTTCTGGGAAGAAATCATGATGCGAGCGCAGGGCATACGCCGCACCGGGTCAGCCGCGCTCGATCTCGCCTACCTCGCGGCGGGACGCACCGATGGATTCTGGGAGTTCGGGCTCCGGCCCTGGGACGTGGCAGCCGGCGCAATCCTCGTCGAGGAAGCACGCGGCCGCGTCAGCAACATGGACGCCTCCGAGCTTGACCTTGCCGGCGCCAATATCGTGGCGACCAACGGCCGGCTGCACGAACAGCTCATCGAAGCGATTGCTCAGGCGCGGCCGGAAGCCGACCGCCGCCACGCCGAGATGCTTCGTGAGACCAAGGCCTCGGCGTAGAAATCCTTGCTTGATTTTCGCAGCACGCCTCAGATGAACGCGCAGATTCAACGCGCGACCCGCGACTAGCGCCGCGCGATGAACATCCCGGTATCCTTGCTGATTCGAATTTCGCCGCGCGCCGCGATTTCATTTTCGAGATGCCGCCGCAAGTCGGCAACCTGTTCGTCGCTGACTCTGCTTCGCACGCGCATCGAACAGATGTAGTCCATCAGCGGCGCAGCTTCGGTTACAACCAGCGAGTCGGGATAGCGTTCGAGCTTCACCTCGCTGAAAGCCCGGCGCATGTAAGCCTCGCCACTCTCGAGGCCAAATCGCGCAGTCGACTCCGTCATTCGCGGAACCGAAAAAAAGCGCGCCGCAAGTTCGTCGATCTCTCGCATGTTCGCGACTCCCATCGTGGCCGCATAGCAGAATCCTGACGGCTTGAGCACGCGCCGAACCTCGCCAAGAGCGCGTGGAATGTCGGGCACATGATAGAGCATGTGATTGGCGATCACCGCGTCGAACGATGCGTCGCG
>Ga0208587_1000241_pt1 | contig 30342 bp, 29 predicted proteins | sample NGESurdeep092012_7_FD_184472 | JGI IMG/M metagenome (GOLD analysis project Ga0208587, IMG submission 184472) | Arctic peat soil microbial communities from Barrow, Alaska - NGEE Surface sample 210 deep-092012 (SPAdes) | ecosystem: Environmental > Terrestrial > Soil > Wetlands > Peat ...
CTGCAGGTGTTTCGAGAGGTTGGCCTGGCCGATCCCCGTCTCCTCGACGAGTTCGGAAACGGTGTGCTCCCTGAGGCGCAGGACGTGCAGGATCTGCAATCGGTTCGGTTCGGCGAACGCCCTGAAGCGCTCGGCGACGAGCGCGAACAGCTCCGGCGTCATGCGGGCAAGCGACATCTTCCGGTCTCCTCGGCGCATAGGATCGACTGCATCACAAGATAGTAATGCAGTTGAATTGCGGCGACGGCCGCTTAGCGCGCCCTCGTGCATCCGAAGAGGCCGAACCGGCCGAGCACCCTCTCGAGCGGACAGAACCCGGTGAAGCTCGACTGCAGCAGGTTGATGCCGACGAACCCGGTAAACAGGTACCACCACGGCGACACGAACCAGCCGAGAGCGACCGAGAGAATGACGAACGCGCCGGCAAAGCGGCGAATGACGAGGTCGTTGCACATGCCGTTGATCCTCAGATGGAAGGTTTGGTTGGAAGGACGACGACGTGGAGCGCATCCGACGGTGCGTCCGCGCCGCGCCGCTTGAGCTCCCAGTAGAGCAGCGGCACGACGATCATGGTGAGTCCGGTGGCGACGACGGCGCCGCTCATGAGCGCCACCGCGAGGCCCTGGAAGATGGGGTCGAGCACCATCACGAGACCGCCGACCACCACGGCGGCGGCGGTGAGCGCGATCGGGCGGAAGCGGACCGCCCCCGCTTCGAGCACCGCCTCCCGCAGCGAGCGCCCCCTGGCTTCGGCGAGCTGAATGAAGTCCACGAGCAGGATGGAGTTGCGGACGATGATGCCCGCGAGGGCGATCATTCCTATCATCGACGTCGCCGTGAAAAAGGCGCCCGTGATCGCGTGCCCCGGCAGGATGCCGATGAGTGTGAGCGGAATGGGGGCCATGATCACGAGGGGGATGGTGAAGCTCTGGAACCATCCCACGACGAGCACGTAGATGAGCACCAGCACGATCGCGAACGCGATGCCGAGATCGCGGAACACTTCGATCGTGACCTGCCACTCCCCGTCCCACTTGATGGCCGTCTCGTCTAGGCGGTCGGGCTGGACGGCATTGTAACGGGCGATCGACGCTCCCCGCACGCGGATCGCGTCGAGCTTGCGGTTCATCGCCAGTATGGCGTACACGGGCGATTCGATCATTCCGGCGACGTCGCCGGTCACGAGAATCATCGGGCGCTGGTTTCGCCGCATTCGCACATCTTCGCGCACCGTCGTCTCCAGCCGGACGAACCGGGCCAGCGGCAGCGGACCACTCGCGGTGGCGACGGGGACCATCAGCAAGGCTTCACGCGAGGAGCGCTGCTCGAGTGCGAAGCGAGGCCGGATAGACACGGCATTCTTCGCTGTCGGCGATGCGATGAGGCCGGCGTTCGTTCCCGAGAGGGCCATCGCGAGCGTCTGCGCGATCTGTTCGACGCTCGCCCCTGCCGACGCCGCGAGAACGCGATCCACCCGGTACACCTCGGTGGCCTGTGGCGCGACGACGGACCAGTCGACATCCACCACACCGGGTGTGCTCTCAAACACCTGCTTCACCGCGCGCGCCGCTTCGAGGCGTGCACTGTCGTCGGCCGCGTACACCTCGGCAACGAGGGTCGAAAGCACCGGCGGGCCGGGCGGGATTTCCGCGACCTTGGCCGACGCGCCGTAGCGGCGGGCGATGGAGTCGATCGCCGGCCGGATCGCGACGGCGATGTCGTGGCTCTGGCGCCTGCGGTCGGCTTTGGGTTTCAGGTTCACCTGCACGTCGGCGACGTTCGCGCCCCTGCGCGTGAAGTAGTGCCGCACCAGCCCATTGAAGTTGAACGGCGCCGACGTGCCGGCGTAGGTCTCGGTGCTCACCACTTCCGGCACACCTCGCACTCGCGCCGCGACTTCCTGCGCGAGGGCGTTGCTCGTCTCGAGCGTGGCTCCGGCGGGCAGATCGAGGATGACCTGAAACTCACTCTTGTTGTCGAACGGCAGCATCTTCACCTGGACGGCGCGCACGCCAAGAAGACCGATGCTCGCAAGAAGCAGCGCGGCGATGATGACATAGAACACCGTTCGGCGCCCTGGCTGGTCCATCAGCGGCGTCATGATCCGTGAGTAGAGGCCGGCGAAGCGGCCTGTCTCCTCCTCTTCATGGGCACGATCGTGCGGTGCCGATGCAGCCACGTGGCCGCGCAACAGCCGAAGGGCGAGCCAGGGCGTCACCATGAACGCGACGCCAAGCGAGGCCAGCATCGCCACCGATGCGCCGACGGGAATGGGTCTCATGTACGGACCCATCATGCCCGAGACGAATGCCATCGGCAGGATCGCCGCGATGACGGCGAATGTCGCGAGGATCGTCGGGTTTCCCACTTCGTCCACAGCATCTACCGCGGCGATCTCCGGCGGACGGTCGCCCATTCGAAGGTGGCGGTAGATGTTCTCGACGACCACGATTGCATCGTCGACGAGGATTCCGATCGAGAAGATGAGCGCGAAGAGTGTGATGCGATTGAGCGTGTAGCCCATCGCGTAATACGTGAAGAGCGTCAGCGCGAGGGTGACCGGCACCGCGACGAGAACGACGAGCGCCTCACGCCAGCCGAGGAAGATCCAGATGAGCACCGTCACGGAGAGCGTGGCGATGAGCAGGTGCAGGATCAGCTCACGCGCTTTCTCTCCGGCCGTCTCGCCATAGTCGCGCGTCACGGTCAGTTCTACGCCGGCGGGTATGATCCGCGCCCGCGATGCGTCGACCCGCTGAAGCACGGCCCGTGTCACGGCGGTGGCGTTTGCACCGTTGCGCTTGGCGGCGCTGATCGTGACGGCGGACTCGCTCGGCTTGTCCTTTTCGGCGTGCGACACGTACTGCGTGGCTTCGCCGTAGCCGTCGCGCACGTCGGCCACGTCGCGGACGGCGACCGGCACGCCGCCGCGGACGGCAACGATGACGGATCCGACATCCGTGGCGCTGGTGAGCGGTGCGCCAACCTCCACGCGCACCGTCGCGCCGGCGGCAGCGAACTCGCCGGCCTGGAGCCGCGCGTTGGCGCCACGGAGCGCCATCACCACTTCGCCCGGCGTGACGCCGCTCGCGGCAAGACGAGCCGGCGACAGCGTGACGAGCATCTCGCGCGGCTCGCCGCCGATGACGCGCGTATCCGCGACGTCAGTCACGGTGCGGATCTCGTCCTCGACATGGACCGCGACTTCCCGGAGCGCGTTGGCGCTCGCGCTGGATGAGTGGAGCGTGAGCGCGAGCACCGGCACGTCGTCGATGGAGTGCGGCTTGACGATCGGCGGCAGCGCGCCAGCGGGCGCCTGGTCCGCATCGGAGAGAAGCTTCGCGTGCACCTTGACGACGCTCGCCTCCTGATTCTCGCCGACCTTGAAGCGCACGGTCACCATCGCGAAGCCGTCACCCGACATCGCGTAGACGTGCTCCACGCCGCTCAGTGCTTGCATCCGCCGCTCGATGGGGCGGGTGACGAGGTTTTCCACTTCGGCCGGACTTGCCCCGGGCATCGCCGCGATGACGTCGACCATCGGGACGGAGATCTGCGGCTCCTCCTCGCGCGGCGTGGCGGCGATGCCCAGCGCGCCGAGCGCGAGCGCGGCGATGATGATCAGCGGCGTGAGCTTGGAGTTGAGAAAAGCGCCGGCGACGCGGCCGGAAATGCCCATGCTCACGCGCCCTTCCCGCGTGGCACCAGCACCAGCTCGCCGACTCGCACGCCGGAGAGGATTTCGATCAGCGATCCGACCCGGCTCCCGGCCTTCACCCATCTCAGATCGAATCCGTTGCCCGCGCGCACCCGGACACCGACCAGGTCACCCTCGCGAACGATCGCGTCGGCGGGCACGAGCAGCGCGTGGCGCGTTCCCACCCGCACGGCGAGTGTCGCCGGTGCGCCGGCTGCCAATGCAAGCGCGGAGTTGGAGACGATGGCGTTGATGGTATAGACACCGCCGGCAGCCGAGGGCACCACGCCTTCCACCGTGGCATGCGCGGCGCGACCGTCGACCGTGGCATCGAGCGGCGTGCCGCGGACCAGCGCGCGGGCGACATCCGGCGTCGCGGTCGCCGCGAGTCTCAGGCGCGACGCATCCTGAATGGTCGCGAGGGGCATTCCCGGCGCGGCAAAGGCGCCCGGATCGACGAAGCGGCGCGTGACGATACCGGCGAACGGCGCGCGGACGACGGCGTAGTCGCGCACGGATTCCACCTCGGCGCCGCTGGCGTTCGCGGCGCGAAGGCCGGCCTCGGCCTGCACCAGCCCCGTTTCAGCAGCGTCGAGCGTTGCCTTCGGCGCGGCGCTATCGGCGTAGAGGCGGCGAATGCGCGCCGCCTGCACGGCCGCGTTGTCGCGCGTCGCGCTCGCGGCGGCGACGGCGGCCGCAACCTGCGCCGCCTTGGCATCCACGTCGCGCGCGTCGATGCGAACCAGTGGCTGGCCGCGCGTCACCGGGTCACCCTCGTGCACGAACACTTCCGCGACCGTTCCCATCAATTTCGTCGCCACGGTTGCCTGCTGCATCGGCTCCGCGACGCCGTCATAATAGATCGTCGAGGGGATGACGGAGTCCCGGACGGCGACGGTCGAGCCCGCCGTGCTGTCAGCGGCGACCGGTTTTTGATCGGAGCGTGAAGGTGAACAGGCGGCGAGCGCGGAGAGCAGTGCCATCGTGACGCTCCCCCGTGCCGGGTGGAACAGGCTGGCGCGATTCATCGGGGAACGTCCTCTGAGGTTGGGCGGTTGGAAGCGGGACTCTCCAGGAGAGCGACGGCACCGGGGTCGAGACCGAGCGCGAGTCGCCTCGAAGCGAGCGCGATGACCACGTCATAGCGCGCGTTGGCGAGTGCAGTGGCGGTGTGGACTTCGGCGGCCGCGGCGTCCAGCAACTCGACGACGGTGGCGAGTCCGCCGTCGTATCGGCGACCAACGATGCGATGCGCGTCCATCCCTTGGGCAGCCGAGTGTTCGGCAATGGCGAGCCGGCCGAGTGCGACGCGCAAGTCGGAGAGGGTCCGCTCCGATTCGAGACGTGCGTTGGCCGTGGCGCCGTCGGCCATCGCGCGGGCACCGACGGCGCGCGCTTGTGCGCCGCGCTGTTCGGCAAGCTCGGAGGCGCCACTGAACGGCGACCACGAGGCCATCACACCCGCGGTCCAGTTGCGCTCACCCGCGAACAAACGCCCGGGATCGTTCCAGTCGGTGCGGGCGAACGCGTTGAGACGGGGCAGCAGGAGTGCTCGCGTGCGCTGAACATCAACACTGGAGGCCTCGGCGCCGAGCCTGGCGGCGTCGACGTCGGCGCGGGCCTCGGGCGCGATGATCGTGTCGGTCGCGGCGAACGCGCGAAGTGCCGCGGCCGCGGGGATGGTGCCTGCCGGCTCGACTGACGAGTTGCCGTCACCACCGATGAGCACCGCGAGGCCACGCCGTGCGAGTGCGGCGTCGGCGCGCGCGCCGATCAGATCGGCCTCGAGCTCGCCGGCCTTCACGTCGGCAAGCATCGCGTCGCTCGGCGTGACCACGCCGTTGCGTGCCAGCGACTCCGCGTCCCTGACGTGGGCGCGCGCGGCGCGGACCGCGGCGTCCAGCGTCGTGACGCGCTCGGCGGCGAGTACCGCACCATAGAATGCGCGGACGACATCGGCGCGGGTGGAGAGACGCGTCCACGACTCCGACGCGCGGGCAGCACTTGCACCACGCATCGTGGCCGTTCGCGCGATCCAGGCGTCGGTGTTCAGCAGGGGCAACTCGAGCACGAGCCCGCCGCCGTAGTTGGTGACCGGCGCCGGGAAGTTGAGTCGCGATGGATCGAAGTCGGCCTGTGCGATACGGCGCTGCCGCAGTTCGGTCCCGAAGGCGCCGATCGGGTCGTCGGTGCGGACGATACTCGCTTCGACGCGAGCGGAGGGAAGGATGCCGTGCAGCGGGGCGATGGCCTGGGCATCGCGGGCCGAGCGATCGCCGGCGGCTACGCGATTGGCGACGGCGCGGGTGTCGGCGGCCCGCAACGCGTCCGCAAGGCGGAGTTGGGCGCGCGCCGGACTCGCGGTGACGGCCGCGATGAACGGAATCAGGAGGAGCGGAGTGAGGCGCATGGTAGCGGGGCGGGTGTGGCCGGGAAATGGAATAACTATATCAGTATATAGACATATACTTGTGGATGCAAGGCGCTCCATCAACGCCTGCCGCGTGACGCCGGGTCGGCGTCTGGTCCGCCTCGCGCCCCAACCATGCTGGTTATGTTTCGCTGGACGGCCATACAGCAGGGCCAGTTCCTGAACGCACGCAGTCGAAACCCGCAGCCCACTCCCGAACCTGCGTCACCGGAGATTCCATGATCGCGCACAACACCCGCTACGGTTTCGGCGCGACCCTGCCGCTCGACTACGAGCGCGCGGTCGAGCGAACCCGCGAGGAGCTCGCCAAGGAGGGGTTCGGCATCCTCACCGAGATCGACGTCCGCGCCACGTTGAAGAAGAAACTCGACGTCGAGGTTCGCCCCTACATCATCCTCGGCGCATGCAATCCTCCGTTCGCTCATCGCGCGCTCGCCGCGGATCCCGACATCGGACTGCTCCTTCCGTGCAATGTCGTCGTGTACGCCGGCGATGCGCCGCATACCAGTGTCGTCGCCGTGATGGATCCGGTCGCAGCCTTCGAGCTGACCGGTAACGAGGCCGTGCGCCCGATCGCCGTGGAGGTGCGCACCCGCCTCGAACGCGTGCTCGCCGCAGTGGGGGGAGGGTGACCATGACCGCTCCGGAACCGAAAGCCATCCAGGATTACTATCCTGACGATTTCGCGACCTGCTACGGCTGCGGGCGCCTGAACGCGCAGGGCCTCCATGTGCGTTCCGTTTGGGATGGCGACGAGACGGTCGCGCGCTTCACGCCGCGCCCGGAACACATGTCCATGCCCGGGTTCGTCTACGGGGGGCTCCTCGCCTCCCTGGTCGACTGCCATGCGATGGGAACCGCTGCGGCGGCGGCCGAACGCGCGGACGGCCGCGAGATCGGAGAGGCACCGGCGCCCCGCTTCGTCACCGCGTCACTTCACGTCGAGTACCTCAAGCCGACACCGCTTGGACACGAACTCGAGCTTCGCGCCCACGTGACGATCGCCACCGCGCGAAAGTCGGCGGTCACCGTCACGGTGGCCTCGCGTGGCACGATCACCGCGCGGGGAGAGGTCGTGGCCGTACGGATCCCGGCGTCGATGACCGGAACGGGTTCGGGTGTGAACCCGTAGGCAGAGTTCTCGCGCGTGAGACCCGTTTCAGGGTTCATCAGTGCGCGCGACATACCAGATCCGCGCTGCTCTACTATGGTATGTTCACGACGGCGGGCGCTCCGGCCCCCACGGAAATCGCACGGTCCAGCGCGTCCAGGTGCTGGGACCTGAGCACACGCCGCCCGTCCGTCGAGAGCATGTACGCGACGAACCGTTCCGCGAGCGCGCGGTTTTCGGCCCGCACCGGAATCGTCAGCGCGAACAGGATCGGCGCGCCGCGCATGGTCAGCGTGTCTCCCCGGCGCTTCCCCAGCACGCGCGTTTCGACACGCGAGTACGCCACGCTCTCGGCGGGACTCCCAAGGTCGATCTCATCGGGCAGCTTCACGAACTTGAGGCCGTCGTTCTCGGCGAGATTCTGGTAGGTCCAGATGTAGTCGAGTTCGTGCGTCTGCAGGAGCGCGACCTGATCGGCCTCGCGCGGGCGAATGTTTCGCTCGGGCGCCGCCGCGAGCAGCCGCGCGGACAGCCCGCGGTCGCGATAGTGCCGCTCGGCGAGCTGCATCGTGAGCAGCGCGCGATAGCCGGAGGGATCGGTGTTCGGATCGGCGCGCCCGACTTCGACGCCGGGCTGCGTAATCACCGTGCGCCAGTTCTCTCCGTTGATCCTCGCCGCACCGCGCGAACTGGCGGTGTATGCCAGCACGATGCGGTTGCGCGCGAAGAGCGCGTACCAGCGCACGTACTGCGGCATCAGCAACCGCGGAAAGACCTCCGGGTCGGCGAGGAGTACCACATCCGGCGTTCGACGAAGCTCGGTCAGCCGGCGTGCAATCTCGAGACTCGCGCCGGGCTCGAGCTCGTACTTCGCGCCGGTGCGGGCGGCGAAGCTGTCGAGCACGGCGCGCATCGGGCGCGTGATCGACGCGGCGTTCATCACCGAGAGTATTCCCGGGGTCGCGAGGTGGAACGCATCGCGGGCCGGCGCCTCGCTGGACCTGAACGCCGATGCGACGCCGACGAGCGCCAACGAAACGATGATGGCACGCCGCGCCTTTGAGAATTCTCCGCGCCTCTTCAACACAGATGGACCGCGGTTGCCTTGAACGTGAAGAAGGCCGTGTCGCCAATGCGGAGCGCGAGCTCGTTGGCCGAGTACGTGGTGAGCGCCGCGACGAGGGTCGCGCCGTTGACCTCGATCGTGACGCGCCAGAGTGGCCCGACCGACGCGATCTCCGTGACGGCTCCCTCGAACTGATTCCTCGCGGAACTGGGCGCCGGTGACGTACGCGCGATCAGGATTTCCTCCGCGCGGATGATCGCGTGGCACGGCCCCGCCGTGGCCGCGCCGGCGACGTGGATCGCGAGCCGTCCGCTGTGGAACACCGCGGCACCGTCCTCGATCGTCACGCCTCCCGCGAAGATGTTCTCGGCGCCGAGGAACTCCGCGACATACGGCGTCTTCGGGTGCCGGAACACGTCGGCAGGCTCGCCGCTCTGCAATACCCGGCCGGCATCGAGCAGGACCGCCACGTCACCGAGCGATCCGGCCTCCGCGAAATCGTGGGTCACGTGCAGCGTGGTGAGGCCCCATTCGCGATGAATCGCCCGGACTTCACGCCGGGCGGCGGCACGCCGAGGCGGGTCGAGGGCAGAGAATGGCTCGTCGAGCAGCAGGATTTCCGGCCGGCGAGCCAGCGCTCTCGCGAGCGCGACGAGCTGACGCTCACCTCCGCTCAGCGAGCGCACGGAGCGCGCGTAGAGGGCGTCCACTCCGAAACGTCGTGCGATCGTGTTGGCGAGCGCGGCGTCGGTTGCTCCGTACATCACGTTCTGCTCGACGGAGAGATGCGGGAAGAGGAAGCCGAGCTGGTAGACGAGCCCGATGCCGCGTGCGTCGGCCGCCTCGCGGGTCGCATCGCGCCCGTTCAGCGTGAGCAGTCCGCCGGTCTGGGGCAGGAGTCCGGAGATCACCTCGAGCAGCGTCGTCTTGCCGGATCCGGTGGGGCCGATCACGACGCCGTACGCGCCGCCAGGCACGTCGAATGAGACGTCCTCGAGCGAAAACGCGCCGACGCGCGCACGAAGGGCGGCCGCGGAGATCATGCGACCGCCCGCTCGTCGCCCATGCGAAGCGCGCGCAGCGCCGTCAGCGGAATGAGCGAGAGCACGACGAGCGCGGCCGCGACGGGCAGCGCCTCGCTGAGCCCGAATCCGGTGAACCGGTCGTACGCGAGCACGCTCACGACCTTCGGATTGTACGCGAGAATCACGATCGCACCGAACTCGCTGACGGCGCGCGCCCACGTCACGACGCCCGACGCAATCAATCCACGCGCGGCGAGCGGGAGCGTCACGCGCCGAAATGCGCGCCACGGCGAATCGCCGAGTGTGCGCGCGACGCCCTCGAGGCGAACGTCCACACGCGCGAACGCTTCGCGCGCGCCGCTCACGAAGAGCGGGGCGGAGACGAAGAGCATCGCGGCGATGATGCCGAGTGGCGTGCCGACGATGCGCAGGCCGAGCGAGAGCAGGGAACTGCCGATGGCGCTCCCGCGGCCGAGCAGGAGGAGCAGCGCGATGCCGGCGACGGGATGCGGAATGAGCAGCGGAAGATCGAGCACCGCGGCGACGAGCGCGCGGCCGCGAAACGCGCGTCGCGCGAGCAGCCACGCCAGCGGTGCGCCGCCGAGCGCAGCGAGCAATGTGGCGGCGGTCGCGGTCAGCGCGGTGAGCGCGAGCGATTGCCGCAGTTCCGCGTCGCTCCAGAGTCGCGCCGCGCCCTGGGGGCCGGCCGCCGCGACGAGACGCACGACCGGGAGAACGAGGAAGAGCAGCAGCAGCGAGCTCGCTGCTGCCGCGCCAACACCTATCGCGTTAGAACGGCGCACGCATCGAGAGGATGATATTGTGATCGGAGGTGTGGAACTGTGAGACGGCGATCTGCACACCGGCGCCGAAGGTGAACCCGACGCGATCCGTGATTCGCGTGCGTCCGATGACCACTCCCGGCGTCACGAAAGTCTGTTCCTTTCCATCGTTCTTGCCGCCGGAGAACCAGCTCCGATTGATCTCGAGCTCGGGCCAGATCTTCGAAAGTGCGTGCAACTGGAAGGTGTGATTCCACGTGTACGTCCTTCCAATGGACGAGGTGTTGCCCGCAGGTTCCGCTGCGCCGATCGTGCCCTGCATGTCGAAAGCTCCCCAACCTTTCCCGTACGCGAGAGTGGGCGTGATGATCGCCTTGGGCTGGCCGTTGCCGTACGAAGCCGAGGGGAAGGTGGAGCTGACGAAGGCCGTAAGGATATAGTTGCCGTGCTCCTCGTTCGCGGAGAGCAGGCGGTATTTCACGAGCAGCTGAAAATCGCCCCAGCCGTCTTTCGTGGCGGGATTGTTGTGCACGATGTACGCCGGGATCGCGGCGATGATTTCGATGCGCTCGACCGGAATCAGTTCGAGTCCCTTGGTGTTGCCGTATGTCTCGGTGTATGGGCCACCCGGCTTCGGTTGCGACCAGTTCACGTCGTAGCGGACCTCCTGCTCGAGACGCGGCGTAGTGGTCGCGAGCGGCGTCAGCCAGTGCGGCTGTCCGGCTTTCGAGTGGTCGGAACGCCTGAGCCAGCGAGTCCAAAAGCCGTCGTGCTCATTGCCGGTGGACGAGGCTGTCTGCGCGGCGGCCGTGGCGGCGAACGCGATCAGGGTGAGGATGGGCAACAGGATGCGATGCGTCACGATACGCACGTCGGGAAGCCTCTGGACGGTCTGGCCGTGGGATGCGTGCGTCCACACCCCACCTCGTTATGGCACCAAGTCCGCTAATATTAGCGCGTTAGGGACGTTTGGGGAATGTCACGTCCAATTCACGGGCCGCCCTGCAGTCGCTATCCAGCCTTTGCGATCATCACCTCCGTGGACTTCACCACCGCAAATACCTCATCGCCCACGCTGAGCCGCAGCCGCTCGGCCGACGAGCGCGTGATGATCGAGACGATTTCCTGATCCGCCACCTGCACTCGAACCTCGGCCATGACGCCGTCTGCGATGATTGACGAGATGCGACCGCGAAGCCGGTTGCGCGCGCTGATCTCGAGCGCGCCCATCGGGTCGTCGTCGCTCGCGGCCGGTGCCCGGGTGGCGAGAAGTTTCGAGCGCGAAAAGAGCCACTTGTGCCCGAAACGGGTTGCCGGAAGCTGGCCCGTGCGCGCGAGGTGCTGTACGCGCTTGACGTGCAGGTGAAGCAGCTTGGCGGCGTCGGCCGCCGTAATCAGGTCGTCCATGCGAATGATTCTACCATGGACGATGCCGCCGCGCGCCATGCCGGATGTGCACGGGTCGCTGAATACTCCTTGGACCCGTGCTAGAATGAGGTCACCCCCGGCATCGCGAGACCCATGAAAAAGAAGCCGCTTCAGCTCGCCCGCGTGTACCAGCTGCTCGAACCAGGACCGGTCGTTCTGGTGACGACCGCGCGCAAGGCCAAGCAGAACGTCATGACCATGTCGTGGCACACGATGATGGAGTTCGAGCCGCCGATCGTCGGATGCGTCATCAGCAATCGCGACTACACGTTCGAGATTCTGCGTTCGACGAAAGAGTGCGTGATCAACATTCCGACGGCGAAGCTGGCAAAGGAGGTCGTCGGCATCGGGAACGTGTCCGGCCGGACCGTCGACAAGTTCGAGAAGTTCGATCTCACTCGGCTTCCGGCGTCCCTCGTGCAAGCCCCGCTCATCGCCGAGTGCTATGCCAATCTCGAGTGCAGGGTCATCGATACGAGCATGGTGAGGAAATACAATTTCTTCGTCCTCGAGGTGCTCAAGGCGTGGATCGATCCCGGGCAGAAGAACCCGAGAACGATGCACCATCGAGGCAACGGCGTATTCATGATTGCGGGGAAGTCGATCCGGCTGCCCTCAAAAATGAAGTAAGGCCGCGGTCGTCAGGTTTTCATCGGCGCGTCCCGTGCTTCGGCTGTTGAAGCGCGACACGCACGCCGGCCGCCGTCACGCCGCGCACCTCGACCACTTTCGACCGCGACGTCGCGCCGCGCACGATCGTCACCGCGCGCTTCGCGACGCCGAGCGCTTTCGCGAGCACCTCGACGACCGCTTCGTTCGCCGCGCCCTCCACCGGCGGAGCGTTCACGCGAACGCGCAGCGCATCGCCGTGCACGCCGTCGACCCCGGCGCGGCTGGACCGCGGCTGGACGCGCACCGCGAATCGCGCGGCTGGCTCCGCACCGCCGCGTTCCGTGATCACGAGCGCGTCGAACTCGCTCACGATGTGCTCATACCAGCCTCGTGATGAATCCCTGCAGCAATCCCAGCAGGAACCACGCGACGATCGGCGTGATGTCCATCATGCCGATCATCGGAATGATCCGCCGCAGCGGCTTGAGGATGGGTTCGGTGAGCGCGTACGACCATCGCCAGTACCACGCGCCCCGTCCCATCGGGATCCACGAGAGGAGCACCCGCACGATGAGCGCGATCTGGACCACCGTGAAGACCCACGTGATCAGCAGGCGCGTGATCGCGCCCGGTCCGCCCGTCAGCGAGTAATACAGGAACGCGACCTGGGAGCGCGCGAAGCCGAGTAGCGAGAGGGCCACGATCCCGGCCAGCACCACGGCGCCGAGCGCCCACCACGGTGCGGTCGACGGCAGCCCGCCGGCGCGGACCACGCGGCGCTCGACCGGCTTGAGGAGCGGATCGATGGTCGTGCGCATGAAGCGCGCGACCGGACCGAACGGCGAGAGCTTCCGCGTCCGCACCATCCAGTCGAGCGTGCACAGCGCGGCGAGCACGGCCGCGACGCCGAAGAGCGCCACGCGGAGCGCGGCGAGCGAGGTGTCGAATGCGTTCAGGAACGGCTGCATCGTCTGATCAGACCGGTCGGCGCGGCGTGAAGATGAACCTCAGGAACTTCGGCAGTGCGAGAAGTTTCTCCACCACGCTGCGACTGTGCGCCACGCGCACGTACGCGTCGATCCCCTCTTGGTGCGCGGGAGAGTATCCGAACCACCACGCCTGCCGCCACGACGCAAAGCGGTCGATCACGGTCGCCTTCGTGCGCACGCACTCCTCGAGCCCGGCCTTGCCGTGTGTGCGCCCGATGCCGCTCTGTTTCACGCCGCCGTGCGGGACGTCCGCCATTCCGGCGGCCACCACCGCGTCGTTGATCACCACGCTCCCCGCCTCGATGCGCTGCGCCAACCGCGCAGCACGCGCGGTGTCGGCGCTCCAGATGCTCGCCGACAGCCCGAACTCGCTGGCGTTCGCGAGCGCGATGGCTTCTTCGGCGTCCTTCACTTTCACGATGGGAAGGAGCGGGCCGAAGGTCTCCTCGTGCAGCACACGCGCGTCGCTCGGCACGTTCGCGAGCACGGTCGGCGCGAAGAACGATCCGCTTCCCGGGGGAACCGCGGCCGGCGTCGCGGCGGTCGCGACGACGGCCGCGCCTCGCGAAACGGCGTCATCGCGCTGCGACTCGAGCGCGGCGACCGCATCGGCGCGGATCATCGGGCCGACGTCCGTCTCCGGTACGCCGCCTGCCCCGACCTTGAGTGCCCGCACGGCTTGGCCGAGCTCGGCAAGGAATGCGTCGTACGCCGGCGCCTCCACGTAGATGCGCTTGGGCGCCACGCACGTCTGCCCCGCGTTCGAGAACCTGCCCCATGCAATTCCACTGGCGGCGTGATGCACGTTCGCGTCCGCAAGCACGATTGCCGCGTCGCTTCCGCCGAGCTCGAGCGCGCAGGGAATCAGCCGCTCCGCACACTTCACGGCGACGCGCCGGCCGGTCTGCACGCTGCCGGTGAAGAAGATCTTGTCGACGGCCGCGTCGCAGAGCGCCGCACCGGTGGACCCGTCACCCTGGAGAACCGCGAACACGTCGTGCGGAACTCCGGCTTCATGAAACAGCGATGCGAGCAGTTCGCCGGACTCCGGCGTGAACTCCGACGGCTTGAGCAGCACCGCATTGCCCGTGACGAGGGCGGGAATCACGACGCCCGCCGACAGCATGAACGGATAATTCCACGGCGAGATCACGCCGATGACTCCGAACGGCTCGTGTGCCACGCGGATGCGCTTGCGCTTCATCGCGAGCGGACCCGCGTTGAACCAGGGTGCGCGAAGGAACCGCGGCGTCTCGCGGGCGTAGTAATTCGCGAAATCGAGTGCGATCGCGATTTCGGAACCAATCGCTTCCGCCACGGGCTTGCCGTTCTCGCGCGTCAGCGCCTCGGCCACCTCCCGGCGGCGGCGAAAGAGGGACTCGTGAAACCGACGCAGCATCCGCACTCGCGCACCTACCGGCTCGCCGGCCCAGTCCCGCTGGGCGGCCTTCGCCTTGCGCACGGCCTCGAGCACGACATCCCGGGGCGTGGTCTCGAATCGCTTCCAAACCTGCCCGGTGGCTGGGTCCACGGACTCGACGGGACGGGTGGGGGCGGGTCGGGCGGACGGTGCCATCAGGGGTGCTCCTGCCGGGGTGGCTGGACGACAGTGGTCGGCGACGGGCGGGGAGCACAAAAGTGCGCCCATTTGGTGACGTGGCAGACCCTCTCGCGGGTACGTGTAAATGAAGCACGATTCACGGGTTGTGGGCAGGTCGGCGGTGGCGTACGACTCCTCAGCGGGATAATCTGCGGGAGACACCTCAGACCAACCGAGAGTCCGTGAACGAAATCAACGCTTCGGTGCCCCTCAGGGCGAAACGGGGTGAAGAACAGGCCTTCATCGAGATCGTGGAGTTCTATTATCCACGGTGCCTGCGTTTCGCGCGGAACATGCTGTCGGACGACCAGGACGCCGAAGAAGCAGTGCAGGACGCTTTCGTGCGAGTGCACGACAGCTTCCACCGGTTCCGTGAAGAGGCGCGGTTCGATCCGTGGCTGTTCCGGATTCTGGCGAACAGGTGCCGCACGCTGCTGTCCCGGAACAGGCGGCACCGAGCGCTGATCGAGTACGGAGAGGTTCCGATTACGGCCGCGGCGCCGGAGGAAGAGTACGGCGCCGACTGGGCCGAGGAAGTGCGGGTGGTGCTGGATTCACTCCCGGCGGAGCAGCGGGAAGCGTTCCTGTTGCGTCACGTCGAGGATCTTTCATATGAAGACATTGCAGCGCTGACGGGTGTTCGCCTTTCCGCGCTGCGCATGCGGGTCAAGCGGGCGTGCGACACATTGCGCGCGAGACTGACCAGGGTGGAGCAACATGATCGATGAACGCGACGAACTGATCGAACGGGTGGCGGGAGCGCTCAAGCCGCTGCCGCGGCAGAACGCGCGCGCGATGGCGCAGATCCTGGCCACCGTGCGCGCACGCCACGCGCAGGCGCCGAGTCGCCTCACGCTCGTGCTTGAGTGGATGCGCCAGCCGACCGTCTCGGTGGCGTCCGCGGGACTGCTCGCCGCGGCCGCGCTCGCGATCGGATTCGTGACGCGCGGTGCGCTCTCGACGCCCGATGAGCGGGTCCTGCCCACGGCGGCGTCGCCGTCGGCGAGCGTGCCGGCGATCACCGCGGCGAACGCGCCGAACGAAGTACGCGCTATGCCGGTGCCGATCACGTTCGACGCCGCCGGCGCGAAGAGCGTCTCGATCGTCGGCGATTTCAACGACTGGGACAGCACCGCGTCGCCGCTCACGCGATTCGGCGCGAACGGCCCCTGGACGGCAACGGTGAAAGTCATGCCGGGCCGCCATCTCTACGCGTTCATGGTCGACGGCAAACTCGTCGTCGACCCTCGCGCGCCGCATACTCGCGATCTCGATTTCGGGGGCTACGCCTCCGTGCTGATGGTGAACCAGCCATGAAAAATACTTTCCTGAACGCACGTTTCTCCGCTGCCGGCGTTTTCGTTGCCGCCGTACTGCTCGTCGCGCTGTCGGGCGCGCGTGCCGGCGCCCAGCAGGAGACCCGGGTCACCGCGATTCGCGACGATGCCACGCGCAGCGTCGTGATCGAGCAGCTCAGCATCGCGAAGGAGCATGGCGTTCCGATCGAGCCGCTCCTCTCGAAGGCGCTGGAGGGCGTCGCCAAGAACGCGAGCTCCAAGAGCATTCGCGCGGCGATGGACGCGCTGCAGAAGCGGCTGCGCAGGGCCAACGATCTGCTCGCCCCGTCGCCGACGGTAGACGAGCTGTCGGCCGGCGCGGACGCACTCTACGTCGGCGTCCCCGAAAAGACACTGAAACAGATGCGCCAGGCGGCGCCGAGGCGGTCGATCGCGGTGGAACTGGGGGTGCTGACGGAACTCGTCGCGCGCCACGTTTCGCCGAAAAAGGCTTCACAGATGATTCTCGACCTCATGGCGCGCGGGGCGACGGGCGCGCAACTTACGGCGATGAATACCGCCGTGCAGAACGACGTCGCCGCTGGTCTGACTCCGGAGGCCGCGCTCGACAGGCACGGACGTGGCATCATGTCACTCCTACCCCTACCGCCTGCCGTGTCTGGAGGAAATGTTCGTCCTCGGTGAGGCCATAAGGCCATGAGATGACCGCCCGCGCTTCCGCGCTGGCGTTGCTCGTCGCATTGAATGCGGCGGGCGCGCAGTCGACGCGAGAGGTGCGGTTGGATGCCGGAGCGGCGCAGATCCAGCAGACCGGACGCGCAGCGCACGATGTCGCCGGCGTATTCGGCCTCACTTGGCGCGACGGCGCTCCGCTGTTCGCCACCCTGTTTTCCGCGGCGGTCACCCAAACCGGCGACAGCACGACGGCCGCGCAGGCCGGGCTCGCGGCCGCCTGGCGGGCGACCGATCGATCGGCATGGCAGACCGAAGGCGGGATAACGGTGGCCGCGTTCGGTGCCTCGATCCTCTCCCGTGGCGGCAGCTTCAGCGGATTCCTCCGCGAGCGGCTGGCGCTCGATGCCGGCGGCGTGTGGGCCGGCGCCGCGTACGGGGGCACGTCCCGCGACAATCTCGCGAGCCACTCGACGGCGCTCGACATCGGCGCCTGGTGGCGCTCGGGAGATTTCGAGGCGACGGCGTCTGTCGGTCGCGTGCGTTCCGAAGACTTCTCGCTGCTCGAGGCCGCGGGAGTCTTTCTTCCGAACGGCGCGGCGGCGTACGACCTCACCGATCTTGCAACGGAACTCCGGTACGAGCACGGCGCGCTCCTGCTCGACGCGACCGGGACGCTCCGGAACGGCGCGCGCACGACCGCGGCGAGCCAGTCGTCCCTGTACTTCACGGCGGTCTGGACGTTCTCGCCGCGGTATTCGTTCGCGGTCGGGACGGGCCGGCAGCTCGCAGATCCGGTTCGCGGCGTGCCGGACATGCAGATCACGAGCGCGGCGATCCGCATCGCGCTGGTGCCCCTGCGGGTCACCGGTTCGGCGAACTCGGCGCGCGGGGCTTCGTTCGCGACCCTGACGCCGAAATCGAGCGGCGCACTGCTGGCGGTGCGAATCGTCGCGGACGACTCGTCAGGGGTCGAGCTGGCGGGGACGTTCTCGGACTGGAAGCCGGTGCCGCTCACGCGAACGAGCGAGGGATGGGAGGCCGAGATCGCGCTGCCCCCCGGTCGCCACCGCGTGGCGGTCCGCATCAACGGCGGACCCTGGCAGGCGCCCCGCGGGACGGCCCGCGTGAGGGATGAATACGGAGGCGAGGCGGGCCTGATCGTTGTTCCCTGAGACACCGCCGACTGGCCGCGGACGGGCGAACAACCATATAGTTCATGAATCCCCACACCGGATCCGTTCATGACGACCCGTAGAAATTTCGTTCGCGGCCTGGCAGGCGCGAGCGTCGCGCTCCCTGTCATGCGCGAAGATGCGTTCGGACAGCTCTTCAAGGCCAACGCGATCGCGGGCGACCGGCCGGCGGTCGCCATCGCGGACGACGAGGCGTACTGGAGCCAGATCCAGCGCGCGTTCGACACCGACCGCACGATGATCAACCTCAACAATGGCGGCATCTCGCCGTGCCCGACGCACGTGCTCGACCAGCTCATTCGCGACCAGCACTTCGTGAACGAGCTGCCCGTCGAGAACATGTGGCGCACCCTGGAACCGCGGATGGAGAGCACGCGCCGCGACCTCGCGAAGGATTTCGGCTGCGATCCGGAGGAGATGGCGGTGGTGCGCAACGCGAGCGAGGCGAACGAGATCGTGATCTTCGGCATGGACCTCAAGCGCGGCGACGAAGTCCTCTCGACGAACCAGAACTATCCGCGCATGATCACCTCGTGGCAGCAACGCGTGCGCCGTGAGGGGATCGTGTTCAAGCAGATTTCGTTCAAGGTGCCGCCGCCGTCCGACGCATATCTCGTCGACCAGTTCCGCCAGGCGATCACGCCTCGGACGAAAGTCATCGAGGTGACGCACATCACGAACCTCACCGGCCAGATCATGCCGGTGCGCGACATCGTGCGCATGGCGCGTCCGCTGGGCATCCAGGTGCTCGTCGACGGCGCGCACGCTTTCAATCACTTCCCGTTCAAGCGCGACGACCTCGAGTGCGACTACTACGGCGTCTCGCTGCACAAGTGGACGCTCGCGCCGATCGGCACCGGATTTCTCTATGTGCGAAAGGAGAGGATCCCGGAAATCTGGTCGCTCATGGGATCGGACGATTCGCTCAAGGACAACATCCGGAAGTTCGAGCAGATCGGCACGCACCCGCAGGCGAACTTCAACGCGGTGAGCACGGCGCTGGCGTTCAGCCGGGGCATCGGCCCCGACAAGAAGATCGCTCGCCTCCGCTACCTGCGTGACCGCTGGGCGAACCGCCTGCTCTCCGCGAGCGATCGCGTGAAAGTCCTCACGCCGCTCGGCCCGGACAAGAGCGGCGCGATCTGCCTGTTCAACGTGGACGGCCTCGACTTCGGCAAGCTCGGCGGCTGGCTGTACAACAACTACCGGATCGTGACGACGCCCATCGGGCACGCCGAGTTCAACGGCATCCGCATCACGCCGAACGTGTACAACACGCTCGACGAGATCGACACGTTCTCGGACGCGGTGCTGAAGGCGATCAAGACGGGCATCGCGTAGACGAATGGCGGCGAAGAAGCGGGCTGCGAAAGCCGTGCCGACGACGGTCCCGAAGTCGGCGCCGTACTCGGAGGGGAAGTGGGCCGAGGCGTTCGCGCCGCGCAAGCCGGGCGAGAAGCGACACTGGCTGGTGAAGTCGGAGCCGGGCGTTTTTTCGTTCGATGATTTATTGCGCGCGCCGAACCGCACGACGTACTGGGACGGCGTGCGCAATTTCGCCGCGCGGAATTTCCTGCGCGACGGGATGAGGCTCGGCGACCGCGTGTTCTTCTATCACTCGATGGCCGACGCGCAGGTGATCGCCGGGATCTGCGAAGTCGTGCGCGAGGGTTACGCCGACTTCACGGCGCTGGATCCGAAGCACGAGCACTTCGATGAAGAGTCGAATCCGGACGCGCCGACCTGGTTCATGGTCGACGTTCGCGCGGTCGCGCAGTTCACCAGGCCGGTGACGCTCCCGGAGATCAAGGCGCGCAAGGAACTTGCCGACATGGCGCTGATTCGCATCGGTCGTCTGTCGGTGACGCCGGTGAAACCTGCCGAGTGGGAGACGATCGTGGAGATGGCGCGCTAGGAGGAACTCATCGTGCGTTCGAGCTCCGCGCCGAGTTTCTCGATCCCCTCCGCCAGCGCCTCGAAGTCCGCCCACACGCTGCGATGATTCGAGCACGCCACTCGCAGGACATAGCGCCCCGCAATGCGCGATCCGCTCGGGATCCCGAGCCCGGTCTCCTGAATCCTCAGCAGCAGCTCCTTGTTGAGCGCGTCCTGCTGTTCGGGTGACATCGACGGCGGCGCGACGCGGAAACAGACGATGTTCAGCGACACCGGCGCGCTGAGCACGACGTCCGGAACCTTCACTATGCGAGCCGCGAACCGCCGCGCCTGTTCCACGTTCTGCTCGATCACGCGCGCGAACTTGTCCACGCCCTCCGCCTTGAGCGAGAGCCACACCTTGAGCGCCTTGAAGCCACGCGTGAGCTCGATGCCGCGGTCTGCGAACGGCAGTCCGCCCGCGATCACGCCGCGCCCTTCATCCATGAGATAACTCGGCGTCACCGAGAACGTCGCTTCGTGCATCGCGCGATCGCGAACGAGCACGCACGCGATCTCGTACGGCAGGTACATCCACTTGTGGAGGTCGAACGCAAGCGAGTCGGCGCGCTCGATTCCCTTGAGCGCAGGCGCGAGGGCGGGGACGAGCCGCGCGAGCGCGCCGAACGCACCGTCGACGTGGAACCAGAGATTCTCCGCGGCGCAAAGATCGGCGAGCGCGTCGAGGTCGTCGGTCGCGCCGCTGTTCACGGTGCCCGCCGTTCCGATCACGCAGATCGGGCGGACGCCCGCGAGGCGGTCGGCGGCGATCATGTCGCGCAACGCGTCGATGCGGACGCGGAACTCGCCGTCGACGGGCACGCGCCGGAGCGAGGCGTTCCCCATGCCGAACAGCTCAACGGCCTTCTGCGCCCAGCTATGGACCTCGTTCGACGCGTAGACCGTCAGCCGCTCCTCCGCGCCGAGCATGCCGAGTTCGCGCACGTTGAACCCGGCGCGCGCATGACGCGCGACCGCGAGCCCGAGCACATTCGCCATCGTGCCGCCGCTCACCAGCACGCCGCTCGAGTCACGCGGGAATCCCATCAGTTCGGCGAGCCAGGCGATCACCTGAAGTTCGACGAGCTTCGGCGCCTGGTCGAGTCCGGCGCAATGCGGGTTCATCCCGGCGGCGAGCATGTCGGCCATCATGCCGAGCGGCGTGCCGTTCCCCTGAATCCAGCCCCAGAAGCGGGGATGCCGGTTTCCGTTCGCGAAAGGAAGCACGTTCGTGACGAAATCGTCGTATGCGCGCTCGGCGGACTGCGGCGCGCGCGGGAGTGCCTCGGACGAGATCGCGTTACGGACGGTCGCAGGCATGGGCTGCCAGGGCGCGCGGTCGCCGAGGGTCTGGAGAAAATCCAGCGAGTCGTCCACCATCCGGTGGGCGAGGGCGCGAAAGGCGGACCAGTCGGCGGGGTCAAGCGATTCTTCGGTCATCGAAGGCGGAGGGCAAAAGTCGGACAGCGAATGGCAGAAAACCTGACGGGGCGGCCATCCCACAGAGTGTGGAATACTACTAGCTTTCCATGGTATTACGTCGAATCGGGAGCGCAACGCGACCGTCCTTCGGCAAACTCCTAGGAGCAATCGGAAACGAACCATGCCTGGTACGAAAGAGGTTTCCTCCACCGGCGACCATCTCGAGATCAAGGACTCGCGCACCGGCAAGTCCTATACGGTCCAGATCACCGACGACACGATTCGCACGGCTGATCTCAAGCAGATCAAGGTCAACGCCGACGACTTCGGAATTATGGGTTACGACCCGGCGTTCATGAACACGGCGTCGTGCCGCAGCGCGATCACCTTCATCGACGGCGACAAGGGCATCCTGCGGTATCGCGGATATCCGATCGACCAGCTCGCCGGGAAGGCGGATTTTCTCGAGGTTGCGTGGCTGCTTCGTCACGGTGAGCTGCCGACGCAGGCCGAGTACGACCAATGGGTGCAGGACGTCACGTACCACACGTACGTGCACGAGAACATCAAGCACTTCATGGAAGGATTCCGCTACGACGCGCATCCGATGTCGATGCTGTGCGCCTCGGTGGCGGCGCTCAGCTCGTTCTATCCCACGTCGAAGGACATCTTCGACGAGCATGAGCGCGACATCGCGTTCGTGCGCCTCATCGCGAAGCTCCCGACGCTCGCGGCGTTCGCATACCGTCACGTGAAGGGGATGCCGTACGTCTACCCCGACAACTCGCTGCCGTACGCCGAGAATTTCCTCTCGATGATCGCGCGGATGTCGGAGCCGAAGTACGAGGCGCATCCGGTGTATGCGCGGGCGATCGACATCCTGTTCATCCTGCATGCCGACCACGAGCAGAACTGCTCGACGAACGCGGTGCGCGCGGTAGGTTCGTCGCACGTCGATCCGTACTCGGCGGTCGCGGCCGGCATCGCGGCGCTCTACGGCCCGTTGCACGGTGGCGCGAACGAGGCGGTGCTGCGGATGCTCCAGGAGATCGGCCATGTGAAGAACATTCCGGCGTTCATCGCCGACGTGAAGAGCGGGAAGGGCGAGAAGCGGCTGATGGGCTTCGGCCATCGCGTGTACAAGAGCTACGACCCGCGCGCGAAGATCGTGAAGGCGCTGTGCGACGACGTGCTCAAGGTCGCCGGAATGTCCCACGACATGGAGATCGCGCTCGAACTCGAGCGGATAGCGCTGAGCGACGAGTACTTCATCTCCAGGAAGCTCTACCCGAACGTCGATTTCTATACGGGGCTGATCTATCGGGCGATGCATTTCCCGACGGACTACTTCACCGTGCTGTTCGCCATCGCGCGCACCGCCGGCTGGCTCTCGCAGTGGGAAGAGATGCTGTTGGACAAGGAGCAGAAGATCGCGCGTCCGCGGCAGATCTATACGGGGCATACGGAGCGGCCGTACAAGCCGACCCTCGACTACAAGCACAAGATTACGAAGTAGTTCAGAGGGGCGAGGTTGGATGCGGGATTCTCGACCCGATGCAGGATGCAGATGAGGAATGCGGAATGCGGGACCGAGTGATGAGAGGCGAGAATTCGCACCTCACGACTTGGCCCCGCATTCCGCATTCGACTCGCCACTCACCTCTCACTCCGCGCTCTTGCACATCCTCGCGAGCGGACATTCATCGCAACGCCTGAGCCGAGCCGTGCAGACCAGCGCCCCGAGTTCCATCAGCGCCTGATTCTGCGTCCACGCCGTCTTCCCGGTCCGCGGCAGCGTCTGTTCGGCGATCACCCAGAGCTTCTTCAAATCCCGCGGCCGCTTGGGATTCAACTTCGGCGCGAACACGCGCGATAACACCCGCGCCACGTTGGTGTCCACGAGCGCCGCTCGTTTTTCATACGCGAAGCTCGCAACCGCCCCCGCCGTGTATGCCCCGATCCCCGGCAGCTTGCGCAACTCAGTCGGTTCCGATGGCAGCGCGCCCGGTCCGCCTTCGCGAGTCACGTGCCGCGCCAGCTTGTGCAGGTTTCGCGCCCGTGCGTAGTACCCGAGTCCTTCCCACGATTCCATCACGCGCTTCGGGCGCGCGTCCGCGAGGTGCTGCATCGTCGGGAATCGTTCGATGAACCGCGCATAGAACTCGAGCACGCGCGAGACCTGCGTCTGCTGGAGCATCAGCTCGGAGACGAGCACTCGGTACGGATCGCGCGTCTTCCGCCACGGCAGGTCGCGATGATTGCGGCGGTACCAGGCGCGCAGCCGGCGACCGAACGCCGCGCGCGCGGCGGGGGCGATGGGTTTCAATGGCATCTGGCGAGAGAAGCTAACGACAGCCGGGCGCGGAGGAGCGCACTCCGCGTATGTTTCCCGCATGGGCGCCTTCACCCACATCAGTCCGAGTCTGCTCCTCGAGGGATCCGCCGTCATCGTCACCGCGCTCTCGGCGATGATCACGGCGGCGAAGAAGGAGATGGACTTCGTCGGCGTGTATGCGCTGGCGCTCGTGACCTCGTTCGGCGGCGGCACGATTCGCGACCTGCTGCTCGACCGCCGGCCGTTTTTCTGGGTCGAGCGCTGGGAATACCTTGTGATCGTGCTCGCGCTCTGCGTGCCGTTCGTGTACAGCCGGCGCCTTTACGTGTGGAGCAGCACTCTCGTCGCGCGGGCAGACATCATCGACGCGCTCGGGCTCGGATTCTTCACCATCTCGGGAACCGCGCTCGCGGCGAAGGCCGGCATGCCGGCGATCATCTGCGCGCTGCTGGGGGTCGTCACCGGGACCGGCGGCGGCGTGATGCGTGATCTGATCATCATCGAGATTCCGGCGCTGTTCAAGCACGGGACGCTGCATGCGACGGCAGCACTCGCGGGGGCCGCCGCGTACCTCGCGCTGCGCGCGCTTGGAGCGAACGAAGCGGTATGCGTCGGCGCCTCCGTGCTCGTGATCGTCGCGCTGCGGCTCACCGCGCTCTGGGGCGGCGCCGCGCTGCCGCGGCCGCACTGGCTCGACACGGGAAGGTGGAGGGTGCCGTGAGCCAAACGGCGACGAGTGACGAGTGAGCGGCGATCTGGCGAAGTGTGACGCGCGAGGCGTGAGGGGACCAGCGTTTGTCTACTTCGGAGTCCAGTTTGTCGTGGCCGAGAACAGCCCGCCGTCGACGATGATCGCGCGCGCAACGACGATGCCGAACACGAGGCTCAGCGCGCCGGCCGCGAACCGGATTCCGCGCTGCAGCCGCACCACGCGGTCGGCCGCGTACACCGACGGCACCGCCAGCATCGCCGTGATCAGCGTCATCCCCGCGATCGTGCCGACGCCGAAGATGAACAGGTACGCGAGCGCGTACGCGGTCTCCGGAATCGCGGCGAGCACCAGCAGCGCCGCGGCCGCCGAGCCCGCGAGGCCGTGCACGATGCCGATCACGACCGGCCGGATCCCGTTGAATCGCGCCGGAACGTCGTGCGAGTGCGGTGCGGCCGGACCCGAGGGACGGAGATTGCTGAATCCGAGCAAGATCAGCATCAATGCCACGCCGAACTCGAGCGCCAGCCCGACACGCGCCGGCATCGCGATGCGGAACACCACGAGCGCGCCGCCCACGAGGAACACCGTCAGCGAGTGGCCGATGCCCCAAAGGCCGCCGATCCACGCGGCGCGGCGAAAGCTGCGCTCGCGCGAGACGATCGTCGTGATCGCGACGACGTGGTCGGCGTCGGTCGCATGCTTGAGCCCGAGCAGGAAGCCGAGCACGCCGGCCGAGAGCGCGCTGAGACCGCCCGGCATCAGGAGACGGTCCGCGTCTTGCGCTTCAGGAAATCCATGAGGATGAACTGGCCGAGCGTCATCGTGTTCGTGAAGTATGCGCGGCCGCGCGTGATGCTCGACACCATCTTCACGAACTCCACCAGCGCGCGGTCGCGCGCGAGCATGAACGTGTTGATCATGATCCCCGAGCGGCGGCAGTCGGTGACTTCCTTCAGCGTTTCTTGCAGGACGTAGGCATCCAGTCCCATGGAGTTCTTGTAGAGTCTGCCATCAGGCATCGTGAGCGCGCTCGGCTTGCCGTCGGTGATCATCACGATCTGCCGCATGTCCTTCTTCTGCGCGAGCAAGAGTCTACGGGCGAGCTTGAGACCCTCCGCGGTGTTCGTGTGGTACGGGCCCACCTGAGCGCCGGCGAGCGCGGCGAGCGGAATCTCCTCGGCGGAATCGTGGAAGAGCACGACCTTCAGCGTGTCGCCCGGAAACTGCGTCCGGATGAGGTGCGTGAGGGCGAGCGCGACCTTCTTCGCCGGTGTGAACCGGTCCTCGCCGTAGAGCACCATCGAGTGCGAGCAGTCCAGCATGAGGACCGTCGCGCAGCTCGAGCGGTACTCGGCCTGGCGCACCATCAGGTCGCCGTAGTCGAGGTCTATGGGAACGTCGAGATTGCCGTTGCGCACCAGCGCGTTCTTCAGCGTCTCGTTCACGTCGATGTTGAGGGTGTCGCCGAATTCGTACGGCTTGCTCCAGCCGTCCGATTCGATGCCGGTGGCGAGGTAGGCCGTGTCGTGCGAGCCGAAGCTCGACTTGCCGAGCGACGAGAGGATTCCGCGGAGCGCTTTGTAGCCGAGGAAGTCGACGCCTTTGTCGGTGAGGTTGAACTGCACGTCGCGCGCGGCGGCCTGGGCGAGGCCACCCGGGCCGGTGACATTCTGGTGGCCCGCGGGCATCTCCGGCGGCTTGTCGAGGTTGAGATAGCCCTCCTCGATCAGGCGCTTCACGATGCTGTCGAGCATCTCGGCGAGCTTCTGCTCGGAGAGGTCGTCGCCGTCGCCGCGAAGCGCGTCGAGCATTTCGGGCGTAAACTGTCCGCTCTTGACCAGCGCGTCGAGAATGGCCTGCTTGAGCGCGTCGAGCGAATGATCCGCGTCGTCGCCGGTCTCGCCCCAGAACGGATGGAACTGCGTCCCGCCGGCGAATCCCGACTGGAGGAGAAAGTCGGCCAGGTTGTCGAGCAGCGACTGGAGATCGACGGCGTCTCCCATCGCGGGGCTGAACTTTGTGTAGGTATGAGATCGCATCGCTGCCTCCGGAGTGGAATAAAGTATGGGGCGCTTTGACATGCAACGAACGGGGCGACTCCCACTGCAATGAAAGTGCGTGATCCGCGATCTTCAGAGCTAATGGGAACCGCCGTTCGAAGTGCAAACCCGTTTCGCACGCTTGCCAGGCACCGGAATTTCAGGCTGTTCTGGTTCGGGCAGACGATCTCGCTGGTGGGAACGTGGATGCAGCAGGTGGCGACGGGTTGGCTCGCCCTCGAGCTGACCAACAGCGCGTTCATGGTGGGGCTCGTCGCGGCGGCCGGCACGCTTCCGATCCTGCTCTTTTCGCTTCCGTCCGGCGTGCTCGCCGACCGCTCGGACAAGCTTCGCGTGGTGCGCATCGCGCAGACCCTGATGCTGGTCGAGGCGTCGGTGCTGTGGGGCTTCGCGTGGTCCGGTCGCATCACGATCGACTGGCTGCTCGCACTGGTGCTGTTCGGCGGCGTGCTTTCGTCCGTCGAGATCCCCGCGCGGCAGTCGCTGATCATCGATCTCGTCGTGAAAGACGACCTGCTCGACGCGATCGCACTGAACTCGGGCGGGTTCAACCTCGCGCGAATCCTCGGACCCACGGTCGCCGCGGTCGTGATCGCGTCGCTCGGCCTCTCGTGGTGCTTCGGTTTCAACGCGCTCAGTTATCTCGCCGTGCTGATCGGGCTCGCGATGATCCGCCTGCCCGCGCGCGAATTGAGGACGCCCGGGATCGCGCATCCGTCGGCGCTCGAGAGCATTCACGAGGCGTTGCGCTACGTGCGCAACGACCGGATCATGTGGATCCTCATGCGGATCGTGGCCGTGTTCTCGGTGCTCAGCGTCCCCATCCTGACGCTGCTGCCGGTCGTGGCTCGCGACCAGCTGCACCTCGACGTGTCGGGCTACGGGCTGCTGATGACCTGCTATGGCGTGGGCGCCCTTCTCGGTGCGCTCGCGATCGCGTCGCAGGGAGGCAAGCTGAAGCGTGGCCGCACGCTGACGGTCAGCTCGCTCGGGCTGGGCATCGCGATCCTCGCGTTCTCGCTGTCGCACTCCGTGGTGTTCTGCGGCACGATGCTGTTCGTGACCGGACTCGCGGTGATCACGAACAACGCGCTGATCAACACGCTGCTGCAGCAGCGTGTGCCCAATGCGCTGCGCGGCCGCGTGATGGCGATCTACGTGATGGTGTACATCGGGATGAACCCGGTGGGATCGTTCATCGGCGGATGGATCGCGTCATACGTGGGGGCGAGCCGGGCGATCGGCATGATGGCGGCGCCGATGGTGGTGTTCACGGCGTGGGCATTTCACCGGTACGGAGAGTTGCGGCGGGCGTGAATCAGTTCTCGTCGAGCGGCGTATCCAGTGCCGACCGGATCATCTGGCCCAAAGCCGGCGCCGTGAACGGCTTCTGCAGGAAGAACAGCGTCTTGGCGCGCAGCTGCTGCAGAAGCGCGACGTCGTCCGTATAGCCCGACACGAAGACGACTTTCATTCCAGGGCGGAGTTTGTGGACGGCCTCGGCCAGCTCCCGGCCGTTGATTCCGGGCATGATCACGTCGGAGAGCAGCACGTCGATCGTGCCAATGTGATCGCGCGCCAGGTCGAGCGCCTGCCTCGGTCCGGCTGCGGCGATGACGCGGAAGCCCAGCCCCTCGAGCATGCGCGCGGTCACGCGGCGCACGGCGTCGTCGTCCTCGACGAGCAGCACCGACTCGTCGCCGCCGACGGTGTCCGTGCCGCGCGAGGGCGTGACACGTGGCACGGGCTCGCCCGCGCAGAGCGGGAAGTACACTCTCAGCGTCGTCCCCTCGTCGACCTTCGACTGCAGTCTCACCTGGCCGCCGGCCGCCTGCACGATGCTGAAGACCATCGACAAGCCGAGGCCGGTGCCCTTGCCGCGTTCCTTTGTGGTGAAGAACGGTTCGAACGCTCGCTCCGCGGTTGCCGCATCCATCCCCATCCCGTTGTCGGCGACGGCGAGAAGGACCCAGCGCCCCGGCGCGAGGCCCGAGGGCGCGGAATCCGTCGCGAGCGTGTGCACATGGATCACCGCGGAGCCGCCGTTCGGCATGGCGTCGCGCGCGTTCACGAGCAGGTTGAGCACGACCTGCTCGAGCTGGCTCGGGTCGGCGCGCACGGTGCACGGCGCGCGGTCGAGGCGCAGCTCGAGCTTCACCTGCTCGCCGAGCGTCCGCACGAGGAGCGGCTGCATGCCGCGGACGATGTCGCGCACATCGACCAGCATCGGCGCGGAGACTTTCTGCCGCGAGAAGGTCAGCAGGCGCTTGGTCAGGTCCGTCGCACGCATCGCGGAACCGCGCGCGTGGCGCAGTTCGTCGGTCGCCTCGTGCTCCTCGGGGAGCGACGAGATCGCGAGCTCAATGCTGCCGAGGATGGCGGTGAGCAGGTTGTTGAAGTCGTGCGCGATGCCGGCGGCGAGGCTGCCGACCGCCTCGATCTTCTGCATCTGCCGTAACTGCGCCTGCGACGCCGCGAGCGCTGTTTCGGCGCGATGGCGTTCCGAGATGTCGTTGATCACGACGAGGTACGACTCGCGGCCTCCCCAGACGATCGGCGAGGCGTGGATCTCGGCCTCGAACGTTTCACCGGACTTCACGCGGTAGGTCAAGACCCCGGCGTCATTTTGCCGCACGACGGGCCCGCTCGCGAGTTCCTCGAAGTGCGGCACATCGCCCGGGGGGCGCACGTCGCGGGCCGTCATCGACAGGAACTCGTCGAGCGAGTATCCAAACCGGTCGATGGCCGCGTCGTTCGCGGCGAGGAACTTGCGGGTGGAGACTTCCCAGATCCACATCGGCAGCGGATTCCCCTCGAACACGAGGCGGTAGCGCCGCTCGTTTTCCGTGAGCGCCTTCGTCTGCGACTCGACGGTCTCCGCCATCTGGTTGAACGCGGCCGCGAGCGTGCCGAGTTCGCTCGAGCTCGTCACCGACCCGCGCCGTGCGAGGTCGCCCCCCGCGATCGCCTGCGCATCCGCGGTGAGCGCGATGATCGGCCGGCTGATGCGGCCGGCGACGAGCGCGGCGACGAGGAGGGCGAGCGCGGCCGTCAAGACGATCGCGAGCAGTTGGCGGCGCGATCGCGCCGACTGCTGCATCATTGCCTCGGTGGTCCCGATGCCGACGATGACGACCCACGGTGCGCGGCCGACGCGCTCCCACGACCTGACCCGTTCCACGCCGTCGAGCTCGCTGATGTTCGTGGTCGTACCGCGCGGCGTCGCCTTCATCTCGCGGAAGCCGGCAAGCGCGCGTTCGTTCTGGCCGACGTACTTCTTCGATTCGGAGGAGCGAAATACGATCCGGCCGCCCAGGTCGACGACGGTGACGACGGAGCCCGCCGGGAGCGTGCCCGCGTCGGCCATGTAGCCCAGCGAGTCGAGCCAGTACGACTCGTGCGCGACCGCCACGAACTTTCCGGACCGCCCGCGAATCGGCAGTCCGTAGCCGACCATCCATCGCGTCGAGTCGGGCCTGGAGCGAACGGGCTCGCCGACGGCAAACGCCCCGGTCCGCAGCGCCTCCGTGTAATAGCGGCGGTCCGCGAGCGAAAAGGCGCGATTCGCACCGGCGGGTGCGTGTGATGCGCCGATGTTGCCTCCGCCCGCGAGCTGCACGTTCAGCGTGCCGAGGGTGCGCACCGTCCGGTCGTCGAACGCGGTCAGGAGGCTGTCGTTGTACGGGATGTCCGGTGGATCCACGCGCACCATCAAGGCGACCGCCTCGAGCGACTCCTCCGTGCGCAGGACGAACTCGTCCGCGCGCGACGCGATGAGCCGGGCGACTTCGGCGGTGCGTTCCTCGACGCGCGACCTCGAATCCGCGCGCTCCTCGGAGAAATGCCAGATGGCGATGGCCGCCATCGGTGTGAGCAGCGCCAGCGTCAGGAGCGTGAGACGCGCGCGGATGCCGAGCCGGGGAGCCCACACGCGCTAGGCCGACATCCCGCCCATCGGCTCCTCGCCGCCG
>Ga0208587_1000242_pt1 | contig 30309 bp, 27 predicted proteins | sample NGESurdeep092012_7_FD_184472 | JGI IMG/M metagenome (GOLD analysis project Ga0208587, IMG submission 184472) | Arctic peat soil microbial communities from Barrow, Alaska - NGEE Surface sample 210 deep-092012 (SPAdes) | ecosystem: Environmental > Terrestrial > Soil > Wetlands > Peat ...
TTCACACTTGGTGTATAGGGTGGAGCACCGCTTCAGCGGTGCAGTTAAGATTCGGAAATGAGACGGCTTTAGCCGCTGAGGTGACGGAAACATTACCTCTGGCGCTAAAGCGCGATTCAAGAACTGACGGCAGCTATGCACGCCTGAAGGCGTGCTCCACCCATCGCCTATACACCAGATGTGAAACGGCTCTAGCCGCAAACAAAGCCGGACGAGTTGTCCGGCTTCTTGTGCTGACGAGGACTTTAGCGAAGGTTGCGGCTAACGGGGACCGAAGCTGGCTCTGCGGCGTGCTGGCTCACCAGGTATCCAATCCCGAAGAACGCGGCGCAGAACAGCAGGTCGGACACGACTTCCGCGCGGAAGAACGGCAATCCTGCAACGTAGCACGTCATCAGGCCGTTCAAGGTCTTGGGATACATGTCGCGCCAGACCATCCACACGGCGAAGTTGCTGATCAGGAAAAACGAAACCGAGGCGGTCAGGGAAGCGGCGCCGATACGCAGCGCCGAGAAGCCCTTGATCATCACCCCGCCCAGCAGCAGCATGGCCGCGTACCAGGCCCAGGTGACGAAATGATCGGCCGTGAGCGGATAGGCGTAGGTCACCCGCGTCAGATACACGTCGGAAGCGACCAGCAAGGCTACCGGAATCCACATCTGCTTACGCGGCATGCGCGCCCCGAAGAACAGCAGGGCGGCGGCCACGGGCGTAAAGCTGAATGGCATCGCGAAAAACCGCAGGTGCACGGCCACGGCAACCAGTACGAAGAGATATGCCAACATGTTGACCTCAATCCAAGAGTGCCATTTGATTCTGTACGTCGCGTCGCCGTCCGTCAAGAGGAGTTAGCCTGTGACGACAAATTTTTGGCAGTGAAAGAAAATCGAATCACTGCCGGTTGGAGAGTGCTGAGTCTGTGTGAGAACCCCTGTCGTCCCTACGGGACTCGGTCTTATTTCCCGCTTTACCCAGCGCTGAAGCGCTGGGCTAAGCTCTTTCGCTCCATTCGGGGCTGCTCTTGTGTGCTTGGGTCCACTGTGGCAAACCAAGTACGAGGTCGCGACACACAATCTCTTGAAGGCCCGCCCCCGGCTCTTTTTTAGCGGACTGTAGGACCGTGCTCCAGGCTGTCCACCGACGGCGACCGACTGGAGTTCATCCCCTGCTCCAGCACGCGCAGCTCGGGACTGAGCACGACGTAGCCGCCCAACGGGGTTCTGCCCCGCATTTCCGGGAAGGTATAGCGCAGGTCCTTGAACTCCGCCAGATAGCCGCTGCTCTCGCCCCGAAACTCTTGTACCTCCACAAAGGGGAATGCCGCCCAGTCAAGGTACACCTGCCCAAAGTACGAAGACTTTGCCGCCCGGCTGGCATCGGTTTCAGGTGGCTTATAAAAAATCAATCCGCGCGAGTCATCGACATCGGGCGCTAGCGAATCTACCGGTATAGTTTCGAAAAAGTCAGCCGCCTCGACCACGCCATGCCAGCGAAATGGGTTGATCATATAGGGATAAGCCGCCAGCCGCAGCGGCGCGGCCCGGTGGTAGAGGAACGAATTCATGGCAGTGACGGCGCGGCGATGTTGATAGTCGCGGACGCCCCAAACGAGCACCAGACACACCAAAGCGAAGATCGCTCCCGCCCGGCCTTGTGGGCCCTTGCTGCGCGCACCAATTTCCTGATTGATCAAGCCGAATAGCGCAGGCAGAGTCAGCCCGGCGATGAGCGCAAGCAGGATGACGGGATCGATGATGTAGACGATGTCCCAGGAGTACCAGCGGAAGTTGAACGGTTCGAACAGGCGAATGCCGTACGCGGTCGTGTAGTCAAGCAACAAATGGCCGAGAGCGGCCAGCACTGCACAAAGGTAGAGATATCCCCAACGGATGGGCAAGAGCGGCGGCGCTTCGGGGGAGCGGGCGCAAGGCGGACGGAGTCGCAGCTTCAGCCGATGGCCAAGATACACAAAGACCAGGACTGCGGCCGCGATGAAGGGCACACCCACGAAGCTGTGAGTGATTCCGCGATGATGTTGGAGCCCTGCGGTGGAGTTCTTGAGTGCCCACAATACGTCGATGTCAGCAGCCTCGGCGGCCAGCACCATCGTCAGTGTCGTGAGGGCGCTCTTACGATTGAAGCCCGCGCGCCCCATACAGGCGCCAGTCAGAAAATGAGTAACAGGATCCAAGTATTTCCTCGGGTGATGCTTGGCACAGCAAGAGAGCTATTGTACGCAGGCGCGAGATGGAATGGAGGGAAGCCCTACTCGTCGCGCGGCGGGTGGGCATCGTCGTGTACGGTTTTGCCGGCCAGCAGATCGAGCGCGTGGGGCAGAATCTCTATCACGGCCAGCAGCGACTCCGATGCCCCGGTTGGGCTGCCCGGCAGGTTGAGGATGAGCGTGCGCCCGCGCACACCGCACACACCCCGGCTCAGGATGGCGTAAGAAGTATTGGCAGTCCCCTCAGCGCGCATCTTCTCGGGAATGCCCTGGATCAGCTTCGAGCACACGGCGCGCGTCGCCTTAGGCGTGACATCGCGATCGGCAATGCCCGTTCCACCTGTCGTCACAATCAATTGGACCTGGTCACTCAAGCGAACCAGCGCCGACTCGATCGTCGGCTGATCGTCGGGAACGATCTCCTGATGAATGACGTCGAATCCTTCCTGGCGAAGCAGCTCGGCGGTGGCCGGCCCAGAGCGGTCGGCGCGCTCGCCTCGGGCGGAAGAGTCACTGACGGTCAAGACAGCAGCGGTTCTCATGCTCATCGCAGAACGATATCACGACAAGCGACAGAGTTTCCGGCTACCCAAGCGGCTTCGGTGGGACACCCGCGTTTTCGCCATGGAGCTATTTCGTGCCGCACTCAGGATGTTTGGCCATTTCATCGCGGAGCTTGCTCAGGTCAAAAACGCTGGTGGTGGGTACACCCGTGAGGAAGGGTTTGAACTCGATGGAAACCGTCGCCGAGCTGAACAAAGACTGGATGAATTTCATGCGCTCAGGCTCCGTCTTGCCAAAATAGGCATAGCTGATGGTGTCGCCAAAGGGAATCCACGTCGTCGCTTGTTTGTTACCGCCAATGATCATCTCGAAGATCACTACCTCACCTTTTGCAGGGGCTTCAGGATTGTCTTCAGCCAGGGTGCTCCCAGCCGAAAACTTCAGAAGGTGCGCGGTATTTTTGCCCTTCTGGGTGCATTGGACCGTCAATACGGGTGTCTTGTCTTCACCCGAGAGCAATGAATATGGCTTCTGCGCCCGAAGGCTCAGAACAACGCTGCCTTTGCCGGGGGAGACACGCACCTCTTGCCCCATGCTCAGGAACGACCACAACGCTATCGCCACCAACCCTGAGACCTTCATTGCACATCCTTTGCTACCTGGACTTGTCGCGCTGGTAGTCGCCGCTCTTTCCGCCCGACTTTCGCACCAGTATAATCTCGCGAATCTCAATGCCTTTGTCCAGCGCCTTGCACATGTCGTAAACGGTAAGCGCCGCGACCGAGGCCGCGACCAGGGCTTCCATTTCGACGCCAGTGACGGCGGTTGTGCGAGCGAGGCTGCGAATGGCGACTCCGTCCTTCTCCACCTCGATCTGCACGTCGACTTTGTTCAGCGGCACCGAATGACACATGGGGATGAGTTCCGCCGTGCGCTTGGCGGCCATAATGCCGGCCACGCGGGCGACTTCCAGCGGATCGCCTTTGGGATTTTGCGGCAGGGCCCGCATGACCGCCCGGCTCATCGCCACGAAGGCCCGTGCCTCGGCTTCGCGCAGAGTGGGCTGCTTGGCTGAGACGTCCACCATCGACGCCCGTCCGGCGGCATCGTAGTGCGACAGCTTCTTCGATTTGTTCTTCCGCTTTGCCATCGCTCGAATTTCAGAACAGCAGAACAGTCATCGCCTCTCCGGCAGCGAACCGCTCGCGATCCGGTGGTACCACAATGTAGCAGTTCGCGCCGGAGACGGCCATCAAGTCCCCCGAACCCTGCCAGCGCACCAGTTCCACCTCCGGGCGCTCGTGGGTGCCCCCCAGCTTCGCCGGCAGAAACCGGGTCAGCCCGGTCTTGGTCGTGAACTCCGTCTTCAGACTGGCTTGCGCAAACGGCAGCGGTTGGGGCTTCGAGCCGGCCAGCCCATCGAGCACCGGTCGAGCGAAGAGTTGGAATGTGACCATCGTCGAGACTGGATTTCCCGGCAACCCAAAGAACGGTACGGTGCGGCCGTGAAGCGCAACCTCTCCGAACACTACCGGCTTTCCTGGCTGAATGCGAACGCCGGTGAACAGGAATCGAGCATCGAACGAAGCTACTACCTGTTCGACCAGATCGTACTTGCCCATGGAAACTCCCCCGCTGATCAGCAGCAGGTCGGACTGGAAGCCTTTGCGTAACAGCAGGGCCAGTTCATCGGCGCTGTCCGGCGCGACCGGCAGAATCACGGATTCACCGCCGGCGGCATAAACCTGGGCGGCCAGCGAGTAGCTGTTGGAGTTGCGAATTTCGTTCGGGCCGGGCGGAAGATTGATGTCCACCAGTTCATCGCCGGTGGCGAGAATGGCAACCCGGGGGCGTCGATAAGCGGCGATCTCCGCACGTCCCACGGCGGCTGCGATAGCCACAACAGCATGGGTCACGCGCGTCCCGCGCGCGACCATGGTCGAGTCCTGGCGAGCTTCGGACCCGGCGGGAACAATATTCTCGCCAGCGCGCACCGGTCGATGAACGGTCACCACAGCGCCGTTTCGCTCGGCGTATTCCACCATCGCCACAGCATCGGCACCTTCAGGTACAGGAGCGCCCGTCATGATTTCGGCCGTTTCTCCGGCTGCAATTCTGATCGCACTTTGTTCTGTGGTTGCTCCGGCCTTGATCTCCCCAACGCAACGCAAGCGCGCAGGCAGTGTAGCGACGTCGGCAGCCCTCACCGCAAATCCGTCGCGCGTGGAGCGGGGAAAAGGCGGGAAATCACGGTCGGCGCGCAGGTCTTCGGCGAGTACAAGGCCGGGAGCGTCGAGCAGGGACAGCATCTCGGGCTGAGTCGGTGAGAGAGTTGAGGCGTACTGCTCAACGGTCTGCCGCGCTTCGGTAAACGACAGAAGCTTGGGTTCGGGAGTCATGACCTGACCGGATTTTACCGGAGGCCAGGGTTCATTCAAACGAGCGAGGTATGAGGCTGACGGAAAGGTTTGAAAAGCAGGTCCCTCCGCTAGGTCGCCGCGGCGACCTCGGTCGGGATGACAAAAATAAAGGCCCGACTACCCGAACGTCGCTTTTTTGAGCGGCGGCTTACGCCAAAAGCCTGGTGCCCCAGGTTCGCGTCCGTCTTTTGGACGCTAACCTGGGCAGCGGGAACGGCGAACCTAGGGCACCAAACACTACCCGAGTGGCGCTCTCCCAGTCGCCGCTTACGCCAAAAGCGCAGGGCGGCACGTAGCCGCCCTGGCGAGGAGGAAACGATTGCAATTACGGCTTCTTTTTGGGAGCCGCCTTGGTCTTTCCGTAAGTGGTTTCGACCGGAGCGCCAATTGTGGCTAGCATCTGTTTTGCGGGGTCGGCGTACTTGCCGGTGGGCGCCAGTTCCAGGTACTTATTGAAAGCTTCGGCGGTGCCCTCCGGCGCGACCATCTTGTCGCCCTTGGTGGTGGCTTTGCCCATCAGGTCGACGCCCTTCCAGTAGTAGGCATCGGCGCGGGTGGGATCGACCTGCAGCGCCTTGTCGAACGCCGCGATGGCTTCGTCCACCTTGCCCGTGTTGGTGAGCACGGCGCCTTCGTTGAAGTAGTACGATCCGGCGTTGGGGGAATCATTCTGCGCAGCGGTAGCCCACTCCTGCACGGCTTTGTCGGTCTGGCCCGACCTGGCGTAAGCGTCGGCCAGTCCGGCATGATAGATGCCAGAAGTTGGTTTGATCGCAATCGCCTTTTGATAAGACTCAATGGCCTCGGGATACTTCTTGGCTCCGAGTTGTGACTGGCCCAGGCTTCCCCAGATCACGTCTTGATTGGGATCAGTTTGAGCGGCTTGCTGCAGAATGGCAATGGACTGGTCGTAATTGCCAGCCGCTTCCAGTTGCCTCGCCTGTGCCAATTGCGCGTTCAGGCCCTTAATTGTTTCGTTCTGCTTCTGGACCTCCGCAATTTTTTTCTGCTGCTCTGGAGTGATGCCAGCCTGCTGCGCCGCTTGCGCTCTCTCTTTGGCAAGGTCGAAATCGATCTCCCGCTCCTCGCCCACCTGCACCGGCACTTTGTCGAAAAAGTCGATCACCTTGCCGTCTTTTATCAGACTGAACTTGTAAGTGCCCGGAGGAACCCCGATCGAAAAATACTCACCTTTCGCATTGGTCTTCAGAGTGACCTTCTTGCCGGTCTCGGGACTGAAGATCTCCACCGTGGCGCCTTCGATCGGCTTGCCGCTGTCATCCTTGGCAACGCCCTTAACCGTGCCCGTGAACTGCGCCCACACCGGGGCCGCGCACATCCCGACCACGAATGCCAGCAATATGACGAGAGAAATATGTTTTTTCATTTTTCCTCCAACCCATGAAACTGAATGATGACTGCTTCGCTACAGCAAGGTCGACGAACTTGGCAACTGAATTACCGTTTGCGACGCATAAGAAATAGGATCAGGTGCACCAGCCGCCTCGAAGGCCCGCAGGCGCAACACGCAACTCTCGCATATGCCGCAAGCCCGATCTTCCGCACCGTAGCATGACCAAGTTAAATCGAAGGGAGCATCCAATTCAAGGCCAAGCATCACAATTTGGGCCTTCCGTAAGGCGATTAAAGGCGTTTCGATGCGAATTGTGCCCTCTTTGGTGCCGGTGCGAATGACTTCGTTGAATGCCCGGTAGAACTCGGGACGGCAATCGGGATAGCCGGAGCTGTCCTGCTGCACGGCTCCGATGTAAATCCGGGCCGCACCCAGTACCTCCGCCCAGCTCACAGCCGCCGACAAGAAGTGGGCATTGCGAAAAGGAACGTAAGTAACGGGTATATTTGCGCCGATCTCCGGACCGGCATCGGGAATCGAGATCGTGTCGTCCGTCAGGGCCGATCCCCCAATCGCGCGAAAGAATGGAGTCCGAACGCTGAGGCGCCGGCGAATCTGCAACCGGTCGCAAATCGCCTGGAACGCGGCCAACTCTCGGGTTTCGGTACGCTGCCCATAACTGACATGAAGCGCGGCGGTCGCAGTCACTCCGAAGTCGCGCACCGCGAGAGCCGCGCAGACGCAGGAGTCCATCCCCCCGCTGAGCGCCACCACCACCTGTGCTGCCTGATCGTGCATCGTAATTCCCGGTCCTCAAACGCCCTTCAGTGAAGGCTCCCATATGAATTTGTGAATCTGCAGCCCCAGACGCGCGTTTAGTCCATCGGCCAGCATCCATTCGGCCAGGTGCTGCGGGTCAACCATGCAATGTAAGACGTCGCGGCTTCCGGCTGCGTCCTTACGAAACGCCGGCGAGAGAATCACGGAACTCACTCGCGCATTCAGCACATGCTGCCGGATGAAGTCGCGCGCGAATTCGTAGTCCTGGCGGCTGGCGATGACAAACTTCACCTCATCCTGACGCCCCAGCGCGTTAAGGTTTTCGATGCGAAACGTATCGCCTTCGCCGGAGTCAGGACATTTTACGTCCACGATCTTGACCACTGCAGCGGGAACGCGTTCCAAGGGCCGTTCGCCACTGGTCTCCAGCAGGACGGTGTACCCGATGGCCAGGAGCCGGTCCATCAGCGCGACCGCTTCGCGTTCCTGCAATAGCGGCTCCCCCCCGGTGATCTCGACCAGGCCGCCATCGGGAGAGAGACGATGCACTTCGGCCTCGATCTCCTCGAGGGTCATGCGCTGGCCGCCTTTGAAGGTGTATTCACTGTCGCACCAGGTGCAGCGCAGATTGCATCCCGCCAGCCGCACAAACACGCAAGGCAGCCCGGTGTAGGAAGACTCGCCCTGTAGCGATTTGTAAATCTCGATGATCTGCACTGTTTTGAAGGGGCGCACCTTTAGGTGCGCCGTTAGAGTCCTCTATTCTAGTCATCCCGAGCCGACTTCAGTCGGCGAGGGATCTGCTGTCGCCACTTTTGCAGCAGCCTCTTGAGCCGTGCCGCAAGCGGCCCAAAATTAAGATCAAGGGCTTTAGCTCCCGAGCGGCATCATGTCCGGCGGCTATTCGCTATACCGCGCAGTGGTGGTATCGGTCTCCCAGATGGTGACGTCCTTCACCCGAACCCGGCCATTGGTGCCCTGTTTCAGCCGCGAGTTGGTCTCGTCGTAAAAATACTTGGCCAGGTTCTCCGCCGAAGGATTGATGGTGGTGAACGGCTCCAACTCGTTCATCATCTGGTGGTCAAGATAGTTCATCACCGGGCGCAGAACGTCCTTCAGGTCTTTGAAGTCCAGCAGCAGGCCGGCATGGTCCAGGGTCTCGCCGCTGAGGGTGACGCGAACGCGGTAGTTGTGTCCGTGGGGCTTCTCGCACTTCCCGCGATAGTTGCGCAGGTAATGCCCCGCGGAAAAGGTGTCTTCTACAGTGACTTCAAACATGGGCTCCGGCCGCAACAGCGCAAATAGGCGAGTTACAGCGAAGTTACTATTTTAGCGTGTTTGGACGTAAGATAGTGGCCATGCTGCCGGTCGACCAAGTCATCGTTAAGGATCCCGATATTCTCGGAGGCACGCCGGTCTTCCGCGGTACGCGCGTTCCGTTCCAGGCCTTGCTCGACTATCTGGGCTCGGAATCAAATTTGCTAGCTCTCCCACCGCTTCCGCGGTGGGCTAATTAGTTTCGCCTCTGCGAGGCTCGATTCGAGGTCGCCATTTTGACTCTCGCTGCTGAGACGTCGAGCAGGCGCAAACGGGCAAGGCCACACATTCTTTAATCTCTATCGCTCGTCGGTGTCTCTTCCAAAAAACTCTTCCACTCTTTTGATGTCCGTCGTGCGCCCGTACTTCGGCAGGCTATCGAGGAACACGCGCCCGTACTGCTTCTTCAGGATGCGATTGTCGAGCAGGCAAAGCAGGCCGCGGTCGTGCAGCGAACGGATCAGCCTGCCAAATCCCTGCTTCAGCGAAAGCGCAGCGCTGGGCACCTGGTACTGGAAAAAGGCATTCCCGCCCTCTTCGTCAATGGCTTTGATCCGGGCGGCCACCACGGGATCGTTGGGAACAGCGAACGGCAGCTTGTCAATGATGACGCAACTGAGCTGCTCGCCTTGCACGTCAACCCCTTGCCAAAACGACGAGGTCGCAAACAGGACTGAATTCGGCGTAAGCCGGAATTCCTCCAGCAGTGCGTTCTTCGGCGCGCTGCCCTGCAACAGCATAGGAAATTCCAACTCGCCCAGCAATCGCTCGTAGAGCTGATTCATCAGCGCGTAGCTGGTGAACAGACAAAACGCGCGCCCGCGAGTGATCTCCAGCAGTTGCTTGACGCGTTGCGACGCGCGCTCGACAAATTGCGCCTCGCGCGGGTCGGGCAGATCGGGCGGTACGTACAGCAGCGCCTGGCTCTCGTAGTCGAAGTGCGATTGCACCACCAGTTCGCGAGCGTGTTCGATTCCGATACGGTTGCGGATGTACTCGAAGCCTCCGGCAACGGCCAAGGTTGCCGAGGTGAGCACGGCCGAGTCCAGGTGCTCAAAGAGCGTGGTTCGCAGGATGTCCGATACCGTGATCGGCGTGGCCTGTAGGAACACATTTTGTTGCGCGCTGCGTCCTCCCCAGCGATCGCCGCGACGCTCAATCCAGAAGACGGTGTTACGCTGCTCGGCCTCCAGGATGAATCCCAAGTTGACGCGCAACTCTTCCACCCGGCGGGCCAGCGCGTGCACCTCGTCGGGCTTGTTGGGAATGGCTTGCAGCTCGGTGTACAGATGCAGCAGCGAATTCTGCAGGCCAAGATACTCGTCGCCATTTTCTTCCAGGAACTCCGGACGGTTTTCGAACGCGAAGCGGCCCTCGCCCGGCGGCAGTAACGAGAAGAAGAACTGCGACCGGTCTTTGATCCCGTTGCAAACGTGGAGAATATCGGTGAGCGGAACATCCACCCGCCGCAGGGTGTGCTCGACATCGCGGAGCAATTCGTCCACCCGAAGATTGGAGACCGTGACCCCGAAGTAGTTGGTGGCAATGTCCTCCAGCTCGTGGGCTTCATCGAAGACGACGATACCTGCGTCGGGCAAAACACCGGCGTCGGACGCGCGGTCCTTGGCTGCTTTGATCGCCAAGTCGGCGCAGAACAGGTGATGATTGACAATGATGATGTCGCTCTCGGCGGCGCGGCGGCGCATCTCGGTGATGAAGCAGCGGTCAAACTGCTGGCATTGCGAACCGATGCAGCGGTCGGTGCGCGCATCGAGCTTGGGCCACAGATGGCTGTTCTCCGGCAGCTCGGCCAGTTCAGCGCGGTCGCCGGTTTCGGTGGTCTTCTCCCAGCCGCTGATGATTCGGAAGTGGTTGATCTCTTCCAGTCCGTTCAGCACCGGCTGATCGGTAAGGTCGTAGAGCTTCTTGCGGCACAGATAGTTGCCGCGGCCCTTCATGTAGCAGACGCGCAGCTCGCCGAGGTGCTCCCGCAGGAAAGGAACGTCTTTGAAGTAGAGCTGCTCCTGCAAGGTCTTGGTGCCGGTGGAAATGATGACGCGCTTGCCGGAGCGAATGACGGGCAGCAGGTACGCCAGCGTCTTGCCAGTGCCCGTGCCTGCCTCGACGATCAAGTGCCGGCGCTCCTGTACCGCTTGCTCGACAGCCTCCGCCATCTGGAGTTGCCCGCGGCGGAATTCGTACGCCGGATGAGTGCGCGCCAGCACGCCGCCCGGGCCAAAGAACTGATACAGCGACGGCAAACGCGCGGCCAGTGCAGCGGATTGTGGTTTGGAGGACACGACGCGAGGAGTCTTGTCCCTATAATAGCCGCTAGGGGCAATCGCTGTTGGAGCTATCGCCGCGGAAAGAGTCTCAGTGAATCGTCGCATGCAATTTGAGTCCAGCAGGACTGCCGAACAGGGTGAACCTCCTACCGTCGGCACGCTGGCGATTGTGGGCCGTCCTAATGTCGGTAAGTCCACGCTCTTTAACCGGCTGGTCGGCTCGCGCCGCGCAATCGTCGGCAACGAGCCCGGCATTACGCGCGACCGCATCTATGGCGATGTTGAATGGATCGGCAAGAAGTTCCGCGTGGTGGACACCGGCGGCATCGTTCCCGACGACCAGCAATTAATTCCGGCGGAGATCTTCCGGCAGGCGCGGGTCGCTCTGGAAGAAGCCGACGTGATCGTGCTGGTGGTGGATGGGCGCACGGAGTTGGCATCTCCCGACATTGATCTCGCCCGTCTGCTGCTGCGGACTGGCAAGCCGCTGCTGCTGGCGGTGAACAAGGCCGACACGCCGCAGCTCGAGCCCTACGCCGAGGAATTCCGAAGCCTCGGGATTAAGGAACTGTTTCCCATCTCCGCCGAGAACGGCAACGGCATTGCTGAGTTGTTGGAGCATGTGCTGAGCGTGATGCCGGCGCGGGAGGAAGGCGAGCCAACCTCGGGGATGGAATCTGAAGAACCGCAGGTCCCTCGACTCCGTTCGGTCGCCGATGGCGACCTGCCTTCGCTCGGGATAACAGAAGAAAAGGACTCAGAAATCCCCCGCGAGACCCGAGTCGCCATCATCGGCCGGCCCAATGTTGGCAAGTCCACGCTGCTGAACGCACTGACCGGCACGTCGCGAGCGATTGTTTCGCCGATCGCAGGCACAACCCGCGACGCCGTAGATGAACTGATCGAGCGCGATGGGCTTGAGTACCGCTTCATCGACACTGCCGGTATTCGTCGCAAAGGCAAGACCGAACTGATGGCCGAGAAACTTTCGGTGGTGATGGCGCGCAAACATCTCGAAGGCGCCGACGTCGCGCTGATGTTGATTGACGCCGTGGAAGGGGTTACGGCCAGCGATGCGACCATCGCCGGCTACGCGCACGAAAGCGGCCGGTCGGTAATCATCGTCATCAACAAGTGGGATCTGGTGACGGACAAGCGAACCGACGGCAAGCCTTCCGCCGACCGCAGCGTTTACGAGGAGCAGGTTCGGCGGCATCTGAAGTTCCTGTCGTACGCTCCGGTGCTATTTGTTTCCGCGACCACGGGACGTAACCTGGACAAGGTTTTTTCCACGCTGGAACTGGTGGCGCGGGAGCGGCGCAAGCGCATCGGCACGGGAGAGATGAACCGCTTTCTCAGCAAGGTTGATTTTGAGCGGGCTTCGGTCCCGATGGCGAAGCGGGTCAAGATTTTATACATGACACAGGCAGGGGTGTCGCCGCCCACGTTCATCCTGTTCACCGACCGCGCGGTGAAGCTGCACTTCTCCTATCAGCGCTTTCTGGAGAACCAGATTCGTGCGGCCTTCGGGTTTGTGGGCACGCCCATCTGGATCAAGAACCGCGCGAAGAACGAGCCGAGAGACAGAAGATAGAGTCCGTTTCTCAATGTGCATCACTTCAGAGCCCGACAGGGCGAAATAAAATTAGCCCAGGACGGAACCCCTAGGACAACTGAGAACCGCCAAGAACGGCCAACCGCCAACTCCTATGTCGCCGGGATGGCCACCGGTTCCACGCACACTCCCAGCTTCTCGCCCAACCCTGCAAACTCGCTGACCCAGCGTTGCGAGGACTCGTCGCCTTCCAGCGCGACTGCGGGGTACACGTTTTGCAGAAGCTGGTAGAACACGTTTTGCACCGGCGCCAGGTTTACCTCAAACGGCAGCGAGCGCACCAGGGCGACAGCAGCATTAAATCGCTGCAACCGTTCTTCACGAGGATTCACCGCCAACTCGTCGGCCATGCGGCTCAGACGGCGATTGAGCGCGTAGCCCAGCCACGCTTCATCCCATTGGATTTTTTCCCGCGCGGCCGTATCCAGTAGGGTCTGGACGCGTTCCAGGTCGATTTCATCGGCGAGGAACTCCTTGCGCAACGCGGTGTTCAGACGAACTCCGCGGTCAGGTGCAGCATCTTCGGCAGGGGCGCTCCCATGTCGCTGAGGAATCCCATCAGCGGAGCATGATGCTCATAGATCTGCCGGTAGGCGGCCTCGGCCTCATCCATGGTCGAGCCCAGGATCTTGCTGACAACTTTTTGCCGCTCGTCGCGGAACAGCGATCGCAGACTGTAGGTCGCGCCCTCGAAATGCTTATCGAGCAGGCGCAAAACCGCGGGTAGGTCGGCCGCCTGGAAGCAGTCACGCAGCTCCTGGGCCGCGGTCTTGAATTCCTGCTCGCCTCGAAACCCGCGCACTCCCGCAATGATGTTGTGATCGCCGAAGTGCAGCACCCCGAAGCTGATCTCCTGCTGCTCGTGCGTAATGCGCGAGCGGATCTGCGCGGTGCCTATGGCCAGCCGCGCCCGTCCCGACTCCAGGCGAACGTCGTCGCGCTGGCGCACGTCGTAACAGTTGATAGAGGTGCTCTCTCCAATTCGCTCGAACATGGAAGCGATCGCGAAGTGGGCGGCCACGGACAGCAGGTTTACCTCGGCCGGTTCCACCCACTTCTCGAAGATGCGCGCGCCGTCGCCGTCCTCGGCAAGATTGCTCTGCGCCAGCGCCAGCAGTTCCTTGAACTTTTCTTCCCGGCGGCCGGGAAACAGCATCTGGGCAAGCTGCAACGCGCGTCCGGCGTACATGATGGTTTGCACGGTTTCGATACCCGACAACTCGTCGAAGAACCAGCCGCAACTGGTGTACATCAACATGGCGTGGCGCTGCATTTCCAGCAGGGCGAGGGCGGTCACCGTGTCTGCGTCGGTCAATTCAGCCTTGCCGTGCTTGGCGAAGAAAGCTTGCAGGCTGCTCTCGTCGCGGTCCAGCACCACGTTGATGTATTCATCGCGCGCCTGCCATGGATCGCGCAACAACTCGGAGGCTTTGCGTTCATACTCCAGACCCAGGTCGTCACGCAGGTAATCGAACGCGGCGCGCAGCGGAGCCCGCCAGGCCTGGTTCCATCCCGGCTTGCCGCCGCTGTTACAGCCGCAGTCCCGGCTCCAGCGGCCCACGCCGTGGATGCAACTCCACGCCGTGTTCTCCACGATCTCCACTTCGTGGGTAGGCGGATTGATCTCCAGATACTCGCCGTAGTTGGTCAGCTTCGCCAGCTTGTTGCTCTCGATGTGATGCAGAGCATAGGCCAGCGCCATGTCGCCCTTGGCATGATGATGGCCATAGGTCTCGCCATCGGTGGCGATATGCATGAGCTGAGGCCAGCGGCGATTATCGGCAAATCCGCTGAGCAGCCGGTTGGCAAAAGTCTCGCCGTTGCTCAACAGCCCTTCGAAAGCCACCGCGCGCGAAATGGGTCCGTCATAAAAAAACAGGTTAATGCTGCGCCCCGACGGCAGCTTGCAAACATAGGAGCGCGTCGGGTCGATCTTGCCGCCTTCCACATTCTTGAACTTCGTGGTTCCGACGCGCCGCTCGTGCAGGGCTTGCGATGGCGCCAGTACTGTGAACTTGATGTCATGCTCAGCTAGAACTTCCAGCGTCTCCACATCGACCGCGGTTTCCGCCAGCCACATGCCTTCGGGCTTGCGGCCGAAGCGGTGCTCGAAATCGCCAAGGCCCCAGACCACCTGCGTCTGCTTGTCCCGCCGGTTCGCCAGCGGCATGATCATGTGGTTGTACACCTGCGCGATGGCGTTGCCGTGCCCGGAAAAACGCTGCAGGCTTTCTTTATCGGCGGCCAGGATCGCCTGGTACGTGTCGGGCGCGTGCTCCTCCAGCCACGACAACAACGTGGGGCCAAAATTGAAGCTGATCCGCGAATAGTTGTTGACGATGTGGGTGATGCGGTTGTCGCCGGTCAGTATGCGCGAAGTGGCGTTAGCCGCGTAGCACTCCGCCGTAATGCGCTCGTTCCAGTCGTGGTAGGGGTACGCCGAGTCTTGTAGCTCGATCGCCTCGAGCCAGGGGTTCTCGCGCGGCGGCTGATAAAAATGACAATGAATACAAAGATATCGGTCCATGTATGAGCTTGCGCTTGTCAAATATTGCGCTCCGAATTAGATACGAAGATCCAGGCTGGAGTCGCTACGATGCTACGAGCCAACCTCGGATAAGCCGGTAGAGCGGGCCTTCAGAGCCTGCCCTGACCGCAGCCGAAGGGTCCGCCCCCAAGGTTCTCTATTTTTGTCATCCCGAGCCGGCTTCAAGCCGGCAAGAAATCTGCTTTTCGACTTTTTCAGCCCCTTAGCTCGAGCCCACGTGACGGGGCATACCTCTCCCGGAGCCAGTATCCGAGCACGACCAGTTCGCCAGCGACGAAGAGCACTCCAAAAATGACTTTGTTACGCTGGGCTAACCAATTCGGTAGATAAATATCGAAGTTGTGGGCGTGGTCGTCGGTGAACTTGGCAGCCAAGTCTGACAGCGGACATCTGCCACCATTGACCGCCAGCACGCCGCACTCCAGCAGAACGAGCCCGGTCAGGATGGCTGCCCAGCGAAATCGACGCAACACTCCAACAACCGGGAGGGCCACAATGCTCGCTGCCAGAAACGCCCAAATCAGCGTGTGCAAAAGCTTGATTGCCGTCAACATTTCGATTTCTTTCCTCCCTGAGCCGCAGCAAGGGCCAAGGTGGGGCCAGATTACGTGGAGTGTTGAACTGCTTCCGGTTTCGCTAGTCACGGAAAGAAAGTATTGTAATATATCGCTGTAGAAATGGACACGAACGGTAGTTAGGCTTGGGCTCCGCCAGTCCGCGACGGGGCCAATCTCGACCCATGGCTGCACTCCCTGCCGATGTTGCGTCGCATCCTCTCAGGGCGACGTCAGTAGAGCAACATAAATTAAGCCTCATCCGTGCTCATCTGCTAATCCGCGGTCGCCTTCCTCTAACTGACGGCTGACCGCTGATAGCTGATAGCTACCCCCCGATATGCACCATCGTCCGTGACGCCGGCACGAAGCCCGGTTCGCCAATGTGGTGGCGCTCTTCCTTGCGCTCCACGGCGTTAAGAATGAACTCGACCATCTCTTCGTCGCTGGCGCCCCGCGCCATCAACCCCGCAAGATCGCGCTCGCGGACCGAAAACAAACAGGTACGAATCTTGCCATCCGAGGTGACACGAATTCGGCTGCAATGACCACAGAAAGGATGCGAAACTGGCGCGATAATCCCGATCTCGCCGATGCCGTCCTCGAAGACGTAGCGGCGGGCGGTCTCGCTGCGCGCGTGGCCGATTTCGCGCAACGGCATGAACTCGGCCATGCGGCGCACGATCTCGTCGAGCGTCACGACGATCTCCGGCGACCAGACGCGGTCTTCCTCCAGCGGCATGAACTCGATGAAGCGGACGGCGACGCCTTCCTCGCGTGCGAAGCGGCCAAAGGCGGTGATTTGATCGTCGTTGAAACCGCGCAACAGCACGCAATTGATCTTGACTGGCTTTAGCTCAGCTCGCTGCGCGGAGCGGATTCCGGCCAGCACGCGGTCGTAGCCGTTGGGCACGCGCGTGATGCGTGCGAATTCTCCTGCATCTACGGCGTCCATCGAAACCGTGACGCGACTCAGACCGGCATCGGCAAGCGGTTGCGCCATCTCGGCCAGCAAGTGTCCGTTGGTCGTGATCGCGAGGTCCAGTGGGCCGCCTTCAAGAGTGCGCATGCGGCCGAGTTCGCGAACCATCTCCACCAGGCCCTTGCGCAACAACGGCTCGCCGCCGGTGAGGCGGACCTTCGTGATCCCTAGCCCGACGAACACGCGCGCCATGCGCAGGTAGTCGGCAATCGGCATCTCGGGAAATTGCGGGCCGTCGGTGCCTGACCGGCAATAGACGCACCTGTAGTTGCAGCGATCGGTAATGGAGATCCGCAGGTCGTTGATACGCCGTCCGAATTTGTCGGTGAGGAACACGCTCTTCGCTCTTCGCTCTTCGCTCTTCGCTTTTCGCCTGTCGCTTTTCGCTAACGGCTCTTAGCTATTAGCCTTTAGCTCTTGGCAAGCAATTCCGTCCGTCATCCTGAGCGCGTGGCCCGCCTTTGGCCGCGAGTCGAAGAGCCTGCCCCCAGCGAAGCCGAGGGGACCCCTATAGCCACGCGCTATTCTTGCTTTGTCGTTTGTTTCGAGTATGCGGGAAATGAGAACGAGACGCAGGCGTGCGGATGCAGCGCGGCTGTTCGTTTCCTTTCCAAGCACGGGAGGCATGGCCGTTTCCCGCCACACCCTCGGTTCCGCAGAATACCGCGGAGCACCGCCGCCGTAGCCCTGGGTATGCCGTTAGGCCACGGAGGTCGGAAACAGTATCAGCGATTATAGATGAGACAGACGGCGGAAAGCTGCACGCAGAAAAGGAAAATGCGCATCGGCGAATAGCGAAAAGCGCACAGCGGCCTTGGGTCACATGCCTTCGTAATTCGGACCGCCGCCGCCCTCGGGCGGAACCCAGGTGATGATCTCGTAGGGGTCCATGATGTCGCAGGTCTTGCAGTGTACGCAGTTCGAAGCGTTCAGATGGATTTGCAATCCGCTGGGCGTGTCCGTGGCTTCGACCATCTCGTAAACGTTGGCCGGGCAAAAGTTCTTGCAGGGGTTGCCGTACTCTTTGACGCAGCGCTCATTACAGATGTTGGTGTCGTGGATCACCAGGTGAGCCGGTTGGTCTTCTTCATGCTTCGTGCCGGAGTGATACAAGTCTGTCAGCTTGTCGAAGGTGAGCTTGCCGTCGCCCTTGGCAGGGCCGATGATATGCGCCTCGGGCCCGCCGTCAGCCGGAACCTGCTGCATCTGTTCCATGCGACGATGCCCCGCCTCGTTGGTATAGTGCGCGTGCAGGCCGCGGCCACCCGTAACCTGCTGGATGCCCGCGTGAACCATGCCCGAGACGAATCCGCTCTCAAAACCCTGGTGGAAGTTGCGCACCGGCCACAACTCGGTCTTAATCCAGCTTTTCTCGACACGGTCCTGAAAGGTTTCCAGTATTCCGAGCGAGAAATCGTTCTTCACCATGGCATCGAAAGCAGTCTCCGCAGCCAGCATCCCGCTCTTAATGGCGAGATGAATCCCTTTCAGCCGCTGTGAATTCAAGAAGCCGGCAGAGTCGCCGAGGACCATCCAACCGTCGCCGGCCAGCGGCGGAATGCACCACCAGCCGCCATAAGGCAGCGACTTGGCGCCATAGCGCACCATCTTGCCGCCCTCCAGAAGACTGGCGATGAACGGATGTTTCTTGAATTCCTGGAGGACGCGATGAGGATCAAGCCGCGGATCGCTATAGTCGAGTCCGGTGACGAAACCGAGAGAGACTATGTTGTCTTTGGCGCCGTAAATCCATGCGCCCCCATATTCGTGGAAGGTGAGCGGGTAGCCCATGGTGTAAACGACTTCACCCGGAGCGACGCGCCCGGCGGGCAGTTCCCACAGCTCCTTCACCCCGACCCCGTAGGTTTGTGGATTGCGTTCGCGATCGAGCTGGAAGCGTCCGATGAGTTGCTTGGTCAGCGAACCGCGCGTGCCTTCGGCGAGAATCACAACCTTGGCTTTCAAGTCGTAGCCAGGCTCGAAGTTGGACTTGCGCTCGCCGTTCTTGTCCACGCCTTTGTCGTCGGTCCGCACCCCCACTGCGCGCCCGCTTTCGAAAAGCAGCTCGGAACCGGCAAAACCGGTGAAGACCGTGATCCCCGCCTCTTCGACCTTGCTGCCCAGCCACTTCACGAACTTGTTGATGGAGATAACGTAGTTTCCATGATCGCGCATGGGCGGAGGCGTGATGGGAAACTTAAACTTACCCGTCCGGGTCAGGAAGTAGACCGCCTCCTTCACTACAGCGGCATCAAGTGGTGCTTCCTTTTCGAAGCCGGGCAGCAGCTCGCGCATGGAACGCGGATCGAGCAGTGCGCCCGACAGACAGTGGGCTCCGACCTCCCTCGCCTTCTCCAGGACGTAAATATTCTCCTTGGTGAGCGGGGCGTCAGGATGGTTGGCGTTGTGGTCGTCAATGAGCTGCGACAGGCGCAGAGCGCAGGCCATACCTGCGGGGCCTCCGCCAACGATGACGACATCGGCTTCCATTACTGGGCGTTCGACACCCGCCAGTGGTTTACGAAAAACGATCATTAGGCCTTCCCGAAAAAGGGACCTACCATTCTTATCGTCACCGTCGGTGACATAACTGTGACATTGTTACAGCATCGCATGGCAGTTCTCAAGAGGCGATAACCCCAGCTTAGGTTACGCAAAAAGAAAGGCGCAAGCTCATGCGCCGCTCTCTAACTGTCAAGCATCTGCCGCGTGCGTGAGTCCTGTTAGGCGCCCTTAGATTTTTTCACTTCCTCGATCAGCGGCGGAACGATATCGAAGAGATTGCCGACCACGGCGACATCGGCGATTTCGAAGATCGGCGCCTCTGCGTCTTTATTGATGGCAATGATGGTGCGCGCTCCCTTCATCCCCACCACGTGCTGAATCGCCCCGCTAATTCCCAGCGCGAGATACAGCTTGGGGGCAACCGTCTGTCCCGAAGATCCGACCTGACGGTCCATCGGCAGCCAGCCGGCATCGCAAATCGGCCGTGACGCCGCGATCTCGCCACCCAACGCCTCCGCCAACTGCTTGGCCATTTCGATGTTCTTCTGCTCCTTGATACCACGGCCGACAGCCACAATGATCTCCGCTTGGGTAAGGTCGACGGCCTGCTTAGCCTCTTTGAACGGAGCCTCGGGTTTATTGCGCACCACACCGTCGGCCACGTCGAGGTTGACGGTTTCCACCGGCGCCGCTACGTCGCCTTGCACGACCTGGTCGCCACGGAATGCGCCATTCTGAAAGGTCGCGAAATACGGAGGATCGCCCACGAAGGAGACGTCCGCGGCGAACTTTCCCTGGAACATTTGGCGAGTGAACCGCAACGCGCCGCCCTCATACTTGTAGCCGACGGCATCGCTGATGAGGGTACGATTCAAAGCGGCAGCCAGCTTGGGAGCGAAGTCGCGCACCTGGTAGGTGTGAGGCATCAGCACCAACTTGGGCTGTTTCTGCTCGATGAACGGTTTCAGCGCGGCCGCAAAGCCATCGGGGGTGTACGGCTCCAGCTTGGCCGACTCGAGGTCATACACCTTCGACACTTTTGTCGCGGCGACTTCTTTGGCGAAGTCGCCCACGCCGCTGCCAGCCACGGCCGCTTCCAGCGTCCAACCAGTTTCAGCGGCGATCGCCTGCGCCCCGGTGATGGTCTCCCAGGAAACACGGTTCAATTTGCCTTCGCGTTGCTCTACTACAACCAGGATAGTATCTGCCATTTCGATCCGATCTTATCTGCCTTCCAGAGCATACTTGCGCGTCCGGGCGCGTAGCCCTGGTAAGGCTGTAATTACTGCGAAGCTATCTCATAAATCCGGTTTTGAAGGGGCACGGCTTCGGCCGTGCCGCAAATGGTCCCGTACGGACTGGGCTTTAGCCCCTGAGGTACTTCGGTTTCGCCCGCTCCGATATTTATGAGACGGCTTCTGAGCAAAATTTTTTCAGCGCCGCAGCACGGGCTGCTCATGCTAACGAACAACAGTCGCATCAGCCGTGAGTTCAGCGATTGCGGCTGCGTATGCGAGCGCCGACGATGTTCAGCACCAAACCTACTGCGACTAGTACAGCCGCGATGATCTCAAACCGTGTCTCTCCCAGCTTGAATGCCGCCGGCTGAAAGAACATAACCAGGAATGCGAACAGCACTAAGACCCAGCCGATAATCATGAGGGCCGAGCCGGTTTCACGTTTCTCTTCTGACGACGGCATAGTCGCCTCCTTGCCCGCCGCAGCGGGCGCGCCGACTTGCCACTCTCACTGGGTCGCGGTCAGGGCCGCTCGAATAACGCTTTAGATCACGCGTAATTCGTTGCGCAGCTTGTCCACCAACTTCTTGGCAATCTCTCCCGGAGGACCTTCCAGCACTTCGGTCTTCTTCGTCTTCTGCGGGATGTAAAGTTTTTCGATCTTCTGCAGGTTCTCGCCGAGAGTCAACTTGACTTCCTCAAAGCTCACTTTCTTGAGCGGCTTGTTCTTCGCCTGCTTGATGCCGATCAAAGTTGCGTAACGCAATTTGTTGATACCCGACTGGATCGTCAGGAGCGCAGGCAGCGGCATATCGACAAACTGGAAGAAGCCTGCCTCGAGTTCGCGTTTCACCCTGATTCCACTATCGCTCTTTTCGATTTGCATGATGATGGTGGCGTGCGGCCAGCCCAGCAACTCAGCCAGAATGACGCCGGTCTGCGCAAAGCCATAATCATCGGACTGCAAGCCAGTGAAGATGAGATCGAAGCTTTCGTCCTTGATGGCTGCTGCGAAGGCCTTCGCGGTATTGAACGCGTCGAGGGTAACGAAGCGGTCGCCTTCGAGGTGAATGGCACGGTCGGCTCCCTTGGCCAGCGCCTCGCGTAGGACCTGCTGCGCGCGGGCCGGGCCGCTGGTGATGACTACTACTTCGCCGCCGTGCTTCTCTCTCTGACGCAGCGCCTCTTCCAATGCGTAGGCGTCGGGCTCGTTCACTTCGTAGGAAACATCTTCGCGAATCCACGTGCCGCCCTCATTCAACTTGAGCGGCGCGTCCTTCTGCGGAACCTGCTTCATGCAGACCAGGATCTTCACCAGGGCTCCTAACGTTTCACGGAATGCTTCGAGCGCATACCGTGAAACGGGCAAGTATAAATGAGCGGCGGGAGGATGGGAAACGGAACGAGGGATGCGAGTTTCGAAATGGGAATCGCCGATAAGAACGCAGCCCGGCGCTTATGGCTAGCGCGAAGGCGATCCAGAAGACTGTCGGTCCAAGCGGTGGCTTCATCTTCAAAGCACCACGGCAGGGTGACCGACGCATCCGCAATGAATGTCGCCATTAATATTTGTGGCCTTCATGAATCAGGTCCTTGATCTTCAGACCGCCCAAGTTGTTTCCTTTGCGAAGCTCTCGAATGCTCTCTATCGCCTCGCCCACAGAACGCCGATTGGCTCGCTCAGCGGGGCGTTCCGCCTGCTTCACCAAAAGGTCTTTGAGGTACTCGGAGAGCGTCACACCACACGCTTCCGCCTGAGCCGCTGGCTGAGACTCGATCTCGGGTTGTAACTCGATCTGAATCATGGTGCCTCTATTTCAAGAGTTTACACTTCCCCGAGGCTGGCCAAAATCGGCCTCCTTACCGCCGCCCCGGGCTCCTGCTCTACCCACCTCATTCCACCGTCTTCCCGAACAACGCACTTACCGCGGCAATGTTGGGGAGCAGCTCCTGGGGAACGTTGTGGCGCTGCTGCAAGTACAAAGGATCGTTGTAGGTGAGCCAAACCTTTCCCTCCGCGTCCTGCCAGAACAACGCTTTCAGGGGCAGATCGATCGCAACACTGGGAGCAGCCTGCATCAAGGGAGTTCCGCCCTTCGGACTGCCGAAGATGAGCAGCTTGGTAGGCCGCATGGTCAGCCCGACCTTCGCAGCCTCGCCGCTGTGATCGATGCGCGCGAAGACGGTGACGCCACGCTCCCCGAGCAGCGCTTCGAGGCGCTGCATGGTTTCTTCAACGCTGTGATGACTCGCCAGGTGGATGAGCCCGTTGTGTTCGTTCGTACTCATATTGACTCCCGCCGCTTCGTTGCGCTTGTTTTCAGCGCGGCGGAGTCATTATGAAGGCACGGATCGGTGCCGGCAACCTCGCTTCGAAGGATTGAGACGAGGTTATAGATCGCGCGGATCTTGTCCTCGTCTTTGGTTAGACCTTTGGTGAGTCTCGTTGGCTCTTACCTGGATCGCTGGAGTGACAGATGAGTTGCGTACGCTGGAGATCGTCCTACCAGCGACCCCGTCGCCGGAGTGGTATCTGCTCGAGAAATGATGGGGTGAGGAATGCAAGGTGCAATGTAGCCCGCATTTCTCCGGCTGATCATGATGCGCCGCAAAGGGGCTAACCTTTGCTCAGACGTTGGCATCGGGCAGCAGTGTCATTGCCCATCGAGAACCTTAGACCGCCAAGACATCCGCCCAAGCTAATCATTTGGCAGAGGGCAGATTAGCCGCGCGCAGCACTGCCTTTTCTGCCGAATTGGTGCTCTCGGGACCTTTCCGGGAAGTGGGTGGGCTGACGAAAGCAGGGATTCTCCACAAGAGTGCAAGAAGTTGCGCATCCTGTTGTCCTCAATTGAAACGACTCCCGCGCAGCCCGATTCCATCAGTGCTCCCATTCAGGGAAAGCCTTGTCCAGCAAGGGTTTCAGAAGCACATGCAGGACCATCCGCCAGGGTAAGCGTGCCCTCTGCCGATGGCTTCAAGTCGCCCATCTGTGGCAAACGGAATGCACTATAAAAGGGCACTCTGAGTTTCCCCCGTCAACGAAGAGGCGTACCTCGTCTGGCATAGGGCATCGCTCCGACGGGAGCGATGGTGTTCGCAGCCAATGTACGAGGTGGATCCGCCATCGCAGAGCGAGGCAGGAGAAATTCCCATGCGCCTAAGCCTGGTCAAGCAACATCGCGGTTCGCACAGGCTGCTCCGGAAGGTCCTGAAAATCGTCCTATTGATTGCAATCTCCGGATTGCCGCTGGCTGCGCTCCTGTTCGGCATTCGGAACTCCTCGAGTCAATCGTTGATTGCCGAAATGGCGAGGCACGGTTTGCGGGCGGCGATGAATGGGATTGAGCTGACCCCGGACTATCGAAGCGGGCGCCAGATGTTTCCCTACTCGGTAGTACTGGGCGGATTGCGAAATCTGCGAGACGCCGAGGACTCAGTCGATTCAGACCCGGTGGTGGCGCTGCACTACCGCGATCTCCACATCGAGAATCTGCTGCTGCGACGAACTGCGGCAGCCATGGACGTGTTCGTCTCCTACCGCGTACAGAATGCAATCTATTGGACGAGCCACAGAATCCACCTGGCTAAGGGAGAGCTGGTGTTGGTGGACGGCAAGAACATGGTCCGCGCCCGTTGTGGCAACCGCATCGTGTTCGAGCTGCCCCCCGAGGCGCCAAAAGCGCCTCCCATTGAGCCACCGCCGGAGGTCTTCGAATACGGACTTCCACCGTCGATCGGCCCGGGCGAGCCGTTGCTCACGCCCGGGCCCGGCTACTGGCCTCCGGTATTTGTTGCGCCTCTGCCATGCTGCGGAGGATACGTTGGCGGCCCGATCAATCCAATCGCCGCCACGCCTGAACCATCCACGCTCCTGCTGGTGGGGGCAGGCATTTTGGTAGTGGTGATGCGAATGAAGTTCAGGAGGCGGTAGTGATGCGGTGGGGATTCTGCAATTGCGACTGTGCCGGAAGTTGTCGATTTAATTGGTGGCGGCGGCAGGACTCGAACCTGCGACCTACGGATTATGAGACCGTCGCTCTAACCACCTGAGCTACACCGCCAAACGGTCAAACCAGGCCCGCCGGGTCGGGGCCGCAGAGGACGCAAGCAGAGAACCTGCCGCGCGCCTGAGCGCGTAAAAACCGCCTTCCACGCTCGATCACACGAAAGGCCGGACGTGACCGCGTCCAGCCCACTCTCGATTCTAGAAGCGGCTCTATGGGCTGTCAAACCGCAGTTCACGCCAGTATTCCGATGATCGGGTTGCAGACTCCATTATTTCAAGTATGCCCGCGCGATCCACAATCCGGGACATAAGCGCGTTGGCAGCCCTGTGACCGTTCCCGGGTTGCGGCTGTATTAGGAATTCTGAGGGAAACAGTTGCCAGTTGCCAGTACCCAGTTGTTACCAGTTGTCAGTAGCCAGTTGCCAGTTGGCTATACGGGCGGCAGAGAAAGTCGGCAACCGACAACTGGCTACTGGCTACTGCCCACTGATTGGCTGGTAAACTAAATACGCGATGATCCTCCCGTTCGTTCGCGAACTCTTCGCGGACGTGGAAAAGTCTGCCGCCTTTGCGCGTGCTGTAGCCCGGGTGAAGGGTGGCGCGGGGCGGATTCGTGTCTCTGGACTCACCCCAACTGGCAAAGCTCTCTTCTACGCCCTGCTGCATCGCTCCACTTCGCGGCCGGTCATCGTCATCGTTAGTGACAACCGCGCGGTGGATGAATTGCTGCCGATCGTGCGCTCGCTGGGCGACCTGACGGGTGCCGTCGCGCCGGATGCCGTCATCGGCTTGCCTGCCTACGACGTGCTGCCTTTCGAGAATCTGTCGCCCCATCCCGAGATTCAGGAAGCTCGTGCCACCGCCTTATGGAAGATTGCTACCGGAGCTGCCAGTGTCGTGATAACGCCATTGGCCGCGACGGCAATGCGCTTACGCGATGCCGAATTTTACGCAGATCTGGCGAAGGTCGTGAGACGAGGCGAGATGGTCGATCCCGAGCGCCTGGTCGAGCACCTGCGAATCGTAGGCTACAACCAGGTGGACGTGGTCGAGATGCCGGGCGAGTTCGCTCACCGGGGCGGCCTGCTCGACGTATATTCGCCGGAGTTGGATCGTCCGGTCCGCATTGAGCTGTTCGGCGATGAAGTGGAGTCGATCCGCAAATTCGATCCTGGCACGCAGCGCTCGGCGGCGGTGACCGACGAAGCCGTTCTGCTCCCCTTGACGGAAACTCCCGTGGAAGAAGAGACGTTGGCCGCGATCAATGCGCGGCTTACCGGCGGGCGGTTGGCGGGAAACGAAGAAGCGATCGAGGAGACGGTCCGCGCGACCGGTGTTACGGTATTTCCGGGCTGGGAACTCTACGCGCCCGCCGTCGCCAAGAAAGAGAACTTCTTCGACGATCTGCTGCCGGGCGCGACCATAGTTCTCGACGAACCCGACGCTTTGAACTTCGCTCACGATACATGGTGGGCGAAAGTGACCGAGGCGCACGAACGCAGCCTCGTGGGCAATCTGGTTCGTCCGGAAGATCTGTATCTCACACCGGAGCAGTGGAGCGAGCGCTTACAGTACGCGGCAACCATCGCCGTTGAACAACTGGGAATCGAGAGCGCCGGCGACGAAGAGCATCTCACGCTGCAAACGCAGCCCACGACGCGCTTTCACGGCTCTGTCGCTGCCATGACGGAAGAAGTTGGACGCCTCGCGCGGGAAGGCAAGCGAGTTCTCTTTGCCGTGTCCAGCACCGGCGAGGTAGAGCGTCTGGCCGACGTCTTCAACGAATACAATCTATCGTTCCGCATCGGCAGCCGGACGCCCAAACCCGGCAGCGAAGTATACGTAGACGAGTCCTCGTACTTCACGGAAGACGTAGCGGCCACAACCATCGTGAAGGCTTATGTACCCGAAGGATTCGCGCTGCCTGAGGCGAACCTGGTTCTCTTCGGGGCTCGCGATCTGTTCGACGAGCCCGAGGTTACGCTAGGCCGGCCACTACGGCAGAAGTCCAAAGTCTCGGCGTTCCTTTCCGATTTTCGCGATCTCGCCATCGGCGATTACGTTGTGCACGTCGAGCACGGCATCGGTCAGTACCAGGGACTAAAAGAAATTCCTCAGGAAGACGGCGGGACCGCCGAATTCATGATCCTGCAATATGCCGAGGGTGCACGCCTGTACGTTCCGCTCACCCGCCTGGACCTGGTGCAGAAGTACCGCTCTTCCGAAGGGGTGAAGCCGGTACTGAATCGGCTGGGCACGCAGCAGTGGCAGAAGACCAAGGCCCGCGTGAAGAAGGCCATGCAAGACATGGCCGAAGAGTTGCTCAAACTTTACGCCGTGCGCAAGACCGCCGAAGGACATGCGTTTGCTGCCGACAGCGAATGGCAACGCGAGTTCGAGAACACCTTCGAGTTCAACGAAACCGAAGACCAGATGAACGCGATTGTTGACGTAAAGCGCGACATGGAGTCGGCGACGCCAATGGACCGCCTGCTGTGTGGCGATGTGGGTTACGGCAAGACGGAAGTCGGGATGCGCGCGGCGTTCAAAGCGGTCAGCGACAATCGCCAGGTCGCGGTGCTGGCGCCGACCACGGTGCTTACCTTCCAGCACTACAACACATTTCGGCAGCGCTTCGCGGCCTTTCCCATCAAGATCGACATGCTCAGCCGCTTCCGCACCCCTAAGCAGCAGAAGGAAACCATCGCCAAGATCGAGGCAGGCCAGGTGGACATCGTCATCGGTACGCACCGCGTCTTGTCCAAAGACATAAAGTTCAGCGACCTGGGGCTGGTCATCGTGGACGAAGAACAACGCTTCGGGGTCCGCCACAAGGAGCGGCTGAAGCAGCTTCGCAAAGAGGTAGATGTGCTCACCATGTCGGCAACGCCCATTCCGCGCACGTTGCACATGTCACTGCTCGGGCTGCGCGACATGAGCGTGATCGAGACGCCTCCCAAAGACCGCATGGCAATTCAAACAGTCGTGGCAGCGTGGGACGAGAAGCTGCTCCGTTCGGCGATCGAGAAAGAGTTGGAGCGCGGCGGGCAAGTTTACTTTGTGCACAATCGCGTGGAAAGCATTTACGAGATCGCGGACAAGCTGCGCGAGATGGCGCCGCAGGCGCGCATCCTGATCGGCCACGGCCAGATGCCGGAGAGCCAACTGGAGCGCGTCATGCTCGCCTTCATGCGACACGAAGCCGACATCCTGGTTGCGACTACGATCATCGAGAACGGCCTCGACATTCCGCTGTGCAACACCATCATCATCAACCGCGCCGACCGGCATGGGTTGTCGGAGTTGTATCAGTTGCGTGGACGCGTTGGCCGCTCGGATCGGCGGGCCTATGCCTACCTGCTCATTCCGCCCGACCGCGAGCTGAGCGACTTGGCGAGAAGGAGGCTGGCGGCCCTCAAGGAGTTTAGCGACCTGGGTGCGGGATTCAAGATTGCGGCGCTCGATCTGGAATTGCGAGGCGCCGGAAATCTGCTGGGCGGGCAGCAGAGCGGTCACATTGAAGCCGTCGGTTTCGAACTTTACACCACCATGCTGGAGCGCACGGTGCGCGAACTGAAGGGCGAGGTGCAGGAGGAGACGGCCGAAACCCAGTTGAACCTGGGGCTGAACATCCGTATTCCTTCCGACTACATCCCAGAAGAGAACCAACGGCTGCGCATGTACAAACGCGTCGCCGGTGTGGAGACGGAGGCGCAACTGGAGGATGTCGCAGGAGAGTTGGGCGATCGTTACGGCACGCCGCCTCCGCCGGTTCGAAGCTTGCTGGAGTACGCAACTTTGAAATTGCTGTCGCAGCGGATCGGCGTCGCGCAGATTGAGCGCCGCCGCGAGGCGGTGAGCATTCGCTTTACCGAGACTGCCTCGGTCGATCCCGAACGCTTGGCGCGTTTTGTTGCCGGAGAACCCGGAAGCCAGTTCACGCCCGCGGGCGTGCTGAAGTTCTCGCTGAAAGAGAAGCAGCCGGAACAGGTATTGGCGCGGTTGAAGGCGCTGCTCGAACAATTGGCGGGAGAGCAGCAGGCGGTCGCGTGAGAGCTACTGTTGGTTCCGCAGCGTCACGCGACAGCCTGGAGTCCGTTCTTGGCAACCAGAGATAGGAGTTTCAGGGAAGCTCCTTGTGGACGCTTTTCACCGCGTTCCCACTGGCTTACCAAGCCGGTGGTAACGTTGAGATAGCGTGCGAAAACCGCCTGACTGGCGCCCTCCCGCAGACGGAGGGCCCGGATTTCGTTAGGCTTCAGTGGCCGTACCGGTGTGAGGCACATGGCATCGAATTCGCGCATCGTGCGCTTGTCCATTGCTCCAGCAGCATGGAGGCCTTCGGCGGTCTCATGGATTGACCCCATCAATGGACTAGGGTATTGCTTTCTCATCGCATCTCACCTCGATCAACGTGCCAGACGCAACCACCCGGGCGATGGTTTTGTCGTCATAGCTCAGCAGTTCGGATGCGAGCCTTTTCACGGCAACCAACTCGTCCTCCGTGATGTTGTCCATTTCCTTCTTCGCGAAGCCGTGAACAAAGAAGGCCCGTGCGCCGGCCCTGAATACAATCAGCGCCCGAAACCCGCCCGATTTTCCTTGGCCAGGGCGCGCGATGCGCTGCTTGATCACGCCACCACCGAGGTTGGCGGCGATCAAGCCCTGCCCGGCATCCCGGATGGATTGGCAGAGCTCCGCATCCCCGATGCCAGCCTTGTTGCCAAAGCGCGCGAACGCTTTGGTCTTGAATATCCGCATCTACCCTTACCAGAATTGCCTCGGGCACTGCTCGGAGGCTAGTATAACACTGAGTGCGACAGTTGATTCAGCATGGGAGCTTCATGAAAAGACAAGTTTGCAAAGCGGTTTTCCCCGCCGCCGGACTGGGCACACGATTTTTGCCAGCCACTAAGGCACAACCTAAGGAGATGATGCCGCTGGTGGACAAGCCCATCATTCAGTACGGCGTCGAAGAGGCACTGGCTTCTGGCTGCGATCAGATCATCATCGTGACCGGCCGCGGTAAGAGCGCGATCGAAGATCATTTCGACGTTAGTTACGAGTTGGAGAAGATGCTGGAGGAGCGCGGCAAAACCGACCTGCTGGCCATCGTTCGCCAGATCTCGGAGATGATCCACATCGCCTACGTCCGACAGAAAGAAGCCATGGGCCTGGGTCACGCGGTCTTGATGGCACGCGAGTTGGTCGGAGACGAACCTTTCGCGGTGATCCTGGCCGACGACATCATCGACGCTGAAGTCCCGTGCTTGAAGCAGATGATCGAAGTCTATAACGAGACAGGATGTTCGGTTCTGGCGACGCAGGTGATCGAGGGCAAAGCCATCTCGTCGTACGGCGTGCTCGATGCCAAGCCGGTGCCGGGCAAATGGAATGGCCGGCTGTTCGAAGTGCAGAACCTGGTGGAAAAGCCAAAGCCGGAAGATGCACCCTCGAACCTGGCGATCATCGGACGTTATATTCTCACGCCCGCGATTTTCGAAATGCTGGATTCAACTCCGCTCGGCGCGGGCGGCGAATTGCAGCTCACCGACGGCCTAAAACAACTGCTCAAGAAGGAAAAGATTTACGGTTACACCTTCGAAGGCAAGCGACACGATACCGGCGACAAGCTGGGCTTCCTGAAGGCGACGGTGGAGTTTGCGTTGAAGCGCGACGACCTAGGGGGCGACTTTCGGGAGTATCTGAAAACGCTGGAGCTGTAGGGTAGTGCGGCGCTTCACTTGGATTATTCACGAAGAACTCACGCTTTGAAGGGGCACGGCTTCAGCCCTGCCGTTAGGTGTGCGTGGAGAGTTGAGCTTCAGCCCCTGAGGGAAGTCGCACTTTGCCGCAACACCGAAGTCCCTCAGTGGCTAGAGCGGTTTAGTTATTTGTGTAGTCTAGGTGCCGCCGGCTGAAGCCGGCTCGGAGGTGAAGGATCAGCGGGAACGCGGCGCTGAAGCGCCGCTC
>Ga0208587_1000244_pt1 | contig 30301 bp, 24 predicted proteins | sample NGESurdeep092012_7_FD_184472 | JGI IMG/M metagenome (GOLD analysis project Ga0208587, IMG submission 184472) | Arctic peat soil microbial communities from Barrow, Alaska - NGEE Surface sample 210 deep-092012 (SPAdes) | ecosystem: Environmental > Terrestrial > Soil > Wetlands > Peat ...
GCGTAAATCCCGCGCTGCCGGATGGTATAGGCCACACGATCGATGGCCAGCATGTACGCGGCAATGCGGTTGTTTACCTGGTGGGTCTCGGCATAACGGACGACGTCTTCGAACGACGACACCATGATGTCCTCCAACTGCGAGTTGACCACCGACTCTTTCCAGAAGTAGCCTTGCCGGTCCTGCACCCACTCGAAATACGATGCCGTAACGCCACCGGCATTGGCCAGAATGTCGGGCACCACGAAGACATGTTTATCGCCCAGGATGTCATCCGCCGCTGCCGAGGTGGGACCGTTGGCGCCTTCGACCAGGATCTTCGCTTTCACCTTGTCGGCATTCGCCGAGTTGATGACGTTCTCCGTGGCGGCCGGAATCAGGATGTCGCAATCGGTGATGAGCAGCTCTTCGGTGGCCGCAGGCTCAGCGCCGTTGAAGCCGTGGATTGTGCCTTCCTTCTGGCGATGCTCCCACAGCGTCGCAATGTCAATACCTTTGCTGTTGTACAAGCCGCCGTCCCATTCGCCGATGCCGATCACTTTGTATCCGGCCTTGTGCATGAGTATCGCGGCGTTGGAGCCGACATTGCCAAAGCCCTGGATGATCACGCGAGTGCTCTCCCGCGTCATATTGTTCTTCTTGATGGATTCGTCGCAGATAATCATCACGCCGCGGCCCGTAGCTTCGCGGCGGCCTCGCGAACCGCCCATGTTCAGCGGCTTGCCAGTCACTACTGCCGTCACCGTCTGGCGCATGTGCATGGAGTAGGTATCCATCATCCACGCCATGGTCTGCTCATTGGTGTTGACGTCGGGCGCCGGAACATCCTTCTCGGGGCCGATAAACTCGATCAGCTCGGAGGTGTAACGGCGGGTCATGCGCTCCAGTTCGCCGCGCGACATGTTCTTGGGATCGCAAATGATGCCGCCCTTGGCGCCGCCGAACGGGATATTCACCACCGCGCACTTCCAGGTCATCCAACTCGCTAGGGCGCGCACTTCGTCCAGCGTCACATCGGGCGAATAGCGCACGCCGCCTTTGGCGGGACCGCGAGCGATGGAGTGCTGCACCCGGTAGCCGGTGAACACTTCCAGTTGTCCGTTGTCCATGGCGACCGGGATGTGGACGATGATCTCGCGGTTGGGCTGTTGCAAAACCCGCCACAAGCCTTCATCGAGTTTCAGCTTTTCGGCGGCCAGGTTGAAGCGCGCAGCCTGTTGTTCCCAAGGATTACTTTCCTGCTCAAGAGTCTGTGCTGTAGCCATAAGATTTCTCCGAATGATCGCGGGCGTCTTGCGGCACGATTCGGTGGACGCCTTCCCCGACCAGCATCCAGCATCGGCGGGCAAACCTCCAAAGTATATGCAGCCAGATGTCTTGCGCGCAAGGCGACGAACTATCGGTATTGTCTGAAATCTGCGTTGATGCTGGAAAGCGGCGGGGGTGTCCCTAAACTTTGTAGCCGCCCTTCCTACTAAAATAGCTGTCGTCATCTGGCGGATCGTAATGCCAGTCGAACTCGATCTTCCAGGTTGTATTCTGCGATTCAAAGTTCGCGGCCATTGGTATCTCCATAAACGTGGGGCTGATTCCTCTGTTGTGTGATTTCTTTTTTGTCCAGCCCTTTTCATCCAGCCCTTCTGAATTGGCCATGATGTACTGGTTGTACCCGTCTGTTGCGGTTGATCTAGTTTCCGATCCAGCGTTCCATCTTCCCACTGCTGGTTCCTCAGACTTAGGAGCAATTTCGTTTATCACGTCAAACGTCAGTGGGTTGCGCAGGGGTATCGGATCTATGCGAACGTTGTACACGTATTGATCACCTCGATTGTGGACGATGATTGATTTTCCAAACCACGACTTGACCTTCGTTGCATCTTTCGTCAAATCCCACACAAGAGCCACGTCGGGCTGTGTCAGGCGCTCGATTTCTGCGTTCTTCGCCGCTATCTCACATTCTTTTTCTCTCATCCTTGCGGCAAATTCGCCATCTTTCATGCGAACCATCGCGGCAAAGTCCGCATCTTTTTCGGCAACCTTTCGCACGAAAGCGGCCCTTGCTTCCGCAATCTCTTGCTGCCGGTGAACATCTGACTTCCAAGCCGCCTTGAAAAAGTGGAATCCTGCGTAGATCAGAAGTGCCGCAAGATATAACCATCCTGTCGTTTTTACGAGTCGCCAATCAATATTGGAGATGGCATTCTTGCCGTAAAACAAAAAGACTGCTATCAGTGGCGAGATCAACATGACACCCCCAAAGATGAGGTTGTCTGGCGCCCATGGAGCGGCATGGCGGAGATGCTCCCGCCACAACCTTCGGCAATAATCGAGAAATCCGCTTTCTGTTTCGCCCATCGCGCACGCCTCCGCCCCACGCAAATTAAGCGTTGACTCTTGGGTATGGGTGCGCGACACTCCTGTCTAGGCAGACAAGACCCGAGCGCACCTACGCCCAGAGATTTGCTAGGCCCGCTTGCAGGCGAGTCTTTCTATCTGCGTAGATATTACTCTCGCCTAGTTGGCGAGCAGTTCTGTGAGTGTCCAGACGTGATCGGTGAGACCCGCTTCCATCGCCGGGTGCCCGATCCAGCCTTCTTTTGCTTGGGTGGGATAGTTTGGACTCTGCGGTGCTCCCGTATAATCCCAGTAACCTGAGCAACTCGCGTATATCCCATGGTGATTCCCGATTACAAAAGCTTCTTGCAGTTCAGCCGTGACGCCTCGCTCATCCCGGTGGCGAAAACGCTGAGCGCCGATTTGCTGACGCCGGTCGGGGCTTTCTTGAGCCTGGCTGCGAAGCAGAAATACGCGTTCCTGCTCGAGTCGGTCGAAGGCGGCGAGAAGATCGGCCGCTACACTTTTTTGGGCGCGCAGCCGCGAATGGTCATCACCGCGCGCGGCAGTTCTGTGGAGATCCGGCGAGGCTCTTCGGTGGAACTCCATTCGATCGACGTAATCGAATTGTTGCGCACTTGCTTGCGGCAATATCGTCCCGCGACGTTGCCCAACCTGCCGCCATTCACTTCCGGCTGCGTCGGATACTTTGCCTACGACATGGTGCGGCAGTTCGAGCGCCTCCCCGAACTTGCCAAGGACGACGTTGGCTTGCCGGATTGTGTGTTCACTTTTTACGACCGGCTGCTGGCGTTCGATCACCTGCGCCACCAATTGCACATCATCGCTGCGGCCGACGTGAGCGCTGAATCGCCGCGGAAAGCCTATGATCGCGCCCTCGCCGACATTGCCGCCATCGAGGCGAAACTCGCCCGCGGAGTACACGCGCACAATTTTGACTGGTCAACCAACGACCGAAAGAAAACGATCAAGGTCCACAACTCCACCTCGCACGATAAGTTCGTGGCCAGCGTTCGCCGCGCCAAGGAGTACATTGCCGCCGGCGATGTCTTCCAGGTCGTGCTTTCCCAGCGCCTGGACTTCAAGCCGCCCGCCGAGCCGTTCCAGATTTATCGCGCCTTGCGCACGGTGAATCCGTCGCCGTACATGTTTTATCTGAAGCTGGACGATATGCAGGTGGTGGGCGCGTCACCGGAGATGCTGGTGCGCGTGTCCGGACGAAAGCTCGAATATCGCCCTATCGCCGGCACTCACAAGCGAGGCGCAAACCCGGCCGAAGATGAGCAACTGATCGCGCAGTTGCGCAACGATGAAAAAGAGCGCGCCGAGCACGTGATGCTGGTGGATCTGGGCCGCAACGACTTGGGCCGGGTCAGCGAATACGGCAGCGTGAAGGTACGAGACCTGATGTACGTAGAAAAGTATTCGCATGTGATGCACCTGGTCTCCGCACTGGAGGGAGAATTGCGTGGCGATCTCGACGCGCTGGACGCGTTGGCGGCCTGCTTCCCTGCGGGCACGTTGAGCGGTGCGCCCAAGGTGCGCGCCATGGAGATCATCGAAGAGTTGGAGCCGGTGCGCCGCGGCGTCTATGGAGGGTCGGTTCTCTACGCTGATTACGCGGGCAATCTGGATTCCTGCATCGCCATTCGCACCATGGTTCTGCATCGTGATCGCGCCTACGTTCAGGCGGGCGCGGGCATCGTAGCCGACTCCGATCCCGAAAGCGAGTACCAGGAGTGCATGAACAAGGCCAGCGCGCTGTTGAGAGCGTGTGAGGCGAGTAGCTAAGGGGGAATAAATGAAGATTACAACTACGTGCTCTTTAGGCCTGCTGATGATAATTTGCTCTATTGCCACGGCTCAACAAGTGGTTCCATCACCCAGCCTGCCGTGTCCCGCACCGCCCATAAAGTCGGTTATAGACTGGCCACAGTTTCATTTTGTGTCGTGCCACACGGGTTTCAACCCATATGAGTTTGTTCTGAGCCCCGCTACGGTAGGGAACCTCGGTCTGCACTGGCAGTACTGGATAGGGCTGGAGGTCTTTTCCTCGCCGACGGTGGCCAACGGCGTGGTGTACGTTGGGGCCAACTTTGGCGCATACGCCTTGAACGCCAGCACAGGAGCTCTCCTGTGGCAGTACACTACGGGGAACACTGTTTACTCCTCGCCGGCGGTGGCCAATGGCATCTTGTACTTCACGTCCAATGACTCCATCGTGTACGCGTTGAATGCCAACACGGGAGCTCTCCTGTGGAGATACACGACCGGGGACTCGAGCACATCTTCGCCGACGGTCGCCAACGGCGTGGTGTATGTCGGGTCTCATGACCATAACGTTTACGCCTTGAACGCCAGCACGGGAGCACTACGGTGGAAGTACACGACAGGGGACAACGTGGACGCTTCGCCGACGGCGGCCAACGGCGTGGTGTACGTTGTGTCCCATGACCATAACCTTTACGCCTTGAACGCCAGCACGGGAGCTCTGCTCTGGAAGTTCACGGGGAACTTTTTCGATGCTTCGCCGGCGGTGGCCAACGGCGTGGTGTACATCGGGTCCGATCACCTGTATGCCTTGGACGCCAGCACGGGAGCTCTGCTCTGGAAGTACACTGCGGAGTTTTTCGACTCTTCGCCGGCGGTGGCCAATGGCGTGATATACGTCGGATCCGGCGACTTCAACGTGTACGCCTTCAACGCGAGCACGGGAGCTCTTCTGTGGAAGTACCCGACCGGGAGCTATATCGACTCTTCGCCGGCGGTAGCCAACGGTGTGGTCTACATTGGTTCCTTGGACGATAACCTATACGCCTTGAACGCCAACACGGGAGCTCTCCTGTGGCAATACACCACGGGGAACTGGGTCCTTTCTTCGCCGACGGTGGCCAACGGCGTGGTGTACGTTGGGTCCTATGACGACAACCTGTACGCCTTCGGGTTGAGTGGCGAGCGGCCATCGCTGCCGGACCTTCATAAACCTTGATGGATACGAGAACAAAAATCCCTTATGAGTTTGGGCTGAAAGGGTATGGCACCCGGCATTGGCGTAAACTCTCGATGCGATGAGAGTCCCCGAATCCAAGAAGCAAGCGCCCGGTGTTCATACGAGCTCACCATCAGAAATAAATCATACTCAAATAAGGGTAATGTCTTTTACTCCGAAATTTGAAATTGGAAACTCGAAACTGAATTTATGGTCTTTGTCTTAGATAACTACGATTCTTTCACCTATAACCTCGTGCAATACATCGGGGAATTAGGAGTAGAGGTAGTCGTGCGCCGCAATGACCAAATCACTGTCGAAGAAATCGACGACCTTAAGCCCGATCGCATCGTGATCTCTCCCGGCCCGTGCACGCCACAGGAAGCCGGAATCAGCATCGAACTCATCCGCCATTTCGCCGGACGCGTGCCTCTGCTCGGCGTCTGCCTCGGCCATCAAGCGATTGGCGCGGCCTTCGGTGGCAAAGTCGTTCGTGCCGCCAACCTCATGCACGGCAAGACCAGCTCCGTCGAACATGACGGCAAATCAATTTTCCGCGGCATTCCATCGCCGATGACAGCCACGCGCTATCACTCGCTGATCGTCCAGGAGAAAGACCTGCCCGACGAGCTGGAAATTTCAGCCACCTGCGTGGACCGCGACGGTCAACGCGTGATCATGGGACTACGCCACCGCAAGTTCCCAGTCGAAGGCGTGCAATTTCATCCGGAGAGCGTGCTTACCCATCATGGCCGGCAAATTGTTCGCAACTTCATGGACCTCTGAATCGCTTGGCTGAGGTACGCAGGTTAGAATTCTCGCGTGCCCAATCTCACCAGCGCATCCGCCACGGAGATTCACCCGCTCCGCCGCACGCTCCTGCAAAAGATACAAGTCACGCTGGTTTCGTGGATCGCGTCTGCGGCGGTGGGCCTTATCGGCCGGACGCTGCGTATGACCATCACCTACGAAGAGGGCTCCATTTGCGGCCTCGACAGCATTGCTCCCGGCATTTATCCCTTCTGGCACCGCTGTGTGCTGCCCGCGACTTGGCTGTTCCGCAATCGCGATATCGGAGTACTGACCAGCCTCAGCCGCGACGGTGAATACATCGCGCGCGTGATTCGCCGCTTCGGGTTTGTGCCAGTTCGCGGCTCCAGTTCGCGCGGAGGCCAGCGCGGCCTGCTGGAAATGGAGACCATGGTAAAAGCCGGGGGCGCCGTGGCTTTCACCATTGATGGTCCCCGCGGCCCGCGCTACGTCGCCAAGAAAGGCCCGGTGATGCTGGCGCGACTAACCGGCATCCCAATCACTGCGTTTTACGTTGCCGTCGAGAAGCCCTGGGTCTTGAAGACGTGGGACGCCATGCTCATTCCCAAACCGTTTTCGCGCGCCTATGTGCGGGTGGCGAAAAACATCTTCGTTGCGCCGGACGCCGGCGACGTGGCATTGGATCGCTATCACGCCGAGATGCAAGCCTCGCTGGAACGCGTCACCGCTTTCGCGGAATCGCAGTTCTCCGCACGCCACGATTGACACTTTTCTCCCGCGTCAGTACAGTCGAGTCTCATCCTGAACCAGCTCGGTTCGGATTGTTCCTTGCCAATTCGTGTTCGCGCGTTCCGTCAACTCACCGGCGGAACTGGGAAGCGGGTGTGAAGCCCGCGCTGCCGCGCAACTGTAAGCGAGTCTTTGGTGGATCGGCCACTGTGCCAACGGGAAGGCCCCCACCGCTGTCCGCGATGCAAATCGCAACTCGCCAGCCAGGAGACCGGCGCGAACTGCAGGGTCCCCGGCACACGCCGATTTTGCGTGCGATGGGGTTGCCCTGATCACCAACCCCTTTCGCGTGCAAAGGAGAGTGTCATGTCTAGCGTTCGTCTCTTCACCATTGTTCGTGGGTTTCTCGTCGCGCTGCTGTGTTGTACAGCAGCCCTCGCATCCGATTTCAAAGTGTCGGTGGAAAGCCCTTCCGGCGAGCGTGTCTCCGGTGTGCAGGTCAGCTTGTTTCGCATCAGCGACAACGCTGGAGTCGGAGTAAGAACTACCGCTGGAGACGGCACAGCAGCGTTCCCGCATCTCGCCGACGGGCAGTATCGGCTGGTAGTGCTTGCCCCGGGATTCGCCGAGCAGTCGCAGCAAATTTCTATTCCGGCGACGGAAACCCTCAGCGTTCAACTGAAGCTCGCAACCACGCCGCAAACCGTGGTCGTCTCCGCCACCGCAACTCCCGCGACGGCGGAGCAGACCGGTACTTCGGTCGGGGTGCTAAGCAGTGAGCAACTGACCGCAATCAATCCTGTCGCCGCCCCCGATGCCTTGCTCTACATTCCCGGAGCTATCGTCAGCAGCACCGGGCGGCGCGGCAATCTCGCCAGCTTGTTCGTTCGCGGCGGGGAATCCAATTACAACAAGGTGCTGGTGGACGGCGTGCCGATAAACAATCCCGGCGGCATCTTCGATTTCGGAGTGGTACCGATGAACAACATCGACCGGCTCGAGGTGGAGCGCGGTCCCGAGAGCACGGTTTACGGATCGGACGCCATGACCAGCGTGGTGCAACTTTGGACGGCGACCGGCAGCACGCGCACGCCGAAAATTCAATTTGGCGCCGACGGCGGAAATTTCTCCACTGCTCAAGGCTACGCTTCGATCGCGGGAGCGCGCGGAATTTTCGACTACAACGCGTTCGCCAATCAGTTCAACACGCAAGGCCAGGGAGTGAACGACGGCTATTCGAATTCGCTGCAAGGCGGAAATGTGGGCGTGCGACTTTCCGATCGCGTGGCATTTCGCCTGCGCGCACGCCACTACAACAGTTGGACAGGCATTCAGTCGAACTGGTGGTTCAACGGGAATCCCGAGCTGCCGCCTGACCCCAACCAATATGCGCACCAGAATAACTTCCTCGCCAGCGGCGATCTTACGGTCAGCGGGCCGGGCGCCTGGCAGCACCAGTTCAGCGGCTTCGAATACCACCACGTCGCTCTTAACGTGAACCCTGTCGACGATCTTGACCGGCCCTTCGACAGCGCCTTCAACAGCCTGGCCAAGTACAACCTCGCCGGCTTCGCCTACCAGGGAATCTGCAGCCCGCGGCCATGGGCGCAAACCACGCTGGGCTACAACTTTGAAGACGAAAACGGGTACATCAACAACAATTCGGACTTTGGAATCAGCACCACGCACGGTCTGCGCTTCAATAACTATCTGTTCGCGCAGCAGACCATCGTGTGGCGGCGGCTGTCCATTCTGGCGGGCGTTGGCTATGTCAATAACAGCAGTTTTGGCGGCAAAGTCAGCCCCCGCGCTTCGCTGACCTTCCTGGCGCTACGCGGAAATACCGTCTTCAGCGGCACGCGCCTGCACCTTGGCTACTCGCAAGGAATCAAGGAGCCTAGCTTCGAGCAAACATTTGGCATCACCGGGACTTTCCCCACGCTGCCGAATCCCAACCTGCAACCGGAACAGAACCGGGCCATCGAAGCGGGCGTACTGCAGTCGCTGTTCAACAACCGCCTGTCCCTTAGCGCCGTGTATTTCCACAATCAGTTCCGCGATCAGATTGAGTACGTGTACAACTCCGATACCAACACCAGCCAGTACGTCAACTTCAATCGTGCGATGGCGCAGGGCGCCGAAGTGGTGTTGAGCGGCCGTGTTGCCAACCATCTGTCGGCGACCGCAGCTTACACCTACACTTCAACCCAGATTCAGCAAGCGCCGCCTTGCGATCCTAATGCGGGCTGTGATCCGCGCATTTACGGCACGGGAGCTCCGCTGCTGCGGCGTCCCAAGCAAGCTGGCATGATGCTGCTGACCTATACTCGGCAGCGTTGGGGCGGATTCCTTGGCGTCACCGCAGTCGGGCAACGTCCGGACTCCGACTTCCTCTTCGGATACATTCCGCCCATCTACTATGCCGCGGGTTATGCCCGCCTCGATCTCGGCGGCTGGTACGCCATCGGCCACCATGTCACGGCATACGCGAATGTGAATAACGCGCTGAACAATCACTACAACGAGGTTTTGGGATATCCCGCTCTGCGGGCCAACTTCCGCGCCGGGATGCGCTTCAGTTTCGGGGGAGAATGAGTATCGAGTCGTCCACCAACACACAGGCGCTTCCTCTCGCATTTCAGCCTAGCGAGGAAAGCGGCGTCGGACCATCAGGCCCGCGTCGACATTGTTCGCAATAATTGGGGCTTTAGAAAGAGATGTGACCGAGCTTTGGTAGTTGCCAGTGGAATTTGCTAGGCGAAAATCCAGCGCCGTAGGCGCGGCACAGTTTAGCCCAGCACGCAGCCGCAGGCGGAGTGCTGGGTAAGGCGGGAAATAGATCCGAGTCCTGTAGGGACGACAGACGTTCCCATCGTAAGCGTTGGGTAAAGTGGGAAAAATCTACTGCGTCCCTTTAGGGACGGCACAGGTCTGGCACACTCTCTTTCGGAAAACCTACTCTTTCCCTTTTCCCACCGCGACGTGGTTGCGATATTTCACCCGCATCTCCCGTAGCTTGTCCACGTGCTGATCGCTCAGCGGTTGCTGTTTACCCAGCAAATGCGTCACCAGCGCGATCTTGGCAAAGTGCTCTACGGTCTCCATGTTCATGTAGGCGGTGAGCAGGTCCGCTCCGCACGTAACCACGCCGTGGTTCGCCATCAGGATGGCATCGTGCTCGGCAACCAGGGGCGCCAGCGCTTCGGCCAGTTCCTGCGTGCCGGGAGTTTCATAGTTCGCCAGCGGCACCGAGCCCAGGGTCACGATAATCTCCGAACACAAAGCGCTGTCCAGCGCAATACCGGCAGCCGCATAGCCAGTCGCGGTGGGAGGATGAGCATGCACCACGGCGCCGACATCTGGACGTAGGCGGTAAATCAACAGGTGCATGGCGACTTCGCTGGACACGCCCCGCGAACCACTCACCTTGTTGCCGCACGGGTCCACCGTCACCAGGTCCTGCGGTTCCATTAACCCCTTGCTCATGAGTGTCGGCGTACACAGGACGTTTCCGTTCTCCAGGCGCACGGAGAGATTGCCGTCGGTCGCAGCCACCAGGCCGGTCTGGTGGAGCATCTTGCCGAAGCGGACAATGTCGTCCCTGTGTTGTTGCTCGGTCTTCATGAAATTGGGCCCGGATGCGCCTGAAGCAGGTTCAGCTTGCTATCCTACCGCAGGAAACGGTTTCCCGAAAAGGAGCGGACGAACATCTGAGCGTGATGTATGTCCTGTCAGTCATAATCGCTTTGTGCTTGTCTCCGATTTCGATTATCGCCTGCCGGAGGAACTGATCGCCCAGGAACCGTTGCCCGATCGGGCGGCTTCGCGGCTGTTGCACCTCAGCCGCAGCGACGATCGACTCGGCGACCTGGTATTTCGCGACTTTCCCCAGTTGTTGCGGCCCGGCGATTTGCTGGTCTTTAACAATACCAAGGTGCTGCCCGCGCGTCTTTTCGGACATCGCAGCGGTTCGCGGGCGCAGCGGCTCTCAACCCAGAATCCCGCGACGAAAGACTTCCTTCGAGGCCGTGTCGAAGTGCTGCTGACAAAACAGCTCTCCGCCGATCCGCCGGAGTGGGAAGCGCTGGTTCATCCCGGCCGTAAGCTGGGATTGGGCGAGCGGATTTATTTCGGTGGGGAGGCCGGCGCGTTGTCGCATGAACTCGCGGCTGAGATCGTGGGCCGCGGGACTTTCGGAGAGCGCCATCTTCGCTTCGATCCGGTGGACGATTTCTTCGGCGTGCTCAATCGTATCGGCCACATTCCCTTACCGCCCTACATCGATCGGCCTGACACGCCGTCGGACCGGGAGTCTTACCAGACGATCTACGCCAAACCGCTCGGTTCGGTCGCCGCGCCGACGGCGGGCCTGCACTTCACGCCGGAAATTTTTGAGCAGATTCACCAGCGCGGAATCGAGACTGTCGAGATCACGCTGCACGTGGGCCTCGGTACGTTTCAACCTGTGCGCGAGGAAGTCGTAGAGGAGCACAAGCTGCATCGCGAGCAGTACGAAATTTCGGCAGACGCCGCGCTCAGCATCCAGAGCGCCCGCGATGCCGGGCGGCGAATCGTGGCCGTGGGAACCACAACCGTGCGCACGCTCGAATTTGCCGCACGGCAAAGCTCCGACGGCCGCATCACGCCGCAGCGTGGCGAGGCTGACATCTTCATTTATCCGAGATTTGAGTTCCGCGTTGTAGGTGCGATGCTGACTAACTTCCACTTGCCGAAATCGACGCTGCTAATGCTGGTGTCGGCTTTCGCCGGACGCGAGCGGACTTTACAAACTTACGAACACGCAGTCCGCCAGCGATACCGGTTCTATTCGTATGGGGATTGCATGTTCGTGGAGTAGGGCGTGCCTTCCGAATCCGCGCTGATGGCCAGGAATTGGTGGTGCAATGAGCTGTTATCGAGAGTAATGACGAGGCCGCTGATGAAGTATTCTCGACGCTATACACTCTGTATTGGGACGAAACGGCAAAAAACATGCGAATCATTCTTGACTCTAATGTCTATGTGGCAGACTTCCGCATGGAAGGAATCGCTTTTTCTAACCTGTTCGACTACATCCGAAAGACACGGTCAACGCTCGTTCTTCCTCGAATAGTGCGGGAAGAAGTTGTGCATCGGTATATAGAGCGGTTTACGGCCCAAGTGCGTGAAACCGCTAAGTCTTGGAAGTCGTTTCGATACCTCATGCTGGACCACCGACCCACTGAATTTCAGAAGCCCGACCTGAAGTATCAAGTGCGCGAATTGAGAAAAAGACTCAGGGCTCCAGCCAACGGCGTTGCTATTCAATACAGCCCGGACGTTTCCGGGGTGGACATCAATGAGGTTGCGATAAGAGGCATTAGGCGCATTCCTCCGGCGAGTCTAGATGGCGAAGAGCTGCGCGATGTGATCATTTGGTATCAAGTTCTTTCTCTATCCAAAGGTGTAGGTGACATGACGGCTTTTGTCAGTAGCGATGCGGGGTTCTGGGATGGAGAGTCGGTAAAGGCTCAAATACAGCAAGATATCGTCGGCTCCAGAGCCAAAATCGAGGTGTATAAGGGCATTGACAGCTTTATCAAAGCCAATTCGCCTCGGCACACTCAGCTAACTACGGACTCAGCAGCTCAACTCGTTCCAGCTTCATTGTTTTCGGAACTTGTTGCTCCGGTTTTCGCAGCGAGCCTCAAACGGGCGGCCCGTTCTGCCCTGATGTATGAAATTTTTGCTTGCTATGGCGGACATGTTGATGTTCTTGAAATGAAGCCCGTAGCATCAAGGTTTCTGGACGGTACGACTTATGAAATTGACTCCGCTGTGAGCTTTGTCACCGTGATATATGAATACAAAAGCAAGGCTGTGCTAAAGCTTAGCCCTGATGCCGCCCGGAACGGGCCGACCTTCACTTCCTTGATGGGAGCAAACGATCAATCGACTCTGTGGAATCCGCTAGGGGCACTAGCTCAATCGGACTCGTTTCTATCTGCCAATCCGCTGTGGTTATCAACTCAGGAAAAGATAGCCTCGATGAAGGATTCAGAACGAGTCAAAGAAGTGACCGCTGTTGGGCGTGCTTCAGTCTCTGCTCGTACGGTTGACGGCCTAGTGACGGAGAAAGCCCTGGAAAACTTTGTTCTCACCAAAGTTGAGATTGAGAACAAAGAAGTTGAGATTTCTGAGGTGATTGGTCCCAGAGGACCCTGGCTGCGGGCTACGACCAAAGAAACATCACGCGTAGCACGAGACAAGGACGTCGATTAGGTGTTACAGCTTAGCGTTAAGCGCTTGGCCACCATTGTTGCGATCAAAGATGCCTCCGGCGGCGCTCATCACATCTGAAGCGCACTCATCTGAACGGGCGACTCCCACGTCGGCTGTCCTCATTACTGGCGATAAATCGCTTTCACACCACTTTCAGCAGTTATGTATTGCTGTCGGTAGCAGGGTTCACCGCGACTTGTTAGAATTTTCTCTTGCCCTCCACCAAGAAAACTCCGAAGTCCGCTACCGTGTCCAGCGCCGCGAAACCGGCAACCGCAGCCAAAGCCACCGTTACGGCTCCCGCTGAGCCAACCGGATCGAAAGGCCGCATCTACCTGATCGACACGATGTCGTTCATCTTCCGCGCCTACCACGCCATGGCGCGGCAGCGGCCCATGTCCACCAAAACCGGCATTCCCACCAGCGCCACCTTTGTCTTCGTCAACATGCTGCGCAAGTTGCGAGCGGACTTTGAGCCGCAATACCTGGCTGCCGTCTTCGATGTGGCCGCTCCCACCTTTCGCGATGAGCAGGCCACCGCGATGCCGAGCCTGCGCAAGTTCGACAGCAAGACGCAGACCTATGTTGACGTGGCCTATGGCGGCTACAAGGCCAATCGCAAAGCGATGCCGGAAGATCTGGCGCAGCAGGTGCCCTACATCCGGCGCGCGCTTGAGGCGTATCGAATCCCCATGATCGAGGCCTCCGGCTTCGAGGCCGATGACGTGATTGGCACCCTGGCGCGGCAAGCCGGCGACGCGGGTTATTCGGTGTTTGTGGTGTCCAGCGACAAGGACATGATGCAACTGGTCAGTGAGCGCACCTGCGTGCTCAACCCGCCCAAGGACAATCTCATCTGCGACGCCGCCAAAGTGGAAGAAATCCTGGGCGTGCCGCCGGACAAGGTGGTTGACGTGATGGCGCTGCGCGGCGATGCCATCGACAACATTCCGGGCGCGCCCGGCATCGGCGACAAAGGTTCGGTGGAACTGATCCAGCGTTTTGGCACCGTGGAGAACGCGTTGGAGCATGCGGAGGAAGTCGAGCGCAAAGCCTACCGCGAGTCGCTACAGAACAATCGCAACGCCATCCTGCTGAGCAAACAGCTCGCGACCATCAAGACGGATGTTGCCGTCGAGTTCGAGCCTGAAGCCATGCGCGCGCAAGAACCCGACGCGACGGCCGCTCGTGCGCTGTTCACTGAACTGGAATTCACCACGCTGGTGCAGGACTTTCTGCGTGAAAGCGTCGAACTCGGCGAGACCGACTATCGCGACGCACAATCTGCCGCCGAGGTCGAGGCTGTTCTGGCGCTCGCATCCGAGCCTGGGGCAGTGCTCGCCATCGCCTTGGAATCGGCGGTACAGCAGACCGCTGCCGCCGAAGAAGAAAGTGAAGAGGAGCAGGGCAACGAGCAACTCTCCCTGTCAGCGACGCCGCAGATCGCGCCCGTACCGGCAACTCTCCGCATTGCGATTTCTGCCGAGCCGGGAAAGGCGCTGACGCTAGCCCTGGATGACTCGGAAGTTGCCCAGCCCCTGAAGCGGGCGCTTGCCGATGAGGCGATACCCAAGACCGTACACGACTACAAGTCAGCGATGCATGTCTTCGGGCAGCACGGCCTGACGCTCGCGGGCGTGCAGCACGATCCCCTGCTGTACAGCTACTTGCTCGATCCCACATACCCGAACGCTGCTAGTTACGCGTTGCCGCAGACTGCGCAGCGGCATTTCAGCTTGATCTTAGGTCCTTCTCCCGCCGAAGCGGCCGATGTCACGTTGCGGCTCACCGGCAAGCTGCGCGGCGAGATCGAGAACACCGGCCTGCGCAAGGTTTACGACGAGATTGATTTGCCGCTGGTACCTGTGCTGGCGCGCATGGAGGATGCCGGCGTCAAGCTCGACTGCGAGGTACTGGCTGCGATGTCACAGCGTCTGGAGCGAGAGATCAGCTCGAAGGCGCGCGAGATTTACGACAAGTCGGGCTTCGAATTCAATATCAACTCTCCCAAGCAACTGGGCGACGTGCTGTTCAACAAGCTGAACTTGCCAAAGCCGTTCAAGTACGGCAAGGGCAAAACGATTTCGACTGCGGTGGACGTGCTGGAAGGGCTTGCCGGCGAACACGAAGTCCCCCGCATGGTGCTGGATTACCGCCAGCTCTCGAAGCTCAAGTCCACCTACGTGGACGCACTGCCGGTGCTGGTCAACTCTTGCACCAGCCGGTTGCATACCACCTTCAACATGGCTGGTTCCGCGACTGGACGGCTCTCGTCCACGAATCCGAACCTGCAGAACATTCCGATTCGCACCGAGCTTGGCCGCGAAATCCGCGCCGCCTTCATCGCCGAGCCCGGACACGTGCTGCTGGCCGCCGACTACTCGCAGATCGAATTGCGTCTGCTGGCGCACTTCTCTGGCGACAAGCTGCTAGTCGAGGCCTACCGCACCGGCGAGGACATTCACACCCTCACGGCCTCGCAGGTATTCGGTGTGCCGCCGCTGATGGTCAATCCCGAACATCGCCGCCGCGCCAAAGCGGTGAACTTCGGCATCGTCTATGGCCTGTCGCCGTTCGGACTGTCTCAACAGCTCGGCATTGACACCAAGGAAGCCAAGCGCTTCATCGATGCCTATTTCGAGAAGTACAGCGGGGTGCGCGAGTTCATCGACGCAACCTTAGAGCAGGCCCGCCGCGACCAGAAAGTGACGACGCTGTTTGGGCGGGTGCGCCCCATTCCCGACATCCACAGCAAGAACAGCAACCTGCGCGGCTTTGCCGAGCGCACCGCAGTAAATACTCCGCTACAGGGCACTGCGGCGGACCTCATTAAGATCGCGATGATTCGCATTGACGCCGAGTTGCGCGAGCGCAAGCTGCGCTCAAGAATGCTGCTCCAGGTGCACGACGAATTGGTCTTCGAAGTTCCCGGAGAGGAAGTGGACACGATGAAGCGGTTGGTCAGCGAGCGCATGGAGAATGTGCGCGCGCTCAAGGTGCCGCTCAAGGTGGACGTTGGTGTGGGACCAAATTGGCGGGACCTGGAGTAGGGGCGCTTCCAGAGCACTTTGGTCTATGGCCCTTCTCGTCTTCTCTGTGTCTCTTGTGCCTCTGTGGTGAATCAAACCCCGATCGCCTGCTGGATCGCGTTGGCGATGGCATCGGTGTGGCGGCGCATTACTTCTTCCGTTTCCGCCTCGATCATCACGCGCGCCAGCTTCTCGGTACCCGAGTAGCGAACGACCACGCGGCCATTGCCGTCGAGGTCGCGCTCGGCGGCGCCGATGGCATCCATCACCGCAGGGAGTTGCTCCAGGGGCAGCTTCTCGCGCACAGCAATATTCTTGATTTCCTGCGGGAAGACTTTCATGTCGGCGACTAGTTCTGCCAGCGGCTGCCCAGTACGCGAAATCACTTCCAGCACGCGCAGCGCGGTCAGTATTCCATCGCCAGTGGTGGTGTCCATGTCACGGAACAGAATGTGTCCCGACTGTTCGCCGCCCAGTGTCGCTCCGGTCTTCAACATCTCTTCCAGCACGTACTTGTCGCCGACCGGCGCGCGCAGCATGCAAATGCCACTGCGCTTGAGCGCCGCTTCCAGTCCCATGTTCGACATGGTTGTGGCGACGACCGTGTCGGCGTGCAAACGAACATGGGTCTTCATGTCGCGCGCCGTCAGCAGCAGCACGCCATCGCCGTTCACCACTCGTCCGGATGCATCCGAGAACATCGCCCGATCAGCATCGCCGTCGAAGGTGATCCCCAGGTCATATTCTCCTTTCGCAATGGCGACGGCCACGGCCACATTCTCCGGATGCAGCGCCCCGCACGCAGCGTTAATGTTGCGCCCATTCGGCTCGATGTGAACGAAGTCGGCGCTGAGACCCACGTTGCGAAAGACCACCGGAGCCACCGAACTGGCCGCACCATTGGCGCAATCCACCAGGACCCGCAACCGGCTGAAGTCGGTCGCACAAACCAAGTCCGCCAGCCAGTCGGCATACTGTTCCCGCAACTCTTGCTCTCCCGGCAGCATGTCGGCAGCCGAGACCACCGCGTCCGCAACACCCGCGGCCAACTGCTCCAGGTGGGCGAAAATGTCGGCTTCAATCTCATGCTCCAACTGGTCGGAAAGTTTGTAACCGTCAGCGCCGAAGATCTTGATGCCGTTGTCTTGCCAGGGATTGTGCGATGCCGAAATGACAATGCCCGCGGAGAACCGGTTCGCGCGCGTCAGGTACGCAATCCCTGGAGTGGTAATAACGCCGGCGCTCCCCACTTGCACTTGCGCCGCTTCCAGTCCCGCCGCGAGAACTGCGCCGATCGGGGCGCTCGACTCGCGGGTGTCTTGTCCGATGATGACGCGGGCGGCTGCGTCGCGCTCGGCAAGCCGCTGCCCCAAAGCGCGTCCGATGGCGTACACGGTTCGCCGATCCAGCGGATACTCGCCCGCCACCCCCCGAATTCCATCGGTCCCAAATAGTTGTCGCATCTTTGCCGTCGCAGCGCTCAAGGCTGGCGTTTCCCCTTGGAAGGCGTGCCCGTCGTTACCGTCACATGAATGGGTCCCGGTTTTTGCACACGCACCAATGGGTCGTTCACGTAAGCGTGGGTAGTGAAGGTGGCTTTGCCCACCACGCCGGTCGCATCCACGGGATCGGTGAGAACATTCTCGATGGCATCCACTCTTTTCTCCGGGCCGATGATCATGACTTGCGCCGGATCGGCCTTGACATCGGTTATGCCGTATCCGCTCAACAAGCTGCCGATGATGCGTGGCCGCACCTCCACCGACCGCGTGGCACTGCGATCGAAGCTGATGTGAAACTGTGCCGGCACGACCTGCATCACTTCGACGTTGCGGGGCACATGGATTTGTTTTGGCGTGAGATCGAAGGTCCGCTCGCCCGGACCTGTTCCCTGCATATCAATCACAGCGTGCACTTCCGAGGTGTTGATCTGGCGCAGCACACGCTCGGGCCCGCGCATCGTGATCTGGGCCTGCAACGGATCGTCGGAGTTCATCTCCAGGTTGTCGGGCGCGTGGTGAAACTCCAGCGGAACGGTCATGGGAATCGCGATGGTGGGATCGCGCCCCACCACCCACCACAACAACACCGCGACTGCCAGCGAAGCCATCTTGAGAGCAAGATTCTTCAGGACATACTTGCGGAAGAAATTGCGCGGCGAGTCGAGCATAGCTTTAGCGCTCCGCTCCTTCGGCAAGGTCCTTGTTGTGACTCAGGCGCTCGACCTCGCGCTCGTCGGAAGACAGTTCGCGGTCCGCAATGGTAGTCGGCAACGTAGCCGCCGGTACATATCGCCGCAGCACTTCGCTCAGGCGTTCGCGCAGGTACTCGACCGTGATGTCACGCTCGATTTGTCCGCCTACCGCAATGCTGATGGAACCGGTCTCTTCCGACACCACCACCGAGATGGCGTCGGTCTCTTCCGTAATCCCGATGGCGGCGCGGTGGCGAGTGCCAAACTGGGTGGAGAGCACGGGATTCATGGAGAGCGGCAAGAAGCAGGCAGCCGCTGCAATACGCCCCTTTTGCACAATGACGGCGCCGTCGTGCAAAGGCGCGCTCGGGCGGAAAATAGTGACCAATAAGTCAAAAGAGAGATTGGCGTCGAGGGGCACTCCACTCTCGATAAAAGTCCGCAGGCCAATCTCGCGCTCGATGACAATCAGCGCGCCGGTGACGGTCTGGGAAAAGTGATTGGCCGCGAGCACGATGTCTTCATAGCTGTCGGTGCCATTGAACGCGCCGCCGCGGGCGGCGGACAGCCTCCGTCCCAGACGCGCCAAGGCGTGCCGGATTTCGGCGCCGAAGACGACAATGAGCGCGAAGATGGCATAGGGCAGCAGCGTGGTAATCAGCCAGTCCACCGTCTTCAGAGCTTCCAGGTGCGCGATCCAAAAGGCGGCGCCCAGAATCACTACTGCCACCAGCATCGGAATCGCGCGCGTACCTTTTACAAGCTTGAGGAACTCGTAGACGAGAAACGCCACCACCAGAATATCGAAGACCGAAGTCATCGACATTTGCGGAATGTAGCTGAGACTTGGCATTTTCGCGGTTCCCTTTCGCGGCCAGAGTCCGCGCTGAGTGCCCTTATTCTAATGCAGAGCAACAGGAAGTAGTCAGCAGATAGTGGATAGTAAGTGGCGAATACTTAAGACACACGGACAGATGACTTCCAGAACCGCACGAGGCGTTCGGATTCTGGATGGGTTGCTTACTCGGAATATCGTGTTCCACACCTGTCCATTATCCCGCTGGCTCATCCTCGACATGGTCAACTTTCGCGGTGAACTCACCGCGACCGAGCTGGGTGCGGACCCGGCTACCGGGCTTGAGCTGGGCAGCTTGTCTTACCAGGCGGCCCTCATCATCGAAGACGAGCGCATAACCGCGGGCCAGGATCGCCTTGGGCGAGAGCGCCTCCAAGCTACTGTGCAACTGCTGCCAATGGGCCCGCCGGCGCAACAGGATGGTCTCACTCGCCCGGCCCAAAGCGACGGTCAGCCCGCCGAGTTCGTTGCGTCGCCCAACCAAGCGCCGCATCACTGAGGAATGTAGCGCAGCCGTTTGTCCATCGAGCTGGCGGCGCATCGCGCCTAAGCGCACCCGAGGATCATGGCGGCGAAGATGGGCCTCGACATCCTCGAGGCGACGCGACAGGTTCTTCAGCCCCTCCGATTGCGATTGCGCCATGCGGAACACCAGTTCATCCACCCGCTGCTGGCGGCGCGCGATGCTGTCTTGCATGCGTGCGAACACGGCATGCTGGGCGAGACGCGAAAGCGCATTGTGAGCGCGTAACAGTTTGTAGTTCGCAGCTTGCGCCATGCGTCGGCGCAGCGAAACCAGCTTCTCCGCCAGCTCCTGCTTCGACCCAATGACCAGTTCCGCTGCCGCCGACGGAGTCGGGGCGCGCAGATCGGCGACGAAATCGCAAATGGTGAAGTCGGTCTCGTGGCCGACGGCCGAGATCACGGGAACGTGCGCGGCGGCAATGGTGCGCGCCAGGGCTTCATCGTTGAAGGCGAAGAGGTCTTCGAACGAACCTCCGCCGCGCGCCACCACGATCACATCCACCTTGCCATGACGATTGAAGTAGCGCACGCCCGCACTCACTTCCGCGGCGGCACTCTCGCCCTGTACCTGCGCGGGGTAGATGAGCACGCTCACCGACTCGTGCCGGCGGCGCAGAATGTTCAGGATGTCCTGAATGGCGGCGCCGCGCGGGGAGGTCACCACTCCGATGCGCCGGGGCAGGGCTGGGATAGGCCGCTTACGGCTGGGATCGAATAACCCTTCGGCAGCCAGCTTGGCCTTCAACTGCTCAAAGGCAATCTGGAGCGCGCCCGCGCCTTTCGGTTCCAGGTATTCCGCCTGAAATTGCAGGTCGCCTCGCTCGTCGTAAATCGTGACTCGCCCACGGGCGATAATCTGGAGCCCGTTCTCCGGCCGAAAGCGCAACAGTCGCGCCTGCGTCCGCCACATCACCACCCGCAACTGTGCGGTGCCATCTTTTAGCGTGAAGTAAAGATGTCCAGAATCGGCTGGCCGGTAGTTGGAGATCTCGCCTTCGACGTAGATGTCGGTGAAGGCGCGCTCCACCTGGGTACGGACCGCAGCGACCAGCTCGCGCACTGGATAGACCTTGCGCGACGGCGCCTGGAACGCCAGCCCGAGTTGTTGCGTGTCGGCCATGGAAGAGCGTCTGGAGGCAGTGTATCGCAAGGCGAGACGCGGTTCGCTCTTCGCTGTTCGCCTTTCGCTCTTCGCTTTTCGCTCTCTGCTCTTCGCTTTTCGCTCTTCGCTGGGGCTGTCCAGCTGACGAATGACCTACGGGGTTTAGCAATCCAAGGCTCCCTCTCCGAGGCAGACCACCAGTGGGAAGCAGATGAACCTCCGATTAAATAGCGAAGAGCGAAGGGCGAAAAGCGAACAGAGGCTACCTCCGCATCCGGTTCACGACATACAGCACCAGCGACAGGATCACGCTCAGCAGGATGGAGGTGGCCAAGGGAAAATAGAAAGTCGTGTTCTTGCCGCGATAGACGATGTCCCCCGGCAAGCGTCCAATGGGCAGATTTACCTTGCCCGCGAGGATGAGGATAACCCCAAAGACGAGCAGCAGCCCACCCACAAAAATCAGCATGCGCCCAAGGTCGCCCATGGCTCTATTAAATCAGATGGTCACTTGCGACGGCGTTGGACGCAGGAGGTACTAGGCGCTAGGCAAATGTCTTAGGCGGGCTGGGCTTCGTCGAAGAGTTCATTCAGCACCAAACAGATTGGCGTGTTGGAAACGACGAGTGTCCCCTGTTCCGGCTCTTGAAATCCTGTCTGGCTGCACACGTAGGCGCGTTTCGAGGCGGGATCGAGAATCCAAACGTGCTGCACCCCAAAATTCAAGTAATCATCTACGCGTTCCCGCATGCTCCTCAGGGTATCGTCCTTCGACAGGACTTCAATGAGAATCAGAGGGGGAGAAGTGATAATCGGTCCCGCGCTTGATCAGCGCGCAGCACCGTTACATCGGGAACTCGAAAGCGAGTTGGCGCTACCTGGACGCGCTGCTCCACCAACGGCAAAATGCTCCATTCTTTTTGTCTGATCCAGAACCACGCTACGATGGCGCTTTGCAAGAGGCTGTGTTCGAACTCTCCCAGGTTCCTGTCATGCAACGCACCGTCAAGGAACTCCCGGTCCGGCCGGTAGCTGGTCGCGAGATATTCCTGCACCGAGACTAGCGTTGCGCTCGACATAGACAATCTCACTCTCTCGTATTATGCGCCCCTTTGAATGCGCGGCCACGCCGTTTCGGAGAACGGACTGAAGACTTGTGTCCCCTCCAGGAGAATGCCCGCCCTGCGTCCTCCACGAATCCCGCGCCCGATCAACCGCACGGCCCCCGCTTCTGCCCCATCGTATAATGAAGAGATACCCACTCGCCGAAATTGCATTCTGTGGGCCCGGGAAACGATTTCGCTTAGGGTGGAACAGGCTTAGTCATGGAATTCAGGTTAGTCAGTCCTTACCAGCCGCAAGGCGACCAGAGGAAGGCGATCGAGTCGCTGACGCGCGGGATCTTCGATGGCGAGAAGCACCAAGTGCTGCTGGGAGTCACCGGCTCGGGCAAGACCTTCACCATGGCCAAGGTCATCGAGGAGCTGAATCGTCCCGCCCTAATCCTGGCGCATAACAAGACGCTGGCGGCGCAGCTCTACCACGAGTTCAAGTCGTTCTTCCCCCACAATGCGGTCGAGTACTTTGTCTCGTATTACGACTATTACCAGCCCGAAGCCTACATTCCCGCGGGCGACGTTTACATCGAGAAGGAAGCGACCGTCAACGACGAGCTCGACAAGCTTCGGCTGGCGGCCACCAAGTCGCTGTTCGAGCGCCGCGACTGCATCATTGTTGCGTCGGTGAGTTGCATCTACGGCTTGGGATCGCCGGAAGCTTATTACGGCATGCTGCTGTTCCTGGAAAAGGGACAGAAGATCAAGCGCGACGACATTGTCCGCAAGCTGGTCGAAATTCTCTACGAGCGCACCGAGGGCGATTTCCGCCGCGGGACCTTCCGGGTGCGCGGCGACATCATCGAGATTTTTCCCACCTACGACGACAATGCCTATCGCATCGAGTTATGGGGCGATGAAGTCGAGTCGCTGGCGCAGATCGATCCGCTGTTCGGAACCGTGAAGCAGAAGTATGCGCGCCTGCCGGTATATCCCAAGACCCACTACGTGATGAAGCCGGAGCGCAAGCAGGCGGCGGTGCAAACCATCCTGGAAGAACTGGCGTGGTGGGAAGCGGAGTTGGAGAAGCAGGGACGGATCGTCGAGGCGCAACGCATCCATCAACGCACGCGCTTCGATCTCGAGATGATCAAGGAGATGGGCTACTGCCACGGCATCGAGAACTACTCACGCCACTTCACCGGGCGCCTGCCGGGCGAGCCGCCGCCGACGCTGCTGGATTACGTAGCGCGCGACTACCTGCTGTTCATCGACGAATCCCACCAGACGATACCGCAGTTGCACGGCATGTGGCACGGCGACCGCTCGCGCAAACAGAACCTGATCGAGTACGGATTCCGCCTGCCTAGCGCGCTCGACAATCGTCCCCTTACGTTTGAGGAATTCGAGCATCGCGTAAATCAGGCAGTGTACGTTTCCGCGACGCCCGGCCCTTACGAGCTGACCAAGTCGGCGGGCGTGGTAGTAGAGCAGATCATTCGTCCGACCGGCCTCATCGATCCCGAGGTGGAAGTGCGCCCGGTGAAGGGACAGATTGACGATCTGCTGCACGAGATTCGCCGGCGCGCGGAGAAGAATGAGCGGGTGCTGGTCACCACCCTGACCAAGCGCATGTCCGAGGACCTGGCCGAGTACTACAGCGAGGTTGGCGTCCGCTGCCGTTACATGCACTCGGAGATCGAGACACTGGAGCGCATCAAGATTCTGCGCGATCTGCGCAAGGGCGAGTTCGATGTGCTGATCGGCATCAACCTGCTGCGCGAAGGTCTCGATTTGCCGGAGGTCTCGCTGGTGGCGATTCTCGATGCCGACAAGGAAGGCTTCCTGCGTTCGGCGGGATCGTTGATCCAGACCATCGGCCGTTGCGCGCGCAACCTGAGCGGCCGCGCCATTCTTTACGCCGACAAGATGACCGACTCCATGCAGAAAGCGCTGGACGAGACCAACCGCCGGCGCGCCATTCAACGCGCTTACAACGAGGAACACGGCATTACGCCGGAGAGCATCGTGCGGCCGCTCGACATGACGCTGGTTGCCGTCGCTAACGCAGACTATGTCGACCTGACCAATGAGGCGGAAGGTTTGCCGGAGTTCCGTTCCCAGGAAGAATTGGACGCTTACATTGTCAGGCTGGAGAGTGACATGCGCGAAGCCGCCAAGCGCTTCGAGTTCGAACAAGCCGCCCGGCTGCGCGACACGATTCGCGATCTGCGAACCAAGGAGTTCATGTTCACGTAGTTCGAACGTCTCATGCTGGTCTTCACCGCAGAGACACAGAGGAGAGACAAATTCATTCGAGGCATCGGTCTATCTACATTGAGATCTCTGATCTAACAAAGGCTCTGCCGTAACCGCCTTCTGACCCTAGTTTTCTCTGTGCCTCCGTGTCTCTGTGGTGAAAACTACGCGTTCGTCTGCTTGTCTCTGTGAAGACAATCACTGCGTCAGCACCATGATCGGCTGCTGCAGCGCGCAGGAAGCAGTACAAGCAGGGTCCTGCGCAGGCGCCGCTATCGTCGCCGACACAGAGTCGTTCACGGTCTGGATGACGCTGGTGGAAGAGCCGCCCTGGTTGGCCACGTAAACCTTGGTAGATGTGGGATCGGCAGCGACAAATATAGGGTTAACTCCGACGGCAATTGTCTTCAGCACGGCGAAGCTGGTGGCGCTCACGACGGACACGTTATTGGAGCCGGAATTCGCCACGTAGACGCGCGAACCGTCCTGTAGCGCGGCAATTCCCGTGGGCGCGGTACCCACGAGCACCGGCGGAGCCAGCGACGGGATGGGCGGCGAATTGGCAACATTGACATTCGAGGCATCGAAGACACTGACCGTGTTGTCGCCCGTGTTGGTGACGTAGAGCCGGTTGAGATGCGGGTCGAGGTAGGAATACGTCGGATTCACACCCAGCAGAACCGGTGCCGCCACAGTAGGGGGGGTACCCGGCGTAAGGATGTCGAGCGCACCGGGATTGACTCCGTCGCCCTGGGTCACGACGAAGATGTAACTGCCGTCGACGCTGGAAGTCGCGTAGACGGGATTAAGCCCAATGCCGTCCGATGGCATTAACGTCTTCACCACCGCCAGGGTCCCTGAATTCAAAACAGTGACGGAGTTGTCTCCCTGGTTCAGGACGAAGATTTGCCCGCCGCCGGCCGCCTGGACCATATTGACCGGGTTTACTCCCACGCACACGGTATTCGTAACGGATCCCGTGGACGTCGAGATGGAGCTGACGGATCCGGTCTGACACACATCCTTGATGGGGCCTGAGTTGAGCACGTACATGTTGCTAGTTTGGGTCGAAGTCAGGAAGACGGGATGGGACCCCGGCAGCAACCCGATGGTCGTAACCGCGCCGTTAAGAAAAGCCGAGTAATCGCTCACCGTGTCATCGCCGCTGTTGGCGACAAAGAGGGCGGTCGAATTGGGCAGCAATGCTTCATAGATGGAACCGACGCCCAGGGTTTGCACCCAACTGACGGTGTCGCCGGAAACATCGATCTTGGTGGTTGAGCCGTCGCCGTTGGGGTTGGAGTTGGAGTTCAGTACATACGCGAAGTGCGTGCTCTGCGGCTGGCCGCCGGGACCGATGATGGGATTGGCTACCGGACGGTATTGATCGCCACAACCCAGTTCTGCCAACAGTATGAAAGCAGCCAACACTAAAAAAATGGTTCCGCGGAAAACCTTCATCCACACTCCTGACGATGACCTGCCACTCCTCGGAGAATGCAAACAGGAAAATACATTGTATAGGGGCGCGCCTGCCGAGGTACAGAGCAAGGCTTCCCTGCCAGTGGGTCAGTTTAGAATTATTAGGGATGCGCGCCTTGCGCGCTCGGGCTCACCCAGATGCCTCGTCGCGCAACAATAACTTGCTTGGGATGACAGAACTTCCGCAGTTAGCAAAGGCCTCCCGCGCTTGGGAGGGGGAGGCCTTTTGCTGTCCGTAAGTCTGGTTTCGCTATTGCGGAGTGCCAACGGTGGCGGGGTTCACCTCGGAGCCTGCCGTCCGAACTGGCGTAGCCGCCGGTTTCACCGCGAAGAATTCGTGGTCATACAGGTTGCGGTACATGCGCCCCGCCAACTCCGCCGCTTTGGGACCAAAAGTCGGCCGTCCACCTTCCAGGAAGATGACGGTCACAATCCGCCCATATTGCGTGTTGGCAAAGGAACCAAACCAGCCGAAGCGCGTGCCATCTTTGGAACAAGTGCCCGTCTTGCCCAGCACCGGCGCCTCGATGAAGTTGGTCCGCAGCAGACGCGCCGTTCCGTACTCCACAGCCCCCGACATACCGTCAGAGATTTCCGGAATCAGCGGGCCGATGTCCAGCTTGCGCTTGACCTTCGGCGTGAAGCTGGTCACCTCCTCGGGGGTTCTGGGATGTTGCATGTAATACAGGGTGCCGCCGTTGGCGATGGAGCTCATCAGCGCGGCCAGTTGCAGCGGGGTGAGGGAAATACTCTCGCCAAACGAACACATCTTGCCAACCCCGCCCAGCTTCTGATCCAGTTCGGTCGAGGGGAACGTGCCCAGGTGCTCGCCGCCGATGTGCCAGCCCGCAAGTTCGCCGAGTCCGAACTGGTGGGCATAATAGCTGACCCGCTCGAAGCCCAGCTTGCGTCCCACAGCCTCAAAGTAGGCGTTGTTGGAGTGTGCGAGTGCCGTGGTCAGATCCACGCGCCAGTACTTGCCCAGCGGAACCTGAGTGTCCTTGGTTATGACGTTTTCGCTGAGCGCCGCCAACGCCACCGCGACTTTGATGGTCGAACACGGTTGCGCTCCGGCCGACAGTGCAAGCTTCTGATTCACCATCGCCAGGATGCGCCCACTGTCGGGGTCAACCGCGACAACGGTTCCGTTCATATTGCCCAGCGCTTCCAGCGCGGCCGCGCGGACCATCGGATCCTCACCCGCAGTGATGTCGCCTTCCACTTGATTGTCGGCAAAGGAGCTGGCGGAGAAGCGCTCGGAATAACGATGCTTCTTCGAAACGACATGAGTGGAAGCCACGACATGCGTGGAACGATTGCGGCGGGCCACCGTCTTGCTGCTGGTGCGCAGACGAGCCATCTTCTTTTGCGCCGTTGCGGTCTCGGTGATCCGATGTGTCTTGCTATGGGCCTTGTGGGTGGAGATCGTGGCAGCGGGTGCATTGGCGCACGTAAATAGCGCCAACAAAGTATTCATCACGACAATGACGGAGCGCTTTAGCATTGACAACCCTGAACTTCCCCAGGCTCGGTAATGTTACCCGCCGGTAGAATTTTTGCTCCCAATGAGCGACTGTTTTCCGCTGCGAGAGTTTCCATAGTAGGTATTCTTGGGTCTAGATTCAACCTAAAATTGCTCTGCAACGGCAAAAAAACTACGCACCCAAGCAGAACAGATGTTTGAACTTAGGCCGGAGTTGCGAAACTCGCCGAGTTAGCTTATCTGGCAATGGCCGGCCCGCTACCAGTTCCCAATTGATTACTTATCACACTTTCCCATCCTGCAAAGGTAACAAGGCAGATTCCCCGGCAGAATTGTGCGATTTCGGAGCGGTCAAATTGCCGTTCCACTTTGGAAGGAGGACCGTCGGGAAGTTGCTCGGGGGGACACAGGCCTGGAGAGCATGCGTGAGAACTCGTGTTAGTTGGACCGATAGAATGATTGCAGAAAATCAAAGCCCCGCAGGGGCGAAATAATATTAGCCCAGGGCGTGAAGAGACTGTGTCGCGACCTCGTATGGGTGTGCTGCAGTGGAAGGAAGCATACAGAAGCCAGCCCCGAATGGGGCGAAAGACCTTAGCCCCGGGAATACGCTATTGCAGCGAGTTTGAATACAGGTTCAGCCGTCGCCAGTCGCCGGACCCGTTCATAGACACAGTGCGACGGCTGTGCGGGATCAAGCCGCTGACGTTCGCGGAACTCACTTCTGATTAGGCTTGAGCCGCTTGGTCCTAGCCTTCTTGGGAGCCTTTATCTCTGACGTTTTCTTCGGCGGGCTTGCGGCATCCGCGAGAGAACTGCGTCGAATTGAGTTTTGTCGGTTTTCATACTGAGCCATTGTCCACTTATTTGGGCGCTTTCTTGATCCTCGATTCTCGTTCTCGTTTCACTCTTCCCTGAATTTCCAGCAAATCCTTGGTCGCTTCCTCCAGAGCTTCAATCACAAATGTGGGTTGGTCTGTGCCTTGGAGCGCGGCTTTTGCGTTAACCCGCGCCAACAGCTCAGACGAAATTTCTTTCACACTGAGGGATTTACTTTCTTTGGTCATGGCGAAAAGAACTTGCTTTCCAAAGTGCGCGCTGATAATCTCAAATTCCTAGAATTACTAGAAAAGTAGGAATTCTTGAAAAAGCAGGAAGGCACAGCCAAAAAGATACTCCGAAATCTGGTATTCTAGGAGTATCTTGAAAGTAAATAGGGAAGGTCTTGACAGTGGCCACACCTTCGTGGCTTGCAGACTCTCCAGTCCACGAAGTAAACTCTGTGCCTTTGATCTTTGAAAGTTGTAGGAGGCGGTGGGATTCGGACCCACGGATCGGGTGTTTCCGGCGAAGGTGAGACCCGATCAGCCGATTATAAGTCGGCCGCAATAGACCGCTCTGCCACGCCTCCAAAGAAAACCGGGCGCTGGCGCGCCCGGCTGAGTTCGTCTAGCGTTTGCGAGTTTTCGGATAGAAGACGAAAGCCTTCAGTCCGTAATCGGCAGCGTAGATAACGCGGCCATTTTTCAGAGTGATGTGCGGGGTGAATACACCCCCATTGGTGGATTTGGCAGTTACAGCTTTCGCCATTGTTGGCTTCTCCTAAGAAACTGGCCGAAAGGCCAGGCTAATGGTGGCGGGTTCCCTCCTGGCCTCTGGTGCTCTAACACCTTGGCCGGGAGGGGGCAAACCAACATCCCGTGATATTGGTCACATCTACTCTGCACGAAACTTAGAAGCAAAATCAAGGGCTAAAAACGCATCCCCTCGTATGTGGCGGCCTGAGTTGGCGCAAGAGATTGTGTTTATCTTTCAGTCACCCTCAAAAGTTTACAATTCTACGCTTGTATTTATAGCACATGTCGCTTACATTTGCATCAGTTGTAGCGGATATAGCATCTATCACCTGGGGGGAAAACAGATGATTGATGGGTCGGGAGAATTAGCGGCGAAGGAGGTTTCCTGCTTTAACAAGTGGGCCAAATGAAAGAGATTGGCCTCGGAGGTACAAAATATGCACGTAGACGAAAGGAACATTAGTAGTGCTGGCAACGTGCCTGTGCCTGTTCCGGTTTCAGAAAAGGATAAGCGAGAAATACAGGACATTTACGAAAAGCTTCGCACGGCAGATGCAAAGCTCGTTGGTCCTGACGGAAAGACACAAATTCTGCCCAGCACCCTGTACTCGTTTCTTTGCACATTGCTTGCCGATCTGAAAGCTGGACACTCGGTAACCATATTGCAAAGCAATGCTTCGCTCACCACTGTTGAGGCCGGCAAATTGCTCGGAGTATCTCGCCAATTCTTGATTGGGCTACTGAAGAAAGACGAGATACCCTGTCACAAGGTAGGAACTCATCGCCGTCTGTATGCCCGCGATGTGCTGGCATATAAAGCAAAGCGCGATACCGTGCGAAGCAAGACGCTAGACGACTTGGCGCGCAAAGAGGCCGAGCAGGGAACCTACGAGAAAGTGCCCGATGATTTTGAACCAGGACAATGAGTACACAGCTCTTTTAGATGCGTGTGTACTCGTACCGATGTGCCTCTGCGATACGCTCCTGCGTCTCGCAGAAGATCCGGCGTTGTACCGACCTATCTGGAGCGAACAAATACTTCAGGAGGTCGGTGCAGCGTTGCAAAGTAAACTGGACTTAACACCGGACCAATGCACCTACCGCACAACTCAGATGTCTTTAGCGTTTCCAGAAGCTTCAGTACCAGTTCCTGCTTGCTTGGCAGACCCCTTAGATGGAATCCCCGATCCAAAAGACAGACACGTGCTAGCTGCGGCTATCACCGGCCACGCACACGTCATTGTTACGAGCAACGTTAAGCACTTTCCTGGGGATTATCTTGCTCAATTTGACATTCTCTGCCATTCTCCTGACGATTTTCTAATTCATCAGTTTTATTTGAATCCATACCAACTACTTGAAAAACTTGACGCACAGGCGGTCAACATCCGACGAAGAAGAGGCGATGTGCTCTCGACGTTGAAGCGTGTGGTTCCAAAGTTTGTAGCGCTAGCAGAAACTCTCTAGAAACACCCGTGACCGCCGTCCTGGAGCTTACCGCTATTTGTGTCAAGTGAATATTCCCACTTTACCCAGCGCTTTAGAGCAGTTTAAGAATTACTGTAGTCGAGCGAGCACGGGTAGAGCGGCGCTTCAGCGCCGCGTTCCCGCTGATCCTTCACCTCCGAGCCGGC
>Ga0208587_1000249_pt1 | contig 29980 bp, 21 predicted proteins | sample NGESurdeep092012_7_FD_184472 | JGI IMG/M metagenome (GOLD analysis project Ga0208587, IMG submission 184472) | Arctic peat soil microbial communities from Barrow, Alaska - NGEE Surface sample 210 deep-092012 (SPAdes) | ecosystem: Environmental > Terrestrial > Soil > Wetlands > Peat ...
TCACGCCGATCGCGATGGATGAAGGGCTCCGGTTCGCCATTCGGGAAGGCGGTCGCACGGTCGGGGCGGGCGTCGTCGCGAAGATTCTGGCATAACGGTACAACTCGGGTCGGACAGTCAGACCCACGCAGTTCAAACAACCAGCGCGCCTACGGGCGTCGGGACGTAGAGCTGAGCAACCCAGGTTGCCGGTTCCCCGACAGAGCAGGACCCGGACGCGGACTGAATTCATTCAGGAGCAGTGAGTCATGGCTAGGGACAAAATCATCCTCGCTTGCAGCGAGTGTAAGAACCGCAACTACTTCACCATGAAGAACAAGCGCCTCCACCCGGAGCGCGTCGAGTGGAAGAAGTATTGCCCACGCTGCAACAAGCATCAGCTCCATAAGGAAACCAAGTAATGGCCATCGATAGCACGCTGCCTCCGGCGTCCGAGCACAGGGCGGTGGCCGCGGTTCGTGGCATCCCGGCGTTCTATCGGGCGGTCATGATCGAGATGAAGAAGGTCACCTGGCCGGAGGTCGTCGACGTTCGTCGCGCGACCATCGCCATCATCATCTTCGTTCTGCTGCTTGGCCTCGGAATCTTCATCCTCGATTACGTGCTCCAGCAGGTGCTCGGCCGGCTGATCCCCTCGTTGTTCCTGGGGCGCTGATCGATGGATCACCGCTTCTACGCCATCCAGACGACGGCCGGACACGAGAACAAGGTACGCTCGCTGATTCAGCGGAAAATCGAAGCGGATCCGCGTCCCGCGGAGGAGCGTCATATTCGTCAGGCGCTCGTCCCCACGCAGGAAGTCGTCGAGATCAAGAACGGCAAGAAGGTCACCGTCGAGCGAAAGATCTTCCCGGGCTACGTGCTCGTGGAGATGCTCATGACGCAGGAGACGCTGCACCAGATCAACGGCATTCAGGGCGTGATCAAGTTCGTCGGACACGAGCGGATGCCGCAGCCGTTGCGTCCCGAGGAAGTGAACCGCCTGCTGGGGATCGTGGACGACGTCGAAGAGTCGGCACCGAAGGAGGAGATTCCGTTCCTCGTCGGTCAGGCAGTGGCGATCACCGAGGGACCATTCACCGATTTCAACGGCACGGTCGAAGAGGTGATGGCGGACAAGGGCAAGGTTCGGGTGTCGGTGTCGCTGTTTGGACGGCCGACGTCGGTGGAACTGGACTATCTGCAGCTCAAGGGATACTGAGCTGCGTACGACGTCGCACACCACGGCGACGCAAATGCAGCAGTGGTAGTTCGACCCGCTTCTGCGGGCAAACGTAGAGGAGATTATGGCGAAGAAAGTATCGGGTTTCGTGAAGCTCCAAATTCCGGCGGGGAAGGCCAATCCGGCTCCTCCGGTCGGTACGGCGCTCGGCCCGCAGGGCATCAACATCATGGCCTTCTGCAAAGAGTTCAACGCTCGGACGCAGGGCCAGGACACGATCCTGCCCGTCGAGATCACGATCTTTTCCGACAAGTCGTTCTCCTTCATCCTCAAGACGCCGCCCGCGGCGATCCTGGTGAAGAAGGCGATCGGCCTCGAGAAGGGATCGGGTCAGCCCAACCGTAACAAGGTCGGCAAGATCACCAAGGCGCAGATCAAGCAGATCGCCGAGTTGAAGATGCCGGACCTGAACACCGAATCGATCGAGTCTGCGATGGCGATGATCGCCGGCGCGGCGCGCTCGATGGGTGTGGAGGTCGTGGACTGATGCAGACGCATGGCAAGAAGTACAACACCGCGGCGAAGAACCGCGTCGTCGGCACGGCGTACCAGTCGAAGCAGGCGCTGGAGATCGTGAAGACGAACGCCTTCGCCAAGTTCGACGAGACGGTGGATGCGGTGGTGCGTCTCGGCGTCGATCCGCGTCACGCCGATCAGGTCGTGCGCGGCACGGTCGTCCTCCCCGAGGGCACGGGCTCCACGGTGCGCGTGCTCGTCATCGCCGTCGGCGACAAGGCGCGCGAGGCCGAAGCGGCCGGCGCGGATTACGTCGGCGCCGAGTACCTGCAGAAGATCAAGGACGGCTGGCTGGAGTTCGACGTCCTCATCGCAACGCCGGACCAGATGGGCCAGCTCGGACAGCTCGGCCGCGTGCTCGGTCCTCGCGGCCTCATGCCGAACCCGAAGGCGGGCACGGTGACGTTCAACGTCGGGCAGGCGGTGAAGGAGACCAAGGCCGGCAAGATCGAGTTCCGCGTCGACAAGGGCGGCAACGTCCACGTCCCGCTGGGCAAGGTCTCGTTCGCCGTGGAAGCGCTGGAAAGCAACTTCACCGCGTTCATGGATCAGATCATTCGCTCGAAGCCGAGTGCGGCCAAGGGCGTCTACGTACGCAACGTGTCGCTCTCGAGCACCATGGGACCGGGCGTTGCCGTCGACACCACTCCCTACCGGTAACGCGCGATGAAGAGAACCGACAAGGAGCAGCTCGTTGTCGAGCTGAAAGAGAAGATTGAAGGCGCCAAGGCGCTGTACTATACGGACTTCACTGGCTTGAACGTGAAGCGGATGACGGAGCTCCGCCGCCGCCTGAAGAGGGCGAACGTGGAATACGTCGTCATCAAGAACACCCTCGCGCTGCGCGCCGTGAACGAGTCTGGACTCGTTGGCGAGCGGCTCAAGGGCCCCACCGGGCTGGTCATGGCCAAGGATCCGGTGGAAGCGGCGAAGATCCTCACGGACTTCGCCAAGACGAACGACCAGCGGCCGACGGTGAAGGGCGGGTTGTTCGACGGCGCCGCGATCGATGCGGCGCAGGTGAAGCGGCTCGCGGCCATGCCGTCGCGCGAGCAGATGCTGGCCGAGTTGGGAGCCGGACTGCAGTCCCCGTTGAGCGCGATGCTTGGCGCCTTGAACGGCCTGTTGATGAATTTTGCTGGTGCACTCGAAGCACTGAAGACCCAGCGCGAAGGCGCATAATTCCCAGGCGTACGCCTGACTCACACGCCCCAGGGTCCCCTGGGAACACTTTAGGAGAGAACGACAATGGCTAACGCAACCATGAGCAAGGACGAGATCCTCGAGGCGATCGGCAACATGTCCGTCTTCGAGCTCGCTGACCTCATCGAGGCTTTCAAGAGCAAGTTCAATGTCACGATCGCGGCCGCCCCCGTGGGCGGTGCGGCTCCTGCCGGCGGCGCCGGCGCAGCGGCTCCGGCCGTCGAAGAGCAGACCGAGTTCACGGTCATGCTCAAGGAAGCCGGCGCGAAGAAGATCCAGGTCATCAAGGTTGTCCGTGAGATCACGGGCCTCGGCCTGAAGGAAGCGAAGGATCTCGTCGACGGCGCCCCGCAGGCCGTGAAGGCCGGCGTGTCGAAGGACGAAGCGAACACGATCAAGACCAAGTTGGAAGACCAGGGCGCGGCCGTCGAAGTGAAGTAAGGGCGCCCGCCCGAACGGGGCCGCGGCGGGCGTCATCTCGATGCCTCCGCCGCCCCCGGTCGCTCGTGCACTCTGACCTTCAACTCGGCGCCTGCGTGCATCACTCTCGTTGCACGGCACCACAACTGTTGTATCCCGACGGCACGTCCCGGTCCCCGCGATTTTTCGCGCGAAGGTTCCGGGGCCACCGCCGTTTTTCCTGTTCGCGGGTGAGATATGCCTGAATTGATGAAAGAGATTTCCTTCGGTAAGCTCGACGATAAGGGGATGGCGATGCCCCATCTCCTCGACATCCAGACGCGCGCCTTCGAGGCGCTGCTCCAACTGGATGCCGCCTCGCATGACCGCGAGGACATCGGACTCGAGCGGGTCTTCAAGGACCTGTTCCCCATCACCGACGTCCACGAGAATTTCTCGCTGGAATTCGTCCGCTATACCCTCGGCGAGCCGAAGTACACGGTCGAGGAGTGTATCGAGCGCGACATGACGTACTCGGCGCCGCTGAAAGCGACGCTGCAGCTCGTCATCAATGAAGAGGTCAACGGGGTCAAGCGCCCACGGAACATCATCGAGAAGGAAGTCTATCTCGGTGAGCTTCCCCTCCTCACGCCGCTCGGAACCTTCGTCATCAACGGCGCGGAGCGCGTCATCGTCAGCCAGCTCCACCGGTCGCCCGGTGTCGTGTTCGAGGAGAGCACGCATCCGAACGGCCAGCGGCTGATCTCGTCGCGCATCATTCCTTTCCGCGGGTCGTGGGTCGAGTTCACCGTCGACATCCACGACATCGTGTACGTGCACATCGACAAGAAGAAGAAGTTTCCCGCGACGGCGCTCCTCCGCGCCTTCGGCTACGGGTCGAACTCGGATATCCTCCGGCTCTTCTTCGCCGTGCGCGGCCTCGACCTCACGAAGGAGCGCGAATCGCGCACCGACATTCGTGAGGTGATTGGCGCCATCATCGCCGAGGACATCGAGCTCCCCGGCGAGGCGACTCCGGAGGACGCACCGAAGCTGCGCACGAAGAAGTTGAAGGCCGAACGCGAGCGCGCCGAGAATGCGCTGCTCGTCAAGGAAGGCGACGAGCTCACGGAGGAGGTGTACAACCGCCTCCGCCGCCAGGGCATCAAGGTGGTCAAGGTCTTCGCGTCGTACATGTCGATCGATCTCCGAGACGAGCAGGATGCGATCGAGCGCCAGGAGCGCCCCGTGCGCCGCATGCTCGCCGTCGACGTCGTCACCTCCGACGGCGAAGTCATCGCCGAGTCCGGCCAGACCCTCACCGACGCGCTGATCAGGAAGATCCGCAAGACGGAGGTCAACAAGGTCAAGGTGTTCGTGATGAGCGGTCGTGCCGAGAGCACGATGGTGAAGAACACGCTCGCCAAGGACCCCACGGCCCGCTACTACAAGAAGGAAAACGGAGAGCAGCGCGAGTACGCCGTCGATTCGAAGACGGGTGAGGAGCTCGCGCTCAAGCAGATCTACGGTCTGCTCCGTCCTGGCGATGCCCCGGATACGCTGACGGCGAAGCAGGCGCTCGAGCGGCTGTTCTTTTCGCCCAAGCGCTACGACCTGGGTCGCGTGGGCCGCTACAAGATCAACCAGCGTCTCAATCTCAACACGCCGGCCGATCTCACGGTCCTCACGAAGGAAGATTTCGTCGAGATCGTTCGCTATCTGGTGGAACTGCACGAGGGTCGCGGCCATGTGGACGACATCGACCACTTGGGCAACCGCCGCATCCGCTCGGTCGGCGAGCTGATCGCCAATCAGTTCTCGGTTGGCTTGAGCCGCATGGCGCGCCTGGTCAAGGAGCGCATGTCGATCAACACCGATCCGGAAAAGATTTCGCTCGACGACCTGGTGAACGCGCGGACCGTGAGCGCGGTCATCCAGGCCTTCTTCGGATCGTCGCAGCTCTCGCAGTTCATGGATCAGACGAATCCGCTCGCCGAGCTGACGCACAAGCGCCGCCTCTCGGCGCTCGGACCGGGTGGTCTGACGCGGGAGCGCGCCGGCTTTGAAGTGCGAGACGTGCACTACTCGCAGTACGGCCGCATGTGCCCGATCGAGACGCCGGAAGGCCCGAACATCGGACTCATCACGTCGCTGGCATGCTATGCGCGCGTGAACGACCTCGGCTTCGTCGAGACGCCGTATCGCATCGTCAGGAACGGCAAGGTGACGAACGAGCTGGCATGGCTGGACGCCAACAAGGAAGAGGACGCGATCATCGCGCAGGCGAACGCGGCGCTGAACCCCGACGGCAGCTTCGTCGAGGAACTGGTGCTCGCCCGTGCACAGGGCGACGTGCCGCTCACGCGGCCGAGCCACATCGACTACATGGACGTCGCGCCCGAGCAGCTCGTCTCGATCGCCGCGGCGCTCATTCCGTTCCTCGAGCATGACGACGCGAACCGCGCCCTCATGGGCTCGAACATGCAGCGCCAGGCCGTGCCGCTTCTCAACCCGCAGACGCCGTTCGTCGGCACGGGACTCGAGGAGAAGGTGGCTATTGACTCCGGTGCGGTGGTTCTCGCGAAGCGCGACGGTGTCGTCAGCCGCGTGACCGCTGATGAGATCATCGTGGACGCGGGTCCGGAGCAGCTCCGTCGCGCGGCAGAAGATGGCAAGGTGCTCGCCCGCCTGACGCAGCACGATCGCTACAAGCTGCGGAAGTACTGGCGCACCAATCAGGACACGGCCATCAATCAGCGTCCGCTGGTCACGATGGGCCAGACGGTTCGCGCCGGTCAGGTGCTGGCCGATGGTGCGGCGACGGAAATGGGACAGCTCGCGCTGGGCGCCAACGTCGTCGTCGCGTTCATGCCCTGGTACGGACACAACTTCGAGGATGCCATCGTCCTCTCCGAGCGCCTGGTCAAGGACGACGTCTATTCGTCGATCCACATTCAGGAACTCGAGCTGCACGTGCGCGACACGAAGCGCGGGCAGGAAGAGATCACGCGAGAGGTCCCGAACGTCTCGGAAGAAGCGCTGCTCGATCTCGATGAGCGCGGCATCGTCCGCATCGGCGCGCACGTCAAGCCGGGCGACATCCTCGTCGGCAAGATCACGCCGAAGGGCGAGACGGAGCTCTCTCCGGAAGAGAAGCTCCTCACCGCCATCTTCGGCGAGAAGGCGAAGGACGTGAAGGACAGCTCGCTCAAGGTGCCGCCGGGCATGGAAGGCGTCGTCATCGATGTCAAGATCTTTTCGCGCATCGAGGACCAGGTCGTCGAGAAGGACCGCGGCGAGCGCATCGGCGAGGTGCGTCGTCTCGAGGGCGAGGAGAAGATCCGCGTCAACGAGGTCAGGGACGGCGAGCTCGCCGAACTATTGGAAGGCCAGAGCGTTGCTCTGGCACTCAAGAGCGGGACGGTTGAAGAGGCGATTCCGGCGGGCACGAAGATCACCGCGCAGATGCTGCAGACCCTCAAGATCTCCTCGCTCGACCTCAAGACCTTCCGCGTCTCCGACAAGAAGGTGAACGAGAAGGTCCGCACGATCATCGACGCCGCCAACGACGAGAAGGCAAAGCTCGAGGAGAAGGCGGAAGAGCGCATCGATCGTATTCTGCAGCCGGATGAGCTGCCTCCGGGCGTCATCCAGCTCGTGAAGGTGTATCTGGCCGAGAAGCGCAAGATCTCGGTCGGCGACAAGATGGCCGGACGTCACGGCAACAAGGGTATCGTTGCGCGTATCGTCCCCGAGGAGGACATGCCGTTCCTCCCCGACGGCCGCCCCGTCGACATCGTGCTGAACCCGCTGGGCGTTCCGTCGCGAATGAACGTTGGGCAGATCCTCGAGACCCATCTCGGATGGGCCGCGAAGCTGCTCGGCTTCTACGCGAAGACGCCTGTCTTCCAGGGCGCGAACGAGAAGGAGATTGGCCTGCTGCTCAAGATCGCCGGCCTCACGTGGGTGCGCGACGCGCTCGCGCTCGAGACCCCGAAGCTCGTGATCAGCGACCACGACGTGCGGACCATCCTCGTCGACATCAAGCCGAAACGGGTGGAAGGCGGAAAGGTCGTCTTGCTCAACGACGCAACGCTGAACGAGCTCGGCGGGCGCTCCATGTCGCAGGGGACGCGCGACATCTATCACCGCATCCGCGACTTCATCGCGGCGGCGGCCAAGGAGCTGGTGGAGCGTGAGGCGACAGCCCTCGGGCACGAGCTCGCCTTCCATCAGACCGAGGATGCGGAGCAGTCCGCGACGAAGAAGGCCGAGTACAAGGCGGCGATCAAGCAGCTCGAGAAGGTGGCTGCGATGTCACCCTCCGAGCAGCTCGCCGATCAGGAGATGGCGGCGCTCGCCGGCATGCTCGGCAAGAAGTCGGAAGCGGATGTCGATGCCGCGACGGTGGAGATCCTCCGCCTCGCCGGCATCACGCCCTTCGGAAAGGTGAAGCTGCGCGACGGACGCAGCGGCGAGACCTTCGCCGCCCCCGTGACCGTCGGCGCGGTGTACATGCTGAAGCTGTCGCACTTGGTGGACGACAAGATCCACGCGCGCAGCATTGGACCGTACTCCCTCGTCACGCAGCAGCCGCTCGCCGGGAAGGCGCAGTTCGGCGGACAGCGCTTCGGAGAAATGGAAGTGTGGGCGCTCGAGGCGTACGGCGCCGCGCACGTGCTCCAGGAGATCCTGACGGTCAAGTCGGACGACGTGAACGGTCGTAGCCGTGTGTACGAGGCGATCGTGAAGGGGCAGAACCTGCCCGAGCCGGGCATCCCGGAATCGTTCAACGTGCTCGTCAAGGAACTGCAGGCGCTGGGCATCAAGGTGACGATGGGCCAGAGTGAGGGCGGGTTCTACGGCACCGGCGTCGATACGGGTACTGCCGAGAACGCCAACGGTAAGGAGGAGTAACACATGATCGATTTCCGCAGCGTGCGCGACACTCGCGCATCGGCGTTCGACTTCATTCAGATCCGGATCGCTTCACCCGAAGAGATCCGCGGTCCCAAGGACCCCAAGGAGCGCGAGCGGCTGGAAATGGCCGGCGTGCGCAGCTGGTGGTCGTGGGGCGAGGTGACCAAGCCCGAGACCATCAACTACCGGTCGTTCAAGCCGGAAAAAGACGGTCTCTTCTGCGAGCGCATCTTCGGTCCCGTCAAGGACTGGGAGTGCCATTGCGGCAAATACAAGCGTATTCGGTATCGCGGCGTGATCTGCGACCGGTGCGGCGTCGAGGTGACCCTGTCGAAGGTGCGCCGCGAGCGCATGGGGCACATCGAGCTCGCCGTCCCCGTCGCCCATATCTGGTTCTTCAAGACCCTGCCCAGTCCGATGGGCAACCTGATCGACATCACGCTCCGTGATCTCGAGAAGGTGATCTACTACTCGAACTACGTCGTCATCGACAAGGGCGCGCAGGAAGTCGAGAACAATCAGCTGCTCGACGAAGACGAGTATCTCAACCTCAAGACGAAGGCGAAAGATGAGGGCGACGCCGCCTTCCTCGCCGACATCGGTGCGCCCGCGGTTCGCGAGCTGCTCCGCCGTCTCGACGTGGATTCCACGGCCGAGCAGCTCCGCGCCGCCGTCGTGGTCGAGACGTCGCAGCATCGGAAGAAGATGCTGCTCAAGCGCCTCAAGATCGTCGATGCGTTCCGCAACTCGGGCGACCAGGGCGACGTGCGCAACAAGCCGGAGTGGATGATCCTGGACGTCATCCCAGTCATCCCGCCGGATCTGCGTCCGCTCGTGCCGCTCGACGGTGGCCGCTTCGCAACGTCGGACTTGAACGACCTGTACCGCCGCGTCATCAACCGCAACAACCGTCTCCAGAAGCTGATCAGCCATCGTGCGCCGGAAGTCATTCTGCGCAACGAAAAGCGCATGCTTCAGGAAGCGGTCGACGCGTTGTTCGACAACGGGCGTCGCAGCAAGGCGATCCGCGGCCGCGGCAAGCGTCCGCTCAAGTCGCTGTCGGACATGCTGAAGGGCAAGCAGGGCCGGTTCCGTCAGAACCTGCTCGGCAAGCGCGTGGACTACTCGGGCCGTTCGGTCATCGTCGTCGGTCCGGAACTCAAGCTGCACCAGTGCGGCCTGCCCAAGCTGATGGCGCTCGAGCTGTTCAAGCCGTTCATCATCCACAAGCTGGTCGAGAAGGGAATCGCCGAGACGGTCAAGCGCGCGAAGAAGATCGTCGAGCGCGAGAGCCCGGAAGTCTACGAGATTCTCGAAGAGATCATTCGCGATCACCCGGTGCTCCTCAACCGTGCGCCGACGCTGCATCGCCTGGGCATCCAGGCGTTCGAGCCGGTGCTCGTCGAGGGCAAGGCCATCCGCATCCATCCATTAGTCTGCGCCGCGTTCAACGCCGACTTCGACGGTGACCAGATGGCCGTGCACGTGCCGCTGTCGTTCGAGGCGCAGCTCGAGGCACGCCTGCTCATGCTGTCGTCGAACAACATTCTCAAGCCGTCGGACGGTCGTCCGGTCGCCGAGCCGTCGCAGGACATCGTGCTCGGCTGCTACGTCGCCACCAAGGCGCCGTTCGGTTTCGAGAAGATGACTCCGACGCGTCGCTACGCGAACGTCGCGGAAGTCGAGATGGAGCTTGCGGTCGGCAAGGGCGTGACGCAGCAGACCGCGATCATGTACTGGGTCGATGACTCGACGGCGGCGCTCGAAGCCGTTCGCCTGAAGGGCGCACGCTGGGAGAAGACGACGATCGGCCGCGCGCTGTTCAACGCGATCATCCCGACGGAGCTCGGTTTCAAGAATCACGACATGAAGAAGAAGGCGCTGTCGGAGCTCGTGTTCGAGAGCTACCGCTTCGCCGGACTCGCCAGCACCGTGCAGTTCCTCGATCGCCTGAAGGAATTCGGATTCGCCAACGCCACGCGCGGCGGCGTCTCCATCGGCATCGAAGACCTGCACATCCCGAAGGAGAAGGAAACCCTGCTGGAAGAGGCCACGACTCGCGTCGAGCGCTTCCAGAAGGCCTACCAGACGGGCAACATCACGAACGGCGAGCGCTACAACAAAGTCATCGATACCTGGACGCACGCGAACTCCGACGTCGCCGACGCCATGGTCAAGGCCATGCGCGAGAGCAAGGACGGATTCAACCCGGTGTTCATGATGTTCGATTCCGGCTCGCGTGGATCACGCGACCAGATCCGGCAGCTCGCCGGTATGCGCGGATTGATGGCGAAGCCGCAGAAGAAGCTCACGGGAGGCATTGGCGAGATCATCGAAAGCCCGATCAAGTCGAACTTCCGTGAAGGACTCTCCGTGCTCGAGTACTTCATCTCGACGCACGGCGCTCGCAAGGGTCTGGCCGACACGGCGCTCAAGACGGCCGACGCTGGCTATCTGACCCGCCGCCTCGTGGACGTCGCGCAGGACGTGACGATCAGCGAGGAGGATTGCGGCACGATCATGGGCCTCGAGGTCGGCGCGCTGAAGGAAGGCGAAGACGTCATCGAGCCGCTGGGCGAGCGCGTCGTCGGCAACGTCGCCGCCGAGGACATCGAGGATCCGCACGAGATCGACGAGTCGGGTCGTCCGACGCTGCTGGCGGAAGCTGGTGAGCTGATCGGCGAAGAGACCGCGCAGGCAATCGAGGAGTCGGGTCTCGAGACGGTGAAGATCCGCAGCGTCCTCACCTGTGAGGCGAAGCGCGGACTGTGCCGCATGTGCTACGGCCGCAACCTGGCCACCATGAGCATGGTCGACATCGGCGAGGCCGTCGGCATCATCGCGGCGCAGTCGATCGGCGAGCCGGGTACGCAGCTCACGCTGCGCACCTTCCACATCGGTGGAACGGCCGCCCGTATCGCCGAGCAGACGGCACGCAAGAGCAAGGTTGCCGGACGCATCGAGTACAGCGACCGGTTGGTGTACGTCACCAACCGCGAAGGGCAGTCGATCGTCACGGGGTACGAAGGCGAGATCATCATCCGGAATTCTTCCGATCCGCACTCCACCGTCGGCGCGCGTCTGCAGGTTCCGCTCGGCGCCGTGCTGATGCTCAAGAACGGGGAGGAGGTGAAGAAGGATCAGATCATCTTCAGTTGGGATCCGTACTCCAACCCCATCATCGCCGACGTCGAAGGTACGATCAGGTTCGTGGAGCTCGAGGACGACGTCTCGGTGTCCGAGGAGCTCGACGAGCTCACCGGCCTGCGGCAGCGCGTCGTCGTCGAGGACCGCGACAAGAAGCTGCACCCGCACATCGAAATCTGGACGAAGGGCGGCAAGGAGAAGAAAATTCGCGACTTCATCATCCCGGTTGGCGCGCAGCTCACCATCGAGGACGGTCAGGATATCTTCCCCGGCGAGACGCTCGCCAAGCTTGGACGCGAAGCGTACAAGACGCGCGACATCACGGGCGGTCTGCCGCGTGTCGCCGAACTGTTCGAGGCGCGCAAGCCGAAGGATCCCGCCACGATCTCCGAGATCGACGGTGTGGTTCGCTTCGGCGACATCAAGCGTGGCAAGCGCGAGATCTTCGTGCAGCCCGTGAAGGGCGGCTCGGGCGCCGACCAGTTCACGGTGCAAGATGGTGCCGAGCCGCAGCTGTACGAGGTCGGGGCCGGCAAGCACTTGCGCGTGCACGAGGGCGATCGCGTGCGCGCTGGTGACCGTCTCTCCGAGGGACCGGTGAACCCGCATGACATTCTGCGCATCAAGGGCGCGCGGGCCGTGCAGGAATACCTGCTCAACGAGGTGCAGGAGGTGTATCGCCTGCAGGGTGTGAAGATCAACGACAAGCACATCGGCGTGATCGTCCGCCAGATGCTCCAGAAGGTCCGCGTGATGGAGGCGGGCGACACGGAGTTCCTCGAGGGCGAGCATGTCGACAAGCAGGTCTTCCGCGACGAGAACGATCGGATGAAGAAGCGGAAGGAAACGCCGTCCACGGCGGAGCCCCTTCTCCTCGGCATCACGAAGGCCTCGCTCACGACGCAGTCGTTCATTTCGGCGGCGTCGTTCCAGGAGACCACGCGCGTGCTCACCGACGCGTCCATTCGCGGCGCGAAGGACGACCTGCTCGGCCTCAAGGAGAACATCATCATCGGGCATCTCATCCCGGCGGGTACTGGTATGTACCGCTACCAGGACGTCGAGCTGGAAGGGTTGGAGATGCCGGCGACCGAGGAGCTTGCACCGCTCCCCGGCGCTCTGCCGAATGTCTTCTCGGTGGCCGAGAACGAGTTTCCGGCGTCGGCGAGAGCTGGGGCGCAGAAGAGCTAGGAAGAACGGAACAGAGGAAGAAAGGAAGAGAGGACGGCCCGGGCAGCAACTTGCCCGGGCCGTTTTCTTCGTCCACTTTGGCTCATGCCAGGATATCTCGCGCGGATGGGCCGCCGCGCACTGCTGCGTTCTCGCGCTCGCATCGACCGGTTCAAGCTCGCGAGCCGCAAGCACGTGCGCGAGCGGCTCATGGACGACGACGTCATCGCCGACGCCGTGCGTCGTCACGCCGAGGAGAACGCCACACCGCAGCATGAGGCATGGCGGCGCGTCGACGGGTACATCCGCGAGATCGTCCCGTTCTTCAACGTCGTCGCCTACTACCAGATCGGCTATCGCGCCGCCGGCTGGCTCCTGCGTCTCTTCTACAAGACGTCGGTGGACTTCGAGGACGCACGGGCGAAGGAGCGCCTGCCGCGCGACGCGGTGCTCATCTACGTGATGAACCACCGCTCCAACGCGGACTACATCCTCGTCAGCTACGCGCTCGCCGGTCAGGTCGCGATCTCGTACGCCGTGGGCGAATGGGCGCGCGCGTTTCCGCTGGAGCTCGTGTTCAAGGCGTTCGGCTCGTACTTCATTCGCCGGCGATATCGCGAGCCGCTCTACCACACGGTGCTCGAGCGCTATGTGCAGCTCATCACGCGTGAGGGCGTCACGCAGGGGATCTTCGTCGAGGGTGGCCTCACGCGCGACGGACGGTTGCGTGCCCCGAAGATCGGTTTGCTCGACTACGTGCTCGGCATCGGGCGCGACCCCGCCTATGCGACGCGGCTGCACGTGGTGCCCGTGGCGGTGAACTACGATCGCGTGCTCGAGGATCGCTCGCTCCTGCGTGAGCTCGACGCAAAGGGCGGCGGCCGACCCTCGTCGCGCCTCACGCAGTTGTATGAAGTCGCGCGCTACGTCGGCTGGAATGTGGCTCGGCTGCTCTCGCGCCGGTGGAAGCGTTATGGCCGCGCGGCCGTCGTGGTTGGCGCTCCAATTCCTCTGGCGCCATGGTTCGCGGCACACGCCGGCCTCTTCGCGCTCGAGAAGAGCGAACGCCTCGGTGAGGTGCAGGCGCTGTGCGACACGCTTCTCGCGCATGTTGGCGAGCTCATTCCCGTCACACCGGTCCCTCTCGTCTGCGCGGCAATCCAGAGCTTCGACTCGGAGTTCATCACGCGTGCGGATCTGATCGCACGCATCGGCGAGATGCGCGGCGCGCTGCACGAGCTCAACGCGCGCGTGTTGAGCGGGGACAACGGCGCCGAGGAGATCTTCGCCCGCGCCTGGCGCATGCTGAAGATGCGTCGCGTGATCGCTGAGGAGGGGCGAGGATATCTCGTGCTGCCGCGTGGGCGGCCGCTGATCAGCTATTACGCGAACAGCGTCGCCCATCTCCTGGGACCCTTCGTGGCTGCGGTGCAGGCCCGGGACGCGCTTCCGGCGATGGCGAGCCTCAGAGCGACAGAGATCGCGAAAGTGATCAGATAACCCCGCGACGGGGTTGCCTCTTCCTATATAGTGTCGTAGGATTGTTCTCGTTCGCGACAAATGAGCTCATCGATTCATCAAGTGTTCCGGGGCCGCCCCGGCCGCCGTCCTTCAGAAGCGTTACCTCACGCAGAGCTCCACCCCACCGGGCCCACATCGTTTCTCAGCGAGAAGGATCTTGATGCATTGGGACCTCAGTGCGAGTCATCGGCACGGCATCGCGACGGCAACTCCGCGACGTGGAGCTTCTCTGGACGCTCAGGACCGAACGCAAGAACCAGAAACACTGCCTGACCGAAGACGCCAGCGCGCGCGACGACGCGTTCGACTACAGAAACGCCTCTACAGTCCCGTACACAGGAGCTCGACCCTCGGACCGGCCGTCCGATTGCGGTCTCGCGAGCGGCAGGAGTTCAATTCAGTGTCCCCCAAAACCCGGTACACCCCGTCATGAAAATCAGAATACTCTCGGTGTTGATGGGAATATTCCTCGTCGCTGCTCAAGCTTCTGCGCAGCAGAAGACGGTGACCGGCAAGGTGACCGACGAGCAGAGCGCCCCTGTATCCGGCGCATCGGTCGTCATCAAGGGGACCACCACGGGTACCCTCACCAACGGCGCCGGCAATTATTCCATTCGTGTCGCTGCCGGCCAGGTGCTGCAGTTCAGGTTCATCGGTACTGTCCCGATGGAACGGACCGTGGCCGCCGACAACGTCATCAACGTGCAACTCAAGAGGACGCCGACCTCGCTGGATGCCGTGGTTGTTACGGCGCTAGGCCAGACCACCACTCAACGGGCTTTGGGAACCGCCCAGCAGAGCGTCACGGGCGCCGAGATCGCTGGGGCACAAAGACAGAATTTCATCAACTCGTTGCAGGGGCGTGTCGCTGGCGTCAACGTCGTCAGTACCTCCGGTGTTCCGGGCGCATCGTCGTCGATCACCATCAGGGGCATCAGCTCCATCAGCGGCAGCAATCAGCCGTTGATGATCATCGATGGGCTTCCGATGGACAACAAGACGCTGAACACGGGCGTGCTCGCGTCCGATGCGGCGGGTTCCGCGACGTCATTCAGCAATCGCGGGCTCGACTTCACCAACCGAAGCGCCGATCTCAATTCGGAGGACATTGAAACGCTCGTTGTGCTGAAGGGCCCGGAAGCCTCCGCGCTGTACGGCATCGATGCGGCGAATGGCGCAATCGTCATCACGACCAAGCGTGGCAAGGCCGGGTTTGGCGGCCTGGAATACAGCAACAACCTTCGCGTCGAGAGCACCAGAGGCAAGCCCGCGATACAGCAGGTGTATGGACCGACGGGCACGACCGGCGGAGTCCTGAACAGCTTCGTGTACTTCGGGGCTCCCTACGCGAATGGAACGACGTTCTACGACAATATCGATGGTTTCTTCCAGACGGCTGTCGAACAGACGCACAATCTTTCTTTGAGCGGGGCCGCGTCGGACAACAAGATCAACTACCGTGTTGCGGGCTCGTATACCAAACAGGCCGGCGTCGTTCCGAACTCGGAATACGACCGAATCAACCTCACCGGCGCATCCGGGGCAGAGGTCACGTCGTGGCTGAAGGCGGATCTGTCGATGGGGTATACCTACTCGAACAACGATCAGTCGCTCAACGGCGCAGGTGGTCCGCTCATCGGCTTGCTGTTGTGGCCGCAGACGGACAATGCGTCGGACTGGATCTCGCCGGCTGGTACGCGTCGTCGGCTCACGACGCTGAGCGCGACGGGCGAGATCGACAATCCCTATTTCAGCGTCAACAAGAACACCAACAACCAGAAGAACAACCACATCATCGCGAACCTGGGACTCGTGGTGACTCCGTTCTCGTGGGGTAACCTGCGCACCAACATCGGCACGGACAGCTATACCGGCCAGTACCAGGTCGTGCGGAACCCCGAGAGCGCGCAAGGCTACACGTACAACGGCATCCTCGACAAGGCCGACGACAATACGCGAAACATCAATATCCAGTCGCTGCTGAACTTCAACAGCTACGCCATCACGAGAAATATTTCGATCAACGGGTTTGTCGGCAATGCGATTTCGGACAACAAGTCGTCGGTGGATGCACTGAAGGGACAGGACTTCCTGGATCCGAACTTCGTCTCCATCAACAACACCAACACGCGATCGTCGCTGACCACGATTTCACAGCGCCGCCTGGTCAGCGCCTTCGGACAGGCCGTGGTCGATTACAAGAGGTACCTGTATCTGTCGGTGACGGGAAGAAACGACTGGACATCGACGATCCCGGTGCCGAGGAACTCGTTCTTCTACCCCTCCATCTCGACCAGCTTCATCTTCTCGGACGCGTTCCCCTCCATCGGTCGGTTCATGACCGGGAAGCTCAGGGCTGCGGCCGCGGAAGTGGGGAAGGACGCAAGGCCGTACGCGTACCGCCCGTCGCTCGAGTACAAGACGACGTCGTATGGCGGATATGGCTTTGGCTTCTACGGACCCAACCCGGATCTCAAGCCGGAGTTCGCAAAGTCGTACGAGCTCGGCACCGAGATGAGCTTTCTGAACGACCGCCTCGGGCTCGATGTCACCGTCTACCGCAAACAGACCCAGGACCAGATCGTGAACGATATCCGAGGCAGCTACGCCACGGGTTTCATTCTCCTGAATCTGAACGGCGCGGTGACGAGGAACCAGGGACTCGAGATCACTCTGCGCGGCACACCCGTGCTGAGGAACAATTTCTCATGGGATGTGCAGGCGAACTTCGAGAGTGCGAGAGGCAAGACGCTCTCGCTGCCAAATGCGTTGCCCGAATCCTACGTCTCCGACACCTGGCTGTTCGGCAATGTGCGCAACGGCACGGGACCGGGTATGTCAACCCAATCGTTGACCGGATTCTTCTATCTCAGAGACACGATCCCGGGCTCACACAAGCTGCTCATCGATCCGACCTCGGGCCTGCCGCTGCGGTCGAGCCTCTTCATCGATGGGGGGTACGACCGCCAGCCGAACTACACGATCGGCCTGTCGAACTCGATCAGGTACAAGAAGGCCAGCCTGAGCTTCCTCCTCGACATCCGTCGGGGCGGAGACGTCTTCAACGCGACGGAGCAGTATCTCACATCGAGAGGTCTCAGCTTGCGGACGCTCGATCGCGAGCAGCCGCGCGTGATCGCCGGCGTGCTGAGGGACGGCAAGGAGAACACGGCCAATCCGACGCCGAACACCATCGTCGTCATCCCCGCCGTTCAGCCGTTGTACTACACGAACATCAGCGAAGAGTTGTTCATCGAGAAGGACATCAACTGGCTGCGGGTCAGGGAAGTCACGCTGAGCTACATCCTTCCCGAACAGCTCATGCATGCACAGAACGCCAGCGTCTTCGTGACCGGATTGGATCTGTACCTGCTGACCAACTACACGGGGATGGATCCCATCGTCAACGGCAACACCGCTGCGGTGGGTGGGTCCGGTGGCGCGGGCATCGACTACGGCAATTTCCCCATCCCGCGCGGGATCAACGTCGGCCTCCGGTTGGGATTCTGATGATGAGATACTCCTCGGATTCTCATTCGACCACTGTCGCCGAGACGCGACCCGACACTCATCGTTCACCGAACAGCCGATGAAGAAGAGACATGCGGCACTACTGATAGGCTTTCTGGGCCTGACGAACGGTTGTCAGGACTTTCTGGACGTCAACACCAATCCGAACGCTCCGGTGCTCGTCTCGGCGAACTTGTACGTGGCGCCGATGGTCCACTGGATGGTGACCGCTCCCCAGTTCGACGCGCGATATTCTGGCCGCTACGCGCAGGAGTGGTCGGTCTCGTACGCACAGACCAGCCTGTCCACCTGGGATCGGATGGGATACGATGCGGGGAGCGACAATGGCGCGGAGCAGTGGCGAGACGTGTATTGGTCACTGGGCCAGGGCCTGATCGACATGATGACGAAGGCCGAGGCCGAGCAGCGCTGGGATCTCCTCGGCGTCGGTTACGTCCTGAAGGCGTGGGGCTGGCAGGCTCTGACTGATCTGCACGGAGAGATCATCGTCAAGGAAGCCATCGACCAGACGAGATTCAGCTTCGATTACGACACGCAGGACTACACATACACGGAAATCCAGCGACTGCTCAACGAGGCGATCAAGGACCTCCAGCGCACCGATGGGGCTGTTGACCCGACTTACCTCGCCAGGACCGACAAGCTGTACAATGGCGATCGCACGAAGTGGCTCAAGCTGGCATATGGCATGCTCGCGCTGAACCAGAACCACTACAGCAACAAGGCCGCGTACGCGCCGGTGCAGGTGATTGCCAACGTCGACAAGTCGTTCGCGAGCAACGCCGACGATGCGCTGTTCACGTACCCCGGCCTGGACCCACTGTTTGCCGACCTGAATTTCCTGGGTCAGAGACGCGGCAACTTTGGTTCATACCGCCAGACGCAGTTCGTGGTCAACCTGATGAATGGCACCGATTTCGGCGGCACCGTTGACCCGCGCATGAGCAGGATGCTTTCGCCGTCCCCTGACGGACAGTATCGCGGCGTGGACATCAATGTGGTCGGCACCGGAGCGCTCATCACTGCACAGATCCCCAACAATTTCTGGGGCAATGCGGGCACGAGTGGGGTGGGACTGCCAGGCCGTTATCTCTTCTCCGACAAGGCGAAGATACCGGTGATGACGTATGCGCAGTTGCAGTTCATCAAGGCGGAAGCCGCCTACCGCTCGGGTGACAAGGCCACGGCCCTGATCGCGTACAAGAACGGCGTTTCTGCCCACCTCGACTTCGTGAACGCCCGGAACCTCGACGACGGCCAGTCGCCCACGCAGATGAGCGCGGCGGAAAAGGCAACCTTCCTCGCCGATCCGAACATCGTTCCCTCGACGGCGGCCGGACTCACGCTGACGCACATCATGTCCCAGAAGTACATCGCGCAATTCGCCTGGGGGCACAACGAGCTATGGATGGACCTTCGCCGCTATCACTACACGGACATGGATCCGGCAAGCGGAAAGCAGGTCTTCCCCGGTTTTGCACCACCAACGAATCTCTACCCCGACAATGGCGGCAAGATCGCACAACGTATCCGGCCGAGATACAACTCGGAGTACGTGTGGAACAGGGTCGGCCTCGACGCCATCGGCGGGCTTGCCCCGGACTACCACACGAAGCCGCTGTGGATCACTCAACCGTAACCCGGCCATGAACTCATATAGATCTCTCGCGGTGCTTCTGTGTGCCGCCGTTTTTACAGCGTGTGACAAGAATGCCGTGCAGGATATCACGGGACCGGTGGCCGGGGCGCGAATCAAGTTCTTCAACTTCGGTGTCAATGCGCCCGGCGTGAATTTCTACGCCAATGAGACGAAGATGACGGCCATCAGCTCTGCCACCGGGATCGAATCCACAACGGGAACGATCTACGGCGGCGTCGGGTCGGGCGGATACTATTCAGCAATCGCGCCAGGCCAGTACACGGTCGCAGGAAAAATCGCCGCCACGATCGACAAGGATCTGGGCATTTCCAAGCTCACCGCGACCATCGCCGACGGAAAATACTACTCCTTTTATCAGAGTGGATTCTACGATGCCACGGCAAAGACCGTGGACGGTTTCCTCCTGGAAGATCCTTTTGTCACGGCAATAGACTACACGGTCGCGTACGTCAGGTTCGTGAATGCGATGTCCAATGCGAATCCGATGACCTTGTATGCAAAGAGCACAGTTACGGGAACGGAGGTTGCCGTGGGCACTGTCGTCGCGTACAAGGGAGCCGGCGCATTCATAGCGTTGCCAGGGGACGTGTACGATTTGAGTACGCGTTACGCAGGCTCGGCAACGAACGCCATCGTCCGAACCGCGGTATCTTTTTCTGCTGGAAAGGTCTATACGATCGGCGCCAGAGGGGACATTACCGTCACGTCCACGACAGCGACCAACCGGCCCTTTCTGGACAATACCGCCAACAGATAGGGTCAGACCATCTGACCACCTGACAGCGGGTCAACTGCTGGTCAGAAGCCATGATCTACACAACCGGGTCGCTTTGCCAAGCGACCCGGTTGTGTAGGCAACAGCTGTCGGACGTCAGTTCGACCCGCTGTCAGACGAGCGCCGCAAAGCGGCAAGCGGGTCCGACTGTCCGACTGTCCGTCACTGGCTGTCTTGACCCAACGCCCAGCCCCCCATTAGCTTACGACTCTGTTCCGTGCCGCCTCGTTCGGAGGCGATCCACGTATGTGCAGATCGACGAACATCATCAGGTTGAATGCCGACGATTAACCAGCTGGTCCGGCAGTCCCGCCGCGACCTCGCCAAGAAGGAAAAGGCGCCGGCGCTGAAGGCGAACCCGCAGAAGCGGGGCGTCTGCACGCGCGTCTACACCACCACCCCCAAGAAGCCGAACTCCGCCCTCCGCAAGGTCGCGCGTGTCCGTCTCACCAACGGCTTCGAAGTCACCGCCTATATCCCGGGCGAAGGCCACAACCTCCAGGAGCACTCCATCGTGCTCATTCGAGGCGGTCGTGTGAAGGATCTCCCGGGAGTTCGCTATCACATCGTTCGCGGGACGCTCGACGCCTCTGGCGTGAACGGCCGCAATCAGAGCCGTTCCAAGTATGGCACCAAGAAACCAAAGGCCGGTGCCGCCGCCAAGGGAGCCAAGAAATGAGCCGCCGCAAGAGCGCTGTGAAGCGTACCATCCTTCCGGATGCGCGCTACGACAGCCAGACCGTTTCGAAGTTCATCAACGTCCTGATGTACCAAGGCAAGAAGAGCACGGCCGAGCGGATCTTCTACGCCGCGATGGACCTCGTCGAGACCCGGACGAGCCAGCCGGGCGTGAACATCTTCAAGCAGGCGCTCACCAACCTCAAGCCGGTCGTCGAGGTGAAGAGTCGTCGCGTCGGTGGTGCCACGTATCAGGTGCCGGTCGAGGTGCGTCCGGAGCGCCGTACGGCGCTCGCCATGCGCTGGCTGATCAGCTACTCGCGCGATCGCAACGAGAAGTCCATGGCCGAGAAGCTCGCGGCCGAGGTGATCGCGGCGTCGAAGGGCGAAGGGAATGCCGTGAAGAAGAAGGAAGACACGCACCGCATGGCGGATGCGAACAAGGCGTTCGCGCACTATCGCTGGTAGGTCTTCCGGTAGTCGCTGTAACTCGCTGCCCCGCTTGGCCTTCCACGGTCAGGCGGGGTTTGCGTTTCGGGACGAGGTGTCGAGGTGTGCGCGTTCGTGCTCTCAAGCTGGCGGCGACGTTCGATGCCGGCACAGCTCTTAACCGGTCGGCGCGAGCTGCACCGGCGGCCGCCTGATCTCGACCGTGTACCCGTCGCGGCTCAGCAATTCGCTCAGCACTCGGGCCGCGCTCTGGTCGGCGTGTTCGAGGATCCCGGATTGGCGCGCGGCAACCATAAGTTGCGTCCGGATGCGCTGCTGGATCACGTCGCGATCTTCGGCGCGGAAGGCATTCCATAGCCCGGCGTGCTCGTCGTAGGTCGTGACGTTGACGATGTCGATGCTCATGATTTGCGCGGGGGGCAGGGAGATGGTGATGCGCTTCGCCGCGGAATCGATGCTCACATCCGTATTGCGCGCAAGATCGATCCCCGCCGCTACGCGCGCTGTGACCACGAGCAGGGTGCGCTTGGTCGAGCGCCACTCCGTCTGCTCGTAGGTGACGACGTCACGCAGGGTCATCTCGGTGGCGACAAGCTTCGCTACCTCGCGGAGTCGTTCCACGACGACCTGCTGCGTGATCTGCGGCTCCGATCTCCGGCCGAACAGGACTCCGCCTGCAGCTCGGCGAAGGAGCGCGATACTCACGGCGGCGCCGATGGCGAGGACGAAGGCGATGACGCCCCACGTGACGACTCGCCGCTGCGCGGGAGAAAGGATCCGGTCTGTCATTCCCGAAACCTAGCGTTTACTCGCTGAGCCGGGTGCTCGGTGGTGACAAGATGGCGCACCACCTTCACTTGAGGCAGACGATGCGCCGGTTTGCGTTTCCCGTCACCTCGGCAAGCGGCAGCCCGTTCCGAAACAGGGGTCGATCTTTCTATCGAGCGCACGCTGACGGAACGCGGATTGCAATGGTCCGGTCCGCCATGACCCGCCGAACCCCCGTCCAGACCACCGTCCCTTCCTTGCAGTCCTCGACGGAGCTCCAGGCTCGCTTCGCCGAGCTGGAGGCGAAAGCAGGCGCGGCGGCACTGGCGGTGTCCATTGCCGATCTGGAGACTGGGGCGGAATTCCACTATCACGCCGACCGCTGGTTCCACGCTGCGAGCACCATCAAGGTCGCCGTTCTCGTCGGGGTCTTCGGCGCGATTTTCCGCGGCGATCTCCTGCCGCAGTCGCGCGTGCACGTGCGCAACCGCTTCCTCAGCGCCTACGACGGCTCGCCGTATCGCGTGCGGCTCGACCGCGACGCGAATCCAGACGTCCATCGCGAGGTCGGCCGCACGCTTCGCGTGAGCGAACTCGCCGACGCGATGATCACGACGAGTAGCAATCTCGCGACCAATCTCCTCCTCGATCTCGTCGGGCTCGATGTCCTGCAGCGCACCATCGAGGGCTTCGGCCTCGCTGGCATCGACCTGCGGCGCGGCGTCGAGGACGATACGGCCTTCGAGCACGGCATCAACAACCGTGTCACGGCGAACGGGCTCGTGGGGCTACTGCGCCTCATCGGTGAGGAGCGTGCCTTCAGCCCCGCGCTCTCGCGCCAGATGGTCGACGTCCTGCTCGGCCAGCAGTTCAAGAGCGGCATCCCGGCCGGTCTGCCGCGCGTAGCCAAGGTTGCACACAAAACGGGCGAGATCTCGACGATCGCGCACGACGCCGGACTGGTGTATCTGCCGGATCGCCGTCCATACGCGCTGTCGGTCCTCACCGAGTGGGAGCCCTCGGCGACGGAGCGATCCGCAACGATCGCCGCCGCATCCTATCTGGCATACGCCGCACTCATTGGAGATCGCGACTGATGGCGACCGCACTCGCGACCTTTCCTCTGCGTCTCGTGGACGGGCGACGCCTGGAGCGGCGCTACCGTGACGTGCTGATGCCCGGCGGGATCCTCTGCGATCACACCGGGCAGGCGCGTGTGCTTCCGCGCTACTTCTACGAAATCCAGTCGTGGGCGCAGGCGAGCGAGACCTGTCTTGCGCCGCATTTCGCCGCTTCCGAGTTCATCCATACGGACGTGCGCGAGGCACCACCATTGCGTGTCTTTCCTCGGTACATACCGTGCGCCACGGTACTCCTTGCGCTGGCGCTGGAGCTCTTCAGGGATGCGGTGGGGACGTATGTCTACATCGGGGCGAATGGGGGCTACTGCTCGCCGCGGCACGCGCGCGTGGGCGGCGCATCGCCGCACTGCTGGGGAACGGCAGCGAACGTGTACCGGGTTGGCGACACATATCTGGATTCGCAGGAGAGCATTGCACGATTTGCCGAGATCGCGCGCGGAGTGATTCCTACGGTGTGGACTCGTCCGCTTGGTCCGGAACTCGCAAAGACGGACGATCATCTGCATCTCGATCTCGGTTACGTGGTGAGCGTTCCCCGCGAGGCGGCTGGTGAGACGTACAACCTGAAGCTCGCGGGCGATCCACTGTAAATGGTGTAAAGGCAGCAACACCTTCGCGAACTGCTGGCGCAGGAGAGGATGATGGTGACGGGGCAGGTGAAGCGACCGCGGCGCGCGGATCGCGTGGCGCGAAGCGAACGAGCGACCATCGGTGGCGGTCTCCCGGCGATCGGACTCGAGGCCGAGTTCACGACCGTGGTGGATGACGTGCCGCAGAAGCCGGAAGACGTGTTCGGCTCGCCGCGTCACGTCGTGCGCGCCCCGCTCGTGCACCGCACCGGGCGATCGTATCATCTGCCCACCGGTGGCGCGCTCTACTTCGACACCGGCGTGATGGAGATCGCGACGCCAATGATCGAAATCGCGCGCGGGTGCGGCGCGCGTGGGACTCGGTCGCTCTGGGAGAGTCTCGGTTTTCTGCGCGATGAGCTCGACGCATGGGAGATCGCGAACGACCGCACGGTTCGCCTCGTCGGCTTCAGCGCCCACTACAACGTCTCCTTCGACGTGCCGTCGAGCGAGCGCCGCAACGGCCGCTCGATCGAGCAGCTTGCGTATCTGTTGACGTACGTGCTCGCCACGCCCGTGATGCTGCTCGCCGCGAACCGCCGCTCCACCGGCGTGGGTGCTCGTCCGCGGGGCAATCGCATCGAGATCACCGCCGACTTTACCCCCGACGCGGCGCTGATGGCAGCGACAGCGACGCTCATCGTCGGTATCGTGCGCGAGGTGATGACGTGGCCTGACTATTCACTCGAGCAGCTCGCGGCGCACGACATCCCCATCGTGCGGGGATTTGTCCCCGTCCCGCACAGCTCCCGGAAGGGATGGGTGGCGAAGCACAGTTGCTTCCCCGCGAATCCGTTCACCGCCGACGTGGACGGCGATCGCTGGACGCTTCGCTCGGGCGAGCGCATCTCGCTGCGCGAGATGGCGGGGCGCACGACGCGGCACTTCTGGAGCTCCATTCGCGCGCTCGGAGATCCGCATTCGCTGCAGCTCATCGCCGCGGTCATGCGCGGTCGCGCGCCCTCGCTGCTCGAGCTCGACGATCGGCCTGCAGCGTACGATGACGTCGGCCGACTCTGCACCTGGAACGATCTCTTCCCGATCACGCTGCTTTCGCGCTCGCGCTACGAACGCGTGCTCGGCCACGCGATCGCCGGTCGTCGCGTGCGCATTGACGGCACGTGGCACAAACCCGTTGGCGTGCGCGGGTGGACGCACGTCGTTCTTCGCCGCGAGCACGATGGCGCGCGCCGAGTGCGCTCGCTCGACGATCTGCTCGTGCATCTCGATGCCTGGGATCGCTCGGCAAACCGCCGTGTGAAGGAGCGCCGAGTCTCGCCCGCAGTTGATCGCGCAGATGAGCGTCGAGTGGACGAGCGACGCACCGAGCTCGCCGGTAGCCAGCGGGCCGAGGTCGTACGACCCGCCGACGTGGTGGCACCGAAGAAGCCGGCGCGCGTGGCGGCGAAGCCGCAGGCCGAATCGCCGCTCGTGATCGTGGCGCGTATCTAACGAACTGGCGGTCGTCGCGTGGGCGCGAGTATGTTCCGCGCATGAGTCCTCTCGACGACCCGCTGGACGACTCGGACCGGTCGCGGTCGCACACGTCATCCGGCGCTCGAGCCAACGACGATCGTCTCGCCGCCCTCGAGCAACAGGTCGCGGCGCTGAGCGCCGAGGTCGCGGCCGCTCTCCGTCAGCCGCCGAGAGGGGCGGGAAGCCCACCGCCGCCGCCGCCACCACCGCCGGGCCGCCAATCATTCTCCGATCGCATGCACTCCAGTGCGGCGATCAGTGGAGACGAGCTCGAGTCGCTGGTCGGCCGCTACGGAACGCTCGCACTGGCCGCGCTCGTGATTCTCATGGCGGTCGGGGCGGTGATCAAGATGGCGGTGCAGCACGGCCTGCTCACTCCCGAGGTGCGCGTCGTCGCTGGTGTCATCGTGGCTGTGCTGCTGGCGACGGCGGGATTCGTGTTTCGTCGCCGAGGGGAGGTGCGGTATGGCGGTGTGCTCCTGGCGCTTTCGCTCGCGGTCATTGATCTCGTCGCATGGGGTGCCGGTCCGCTCTTTCACCTCCTTCCCACGGCGGTGGCGCTTGGGGCTGTCGACGTGGTTGCGGTGGGGCTGGCCGCCTTGGCGCTTCACGACGACAGCGAGTTTCTGTTCGCCGTCGCGGTCGCGGGGGCGCTGTCCGCGCCCTTCGTCACCAACGATGGCGGAGGCACCGCACTCGCCCTGCTGCTCTACGGCGGAATCGTGCTCGCGGGCGCGCTGCGCTCGGCGCGAGATCCCGAGTGGGCGCGTGCATTCGCGGTGCTCGTGATCGGTGCGCTCGTGTACGCGCTCGCGGCGGCAGCACTGCCGATCAGCGCCGAGTGGTATGGTCCGTATCTCGTCGCGCTCTTCGGCGGTGCGTGTGCGGCCGCGGCGCTGGTGGTGGGTGAGCCTGCGTGGCGAAGCGAGTTGCCGCGAGCCTATCTCGCGGTCACCGTCGTCGGCGTTCTCGTGGGTTGGGACGCCGTGGGCGCCCGACCGTTCACGGTGACGATCGGCGTCGCGCTCGTGCTCGCGGTGGTGACGTACGCGACACTGCTGGCGCGTCAGGCGACGATGCGGCACTGGACTGCCAGCGCCCTCCTGCTGCCTCTCGTCTCGCTCGGTATCGCGTACGCCGGGGCGGACAGTGGGCGCGTGCACGGCGCGGTGTTCGCGCTCTGGACTTTGTTCGCCTTGGCAGCGTGGCGCGTTGAACGTGGACGGTCCGACGACGAGCGTTCCGGCGCCCATCTGCTCGCTGCGGCGATCCTTGGCTGCTTCGCCGTGACCGCCTGGCTCTGGGACACGCCGTTGCCATTCGTGGCTGGGCTCGCGCTGTGGGGGGTGGTCGTCGCTGGGCTCTCGCGGGGCGTGCCGTCGCCGTTGCCGCTGATCGGCGTGGCGCTGGCAACGGGAGCGGCGGCCCTCTCCTCGATTGATCAGCTCGCGAGCAGAGCGGCATACTCGTACACCCCCTTCGTGACGCGCTCGTCGGCATCGGCGCTGAGCGCGGCGCTGGGGATAGGGATCGCCGGCGAGCTGCTCGTAAGGGGAACCGGCGGTGCTGCGAAGATCGCCGACCGGCCAGTGCGGCTTGTGGTGCTGATCGGTTTCCTGATCGTGTGGGGACGCATGGAGATGGCCCGGGCGTTCAACCCCGATCTCGCGTCGTTCCTGCTCACGTCGTACTACGCGGCGTGCGGAGTGGGCTCCATTGCGGCTGGCCGTCGGCTGGGGATAGGGCGGCTCAGGGTGGCCGGGCTCGTCCTGGCGGTGTATGCGGCGTTCAAGGCGGTAGTGGAGGTGACGGACATCGGGTCAATCCTGCTCAGGGTGGGCGCCTATGCGGCGGTCGGGGTGTTTCTGCTCGGGGCGGGGTACTTGTACCGAGAAGAGCGGGTGGAGCGGGCGGAGCTGCTGGACTGACGAGAAGCCGAGAGCGACGAGCTCTCAGCTAGGTCCACTGCTGAGCCAACGGCCGCGAGCCGTCGGCTGTCCGTGACGAGCGGAGCATTGTTCTGCTTGAGAGTGGCCGGTGTCGCTCACGGCAGAAAGCAGACCGCTCGTCGCTGTCGGCTCAGCCGTGGGTTTTGTTCCACCCGCGATAATTCGCGACCAACCCGTTGACACAGCCCGAATCCCCGATAAATTCATGGGGCTACGGTATTTTACGTCCGTACACCGGCTCACTGCGGCCGACCTTATGGGCTTCCGGGCGGGTTCCAGACGGAAGAGGTTCTCAGACCGGCGGATCCGTTCCGCTCCCGAGAAGCAACGCAGGACAACTTGACGTCGAGCGCACGTTTGCTCGGCGCGCCTTGGGTCCCCGATCGCGCATGAGAGGCGGTCACACCCTGGCGAGAGCGGATGGATACCGGCCCGATTCGGGCGCCTGGTCCACCCGCGTTTGCATTTGCTGACTTGATCTTGTCGCTGGCGCCATCACGGCTGCCTCGACTGACACCTGACGGGTAGATATGGCACGCGTTACCGCGCTCGAGTATTACCGGAACATCGGCATCATGGCTCACATCGATGCCGGGAAGACGACGACGACCGAGCGTATTCTTTATTATACGGGAAAGAACTACAAGATCGGCGAGGTGCATGAAGGCGCCGCGACGATGGATTGGATGGAGCAGGAGCAGGAGCGCGGCATCACGATCACCTCTGCCGCCACGACCTGCTTCTGGATGCGTCACGGCCAGTCCGACAAGGAGGGCTCGGGGCCGGAGTACCGCATCAACATCATCGACACGCCGGGACACGTCGACTTCACGGTTGAAGTCGAGCGGTCGCTGCGCGTGCTCGACGGGGCGGTGGCGCTGCTGGATTCAGTCGCCGGCGTAGAGCCGCAGACGGAGACGGTGTGGCGCCAGGCGGACCGCTACAAGGTCCCGCGCATGATCTTCGCGAACAAGATGGACCGCACGGGCGCCGATTTCGATCGCTGCATGCGGATGATCAGGGATCGTCTCAGCAAGCGGGCGTTCGCGCTGCAGCTCCCCGTCGGGTCGGGTGAGCTTTTCACGGGCCACATCGACGTCATCGAGCGCAAGCAGTACATCTTCGACGACGCGACCCTCGGCAAGTCGTTCGCCGTGGTGGACCTGCCGGAGGAGTACAGGGACGCTTGCGAGCAGGCGCGCCACGAGGCGGTGGAAGCCGCGGTGGAGCATGACGAAGAGCTGATGCAGAAGTACCTCGACGGCGAGGAGCTGTCTGTCGAGGAGATCCGCCGCGCGATTCGCAAGGCGACGATCGCCATGGAGTTCGTGCCGGTGCTCTGCGGCGCCTCGTTCAAGAACAAGGGCGTGCAGGCGCTGCTGGATGCGGTGGTCGACTACCTCCCGGCACCTATCGAAATCAAGGCGATCCAGGGACATCTTCCCCACCACGACGAGCACTTCGAAGAGCGTCCGGTGAATGACGAGACGCCGTTCGCGGCGCTGGCGTTCAAGATCGCGACTGATCCGTTCGTCGGGAAGCTGACCTTCTTCCGCGTGTACTCGGGCGTGCTGAAAAGCGGGTCGTACGTCTACAACTCGACGAAGGACAAGCGCGAGCGCGTCGGCCGTCTGTTGCAGATGCACGCCAACAAGCGTGAAGAGATCGAGGAAGTGCGTGCGGGCGACATTGCCGCGGCGATCGGGCTCCGGGAGACGCGCACGGGCGACACGTTGTGCGACGACGATCATCCGATCATCCTCGAGGCAATGAAGTTCCCGAACCCCGTGATCGACGTCGCGATCGAGCCGAAGACGAAGGCCGACCAGGACAAGCTGGCGATCGCGCTGATGAAGTTGTCCGAGGAAGATCCGACGTTCCGCGTGCACACGGACGCCGAGACGTCGCAGACGATCATCTCGGGCATGGGCGAGCTGCACCTCGAGATCATCGTCGATCGCATGATGCGCGAGTTCAAGGTCGACGCGAATATCGGCCGCCCGCAGGTGGCCTATCGCGAGACGATCAAGAAGCGCGTCGAGAAGGTCGAAGGAAAGTTCATCCGCCAGTCGGGTGGTAAGGGACAGTACGGCCACTGCGTCATCAACATGCAGCCGTCCGAGCCGGGCGCGGGCTTCGTGTTCGAGGACAAGATCGTCGGCGGTACGATTCCACGTGAGTTCATCGGCCCCATCGAGCAGGGCATCAAGGAAGCGCTTGGCAACGGCATCCTCGCCGGATACCCGATGGTCGATGTGAAGGTCGAGCTCATTTACGGGTCATATCATGACGTCGACTCCAGCGAAATGGCGTTCAAGATCGCGGGCTCGATGGCGTTCAAGGAGGCGGCGAAGAAGGCGCATCCGGTCATCCTCGAACCGATGATGAACGTGGAAGTCGTGTGCCCGGAGGCGTATATGGGCGACGTGCTCGGCGATCTCTCCGCGCGCCGCGGCAAGATCGGCGGCATGACGCAGCGCGGCGAAGCGCAGGTGATCGCCTCGACGGTGCCGCTCTCCGAGATGTTCGGGTACTCGACGAAGCTGCGCTCGATGTCGCAGGGGCGCGCGGTCTACTCGATGGAGTTCGCGCATTACGAAGAAGTTCCGAAGAGCAAGGCCGAGGAGATCATCTCCAAGGTCACGCCGAAATAGATAGTCGGACAGTCGGACGGTCGGACAGCAAAAACGATAGACTCTTTTTCTTCAGAGCGAGATAGAGACCAATGGGAAAGGCAAAGTTCGAGCGCACCAAGCCGCACGTGAACGTGGGCACGATCGGGCACGTGGATCACGGGAAGACGACGTTGACCGCGGCGATCACG
>Ga0208587_1000250_pt1 | contig 29725 bp, 27 predicted proteins | sample NGESurdeep092012_7_FD_184472 | JGI IMG/M metagenome (GOLD analysis project Ga0208587, IMG submission 184472) | Arctic peat soil microbial communities from Barrow, Alaska - NGEE Surface sample 210 deep-092012 (SPAdes) | ecosystem: Environmental > Terrestrial > Soil > Wetlands > Peat ...
GAGCGCCCACAGCGAGTTCTACTTCTGCGAGGCGTATTGGCCGGACTTCCGCCGCGTCGACTTCCTTCGGGCGTTGCGTGCCTACGCCGAGCGCGAAAGGCGTTACGGCTGCTAGCTCCTGGGCCCGCAAGGTTGACGTGGGAACAACTTTGCACAGATGACCGGTGACATCTCGCGTGTCGACGGCGATGTGGTGACAGCGGCACCCTCCAAGGCTTAGCCTCAGCAGTGACGCAGGGCACCCGTCGTGCGTTCGGGAGGCCCACCATATGGAGCGATCTCAGCTCCGGACGGAGGGCCGGTATCGGTCCCACCGTCTGACGTGGGCCCGGTCCTGGCACCTCGTCCGCGAGTAGACGCACAGCCGGTCGTGCTTGTGCGCAGGGGAGTCGCAATGGCTACGATTCGTCGTTCTTCGACCAGCTCCAGTGGAGGCCTGAGCCGTAACCACGCAGCTCACCGCGGTCCGGGAACCCTACCCAGCAGCGAGAGCGCCGCCGAGTCTTCCCCCCCCACAGCAGGTGGCCCCAAGACGTATGTGCTCGACACCTCCGTCCTGCTGTCCGACCCGCGGGCGATGCTGCGCTTCAGCGAGCACGAGGTGGTCCTGCCCGTCGTCGTGGTCACCGAGCTCGAGGCGAAGCGTCACCACCCGGAGCTGGGCTTCTTCGCCCGGCAGGCCCTGCAGCTGCTCGACGAGATGCGGATCCAGCAGGGCCGTCTCGACGCACCCATCCCCGTGGGCAAGGACGGGGGGACCCTGCGGGTCGAGCTCAACCACACCGACCCCGAGTCGCTGCCGGCAGGCTTCCGGCTCGGCGACAACGACACACGCATCCTGGCCGTCGCCAAGAACCTGAGCCTTGCCGGCCGGCAGGTGACGGTCGTCAGCAAGGACCTGCCGATGCGGGTCAAGGCGTCCGCGTGCGGGCTGGACGCGGAGGAGTACCGCGCCGAGTTCGCCGTCGACAGCGGATGGACCGGAATGGCCGAGCTCAACGTCACGGTCGAGGAGATGGACGAGCTCTACGACAGTGGTCACCTCGACAGCGACCAGGTGCTGGAGCTGCCGTGCCACACCGGGCTGATCCTGATGTCGCCTCGCGGTGGGGGCCTTGGCCGAGTGGGTCCGGACAAGTCCGTCCGGCTGGTGCGCGGTGACCGTGACGCGTTCGGGCTGCACGGCCGCAGCGCCGAGCAGCGGATCGCCTTGGACCTGCTGATGGACCCCGACGTCGGCATCGTCAGTCTCGGTGGACGGGCCGGCACCGGCAAGAGCGCCCTTGCGCTGTGCGCGGGACTCGAGGCGGTCATGGAGCGGCGCCAGCACCGGAAGGTGGTTGTCTTCAGGCCGCTGTTTGCGGTGGGCGGCCAAGAGCTCGGCTACCTGCCGGGCACCGAGACCGAGAAGATGGGGCCCTGGGGGCAGGCGGTCTTCGACACCCTCGGCGCGCTGGTCTCCACCGAGGTGGTCGAGGAGATCATGGACCGGGGGATGCTGGAGGTCATGCCGTTGACCCACATCCGGGGCCGGTCGTTGCATGACGCCTTCGTGATCGTGGATGAGGCGCAGTCCCTTGAACGCAACGTGCTGCTGACGGTGCTGTCGCGGATCGGCCAGAACTCCAAGGTGGTGCTGACCCATGACGTCGCCCAGCGTGACAACCTGCGGGTGGGTCGCCATGACGGTGTCGCCGCGGTGATCGAAGCCCTCAAGGGGCACCCGCTCTTTGCCCACATCACGTTGACCCGCAGCGAGCGCAGCCCGATCGCGGCGCTGGTCACCGACCTGCTGGAGGGCCTGGAGATCTGAGCGCCTCCGGGTTCTGAAGGCCTCGAACCTGGGTTGCCGTGGGTCTGCTGGTGCCCATGTGTCTGATGGTGCGGGAGGGTAGTGCTGCCCTGCCGCGATTAGGGATTCCCGCTTACTCTATGGCACCGTTGCGGTCAACGTCTTGAACCCAGGACAGACAACAGACCACCAAATCTGGTGGCCTTTTCTATGTGGAGGCTGCATGGCTACGGCTTACAAGGGGCGACATTCCGGGACAGTTGACCGGGGGGCCCCAGCCGTAGGCAAGGCTCGGACCACGGTCCAGGTGCTATCCCACACTCTTCGTCGGCCGCTGTTCTCTGCTGTCGTGATCCTCGCCGTTGCCAGCGTCTCGGCTGCTGGTTCGTCGTCGGCCATGCCGTACGCCTCCAGCCACTCGCACGCATCCGACCCGTCCTTCACGGCCAGTGCGATGGCAGCCGCGCAGGCCGCCGAGCTCTCTCACAACCGAGACGACACCAACGTTGCACTGGCTGCGGCCCGTCGCTCTGGCGTGCAGCGCTCCTCTGCCTTGACCCAGCAGCAGGCCGCCGCAGAGGCGCTGGTCCAGGCTCGTGCCCAGGCGGCGGTGGCGCTGGTCAACGCTCGTGCGGTGGCCGCCCAGGCCGTCGCTCGTGCGCAGACGCGCCAGGGTCTTCTCGACCGGGCCCAGTCAGACCCGAAGGCCGTCGCGCAGCTGCTTGCCGGTGACCGAGGCTGGGGAGGGGGGCAGTTCGCCTGTCTTGACAGCCTGTGGACCAAGGAGAGCGGCTGGCGCTGGAACGCTGACAACGGCGGCTCCGGGGCCTACGGGATCCCCCAGTCCCTGCCCGGTTCCAAGATGGCTTCGGCGGGCGCCGACTGGACCACCAACCCGACCACCCAGATCACCTGGGGGCTGCAGTACATCGCGAGCTCCTACGGCACCCCCTGTGGGGCGTGGGCCCACTCCGTGGCGATGAACTGGTACTGAGCTCAGCGGGCGGGCCCGGGGCGGGTCATCGAGAGCACGTCCAGCGCTTCGTCGAGCTGGGCCTCGGTGAGGTCGCCGGCGGCGACGTGGCCTGCGGCGATGACGATCTCGCGGATGGAGCGACCTTCGCGTACGGACGTCGTGACCACCGCGGCGGCCGCTTCGTAGCCCAGGTACCGGCTCAGCGGTGTCACGATCGCCGGTGAGCTCTGAGCCAGGTCAAGGCACCGCTGCTCGTCGGCGGTGATGCCCTCAACGCAGCGGTCGGCCAAGAGCTGGCAGGCCGTGGCCAGGAATCTCAGCGACTCCAGCAGGTTGCGCGCGATCACCGGCATCATGACGTTGAGCTCGAAGTTGCCGGCCGCACCGGCAGTGGTGATGGCGGCGTCATTGCCGATGACCTGGGCACACACCATGAGCACTGCCTCGGGGACCACGGGGTTGACCTTGCCGGGCATGATGCTGGACCCGGGCTGCAGGTCAGGCAGGTGGATCTCGCCCAGGCCTGCCCGGGGGCCCGAACCCATCCAGCGTAGGTCGTTGCAGATCTTGGTCAGGCTCACGGCCAGGACTTTGGCCGCCCCGCTGAGGGCGACCAGGGCATCCTGGGTGGACTGGGCCTCGAAATGGTTTTCCGCCTCTCGGAACGAGCCGCCGGTTTCCTCGTTGAGCCGGGCAATCACGGCCGGGGCAAACCCCGGTGGCGCGTTCAGCCCGGTGCCGGCCGCGGTCCCTCCCAGCGGCAGCTCGGCGGCCCCTTCCGCGGCCGTGAGCAGTCGGTCGGCAGCCAGCTCGATCTGGCGCCGGTAACCGCCGAACTCCTGGCCCAAGGTGACGGGCACGGCATCCATCAGGTGCGTCCGCCCTGCCTTGACGACGTTGGCGAACGCGCTCTGGCGGCCGTGCAGAGCTGTCGACAGCCGGTCCAGCGCCGGTGCGAGCAGGTTCGCAGTGGTCAGTACCGCGGCGACTCGGACGGCGGTGGGGAAGGTGTCGTTGCTGGACTGCCCGGCGTTGACGTGGTCGTTCGGGTGGACGTCCAGGCCGGTTGCCAGGTGTGCGACCCGTGCCACGACCTCGTTCATGTTCATGTTCGTCGAGGTGCCGGAGCCGGTCTGGAAGATGTCCACCGGGAACTGGTCGTCGTGCAGCCCGGCCGCGACCTCGCCGGCGGCCAGGGCGATGGCCTGGGCCACGTCGGGATCCAGGCAGGACAGGTCTGCGTTGACACGTGCGGCTGCCGCCTTGATCTGGGCAAGAGCGTGGACGATCGGCAACGGCATGGTCAGTCCGGACAGGGGGAAGTTCTGTACCGCACGTGCCGTCTGCGCCCCCCACAGCGCGTCAGCGGGGACCACCACCTCGCCCATGGAGTCGTGCTCGACCCGGCTTGGGCCGCTGGGATCGCTCATGTGGCCATCATGGCTCAAGACCACGGCCAGAACCATGGCACACGACCACGGCCCGGTGCCCGTGCCCCTGGCTAGAGCTTGCGCAGCCGGATCCGGCGGACGCTGTGGTCCTTACCCTTGGACAGCACGAGGGTGGCCCGGCCGCGGGTGGTCAGCACGTTGTCGATCAGGTTCCGCTCATTGATCTGGTCCCAGATGCCCGCGGCGACCTCGCGGGCCTGTTCGTCCGACAGTGCGGCGTAACGGTGGAAGTAGGAGTCCGGGTGCGTGAAGGAGGTCTCCCGCAGGTCGAGGAACCGGTCGACGTACCAGGCCTTGATGTGTTCCTTGCGGGCATCGACATACACGGAGAAGTCGAAGAAGTCGCTGACCGCAAGGCCAGTGCGTCCGTCGGCCAGCACTCTGGGGGCCTGCAGGACGTTGAGGCCCTCGACGATGAGCACGTCCGGGCGGCGCACGACGATCTGCGCCCCGGGGACGATGTCGTACGTCAGGTGGGAGTAGACGGGCGCGCTGACCTCCTCCTTGCCGGCCTTGACCTCGGCCACGAACCGCAGCAGGCGTCGACGATCGTACGACTCGGGAAAACCCTTGCGCTGCAGAATTCCCCGGTGTTCGAGCTGAGCATTGGTAAACAGGAAACCATCAGTGGTCATCAGCTCCACCCGGGGCGTCCCGGGCCACCGGGCCAGCAGCTCACGCAGGATCCGGGCCGTGGTGGACTTGCCCACCGCCACCGAGCCGGCCACTCCGATGACGAAGGGTGTGCGCTCGGGCTGCTCACCCAGGAAGTCTGCGGTGATGCGGTGCAGGCCCTCGGTAGCCCCGACGTAGAAGTTGAGCAGCCGAGACAGGGGCAGGTACACCTGCTCGATCTCGGCGAGGTCCAGGCGCTCGCCCAGGCCTCGCAGCCGGCTCACGTCATCCTGGGTCAGGCTCAGTGGGTGGTGGTCGCGCAGCCGGGCCCACGCCGCACGGTCGAGCTCGACGTACGGCGACAGCAGTGATGGGGAATGGGGCGGTCGCACCCGCCCATTGTCGCTGATACGCGCTGGACTGGTGGATCGGGCGTCTCTGGTTAGGCTGAGTCCCATGTGCGGAATCGTGGGATATGTGGGGCCGAGGGTCGACGGCAGGGCCCTGGAGGTGGTCATGGCGGGCTTGGCCAGGCTGGAGTACCGCGGTTACGACTCGGCCGGCGTGGCCCTGGTCGCAGGGGACCGTGTCGTGACTGCCAAACGTGCCGGGAAGCTGGCCAACCTCATCAGAGCCCTCGCCGAGGTGCCGCTGCCTGAGTCGAGCACCGCCATCGGGCATACCCGCTGGGCCACCCACGGCGCCCCGACCGACGAGAATGCGCACCCTCACCGCGGTGGCGTGGACGGCAAGCTTGCGCTGATCCACAACGGCATCATCGAGAACTTCCACGGCCTTCGGGCTGGGTTGATCGATGAGGGCGTCCTGTTCCTGAGCGAGACCGACACCGAGGTGGTCGCCCAGCTCCTCGCGCGCTCCTTCGACAAGGTCGGTGACCTCACCGAGGCCATGCGCGAGGTCGTCGCCGATCTCCAGGGCGCATTCACCCTGCTGGCAGTCCACTCCGACCAGCCCGGAGTCGTCGTGGGTGCGCGCCGGAACAGCCCGCTGGTGGTGGGTATCGGAGAGGGCGAGACCTTCCTCGGTTCCGATGTCGCGGCTTTCATCGGCTACACCCGCGAGGCGCTCGAGCTCGGCCAGGACCAGATCGTCACGATCACGACCCGCGGTGCGAGCATCATCAACTTCGACGGCACCCCCGGCCAGGGCAAGCAATACCACGTCGACTGGGATGCGGCCTCCGCACAGAAGGGCGGCTTTCCGAACTTCATGGCCAAAGAGATCCACGATCAGCCGCACGCCGTTGCTGACACGCTCCTGGGGCGCACCGATGAGTCGGGTGCGCTGGTGCTGGACGAGCTGCGCATGGACGAGGCGGAGCTGCGCGCCGTCGACAAGATCGTGATCATCGCGTGCGGCACCGCTGCCTATGCCGGGATGGTCGCCAAGTACGCCATCGAGCACTGGACCCGCATCCCGTGCGAGGTCGAGCTGGCCCACGAGTTCCGCTACCGCGACCCGGTGGTCAACGACCGCACGCTGGTGGTCGCGATCTCACAGTCTGGCGAGACCATGGACACCCTGATGGCCGTCAAGCACGCGCGTCTGCTGGGCGCGCGGGTCATCGCCATCTGCAACACCCATGGTTCGACCATCCCTCGTGAGTCGGACGCGGTGCTGTACACCCACGCGGGCCCGGAGATCGCGGTCGCCTCCACCAAGGCCTTCCTGGCCCAGATCACCGCCTGCTACATCCTGGGCCTCTACCTGGCCCAGCTGCGCGGTGGCACCTACGCCGACGAGGCGCACGCCGTGATGAAGGACCTGTGCGCGATGCCGGCCAAGATCCAGACGGTCCTGGACGGGTTGGATCGGGTCCGCGAGATCGCCCGCTTCATGGCCGACACCCGCTCGGTGCTGTTCCTGGGCCGTCACGTCGGCTACCCGGTGGCCCTGGAGGGGGCGCTCAAGCGCAAGGAGCTGGCCTACATCCACGCCGAGGGCTTCGCCGCCGGAGAGCTCAAGCACGGGCCCATCGCCCTGATCGAGGCCGGTCAGCCCGTCTTTGTCATTGTGCCGTTGCCCAGCAGCGAGCACGGCCTGCACGACAAGGTCGTCTCCAGCATCCAGGAGGTCCGCGCCCGAGGAGCTCGCACCATCGTGATCGCCGAGGAGGGCGACGAGGGGGTCGTGCCGTTCGCTGACGTGGTCATCCGCGTCCCGGTGACGTCGCCACTGCTGGCTCCCCTGGTGACGACCGTCCCCCTACAGGTGTTTGCCTGCGAGCTGGCGACGGCCAAGGGTCTGGACGTGGACCAGCCGCGCAACCTGGCCAAGTCCGTCACGGTCGAGTGAGCGGGGGGATCGAGTGAGCGTGGCGCGGCAGCCATGATTATCGGGGTCGGGATCGACGTCGTCGATGTGGCGCGCTTCGGCCAGACGCTGCAGCGCACGCCACGGCTGCTCGAGCGGCTGTTCATCGAGTCCGAGCGCTCGATGGGGCTCAACTCCTTGGCAGCCACGTTCGCGGCCAAGGAGGCGTTGGCCAAGGCTCTGGGTGCCCCTACTGGTCTGCGCTGGGCTGACGCCAGCGTCCTTCGGGGCGACGACGGGCGCCCGCACCTGAAGATGTGGGGCACAGTCCAGGCGCGAGCCGATGCGCTCGGGGTGCTGGGCCTGCATGTCTCGCTGTCCCATGATGCCGGCATCGCCTCGGCTGTCGTGGTTGTTGAGAGCTGAGGTCGCGATGATCCGTGCCTATTCCGTATCCACAGTCCGCCAGGCCGAAGCTGCGGCGATGGCCCATCTGGACGAAGGTGAGCTGATGTCGCGCGCCGCCTCCGGGGTGGCGGCCGTGGCGTCGGCACGCCTTGGCGGCCCGGGGGGGCGACGCGTTGTCGCGATGGTCGGCGCCGGCAACAACGGCGGGGACGCGCTGTATGCCGTCGCTTCGCTGGCCCGCGACGGCGCGACGGCCGTGGTGCTGACCGTGGCGCAGTCGGTGCACCAGGGCGGCCTTCGCGCAGCCCGAGACGCTGGCGTTCTGGTTCTTGATGGCCTGGCAGGTGGCGCCGAGCCGGCTTCGGCGGTCTCCTCGACCTTGCGTGAGGCCGATCTGGTCATCGACGGGATCGTCGGCATCGGCGGGCGCCCCGGCCTGTCGCCGCGGATCGAGGCACTGCTGCGCGAGGTGAGCGACACGGCCTACGTGCTGGCCGTGGACCTGCCCAGTGGTGCGGACCCCGATGGCGAGGTGGCCACGAAGTCCTGCGTGTTCGCCGATGAGACGGTGACCTTCATCGCGGCCAAGCCAGTGCATCTGCTGGCGGCCAGTGAGCCGGCCGTGGGACGACTCACGGTTCTGGACATCGGTGTGAAGATCGACGCTGAGCCGGCTGTCGAGCGGGTGACCCGCGACGACGTCCCGTGGCTCTGGCCACGGCCTGGGCCAGCGGACGACAAGTACTCCCGTGGGGTGCTGGGCATCGTGGCCGGCGGCGAGAAGTACACGGGGGCGGCGTTGCTGGCGGTGACCTCGGCCGTCTGCTCGGGCGCAGGGATGGTCCGTTACGTGGGCCCACCGACCCCCACGCTGCTGGTCCGTGCGCAGGTGCCCGAGGCGGTCATCGGCGGCGGTCAGGTGCAGGCGTGGCTGGTCGGTCCCGGCCTCGACGTCGGCGACGAGTCCGCGCCGGGCCTGGCCCAACGGGCCGCCGCGCAGTCAGCCGTGGACTGCGGCCTGCCGTGTGTCGTGGATGCGGGCGGCCTGGACCTGATCATCGAACCGCGCAGCACCCCAACGCTGCTGACACCCCACGCCGGGGAGCTGGCCGCGCTGTTGAGCCGACTTGACAGCCCCGTGGGCCGCGCCGAGGTGACCAGCGCGCCCTTGGCCCACGCCCGGCGGCTGGCCGACCTGACCAACAGCACGGTTCTTCTGAAGGGGGCAACGACTCTGGTGGTCTGCCCCGGCTCGTCGGGTCTGGCGGTGCGCTCCCAGGCCGACGCGCCGTCATGGCTGGCATCGGCAGGCTCGGGGGACGTGCTGGCCGGTCTGGCCGGGACTCTGCTCGCCGCGGGGCTGTCGCCGCTGGACTCGGGCAGCGTTGCCGCGCTGGTTCACGGGCTCGCCGGCGATGGCGCCAACCCCGGGGGACCGGTTCGGGCGCTGGGTGTGGCACAGGCCATACCGGGGGTTGTTGCCGCGTTAATGGTCCGGAGGACCGTTCGACCCTGAGAGACTTGAGCTATGACGGACGGGATTCATGGGGTGGCCGATGGCGGCGTGACATCGTCCGGCACTCGGGATACCGCACGTGTCACCGTGGATCTGGACGCGATCTCCCGCAATGTCGAGGTGCTGCGCAAACATGCCGGGTCGGCCGCGGTGATGGCTGTGGTCAAGGCGGACGCCTACGGGCACGGCCTGCTGCCCAGCGCCCGAGCTGCCCTAGGCGGCGGCGCGTCGTGGCTCGGAGTGGCCCAGCTCAGTGAGGCGATGGCGCTGCGGGACGACGGGATCCGCGCTCCGCTCCTGTCCTGGCTGCATGTTCCCGGCACTGACTTCGCGGGCGCCATCGCTGCTGACATCGACCTGTCCGTGTCGGCGTTGTGGTCACTGGCGGAGGTGGCCGATGCGGCCCGCGGCCTGGGACGGACGGCCCGCATCCACCTCAAGGTCGACACGGGCCTTGGCCGCAATGGCGCGTTCGGCGACGACTGGCAGGCCCTGCTGCCTGCTGCCCGCCGCCTGGAGGCCGAGGGCCTGGTCCGCATCGTGGGTGTGTGGTCCCACTTCGTCTACGCCGACGAGCCGACGCACCCCACGGTGCGGCGCCAGGAGGAACAGTTCGCCCAGGCCGTGCGTGACGCCGAACGCGCAGGCTGCGACCTCGAGGTCCGGCACATCGCCAACTCCGCTGCCACGCTGACCAATCCCGGCGCGGCCTACGACCTGGTCCGGCCCGGGCTGGCGGTCTACGGGCTGTCGCCGGTCCCGAGCCTGGGCGACCCCCAGTCCTTCGGGTTGACCCCGGCCATGACGCTGAGCGCGGATCTTGCCGTCACCAAACGGGTTCCGGCAGGCCAGGGCGTCAGCTACGGACATCAGTACGTCACATCACAGGACACCACGGTGGCTCTGGTGCCGATCGGCTACGCCGACGGTATCCCGCGCAATGCCACGAACGTCGGTCCTGTGAGCGTGGGAGGCACCCGGCATACCGTCGCTGGCCGGGTCTGCATGGACCAGTTCGTCATCGATCTCGGGCCAGGTAGCGCAGCCCAGGCCGGGGATCGGGTGACCCTGTTCGGAGCCGGCGAGTCGGGGGAGCCGACGGCGCAGGACTGGGCCGAGGTGACCGGGACGATCTCCTACGAGATCATCTCCCGGATCGGGTCTCGGGTCCCCCGCGCCCACCTCGGGGGTCAGCCGTGAACCGCCGTCGTCGCACGCTGACCGGAATCGGCATCGGCCTGGCAGCAGCGGGGACCACCGCTGCGGTGAGTGTCGTCGCCGAGCGTCTGGCCCGCGGACTCCAGACGGCCAAGTCGCTGGACTCGGTGGACAGCTATGACGAACAGCCCACCGCGCAGGTCGTCGTCGTCGCCGACGACGGCGTGCCGCTGCATGTCGAGATCGACGAGCCCGAAGGCCGTCCTGCGGGGGTAGAAAACGGGCCAGAGGTCCCGACGGTGGTGTTCTGCCACGGCTACACGTTGAGCCTGCGCTGCTGGGTGTTCCAGCGGCGAGCTCTCAAGGCGGCCGGCTACCGCGTCGTGCTCTGGGACGCCCGGGGCCACGGTCGGTCCGGAGCGGGGCCCAAGGAGTCCTACGAGATCGACCAGCTCGGGCACGACCTGCACGCCGTGATCAATGCGGTCGTGCCGCGAGGGCCACTGGTTCTGGTCGGACACTCGATGGGTGGGATGACCTTGATGGCCCTGGCGGCTCACCATCCCGAGGTGATCAGGGACCGGGTCATTGGCGTGGCGTTCGTGGCTACCAGCCCCGGCGGCATCTCAGCGGTCTCGTGGGGGCTGGGCAAGGTGCTGGGCAAGGCGGTGCACCGGCTGGGGCCATTGGCGGTTGGGCAGCTCGCCGGACGCCAGGGGCTGGTCAACTCGGTGCTCAAGGCCGGCCGTGAGGTCGAGGAGTACTTCGTTGACCTCTACTCGTTCGCCTCACCGGTGCCGCTGAGCATCGTGCGGCTGACGGCGGACATGATCTTCCAGACCCGTATCGAGGTCATCTCCGACTTCATGGAGACTTTCGACCGCCATGACAAGCGCGAGGCACTGGCCCACTTCATTGGGGTCGAGACGCTGGTGATCAACGGAGTCCAGGACATGCTGACACCCCCGGAGCACAGCGAGGAGATCGTGCGGCTGATTCCGGGCGCCGAGCACGTGCTTGTCAACGACGCCGGTCACATCATCATGCTGGAGCACGGCGACGTCGTCAGCGAGCAGCTCCTGTCGCTCATCGGGCGTGCCGAACGTGCCGCAGCCATCCACCTCGACCCGCGTGACAAGCCGAGGGTACGGCGGACGATTACGGACCTGGCCAAGAGACGGCGGTTGAAGGCGCTCACAGGTCGCCGCAGTGCCTCCTGAAAGGCGCTCGATGACCACTGAGGCCTCCGAGGCGATGGCTGGGTCCCGTCGGGTAGGTCTGCGCGGCGTCGGCGACACCCACGCCTGGGGCGCCAGGCTCGGAGCCCTGCTCAAGGCAGGAGACCTGGTCGTGCTCACCGGAGGCCTGGGCGCAGGCAAGACCACCCTGACGCAGGGCATTGCCCACGGCCTGGGCGTGCGTGGCCCGATCACCTCGCCCACGTTCGTCATCGCGCGGGTTCACCCCTCCCTGGTCGGTGGGCCCGACCTTGTCCATGTCGACGCCTACCGGCTGGGTGGCCTTGCCGAGCTCGATGACCTGGATCTGGACGCCTCCCTGGAAGGGGCCGTCACCGTCGTCGAGTGGGGCCATGGCGTGGCCGAGCAGCTCAGTGAGGACTATCTCGAAGTGACCCTGAGCGGACACCGGACCAGGACCGTGGAGCTCGCCGGCCACGGCGGGCGGTGGACCGGTCACGGTGCCCGCGCACAGCTGGACGATCTCGCCCAATTATCCTGAACCTGTGCTACTGCTTGCGATAGACACCGCCACCGCCGCCATCACCGTCGCCCTGCACGACGGCGAGGGTGTGCTGGCCGAGTCGAGCACCCTGGATGCGCGCCGGCATGGGGAGTACCTCGCTGCGGGGATCGCCCAGGTTCTGGCGAAGGCTGGTCGCACCCCGGGGCAGGTCAGCGCCGTGGTTGCCGGAACCGGGCCCGGGCCCTTCACCGGGCTGCGCATTGGCCTGGTCACGGCGCGCACGTTCGCCTTCGCGTGCGGCATACCGGTCCGCGGGGTGTGCAGCCTGGACGCACTGGCCCACCAGGCCTGGCGCGAGGACGCGGCGGCGCTGGGCCGGTCCTGTGTCGTGGCAACCGATGCACGGCGCAAGGAGGTCTACTGGGCACGCTATGACATCACCGAGGCCGGGGTCGTGCGAAGGGGGGAGCCGATGGTCGCCAAGGCGGCCTCGATCGAGGGCGAGGTGCGGGGCCTGCCCGTGATTGGGCGGGGCGCGGTCCTGTACCCCGAGTGGTTCGGCACGCGGCTGGGTCCCCTGGAGGTCAGCGCCGGGGCCCTGGCTGATCTTGCGGCGCAGAGGATGGCCGCCGGGCAGGACCTTCCCGCGGCCGAACCGATGTACCTGCGTCGCCCGGACGCGACGCCGCTGCCCCCGCGCACGCTGGTACGTCCATGACCTTCCCCGATGGCATGCCTGAGCCGGCGTCGGCCGCGACGGCGTTGCCCGAGACGACGTTGCGCGAGATGACCTGGCGCGACATCGAGGCCCTGGCCGCGCTGGAAGTGGCTCTGTTCGCTGACGATGCGTGGTCCCGGCGCAGCTGGTGGGCGGAGCTGGCCGGTCGTCCACGGCGCTCCTACGTGGTCGCTGAGCAAAGCGGCACGGTGGTCGGGTATGCCGGGGTCGACTGTGCCGGCGAGGTCGCTGACGTGATGACCATTGCCGTGGCCCCCGCAGCCCAGGGGCAGGGCCTGGGCGCTGTGCTGCTGCACTGGCTCATTGCGGAGGCCCAACGTGCCGGCGCGCAGCACCTGATGCTCGAGGTTCGGGCGGACAACCGTGTGGCGCAGCGGCTCTATTGCGCAACGGGCTTTGCGACGGTGTCGGTGCGGCGCAAGTACTACCAACCGGGGGACGTGGATGCACTCATCATGAGAATGCACCTGTGGGACATGACCGAGGACCAGGCTGAGGATCGGGCCCAGACCGCTACCGAGGACAGGCCGACGTGACCGCCGGCCCCCTGGTACTGGGGATCGAGACATCGTGCGACGAGACAGGTGTCGGCATCGTGCGCGGCCACACCCTGCTTGCCGACGCCGTGGCCAGCAGCGTCGAGGAGCATGCGCGATTCGGCGGCGTGGTGCCAGAGGTGGCCAGTCGAGCCCACCTCGAGGCGATGGTGCCGATGATCGAGCGAGCCTGCCGCGAGGCCGGCATCCGCCTGGATGACCTGGACGCGCTCGCGGTCACCGCCGGCCCCGGTCTGGCCGGAGCGCTGCTGGTCGGGGTGGCGGCGGCCAAGGCACTTGCCGTTGCCCTGGGCAAGCCGCTCTATGGCGTCAACCACCTCGCCGCGCACGTCGCCGTCGACATCGTTGAGCACGGCCCGCTGCCCGAGCCGACCATGGCCATGTTGGTCTCCGGCGGGCATTCCAGCCTGCTGCTCGTCCCGGATGTCACCGATGACGTGCGATCTTTGGGAAGCACGATCGACGACGCCGCCGGCGAGGCTTTCGACAAGGTAGCCAGGGTTCTGGGGCTGCCCTTCCCGGGCGGGCCGCACGTGGACCTGGTGGCTACAGGGGGCGACGCGGCTTTTGTGGTCTTCCCGCGCGGCCTGACCTCGGGCCGTGACATGGCGCGCCATCGTTTCGACTTCTCGTTCTCCGGCCTGAAGACCTCGGTGGCTCGCTGGGTCGAGGCGCGGGAGCGGGCGGGTGAGCCAGTACCGGTGGCCGACGTGGCGGCCAGCTTCCAGGAGGCGGTGGTCGACGTGCTGACGCGCAAGGCCGTCCTGGCCTGCCGGGAGCACGGCGTGGACGACCTGCTGATCGGCGGTGGTGTGGCGGCCAACACCCGGCTGCGCGCCATGGCCCAGGAGCGTTGCGATGTCGCGGGGATCCGTCTTCGGGTGCCACGACCTGGTCTGTGCACGGACAATGGCGCGATGGTGGCCGCACTGGGCGCTGCCATGGTCGCCGCAGGTCGCCTTCCGTCGGCGCTGGACCTGCCTGCCGACTCCTCGATGCCGGTGACCCTGGTCCGGGTATGACTGGCTTGCCGGCTGGCGCCATGGTTCGTGCCTGCGTCTCCACCGAGCCCGTGCCAGTCATTCTCGACGTGGATACCGGGGTGGACGACGCCTGTGCGCTGCTGCTGGCCGCTCTGCACCCGGGTGTGGAGCTTCGCGCCGTCACCTGTGTTGCGGGCAACGCCAGCGTGGACGCCGTGGTCAGCAACACCTTGAAGGTGCTCGACACTGCCGGCCGCGCGGATGTGCCGGTCGCCCGCGGCGCTGCCAGGCCGCTGCTCGGGCCGGGCAGCCATGCCCGGCACGTCCACGGCCAGGACGGTATGGCGGACCTCGGCTGGCCTTCGCCGGATGCCCACCGCGACCCGCGGCATGCGGTGGAGCTGCTGGCAGACCTGCTCAGCGCGGCAGCCGATAGGGGACCAGCTGATCGCGTCACCTTGGTGCCTTTGGCTCCGCTGACCAACATTGCCCTCCTGCTGCGAACCTACCCGCAGGCCGCCGCCGGCCTGCGGGAGATCGTCTTCATGGGTGGTGCCGCACACACCGGCAATGCCACCGCCTCGGCCGAGTTCAACGTGTGGCACGACCCCGAGGCGGCATCGATCGTCCTCGAATCGGCTGCTGAGCTCGACATCCCGGTCGTGATGTACGGCTTGGACGTCTTCTACGACCCGCGCGTCACCCGGGAGCAGGCTGTCGAGCTCATCGCGGTCGGTGGCCGTGGGCCGGCCGAGCTGGCGGGGCGGCTGATCGACTTCCAGTGCCGTCGCTTCGGGCAGGCCGACGCGACCATCGGGGACGCCGGCGCGGTCTGCGCGGTGATCGATCGGGCGGCTCTGAGCACGACACGGCTACCTGTTCGGGTGGAGCTGGCCGGGACGTACTCGCGCGGCCGGACCATCGTCGACCGTCGCGACTGGTCAGGGGACATCGCCCACGATCCGCAGGGGATGCCCCCGGCTTCTGTTCAGGTGGCACTGTCGGTGGACGCTGGTCGATACGCCGGGCTGTGGTTGCGAACGGTGCAGGCCGGGAGGCGCTGATGGGCCGGGTGGTCGTGGTCGGTTCGCTCAACATCGATCTGGTGACCCATGTCGAGCGGCACCCGAAACCTGGGGAGACCGTCCTGGGCACGGGTCTGCAGCGGCTGGCGGGAGGCAAGGGCGCCAACCAGGCGGTGGCCGCTTCGGCGCTCGGTGCCGCCGTGGTGATGGTCGGGTGTGTGGGGCCGGACGAGGCTGGCTGCGCCTATCTCACCAGGCTGTCAGCCCTGGGGATCGACGTTGCCTCGATCAGGGTCGCGCCCGGCTTGCCTACCGGTCATGGCCTTGTCACCGTTGACGAGGCTGGCGAGAACTCGATCGTCGTGGTCGCCGGCGCCAATGCCGCGGTGACGGCCGATGACCTGCAGGTACTGGAGTCCGTCGGCCCGGGGGACATCGTGCTGCTGCAGCTGGAGGTCGCGCTCGAGGTCGTCGCCGCCGCCGCCCGGCGCGCATCGGCCCGGGGTGCTCGGGTCGTCCTGAACCTGGCACCGTATGCCCTCCTGCCACCTGACGTCGTCGCCCTGGCCGACCCGTTGGTGGTCAACGAGCACGAGGCGCTGTTGCTGGCAGACTCGCAGGCTGTGCCGGCCTCGTTGGTGGTGACGTTCGGCGCGGCGGGCGCGGCCTGGGACGGCGACCAGCTGGCCGGGCCGGGCCTGAAGCAGCCAGAAGTGCGCGACACCACCGGCGCAGGCGACGCGTTCTGTGGCGCGCTGTGTGCCGCACTGGTCGCCGGCGCCGGGCGTCGCGAGGCTATGCAGGCAGCCCTGGCCGCTGGCGCCGATGCCGTCAGACACGTGGGCGCTCAGCGCGATCCGGCGCTGTGACACCTGCTCAGGGGCTGGGGCGGCCCAGAACCGGCCCCCTCCCAGAGCTGCCGGTGGTGGCCGCCCGCGATGTGGCAGGATCCAGAGAGTGAATCCGTCGACCGCTCTGGCTACGGTAGTGGTCGACGAGCTGGTTCGCCACGGAGTGTGCGAAGCTGTCCTGTGCCCGGGTTCGCGTTCGGCCGCGTTTGCTTATGCTCTGCTGGAGGCTGACCGCTGCGGCAGGCTCCGCCTGCACGTGCGGGTCGACGAACGCTCCGCGGCCTTCCTGGCCCTGGGCCTGGCCAAGCTCACCCGCCGGCCGGTGCCCGTGTTCACAACCTCCGGGACCGCGGTGGCCAACCTCCATCCGGCGGTTCTGGAGGCCAGCCACGCCGCGGTGCCGTTGATCATCATCAGCGCGGACCGTCCCCCGGAGCTGCAGGACAGCGGCGCGAACCAGACCACCGACCAGAGCCACTTGTTCGGTACCGGTGTCCGCATGTTCCACCAGTTCGGTGCACCTGAGCGTCGCGATGGCCAGAACGCGCTCTGGCGCTCGGTGGTGGGCCGGCTGTACGCGGCAGCTGTCGGTGCCACCGGGGCGGACGCCGGTCCGGTGCATCTCAATGTCCCCCTGCGCGAACCACTGGTGCCCGACCTTGGCGCTGGTGGCCAGTGGCCGGAGGCCCTGACGGGCCGCCGCGAAGCTGCCCCATGGGTCGTCGTCGCCCCAGCCAGTGGTCAGGTGCAGCCTCTGGCAGCCGTTCCCAGGACCCTGGTCGTGCTAGGCGACCTGCCGGATCCGGCCATGGCCGTAGAGGTGGCAGCGCTCGCCCGGGTCTCGGGGTGGCCGGTTATCGCGGAGCCTTTCGGTGCCCACGACCGCGGCGCTCAGGTCCCCCACGGCCCCTTGCTGCTCACGGCGGGCCAGTGGCTTGGGCGTCATCTTCCTGATCGGGTTGTGGTCGTCGGGCGGGTCACGCTCTCGCGCTCAGTGGGCGATCTGCTGGCCAACCCCTCGGTTCGGGTGGAGGTTGTGGCGGCTCAGTCCAGCTGGCCTGACGCTTCGCACGTCGCATCGGTGGTCCACCCCTTCGAGGTGGTGGCGGCGTCCATCCCCCACGGCCGACAGGTCGACCAGTACTGGGCGCGGGCGTGGGGGCACGCGGGCGAGCTGCTGTCCAAAGCCGCCGGGGCGGTCATCGAGGGGGCCTGGCCCAGTGGTCTGGCCGTCGCCGCCACCGTGCTGGCCGGGCTGCCGCCGGAGGCAGTGCTTTTTGTGGGTCCGTCCAACTCGGTGCGTGATGTTGACCTGGCAATGGCCCCCTCGGCGAGGGCCGCGCCGCTGACCGTGGCCGCCAGCCGCGGACTGGCTGGTATTGACGGGTGCGTGTCGACCGCCATCGGCCTGGCGCTGTCGGCGCCCCGCCGGCCGGCCTACGCGTTACTCGGCGACCTGACCTTCCTGCACGACACCAACGGGCTGCTCATGGGTCCACAGGAGCCGAAGCCCGACCTGACCATCGTGGTCACCAACGACGACGGAGGTGGCATCTTCACCCTGCTGGATCCCGGAGAGCCAAACCGGGCACCGGACTTCGACCGCGTCTTCGGCACCCCGACGGGCGCCTCCATCCTCGACATCTGCCGTGCGCACGGGGTGAGGCACACTCTGGCCTCAACCAGGGCGGACCTGCGCGCAGTCCTGCGGCAGCGCCCTGAGGGTCTGGGCGTCGTCGAGGTCAGGGTTGACCGCGCTGCGCACCGGGACCTGCACGCTGAGCTGCGGGCGGCTGCGGCACAGGCGCTGCGCTAGAAGGCGATGGCTCCGGCTGGTTCGCGCTCGCAGCTCATCGCGCGTGACAGGCTCCGAAGCGAACCCGCCGTGAGTTCCTCGACCAGACCTTGATCTGCTTGCGCGGTCAGGTTTCTGGACCCCAGGTAGGCAGCTCCCAGGGCCTGGACCGGCAGCCGCAGGTCGGCGTCCTTGGAGGTGGGCATGCACGTGGCCACCCCATCGCGATCAACCGTGAGCCGCCAGGCGCGCTGGTTCCACGGGCACACAGGGTCCAGGACGTCGAGAACGACGTCGCAGGCGCTGGAGTAGCCGCGTGCGGTCAGGGCCGCGTCGACGTCGACCAGGCGAAGCCACAACGAGTCGCAGGCTCTGACGCCCAGCGCCCGCGGACCGCCAGCCCACCACAGCAAGGGATCGTCGCTCGCGCGGCCGCCTATCGTGGTGGAGGCGGTGAGGTCGAAGTCCACCAGCCGGCGCGCCAGGGCCAGCAGGGCCGCAGGGCCGGTGGCGCCCAGCTCTCGAACGGCGACAGTGCCTTTGGCTTTGAAGCCCTCCCATTTGGACTCGCGGCTGAAGATCGCGTAACCCGCCGGCAAGCCATCGACGTGGGCAAGCAGCACCTGCCATGGTTCACGGCCCTGACGGGTCAACGGCAGGTCGACCAGAAGGGGGCGCGCCATTGCCTGCGGGCGGCTTACCGCGCCCAAGGTCACCGCAGCGCAGCGGACATGGAGGTCATGGACGGCCCGGGCGGCGTCGTCCGAGTCTGCCGGGAAGAACCGCGTCGTGACCCGCCCGGCAGCATCCTCCAGGGACGGTGCCGTCAAGACGGTGCCACGCTCCAGCTCCAGCTCCAGCTCGACCGAGCTGACCGCGTAGCCGAAGCGGCCGTAGATCAGGACCTCGGCCGCGTGCAACCCGCTCAGGGCGCCACCCTGCTCGTGCAGACGGCGCAGATGATGGGTGAGCATCTGGCGCAGCACGCCCCGGCGACGATGATCGGGGTGCACCGACACCCATGACAGCCCTGCCATCGGCACTCGCGCCAGGGTCCCCAGCGGCCCCGGGGCCGTCACCGCCATGTCGTAGGACGTGTAGATGCCGGCCAGCTCGTCGCCGCCCTGACTGACAGCGCCGAAGGTGCGTGCCCAGTCCAGATGGCTGGTGACGATGTCGACCGGGTAGGCGCGCGGGTCGAAGAAGAAGGCAGCCACGTCGACACCAAGCAGTCGCTGCCGGTCCGCAGCTGTCAGTGCCACGATCGAGACGGTCATCCGGTGAGAGCATCCCTCATGGGTACGAACTTGGCGTCGGACTCGGCCAGCTCCGAGGCAGGGTCGGAACCGGCGACGATGCCGCAGCCTGCGAACAGCCGAATCTGATGCGCGTCTGCGCCGTCAAAGGCACCGCACCGCAACGCAATTGCCCACTCGCCGTCTCCCGCAGAGTCTATCCAGCCAACCGGGCCGGCATAGCGCCCGCGGTCCATCTGCTCGAGCTCGCGGATCGCCGTGTCGGCGGCGGGCGTCGGCGTGCCGCAGACGGCTGCCGATGGGTGCAGCGAAGCGGCCAGGGCCAACGAGGTCGCACCGTCGGTCAGCACGCCGGCCACATCTGTGGCCAGATGCATGACGTTGGACAGATGCAGCACGAACGGTGACTCGGGAACGTTGATCGACGAGCAGTGCGGTGCCAGTGCCTCGGCCACGGAGCGAACGGCGTACTCGTGCTCCTCCAGATCCTTGGAGGACCGGGCAAGGGAGGCGGCCAGGGCGAGGTCGTGCTCGTCATCACCGGAGCGGCGGATCGTCCCGGCCAGCACACGCGAGGTGACCAGCCCCTTCTCTAGTCTCACCAGCAGCTCGGGAGTGGCACCGACCAGCCCGTCGACCGCGAAGACCCAGGTGGTGCCGTAGCGCTCGGCCAGGCGCCGCAGAAGCCAGCGCGGGTCGATCGGGGAGCTGGCGTTCACGGCGAGGTCGCGCGCCAGGACCACCTTGTCCATCTCGCCGGCGTTGATGCGTCCAACGGCACGGGCAACCACGCTCGACCACTGAGCGCCGGACAGGGCGCCGTCGGCGAACGTCACATCCAGGGGTGCGACCGGGGGGGAGGCAACCGACGGGGCCACACCGCCAGGCAGGTGTGAGCCGACACCGATCGTGGTCATCCACCATCGCGAGCCCCGTTGGCCCACCAGGACCTGGGGCACCACGAGCATCGCGCCGGCGGGGGAGTCCGCGGAGAACGAGAAGGAGCCGAAGGCGACCGGACCGGTGCCCGGCAGGTGCACATCGTCGCGCACGACGGCGTGCTCCACCACGGAGCGCCACCACGCCTGCGCCTGGGTGAAGCGTCCGCGGCCGCTGGCCCGAAACCCCAGGGCCCGACCCCAGCCGACCAGGCCCTCGCCGTGACGCACCCAGGACGAAACCTGCTCCGGGTCCAGGGCCTGGGGAATCAGCGACAGCAGGTCGCCGGGGTCGTCGATCGTGACCGTGCGGGCCACCAGCGCGGGGACATGCGCAGCTGGTGACTTTGCTCGAGTCGGCTCGGATTGTGGCAAGGAGGTCACGACCGTCAAGCCTACGACGGCCGCAGCGCCCAACGGTGCAGGTCCGGCTGCCGGTGCACGGAGTTGGGTCATCAGCGAAGATGACACCATGACCCGCGCCAGCCTCGACAAGCAACCCAGAGACGTCGCCGCGATGTTCGACGACGTCGCCGCGAAGTACGACCTGACCAACGACGTGCTGTCCCTGGGCCAGGACCGACGGTGGCGCAGGCTCGCGGCCCAGACGGTGGGCGCCAAGGCGGGTGACACGATCCTGGACATCGCGGCTGGCACCGGTACCAGCAGCGAGCCCTTCGCGGACGCCGGGGTCAAGGTCGTGCCCGCCGACTTCTCCCTGGGGATGCTGCGCGTTGGCAACCAGCGCCGCCCAGACCTCGCCTTCACGGCCGCCGATGCGCTGAGGCTGCCGTTCGCCGACGACTCCTTCGACGCGGTCACCATGTCGTTCGGGCTGCGCAATGTCTCGGGGACAGGCCAGGCCCTGCAGGAGTTCCTGCGGGTCACCAAGCCCGCAGGCTCATTGGTCATCTGTGAGTTCAGTCACCCGAGGAACAAGGCGTTCCGCACGGTCTACTCCAACTACCTGATGCGCTCGCTGCCGTCGATCGCGCGCAAGGTCAGCTCCAACCCCGACTCCTACGTCTACCTCGCAGAGTCGATCCAGGCGTGGCCGGACCAGGCGGGGATGGCGGCTCTGATCACCAAGGCGGGTTGGCAGGACGTGGCGTGGCGCAACCTGTCCGGAGGCATCGTCGCCTTGCACCGGGCGACCAAGGCTCCAGCAAGGGTGCCAGCAAGGCTGCAGACAGGGGGCTGAGAACGGGCCCGATCTGTGCCCGTAAGGGTCCTGGCTGAGGCTGGGTAGGTTTACCTCAGTACGATGGGTAGGTCATCCAAGCGTAGAGTTCCGCCGAGTTCGTGAAAGTCTTCACAAGCGCCGTCCGCTCTCAGTTCAGTAGCAACCCCCTGGTGAGGCCCCTCCTGTGAGTCACAGCATCATCGCCACCATCACGGACGGCACCGCCGGCACCCTCAATGCCGCCTCGGCGCGGCCGTCCCCCGTGGCATCCCCGGGCGGGCGCCATGGTGAGAGTGCCGATGTCATCATCGTCGGAGCCGGGCCTAGCGGATCGGCCACTGCGGCGTATCTGGCGATGGCGGGGCTGGACGTCCTGCTGCTGGAGAAGGCGGTCTTCCCCCGCGAGAAGGTCTGCGGCGACGGCCTGACGCCCAGGGCGGTCCGCGAGCTCATCACCCTTGGCATCCACACGCCAGCGGAGGACGGCTGGATCAAGAACCACGGCCTGCGCATTGTCGGTGGCGGGATGCGGCTGGAGCTCAAGTGGCCAGACCTGGCGAGCTTCCCCCCGTACGGCCTGGTGCGGACCCGGAAGGACTTCGACGACATCCTGGCCAAACACGCCGTCTGGCACGGCGCCCGCCTGCGCGAGTCCACCAACGTCACCGACCCGATCCTGGACGAGCGCACCGGCGCCATCATCGGGGTACGGGCCAAGGCGCTGGGTCCCGATGGGCGCCCGACCGGCGAGGGTCTTGTCTTCCGTGCTCCGCTGGTTGTCGCCGCCGATGGCAACTCCAGCCGTCTGAGCATGTCCATGAGCCGGCCCAGGCGCGACGACCGGCCGATGGGCGTTGCGGTGCGCACGTACTACACGAGCCCGCGCCACGACGACGACTACCTCGAGTCCTGGCTCGAGCTGTGGTCCAAGAACGACGCAGGCAATCGGGTCCTGCTGCCCGGATACGGATGGATCTTTGGCGTCGGGGACGGCACCTCAAACGTGGGTCTGGGCATCCTCAACACCTCGGCCGCGTTCGGCAGCGTCGACTACAAGGACATCCTCAGTCGCTGGGTCGACACGCTGCCTGCGCAGTGGACCTTCAACGAGGAGACGATGACCGGCCCGGTGCGCGGAGCCGCCCTGCCGATGGGTTTCAACCGTCAGCCGCACTACGGCCGCGGCCTGCTCCTGGTTGGCGACGCTGGTGGCATGGTGAACCCGTTCAACGGGGAGGGCATCGCCTACGCCATGGAGTCCGGTCGCCTGGCCGCCGAGGTCATCGCCCAGGCGTTCGCCCGCCAGAGCGACGCCGGCCGCGAGAAGGTCCTTCTGTCCTACCCGCGGGTGATGAAGGACGCACTCGGCGGGTACTACACGTTGGGCCGCGGCTTCGCCAAGATGATCGGCAACCCCGAGGTCATGCGCCTGGCCGTGAAGTACGGCCTGCCGCACACCACGATGATGAAGTTCCTGCTCAAGATCATGGCCAACTTGGCCGAGCCGCACGGCGGCGACGCCGGTGACCGGCTGATCAACGCACTGTCGAAGATGGCCCCGGCCGCATGAAGTTTTGGGCCGCCTCTAGGATTATGCCGCTTGAGAGAGGGTCTGACACCTCCTGGCGGGTTGGCCTCGACGTCGGCCCCGACTCTCACCCGACTGAACTCACGGAGCACACCAGCAACCGCAAGGGGAGCGCGACCCGATGACAAACCCGTACGTCCCGCTGTTGTTCCTGGCCGGGCTTGGCGCCGGCTTTGCGGTCCTGTCCGTCGTGGCTGGCGCGTTCGTGGGGCCCAAGCGGTACAACAGGGCCAAGCTCGACGCCTACGAATGCGGAATCGAGCCCACGCCGCAGGCTCTGGGCGGCGGCAGGGTGCCGGTCAAGTACTACCTGACCGCGATGATCTTCATCATCTTCGACATTGAGAGCGTGTTCCTGTACCCGTTCGCCGTGGGCTTCCACAACCTGGGGGTGTTCGCACTCGTCGAGATGATGCTGTTCATCCTCACGGTGTTTGTCGCCTATGCCTACGTGTGGCGCCGCGGCGGGCTCGAGTGGGACTGAGGAGGAACGAAGCGATGGGTATCGAAGAGAAGATCCCGGCTGGCTTTCTGCTGACCACGGTCGAGCAGCTCGCCGGCTACATGCGCAAGAGCTCGGTGTGGCCTGCCACGTTCGGCCTGGCCTGCTGCGCTATCGAGATGATGGCCGTCGGCACGCCCGACTACGACATCGCCCGGTTCGGGATGGAGCGTTTCAGCGCCACGCCGCGCCAGGCCGACCTGATGATCGTGGCCGGCCGCGTCAGCCAGAAGATGGCTCCCGTCGTGAGGCAGGTCTATGACCAGATGCCCGAGCCCAAGTGGGTCATCTCGATGGGTGTCTGCGCCAGCTCCGGGGGCATGTTCAACAACTACGCGATCGTGCAGGGCGTCGACCACATCATCCCGGTTGACGTCTACCTGCCGGGTTGCCCGCCACGGCCAGAGATGCTGCTCAACGCGATCATCACCCTTCACGAGCAGATCCAGAACACCCCGTTGGGCGTCAACCGGGTCGCCGCGGCCCACGCGGCCGAGGCCGCAGCCCTGGCCGCGACGCCGACCCACGACATGAAGGGTCTGCTGGCATGAGCGAGGCCGGACCGCAGGAGAACCTTCCGGCCGCCCCCGGGACGAATCCCGAGCCGGTGGTCATCAGCTCGCGACAAGGCATGTTCGGGGTCTCGGACGGCGGAGACACCAGCGGGTACGGCGGCCTCGTGGCTCCTGTGCTCTTCCCCGCTGCGGCTGTCCGCCCGTACGGCGGGTACTTCGACGAAGTCGCAGAGCGTCTGGAGCGTGCCCTTGTCGGCGGGAGCGCGTCCTATGCGCAGGCTATTGAGCGGGTCGTGATCGACCGAGGTGAGATGACCATCTTCGTGGCCCGTGAGCATCTGGTGGGCGTTGCGCGGGCACTGCGTGACGACCCCTCGCTGCGCTTCGAGATGTGCAGCGGCGTCTCCGGGGTGCACTACCCGCATGAGGCCGGCCGCGAGCTGCATGCCGTCTACCACCTGCGGTCGATCACCAACGGTGGCAGGACGATCCGACTCGAGGTCACCTGCCCCGACGACGACTGCCACATTCCCTCCATCGTTGCGGTATACCCGGCCAACGACTGGCATGAGCGTGAGACCTGGGACATGTTCGGGATCGAGTTCGACGGCCACCCGGCGTTGACCCGCATCCTCATGCCAGATGACTGGCCCGGTCACCCGCAGCGCAAGGACTATCCCCTTGGTGGCATCCCGGTGGAGTACAAGGGCGCCACCATCCCGCCGCCCGACCAGCGCAGGTCGTACAACTGATGGGGTCGTGCATGTGATGACTGAACAGAATCGTGACATCTACGCCACCTCGGTGGCCGAAGCCAGAGACGCCGAAGGTGCCCATGTCTACAACGCGATCGGCGGCGACTGGGACACCATCGTCGATGAGGCCGCTGCCCTCCATGAGGAGCTGATCGTTGTCAACATGGGCCCGCAGCACCCCTCGACTCACGGTGTTCTGCGTCTCATCCTCGAGCTTGACGGTGAGTCCGTCACCGAGACCCGCGCGGGCATCGGGTACCTGCACACCGGTATCGAGAAGAACATGGAGTTCCGTAACTGGACCCAGGGTGTGACGTTCTGTACCCGCATGGACTACCTGGCTCCGCTGTTCAACGAGACGGCCTACTGCCTGGGCGTCGAGAAGCTGCTCGGCATCACCGACCAGGTCCCCGAGCGCGCCAGCACCATCCGCGTCCTGATGATGGAGCTCAACCGGGTCGGATCCCACCTCGTCTGCCTGGCCACCGGTGGCATGGAGATGGGCGCGACCACCATCATGACGATCGGCTTCCGCGAGCGGGAGCGCATCCTGGCGATCTTCGAGATGATCACCGGCCTGCGGATGAACCATGCCTACATCCGTCCAGGGGGCGTGGTGCAGGACCTGCCCAGGGGTGCCATCGACAAGATCCGTGACGCCATTCCGCTGATCCGCCGCGGCATCGGCGAGCTGGAGAAACTGCTCAACGAGAACCCTCTGGTCAAGGGGCGGATGGTCAACGTCGGCTACCTCGACCTCACCGGCTGCATGGCCCTGGGTATCACCGGACCGATGCTGCGCGCTACGGGTCTGCCGTACGACCTGCGCAAGTCGGACCCGTACTGCGGCTACCAGGAGTACGAGTTCGACGTGCCGGTGCGGGACACCTGTGACGCGTATGGCCGGTTGCGGGTCCGTATCGACGAGATGTACGAGTCTTTGAAGATCGCCGAGCAGGCCGCGGCCAAGCTGCAGGGTGCCCAGTCGAGCACGAGCCCCGTTATGGTCCAGGACAAGAAGATCGCCTGGCCGGCGCAGCTGGCGATCGGCAGTGACGGGATGGGCAACAGCCTGGACCACATCCGCGAGATCATGGGCACCTCGATGGAGTCCCTCATCCACCACTTCAAGCTGGTGACCGAGGGTTTCCGGGTTCCCCCCGGCCAGGCCTATGTTGCCATCGAGTCGCCCAAGGGCGAGTTGGGGGTGCATGTGGTCTCCGACGGTGGCACCCGCCCGTACCGGGCGCATTTCCGTGAGCCGTCGTTCAACAACCTGCAGGCCGTCGCCGCGGTCTGCGAGGGCGGCCAGGTGGGGGACGTCATCGTGGCGGTCGCCTCGATCGACCCCGTGATGGGAGGCGTGGACCGATGACGTACACCGACAGCGACCCGAACTACGGGGTGGTGCCCGCACCGGACACGCAGGCCTACCCGCAGGACGTCATGGCCGGGCTGCTTGCCGACGCCGAGCTGATCCTCGCCCGCTATCCGCGTCAGCGCTCGGCACTGCTTCCGCTGCTGCACCTGGTGCAGTCCGTGGACGGATACGTCTCCCCCCGGGGCATCGAGCTGTGCGCGGACCTGCTGGGTCTGACCGGCGCCGAGGTCAGTGGCGTCGCGACCTTCTACACACAGTTCAAGCGTCACCCCAACGGCAAGTACACCCTGGGGGTCTGCACGAACACGCTCTGCGCGATCATGGGCGGCGACGAGATCTGGGCCTCGGTCAGCGACTACCTGGGCATCGGTCACGATGAGACCACGGCGGACGGGTTGGTCACCCTCGAGCGGATCGAGTGCAATGCAGCCTGTGACTACGCTCCTGTCGTCATGGCTAACTGGGAGTTCTTCGACAACCAGACGCCCGCCTCCACCAAGGCTCTGGTCGACGATCTGCGCTCCGGGGCCTCGGTGACTCCGACCCGGGGCCCGTCAAAGGTCCGCACCTTCAAAGAGGTCTCACGGGTCCTGGCCGGTTTTAACGACGGTCTGGCCGATGAAGGCGTGGGCGCTGGCCCGGCATCGCTGGCTGGTCTCAAGGTCGCCCAGGCCGCCCAGGCCGCCCAGGCCACCCAGGCCACCCAGGCGATGGACGGGAAGGCGAAGAAATGAGCACCCAGCTGACCCCCATTCTCACCAGGTTCTGGGATGACCCCCAGTCCTGGACCTTGGCGACCTACGAGAGGCACGAGGGCTACCAGGGGCTGAGAAAGGCGCTGACGATGCCGCCGGCCGACCTGGTGCAGCTGACCAAGGACTCCGGCATGCGAGGCCGTGGCGGTGCGGGCTTCCCCACCGGCATGAAGTGGGGTTTCCTGCCCCCTCCTGACGGTGGTCCCCGCTACCTGGTGGTCAACGCCGACGAGTCCGAGCCGGGCACCTGCAAGGACATCCCCCTGATGATGGCGGCCCCGCAGTTCCTGATCGAGGGCGTGGCCATCACCTCGTTCGCCATCGGCTGCACCCACGCCTTCATCTACCTGCGCGGTGAGGCCGTCCACGTCTACCGCCGGCTGCTGCACGCGGTCGAAGAGGCGAACGCCGCGGGTTACCTGGGCAAGAACATCCTGGGCAGCGGCTTCGACCTGGAGGTCACCGTGCACGCTGGCGCCGGAGCGTACATCTGCGGCGAGGAGACCGCGCTGCTGGACTCGCTGGAGGGGCGCCGTGGCCAGCCGCGGCTCAAGCCGCCCTTCCCGGCGGTAGCCGGCCTGTATGCCCGGCCTACCGTGGTCAACAACGTGGAGTCCATCGCGTCCGTTCCCTCGATCCTGCTCCACGGCGCCGCATGGTTCGCCGAGATGGGAACCGAGAAGTCGACCGGCTTCGGTATCTTCAGCCTCTCCGGCCACGTGGCCCATCCAGGACAGTACGAAGCTCCGCTGGGCATCACCTTGCGCGAGCTGCTGGAGATGGCAGGCGGGATGCGCGACCCGAGCAAGAAGCTGAAGTTCTGGACCCCGGGTGGCTCGTCCACGCCGATGTTCACCGACCAGCACCTCGACGTGCCGCTGGACTTCGAGTCGGTGGCCGCAGCCGGGTCCATGCTCGGCACCCGCGCCCTGCAGATCTTCGATGAGACGGTCTCGGTGGTCCGGGCGGTCTCGCGCTGGACGGACTTCTACGCCCACGAGTCCTGTGGCAAGTGCACGCCCTGTCGTGAGGGCACGTTCTGGCTCAAGCAGATCATGGAGCGGCTCGAGCACGGCGAGGGCACCCAAGGCGACATTGACAAGCTCCTGGACATCTGCGGCAGCATCCTGTTCCGCTCGTTCTGCCCGCTCGGCGACGGTGCGACCAGCTGCGTCACGTCCGCGGTGCAGTACTTCCGTGAGGAGTTCGAGGCGGGCACCCACACCGCTGCCGCGGACCTGTTCCCGCCGGCCGCCTCGACGCTGTTCGTGAAGGAGACCGTGTCCGCATGACCGTCACCACATCAACTGCCCCCACGGACCTGATCAACCTGACCATCGACGGGGTCGCGGTCGCCGTCCGCAAAGGCACGCTGGTGATCCGGGCCGCCGAGCAGATCGGCATCCAGATCCCGCGGTTCTGCGAGCACCCACTGCTGGAGCCGGTCGGTGCCTGCCGCCAGTGCCTGGTCGAGGTCGCGACCCCGAGCCCGGATGGGTCGCTGCGGGCGATGCCCAAGCCCATGGCCTCCTGCACCACCACGGTCAGCGAGGGCATGGCGGTCAAGTCCCAGCTCACCTCTGCCATGGCCGACAAGGCTCAGCACGGCCAGATGGAGTTCCTGCTGATCAACCACCCGCTGGACTGCCCGGTCTGCGACAAGGGCGGCGAGTGCCCGCTGCAGAACCAGGCCATGTCCAACGGGCGAACCGTCAGCCGCTTCGAGGACGTCAAGCGCACCTACCCCAAACCCGTCAAGCTCTCCGCGCAGGTGCTGCTCGACCGAGAACGCTGCATCCTGTGCGCACGCTGCACCCGCTTTGCCGACCAGATCGCCGGTGACCCGTTCATAGCCTTGATCGAGCGAGGCGCCCGGCAGCAGGTCGGCATCTACCAGGAGAAGCCGTTCGACTCCTACTTCTCCGGCAACACCGTCCAGATCTGCCCGGTCGGCGCTCTGACCGGCGCGGCATACCGCTTCCGCTCGCGGCCGTTCGACCTCGTCTCCACCCCGAGCATCTGTGAGCACTGCGCGAGCGGCTGCGCGACCCGCACGGATCACCGTCGTGGCACCGTCCTGCGCCGGATGGCCGCCAACGACCCGGCGGTCAACGAGGAGTGGAACTGCGACAAGGGCCGCTGGGGGTTCACCTATGCCACCGGGACGGACCGGATCACCGAGCCGCTCGTGCGAGACCAGGAAGGCAACCTGCAGGTCGCGTCCTGGCCCGAGGCGCTCGACGCGGCAGCTGCGGGTCTGCTCGCGGCCCGCGCAGCCGCAGGCGTCGGCGTGCTCGTCGGTGGCCGGGTCAGCAGTGAGGATGCCTACGCCTACAGCAAGTTCGCCCGAATAGTCCTGCAGACCAACGACATCGACTTTCGCGCCCGGCCGCACTCCGTCGAGGAGGCCGATTTCCTGGCCAGCAACGTCGTGGCCACCGGCCCGGCGACTGCGGGAACCGCCGGGGCCGTGACCTACGCCGACATCGAGGCTGCCAAGACCGTGCTTCTGGTCGGCTTCGAGCCTGAGGACGAGTCGCCGATCGTGTTCCTGCGCCTGCGCAAGGCAGTCCGCAGATCCAAGACCTCGGTCTACGCGGTCGCCCCGTTGGCGTCCCGTGGCCTGGGCAAGCTCGGCGGCACGGTGATCACGGCTCAACCAGGGACCGAGGCGCACGTCCTGCAGGCGATGACCGACGGCGCCGTGCCAGGCACCACCGGCAGCGGCGCCCTCGCGGCTGCCCGCGCCGCCCTGGCGGCCCAGGGCGCACTCATCCTGGTGGGTGAGAGACTCGCGACAGTCCCCGGCGGGCTGTCCGGTGCTGCGGCGCTGGCCTCCTCGACCGGGGCCCGGCTCGCCTGGATTCCTCGGCGCGCAGGAGAACGAGGCGCGCTGGAGAGCGGCGCACTGCCCAACCTGCTACCCGGCGGCCGTCCGGTCGTCCAGTCCCGTGCTCGGGCCGAGGTGGGTGCCGCCTGGGACGTCGCCGGGCTGCCGGCCAAGGTCG
>Ga0208587_1000251_pt1 | contig 29683 bp, 27 predicted proteins | sample NGESurdeep092012_7_FD_184472 | JGI IMG/M metagenome (GOLD analysis project Ga0208587, IMG submission 184472) | Arctic peat soil microbial communities from Barrow, Alaska - NGEE Surface sample 210 deep-092012 (SPAdes) | ecosystem: Environmental > Terrestrial > Soil > Wetlands > Peat ...
GGCGTTGCCCGGCGCGACATAGACCTTCTGCACGCGCGGCGCCTGCGCCAGCTTCCACGCCAGGGCATGCTCGCGGCCGCCCGAGCCGATTACCAGGAGCTTCATCAGTGCCTGAAGTGGCGAATGCCGGTATAGACCATGACCAGGCCGAGTTCGTCGGCCGCGGCGACCACTTCCTCGTCGCGCATGCTGCCGCCGGGCTGGATGATGGCTTTGGCGCCGGCCTGGGCCACCACGTCGACGCCGTCGCGGAAGGGGAAGAAGGCGTCCGAGGCCACAACCGAGCCCGCGAGCGACAGGCCGGCATTTTTCGCCTTGATCGTGGCGATGCGCGCGCTGTCGACGCGGCTCATCTGGCCCGCGCCCACCCCCAGCGTATGGCCGCTGCCGCAGAACACGATGGCGTTGGACTTGACGAACTTGGCCACGCGCCATGCGAACAGGAGGTCGCGCAGTTCCCCGTCAGTGGGTTTTTTCCTGCTGACCACGCGCAGTTCGGCGGCTTCGACGTTCTTCGCGTCGGGCGTCTGCACCAGCAGGCCGCCGCCGACGCGCTTGAAGTCGTAGCGGTTGCCGCCCGCGGCGATGGGCACGGCGAGCACGCGCACGTTGGTCTTGGATTCAAGCGCCTTGCGCGCAGCCGCATCGTAGCCGGGCGCGATCACCACTTCGACGAACTGTTTGGCCACGGCCTCGGCGGTGGGCGCGTCCAGCGGCCGGTTGAAGGCGATGATGCCGCCGAAGGCCGAGGTGGGATCGGTCTGAAACGCGCGCTGGTAGGCTGCAAGCGCTGTCCCGCCGATAGCGACGCCGCAGGGGTTGGCGTGCTTGACGATGACGCAGGCGGGATCGGAGAACGTCTTCACGCACTCCCAGGCGGCGTCGGCATCGCCGACGTTGTTGTAGGAGAGTTCCTTGCCCTGCAACTGGGTGTAGCCGGCGAGGCTGCCCGGGGCCGGCTGGATGTCGCGATAGAATGCCGCGCTCTGATGCGGGTTCTCGCCGTAGCGCATGTCCTGCACCTTGGCGAATTGCAGCGTCAGCCGCTCCGGGTATTCCTGGCTCTTCAGCCCGGCGTCGAGGCCGGTCAGATAATTGCTGATGGCGCCGTCATAGGCTGCGGTGTGGGTGAACACCTTTTTCGCCAGCGCAAAACGCGTGGCGGCGCTGACCCTGCCGCCGCTCGTCTTCAGTTCTTCGAGCAGCGCCGGGTAGTCGGCCGGATCGACCACCACGGCGACGCCCGTATGGTTCTTGGCCGCCGAGCGCAGCATGGTGGGGCCGCCGATGTCGATGTTCTCGATCGCCTCCGCCAGCGTGCAACCGGATTTGGCTATGGTCTGGGTGAAGGGGTAGAGATTGACCACCACCAGATCGATGGGCTCGATGCCTGCATCCTTGATCGCCGCCATGTGCTCGGGCACGTCGCGTCTCGCCAGCAGTCCGCCGTGGATCATGGGGTGCAGGGTCTTCAAGCGCCCGTCGAGCATTTCCGGATAGCCGGTGTACTCGGCCACTTCGGTGACGGCGACGCCGTTTTGCGAGAGCAGCTTCGCCGTGCCGCCGGTGGAGAGGATGGAGATTTTCATCTGCGCCAGCGCACGCGCGAATTCCAGTACGCCGGCCTTGTCGGAGACGCTGATCAAGGCTTGCTTGACGAGGATGCTCATGGTTGTAGGGGGCCTTGGCTGCGGGCGGGAAATACGTGAGGCGCGGGGCTGGAGGGGCAAGGCAGATCGCGGCTGTTACCATTCACGCCTGACCGCTCGCTCGTCACACCTTGATTTTCAATTGCTCGATTTTCTTGCGCAGGGTGTTGCGATTGATGCCGAGCCACTTGGCCGCTGTCGTCTGGTTGCCCTCGGCGTAATGCAGCACCACCTCGATCATGGGCTTCTCGACATTCTTCAACACCATCTCGTGGACGGTGCGCGGATGCTCCCCGTCCAGATCCTTGAAATATTTCTCCAGGGACTTGCGTACGCATTCGGCGATTTCACTGGCGCGCGATGTCATGCTGCCAACTCCTCCTCATAGCGCAGGTGCTCGTATTGCTGCGCCAGTTGATCGAAAAACCGGGTTACCGCGGCCAGCTGCTCCTCGATGCCTGGCAACTGGTTCATCGCGTGGCGGAAGCTGGCCGAGCCGGCCAGTCCTTTGGTGTACCAGGAAATGTGCTTGCGCGCGATCTTGACTCCGGTATCGACGCCATAGAACGCGTACAGGTCGTACAGGTGCGCGATCAGCACCTGGTGGATCTCGGTCACGAGCGGTGGCGGCAGGTGCACCCCGGTCTTGAGGTAGTACTCGATCTCGCGGAAGATCCACGGCCGGCCCTGCGCTGCGCGGCCGATCATGATGCCGTCGGCCTTGGTGTAATCGAGCACGTACTTGGCTTTTTGCGGCGTGCTGATGTCGCCGTTCGCGACCACCGGCAGGCGCGTGGCGCTTTTGACTTCGGCGATGGTGTCGTATTCGGCGTGGCCGGTGTAGCCGCAGGCGCGCGTGCGCCCGTGGATCGACAGCAACTGGATGCCGCTTTCCGCGGCGATGCGCGCGACGGTCAGGGCGTTCTTGTTGTGCTGGTCCCAGCCGGTGCGAAACTTGAGCGTCACCGGCGTGTCGACCGCCTTGACCACGGCCTCCAGAATACGCCCGACCAGCAGTTCGTCTTTCAGCAGCGCCGAGCCGGCCATGACATTGCACACTTTCTTGGCCGGACAGCCCATGTTGATATCGATGATCTGCGCGCCCTGGCCGACGTTGTAGCGTGCGGCCTCGGCCATCATCTGCGGGTCGGCGCCGGCGATCTGCACCGAAATCGGATCGACCTCGCCCTCATGATTGGCGCGGCGCCGCGTCTTTTCGCTGCCCCACAGGAGAGAATTGGACGCCACCATCTCGGACACCGCCATCCCGGCGCCGAACCTCTTGCACAACTGGCGGAACGGGCGATCCGTGACCCCGGCCATCGGCGCAACGAATAGATTGTTGCGCAGCTCGTGGGGTCCGATTCTCATTTCGTGTTAAGGGTTTTTTGCGGAAGGGGAGGCAATTCTATACCCAATCGCCGCCGAATAAAAATCGATTTGGTCACGCTTTGAGGATAATATTTTGACTTGCCCTGAGCTTCGTCTAAGGCAACGCGCGGGCACCGTAAATCATGCGCCGCGCGACAAAGCGGCGGGCGAAAGGCAACAGGTCGAGGGCAAGCAGCCCGGCGCCGCGGCCGAGTTTGAGCAGCGGATTGGAATTGGAAAAAAGGCCGACCAGGCTGTCGGTGAATCGGATGCCGGCGCGGCGGTCCAGCGCCCGCGCGCGGCGATAGCCAGTGCAGAAACTGTCGCTGCCCGGCTCGCGCGTATCGCGCGCCAGGCGGGCGAGTTCCCACGCGTCGCGCAGGCCCAGGTTGAATCCCTGGCCGGCGACCGGGTGCAGGGTTTGCGCCGCGTTGCCTACGCTTAGGCAGTGTGGCCGTGTCTCATCGCGCTGGTAGCGCAACGCCAGGGGGAAAGCGGTGCGCTCGCCCGCCTCGATGAATGCGCCGAGACGGTCGCCGAAAGAGGCGTGCAGCTCGGCGAGGAAGGCCGGGGTATCGAGCGCGCACAAGCGCGCCGCACGCTCCGGGTTGGTGGTCCATACCAGCCCATAGCGCGCCGCGTGCGGCAGTAGGGCGAGCGGACCCTCGGGCGTGAATCGCTCCCATGCCCTGCCGCGGTGGGCTTGCGCGGCTTTTACCCAGGCTACGACCGCGGTCTGGCGATAGTCCTTGCGGTAGGTGGGCGCCGCGCGGCCGTCCGCGATGCGTGCGCCGCCGGCGAATACCGTGAGGCGCGGCGCGAACGCGAATTCTCCGTCTTGCGTCTGCACCGTGGCCGTGGTGCCGTCGAACGCGGTCAGCCGCGCGCCGAACAGCCGCCTGGCGGAGCAGGGCGCGGCGCGCAGGCTCTGCTGCAACTCGTTGTAGCTGGCGACATAGCCCAGTGCGGGCAGTCCGCAGTCGGCGGCGCGAATCAGGGTGCGGCCGAAGCCGCCCTGCTGCGAAACGTGGATGGTTTCGATCGGCGTGACCGGAAACCCGGACCAGGCGTTCAGGCGCTCGAGTATCAGGCGGCTGGCATAGGACAGCGCGATCGGACGCGCATCGCCGGAATCGGCGCTACCTGCACCACCGGAATCGGCACTTCGCGCCTCGGCGAGCACCACGGAATGGCCGCTGCCCTCCAGCGCGAGGGCCAGCGCCGCGCCCACCGGGCCGCCGCCCGCGATCAGTATGTCTACAGCTTCAGCCATTGCCCACCAGGGCTTCTATGTCGGCGATGCTCTTCGGCGTTTCGGCGGTAATGACCTCGCAGCCGTCTTTGGTCACCAGCACATCGTCCTCGATGCGTACGCCGACGTTCCAGTAGGCTTTCGGCACGTCATCCGCGGGACGGATGTAGCAGCCGGGCTCGACGGTGAGCGTCATGCCTGCCGTGAGCGGCCGCCATTTGCCATCGAGCTTGTATTCGCCGGCGTCGTGCACGTCCAGCCCCAGCCAGTGGCCGGTGCGGTGCATGTAGAAACGCTTGTAATCGCCTGCTTCGATCACCTTGTCCAGGCTGCCCTGGCACAGGCCGAAATCGATCATGCCCTGTGCCAGCACGCGCACCGCGGCCTCGTGCGGCGCGTCCCAGGCGGTGCCGGGCCTGGTCGCGCCGATGGCGGCAGCTTGCGCGGCGAGCACCAGTTCATACACGTCTTTCTGCGCGCCGCCGAATTTTCCGCTCACCGGAAAGGTGCGGGTGATGTCGGACGCATAGCCGTCGAGCTCGCAGCCGGCATCGATCAGCAGCAACGCGCCGTCCTCGAGCCGCGCGTTGTTGTCGCTGTAATGCAGCACGCAAGCGTTGGCGCCGCCGGCGACGATGGGCCAATAGGCGGGGAACTGCGCGCCGCGGCGGCGGAACTCGTACAGCAACTCGGCCTCGATTTCGTATTCCATCCTGCCGGGCCTGGTGGCGCGCATGGCTCGCTCATGCGCCTTGGCCGAGATGCCTGCGGCGCGGCGCATGAGATCAAGTTCGTGTTCGTCCTTGATCAGGCGCATCTCGTCGAGTGCGGCGCGCACATCGTAGATGCTCTGCGGCGCGCTGATGCCGACGCGGCTCTGCGCGCGTACCTGATTCAGCCAACGCATGACACGCGCGTCCCAGTCCGGGTCCATGCCCGGCGCGTAATGGAGCGCCGGCTGGTTGGCAATGAGCGTGGGCAGCTTTTCGTCGAGCTGGCCGATGGGGTAGGCCGCGTCGACGCCGAAGGTTTCCTTGGCCGCTTCCGGGCCGTAGCGGAAGCCGTCCCAGGTTTCGCGCTCCAGATTTTTCTCGCGGCAGAAAAGCAGGCTTTGCGGCTCCGCGCCGGCGATGAGCACCAGCACCGCTTCCGGTTCGTGGAATCCGCTGAGGTAGTAGAAATAGCTGTCGAAACGGTAGAGGTACTCGCTGTCGCGGTTGCGCGCGCGTTCGCGCGCGGTGGGCACGATGGCGATGCCGTGTTGCATCTGCGCGAGCAGCGCAGCGCGACGTTTGGCGTAAGCTTTGATGTCGGTCATAGGAGGTGGCTGGGAATAGGTCGGGTATGCGCGGATTGAATCAATTGTACAGTCTGCGGAATGGCCTTGTTTGGATAAGGACAGCCAGGCTCAAGCGACGCCGCCGCGCAGTTCCAGATCCAATGCCTGCAGGCGCTCGGCGGTGCCGATGTCGTGCCAGCGGCCGCGATAATGCTCGCCCGGCACGCGGTCCGCTCCCATGGCCTTGCGCAACAGTGGTGCCAGCGGGACCTTGGCCCTGGGTGGAATGCCGCTGAACAGCCGCGGCGCATACACCCCGATGCCGCTGAAGGTGAGCAGGCGCTTGCCGGCTTCGCGCACGCGCCCTGCCTCCAGGGCGAAGTCGCCGCGCGGATGCTGCGGCGGATTGTCCACCAGAACCAGATGCGCGAGGCCGTCCTGCAGATCCACGTGGGCGAGCGCCGAGAAGTCGTAATCCGTGTAGATGTCGGCGTTGATCACCAGAAAGGGCTCCGCACCGAGCAAAGGCAGGGCGAGGGCGATCCCGCCGGCGGTCTCGAGCGCTTCGCTCTCGGCCGAGTAGCGGATGGAAAGACCGAAGCGCGAACCGTCGCCGAGCGCGGCTTCGATCAAGTGCCCGAGGTGGGCGTGATTGATCACTAACTCGACGAATCCGGCCCGGGCCAGCTTCTCCAGCTGCCACGCTATGAGCGGTTTGCCGCCCACCGCGAGCAGCGACTTGGGCGTGGTATCGGTGAGCGGACGCATTCTGACGCCGCGCCCGGCGGCCAGAATCATTGCTTTCATGGAAACACTCCACCCTGCATTGCCTGTTCGTCCTCGATCTCGTCGAACAGATGCGCGAGCGGGGCGAGCGCGTTGTAGCGACCGGCGACTGCGCGCACGTAGCGCACGAAGCGCGGCGCGTCCTCGACATAGCCGGGTTTGCCGTCACGGTAGTGGATGCGCGCGAAAATGCCCAGCACTTTCAAATGGCGCTGCAGGCCCATCCATTCGAGGTCGCGGTAGAAGTCACCGAAATCGGCGCCGACCGGGAGCCCGGCGCGGCGCGCCTTGTCCCAGTAGCGCACGACCCAGTCGAGCGCGCGCTCTTCTTCCCAGCTGATGAAAGCATCGCGCACCAGCGACGCCACGTCATAGCTGATCGGGCCGTAGACCGCATCCTGGAAATCGAGGATGCCGGGGTTGGGCTCGCACAGCATGAGGTTGCGCGGCATGTAATCGCGATGCACGTACACCGCAGGCTGCGCCAGATTGCTTGCCAGAATCAGGGCGAACATGCGCTCCAGCACCTGACCCTGCTCCGGCGAGAGCACAAGGCCGAGGTGGCGCGCCAGATACCAATCGGCAAACAGATCGAGTTCGCGCCGCAGCAAGGCGGCGTCGTAGGGTGGCAGCACCCCGGGCCGGCTGGCGAGCTGCCAGGCGATGAGCGCATCGATGGCGTCGCGAAACAGGACGTCCGCCCTGGCGTCGTTCTCCTGCAGGGCGGCGAGATAGGTGGTGGAGCCGAGGTCGGTGAGCAACAGAAAGCCCTGCTCCAGGTCCTGCGCCAATACTGCGGGCGCGTTGAGGCCGGCTTGCCGCAGCAGCTCCGCAACCTGGATGAAAGGCCGGCAGTCCTCCTTCTGCGGCGGCGCATCCATGACAATGCGGCTCTCGCCGCGGTCGGCAAGACTGATGCGGAAATAGCGGCGGAAGCTGGCATCGGCCGAAGCTGGCTCAAGGTGCCATTTTTCCGCAGGGAAAAGGCGGCTGAGCCATGCCTGTAACGCCAGCGTCCGCTCCAAAGATGTCCGCTCCAAAGTGCTTTCCGGTTGCCATAAAAGCGAAAGTGTGCGATTTTAGCATCCAAAAACACACCCTCCCCTTTATCCACCATGAAGTCCTCAATGCGCCAGTACGCGCCTGCTTTGGCCCTGTTCTTCTGCGCGCTGGCGGCACAGGGGCAGGAGCCGCGGCTCAGGCCGCCGCCCGCGGGCAGATCGGCTAATGCAGGCGCGCCGGTCACGATCTCCGCCGACCGGATGGAGGGCTACGCCAACAAGGAAACCAGCGCCAGCGGCAACGCCGAGCTGCGCCAGGACAACGTCAGCATCAATGCCGACCGCTTGCTCTACCTCTATGCCACCGACGAGGTGCAGGCGAGCGGCGGCGTGCGTCTCGAGCGCGACGGCGACCGCATGAGCGGCACCGGGCTGCGCCTGCGCGTGCACGACAACATCGGCCAGTTCGACCACGCCGACTATGAGTTTTCACGGCCCGGCCGTAGCGGGTTTGCCCCGGTGCGCGCGCGCGGGACGGCCGAGGTGATCAAGCTCGAAGGCAAGGACAAGTATCACCTGGAGAATGCGACGTTCACCACCTGCAAGCCGGGCGACAATGACTGGTACCTGCAGGCCGGCGAACTCGACCTGGACATGACGCGCGATCTGGGCGTGGCGCGCAGGGGCAAGCTGGTGTTCAAGGACACGCCTATCGTCTACGTGCCCTGGGTGGATTTTCCTCTGCACAACCAGCGCAAGAGCGGCCTCCTGCCGCCCACCATAGGCAGCAGCACCAAGAGCGGGGTGGAAATCAGCACGCCGTTCTACCTGAACCTCGCGCCCAACCGGGATCTCACCATCGCGCCGCGCGAATTATCCAAGCGCGGACTGCAGCTGACCGCGCAGCTTCGCTACGTCGGCCTTGACTACGACGGCAATGCCAGCTTCGAGCACCTATCCAACGATCGGGTGGCAAACATCACCCGCTTTGCCACCATCATCCAGCACAATCAAAGATTCAGCAGCAACCTGACCGGTTACCTCAATATCAACAAGGTTTCCGACGACAACTATTTCCGCGATCTGTCCAGCCGCATCAACATCACCTCGCAGACCACGCTGCCGCGCGACGGCATGCTGACCTACAACGGCGGCTGGTGGATCGCGACCGCGCGCGCGCAGCGCTTTCAGACCCTGCAGGACCCGGGCAACCCGGTGATCCCGCCTTACGACCGGTTGCCGCAGTTCACACTGAATGCGACGCGCCAGTACGTCGGCGGAGTGGATCTCGGTCTCAACAGCGAGTTTGTCAAGTTCAATCGCGGCAGCGGCTTCGCCGGCGCCATCGCCGGCGTCAATACCAGCGACGTCATCGGCAGCCGCCTTACGTTCTATCCCAGCGCGAGCCTGCCGCTGATCATGCCGGGCGCCTATCTCACTCCCAAACTGGGATTTAGCTCCACCAGTTACAGCCTTGCGCGCAACCCGGTCGACACCCCGGAGACGATTCATCGGGCGCTGCCCATCGCCAGCGTGGACAGCGGCCTGACCTTCGAGCGCGACACCGACTTCGCAGGGCGGAGTTTCCGCCAGACGCTGGAACCGCGCCTTTATTACCTGTATGTGCCTTTTCGCGACCAAAGCAAGATTCCGCTGTTCGATACCGGCTTGGCCGACTTCAACTATGCGACGATTTTTTCCGAGAATCTGTTCAACGGCGGCGACCGCATCGCGGACGCCAACCAGCTGACAGTTGCCGCGACCACACGGCTAGTGTCGCCGACCGGCGGCCAGGAGGTGCTCAAGGCCACAGTTGGTCAGCGCTACTATTTCCAGAATCAGCAGGTGACGCTGAATGACAACGTTACTCCAACGCGTACCGACAAAACCTCGGATTTTCTGGCTGCGCTGAGCGGGCGTATTTCCCGCTACTGGACCCTGGACAGCGCGCTGCAGTACAACCCGCAGCGCAATTTTTTCGATCGCCTGGGCATCGGCGCCCGCTTCCAGCCCGAGACCACCAAGGTGCTGAACCTCGGCTATCGCTTTACCCGCGGTTCGCTGAATCAGGCCGACGTTTCGGCACAGTGGCCCCTGGGCGGCGCCTGGTATGGCGTAGGTCGTTACAATTACTCCCTGCGGGACGGCCGGCTGGTCGAAGCTCTGGGCGGTTTCGAATATAATGCCGGCTGCTGGATTGGCCGGGTCGTGTTTCAGCGTTTTGCTGCGGCCACGGGGAGCTTTAGCAGCGGGGTGTTCGTGCAGCTGGAATTGAACGGATTCTCGCGCATAGGGTCGAACCCGCTGGAGACGCTGAAGCGCAACATCCCCGGCTACAGCCGCCTCAACCAGACCCGCCCAGATTCGCAACCCTTCAATTTTTACGAGTAATCCTTACATGCAATTTTCAAAATTGGCGGTGCTCGCGTGGCTCGCGGGCGCCGCGCTGGCGTTCAGCGCCGGCAACCTCCTCGCGCAAACAGCCGCGCCCAGCGCCGTGGTGCTGGTGGACCGTATCGTCGCCGTGGTCAATAGCGAGGTGATCACCAGCCGCGAGGTTGCCGAGCGGATGAAGGCGGTGACGCAGCAACTGAGCCAGCAGGGCACGCCGCTGCCTCCGCCCGATGTGCTGCAAAAGCAGGTGCTGGAGCGCATGATCATGGACCGGCTGCAAATCCAGTTGGCCAAGGAGACGGCGCTGCGCGTGGACGATTTGCAGCTGGACCGTACGGTCGCGCGCGTTGCCGAGAGCAACAAGATGTCCCTGACCGAATTCCGCCACACGTTGGAGCGCGATGGGATCCAGTTCGACAAATTCCGCGAGGAGATCCGCAACGAGATCATGCTGTCGCGCCTGCGCGAGCGCGAGGTGGACAACCGCATCGTCGTTACCGACAACGAGATCGACTATTTTCTCAGCCAGCAGGGCGCGTCGCAAGCCACTGCGAGCGAGTACAACCTGGCGCACATACTGCTGCGGCTGCCGGATCAGGCGAGCCCGGAGCAGGTTGACAAGCAGCGCGCGCGCGCCGAGCAGGTGGTGCTGCAACTGCGCGAGGGCGCGGATTTCGCGAAGCTGGCGGTCAGCTATTCCGATGCGCCGGACGCTCTGCAGGGCGGGGCCATGGGCTGGCGCCCGCGCGACCGGCTGCCGGAGCTGTTCGCCCATGCATTGAACGGCATGAAGCCGGGCGAGGTGAGCGGCATCATACGCAGCCCGGCCGGGTTCCATGTGATCAAGCTCGTCGACCGCCGCGGCGGCGGCGCGCCGGCGCTGGTCGAGCAGACGCATGCGCGGCACATACTGGTGAAAACCAGCGAGATCGTGTCCGAGGCTGACGCCAGGCGCAAGCTCAATAACTTGCGCGAACGCATTGTCAATGGCGCCGATTTCGGCGAACTGGCCAAGCTCAATTCCGACGACGCGTCCTCGATCAAGGGCGGCGACCTGGGGTGGATTTATCCCGGCGACACCGTGCCCGAATTCGAGCGCGTGATGAACAACCTCAAGGTGGAGCAGCTGAGCGAGCCTTTCGTGACGTCTTTCGGCTGGCATCTGATGCAGGTGCTGGAGCGGCGCCAGGCCGACGTCTCCGGCGAGCGCAAGCGGCAGGAGGCGCGCCTGATCCTGCGCGAGCGCAAAGCCGACGAGGCTTATCAGGAATGGCTGCGCCAGCTGCGCGATCGCGCCTTCGTGGAATATCGGCTGGAGGAGCGCTGATGGCCGTCGTTGCCGGTGCGCGCGGTGGCGCTGGGCGCAGTCCGGAGAGGAGCAAGGAGTGAGGAGGGAGGAGGGAAACGCGGCGCCTCTGCCTGTCATCGCGGTCACTTCCGGCGAGCCCGCCGGCATCGGGCCGGACATTTGTCTCGCGCTGTCGCGCCAGCGCCTGCCCTGCCGCGCCGTAATTCTCGGCGACCGCGAACTGCTCGCCGCGCGCGCCGCGCAGCTCGGGCTCGCGCTGCGTATGCGCGCCTTCGACCCGGAGCGCTCGCCGGCGGCAGATGAGTTCGAAGTGTTGCACGTGCCGCTCGCCGCGCCCGTGACCGCGGGCAAGCTCGCTCCGGCCAACAGCCCTTATGTGCTGGCTCTGATCGAGCGCGCCGTTGCCGGCTGCATGGACGCGAGCTTCGCGGCGATGGTGACTGCGCCGGTGCACAAGGGTGCAATCAACGATGCCGGTATCCCTTTTACCGGCCATACCGAATATCTTGCCGCACTGACCTCCACGCCGCGTGTGGTAATGATGCTTGCGGGCGGCGGCCTGCGCGTGGCCCTGGTCACCACTCACATGGCGCTTGCCGAGGTGGCCGGCGCGATCACGCGCGAAACGCTGGAAGCGACGTTGCGGATTTTGCGCCAGGCGCTGCAGCAGCGTTTCGGCATGACCGAGCCGCGCATCCTGGTCGCAGGGCTCAATCCGCACGGCGGCGAGAGCGGTCACCTCGGCCGCGAAGAAATCGAGGTTATTTCCCCGGTGCTGGACAAGCTGCGCCTGGCGGGCATGCGTCTGGAAGGACCTTTGCCGGCCGATACGCTGTTCACGCCGCAGGTGCTCGCGCGTGGCGATTGCGTGCTGGCGATGTATCACGATCAGGGGTTGCCGGTGCTCAAATATGCAAGCTTCGGCAAGGGCGTCAACGTCACGCTTGGGCTGCCCATCGTGCGCACCTCGGTCGATCATGGCACGGCGCTGGAGCTGGCCGGCACGGGCAAGGCCGATGCGGGCAGCCTGATTGCGGCGATTGAAATGGCGCTGGAGATGGTGCACGCACCTAGGGTCGCGCCCCTTGTTTAGGTGAAGCACATCCCGCGCAAACGGTTTGGGCAGCACTTTCTCACCGACCAGGCCGTGATCGCCGACATCGTCGCCGCGATCCGGCCGCAGGCGGACGATGCCATGGTGGAAATCGGTCCCGGGCTGGGGGCGCTCACCACGCCGCTCGCCGCGGTGCTGCGCCACCTGCATGTGATCGAGATCGACCGCGACATCATCGCGCGCCTGCACCGGGCCTATCCGCCGGGCCGCCTCTCGGTGCATGCGGGCGATGTGCTCGAATTCGATTTTTCACTGTTACCTCGCGCGCTGCGCGTGGTCGGCAACCTGCCGTACAACATTTCGACTCCGCTGCTGTTCCACCTCGCGCGCCATGCCGAGCGCATATGCGATATGCATTTCATGCTGCAGAAGGAGGTGGTCGAGCGCATGGTGGCCCTCCCGGGCGGCGGCGATTACGGCCGCTTGTCGGTGATGCTGCAGTACCGCTTCGACATGCAATTGCTGCTCGAGGTAGCCCCCGACGCCTTTTCGCCGCCGCCGCAGGTCGATTCAGCCGTGGTGCGCATGCTGCCGCGGCCGCAGGCGCAGCTGACGGCGGCGAGCCAGGCGGGTCTGGAGCAGGTGGTGCGGCGTGCCTTTGGGCAGCGGCGCAAGACCTTGCGCAATTCCCTCGCCGGGCTGCTTGAGGCGGAGGACTACGCCGCGCTGGGGATCGCACCGGGCCTGCGCGCCGAGAACCTGGTGGTGGCCGATTTTGTTGCCATTAGCAACTACTTGGCGGAAAAAGAGAAGTCCTAGGGCTTGTCAGCAAACGCCGCCTACGCATTAATATTCACAAACGCGCCTGTGGCTGGCACAATAGGCTCCCTCGCCGAATTAGCCAAGCGTCCACGCCGGAGAATAGTATGGGCCTGCTCGATGACCTGAGAAAACAGGCAGACATGGTGAAAAGCCAGCAGCTTTCCCGGCAGTCAATACTGCAGGAAAGCATGAAGCTGGTCGAAGCCAAGATGAGCCAGACATTCCTTTACCTGAACGATCTGTTGAAGCAGCTGGCGGTGCTCAGGCCCGCGAACCCGACGGTGTATTCGATTCCCGGGATCGGCGATTTCCAGAAACTGGGGTTCGCGGAGTCCTTCATCGATTACCGCAAGAAAAAAATATCCGACAAGGACTATTACGACGTCATCAACTTCTTCATCAGATGGTCTTCGCCCGCGAGCCTCAGTATTGAGCGCGATATGCCCGCGACGATCCAGAAAGTGCGCGACGTGCTGTGGAGCTGCGGCCTGAAGTTCGTGGAAGAGGAAATCAAGAAGCCCGGCGGCGGATTCCAGAAGATGAAATTCACCGTGCCACACACCGTCACCTGCGACATCACGATCAGCGCCGACCACGAGAATGCGCGCTTGGTAGTGAAGGGCAAAAACTTTCTGCGCCTGGGCGCGGACGAATTGCGCATCCCGGCACTGGATGTCAACGAGGCCCTGCTGGAAGAGTTCGCGAAGATGCTGATCGGCCAGCCTACGGCGCTGCGCAAGTATCGCGCCTGAGGATGGACTGAACCCGGCGGCAGGAAGCAGTGCGGACCCCCGACTCTGCTGCCCGGGTCATTTGCGCTGGATGAGTTCAATCTTATAGCCGTCCGGGTCCTGCACGAAGGCGATTACCGTGCTGCCCCCTTTGACCGGTCCGGCTTCGCGGCTCACGACGCCGCCCTTTGCCTTGACGGTTTCGCAGGCTTTGTAGGCGTCGGGGACCTCGATCGCGAGATGCCCGAATGCGTTGCCCATGTCGTACTTGTCCACGCCGTAGTTGTAGGTGAGTTCGATCACGGCGTGCGCGTCCTCGGGGCCGTAGCCGACGAAGGCGAGCGAGTATTTCTGCTCCGGCCGGTCGGCGGTGCGCAACAGCTTCATGCCCATGACCTCGGTGTAGAATTTGACCGAACGTTCCATGTTGCCCACGCGCAGCATCGTATGCAGTATTCTCACGGCAAGTCCTCCTATGGAAATTTTGAACAAGGGGGCGGCGCCCCCTTGTAAATCCCCCAAGTCAGAGGAAGCTCTGATTGCGTCACGGACTTAATCAGAGCTTCCCTATAAGATTGGCAGGCGGTGGCTGCAGTCGCGCAGTTCCCTGCGCGCCGCCTCGTAATCGGGATAGAGGCGGCCGACTACGGCCCAGAAGCGCGCCGAGTGGTTCATTTCCCGCAGATGCGCCAGTTCGTGCGCGACCACGTAATCGATGAGGCGCAGCGGCAAGTGTATCAGGCGCCAGTTGAGGCGCACATACCCGTCCTCCCGGCACACGCCCCACTGCGTGCGGGCGTTGGACAGCGTCAGCGCCGGCGTCGGCACGCCCAGGCTGGCGGCGTATAGCGCCAGGCGCTCGCCGAGCAGCGCTCGCGCCCGCTCCTTCAGCCAGGCTATGCCGCGTTTTCTCAACGCCGCCGGCTCGCCGCGAGGCGCGAGCCCGATGCCGAGTCGGCCCTCCTGCAGGCTGATGTCGCGCCGGCCGGGCAGGAGTTCGATTCTCACCGGCTCCCCCAGCAGCGCGATCATCGTCCCATCGCTCCAGTTCACCACCGGCGGCTTGGGTGCGGCGCGCCAGTCGGACAGTTTTTGCAGCACCCAGCGCGCTTTTTCCCGGATAAAGGCCTCGACTTCGGCGATGGGCGTATGGCCCGGCGCGGCCACGCGCAGCCCGTCGTCGTCGATCACGATACCGATGGAGCGCCGGCGGGCGCGGCGGAAGCGGTAGCCCACGATTTCGCTGCCGAGCTGGATGTAGCGCAGCGTGCCCGCCGGCACAGCCACGGGCGCGACGGCGAGCGGCAGTTCAAGCTGCATTCTTTTCGCGCTCCGCGCGCACCAGAATCTCGACCTGGCCTTCGATCCAGTCCTCGACCTTGCGCATCAGCTGCTCGGGCGTGTGACCGGCGCTGTCGATGGGCTCGCCGATCACCACCGTCACCTTGCCCGGGTATTTGAGGAACGAGTGGCGCGGCCACAGCAGTCCCGCGTTGTGCGCGACCGGCAGCACGCGCGCACCGGTCTGCACCGCAATGTATGCGCCGCCGAGCTTGTACCTGCCGCGCTTGCCGACGGCGATGCGGGTGCCTTCCGGGTAAATCATGATGGAAAAACCCTGGGCGAGGCGCTCCTTGCCGAGTTCGATCGTGCGGCGCATCGCGTTCCTGTGGTCGGCGCGGTTGATGAAAATCGGGCTGAACAGCGCCAGCCCCCAGCCGAGGAAGGGCAGCCACATCAGCTCGCGCTTCATCACATATACGTGCGGCGGAAAAATTTCGGAGTAGGCGAGGGTCTCCCAGGCAGACGAATGCTTGGACAGGATCACCACCGGTTCCGCGGGAATATTTTCGCGGCCGCGCACTTCGTAGCGGATGCCGAGCAGATATATCGCCAGCCAGGCGGCAAGGCGCGGCCAGCCGGCGATGATCTTCCAGCGCGGAATGCGCGGCAGCGGCGCGACGCACATCACCAGCACCCAATAGGGCACGACGATGATGGCCAGCAGAACCTGGTAGACGAGGGAGCGCAGGAAAATCATGCGGCGAGCGCCAGGGCGGCGGCGGCCAGGTCCTGATGGATCTCGGTGCCTTCGGGCAGGCCGCCCGACTTGAGCGTCTGTTGGCCCTTGCCGGTCAGCACCAGGATCGGCCTGGCGCCGGCCGCGCTCGCCGCCTGCAGGTCGCGCAGAGAGTCGCCGATCGCCGGCACCCCCGCGAGCGCGACATTGAAGCGCCCGGCGATCTCCAGCAGCATGCCCGGCTGCGGTTTGCGGCAGGCGCAGCCCGCGTCCTGCGCGTGCGGGCAGAAGAACACCGCATCGATGCGCCCGCCCAGCTGGTTCACCGCCTTGTGCATCTTGTCGTGCGTGGCATTGAGCGTGGCCATGTTGAATAGCCCTCTGCCGACGCCGGACTGATTGGTGGCGACCACCACGCGAAAGCCCGCCTGGGTAAAGCGCGCGATCGCCTCCAGGCTGCCGGCGATCGGCTTCCATTCCTCCGGGCTCTTGATGTAGTGCTCGCTGTCGAGGTTGATCACGCCGTCGCGATCGAGGATTACGAGTTTCATGCGGCGAGCTTGGAGATGTCGGCGACGCGGTTCATCTCGTCGCGCAGATCTTTGAGAAGCGCAAGGCGGTTCTTCCGCACTTCTTGATCATCCACCATCACCATGACCGATTCAAAAAAAGCGTCGACCGGAGATTTTAATACTGCAAATGCTTTCAGGTAGCCGGTATAGTCGCCTGCCTGAAATAGAGGCGTCGCCTTCTGGGATGCCTTTTTAAGGGCGTCGAACAAATTGCGCTCCGCTGGCTCCTTCATCTCATGCGCTTGAGCGTTGTTGAACGATTCGCCTTTCGCTTCGGCCTGTTTCAGGATGTTGGCGACGCGCTTGTTCGCGGCGGCAAGACTCGCCGCTTCGGGCAGGCCCGCAAATGTACGCACGGCAGCGAGCTGGCAGGGTACCTGATCAAGCCGCGTCGGATGCATACAGAGCACCGATTCGATCTCGTTTGCGGTATAGCCAGCCTCGCGTAGATAGCTACGCAAACGTTCAAAGACGAAGATTTCGAGATCGGTATGGGCATCGGCGACCATGCCGCGTGGAAACACCGAAAATGCCGCATTGACGAGATCAAAGAGCGGTACCTTCAGCTTACCTTCAACCAGTATTCGGATCACTCCGAGGGCGTGGCGTCTGAGCGCGAATGGATCCCTATCGCCGGTCGGTTGCTGACCAATGCCAAACATGCCCGCTAGAGTCTCCAATTTATCGGCCAGAGCAACGGCAAGCGCGACCTCGTTCGCAGGTAGCGCATCGCCGGCAAAACGCGGACGGTAGTGTTGTTCGACCGCCTCGGCGACGCGCGGGTCTTCGCCGTCGGCGAGTGCGTAATAGTGGCCCATCACGCCCTGCAATTCGGGGAATTCGCCGACCATGTTGGTAACCAGGTCGGCTTTAGATAACCAGGCGGCGCGCTCGGCGGTCGCTGCATCTGCACCCAATGCACGAGCGATCTTGCCCGCCAGCAGCTGGATTCTCTCGACGCGCTCCAGCTGGCTGCCGAGCTTGTTATGGTAGACCACGCGCGCGAGCTGCGGCACGCGCTCCTCCAGTCGCTGCTTTCGGTCCTGGTTGTAGAAAAAGCGCGCATCTTCCAGGCGCGGCCCGACCACGCGCTGGTTGCCTTCGACGATGTTCTTCGGGTCGGCGAGGCGCATGTTGCTGACGATGAGGAATTTGTTGGTCAATTTTCCGGCGGCATCGAACAGCGGGAAGTATTTCTGGTTCTGCCGCATGGTGAGGATCAGGCATTCCTGCGGCACCGCAAGGAACTCGCGCTCGAACTCGCCGACGTAGACGCTAGGGCGCTCGACCAAGGCGGTTACTTCGTCCAGCAGCGGGGCCACATCCTGCTCCGGGCCGAGCGAGGCGCCGAGTTCATCGGCCTTCGCGCACAGTTGGCGTTCGGTTTCGGCGCGGCGCGCGTCGAACGAGGCGATGACCTGCCCGTGCGCTTCGAGCGCCTCCTCGTAGGCATCGGCGGTCGCGACGGTAATATCCTTGACGCCCTGGAAGCGATGCCCGTGGGTGACGCGGCCCGATTTCAGGCCGAGTACGGAAACGTCGACGATCTCGCCGCCGTGCAGCGCGACCAGGCCATGCGCCGGGCGCACGAATTGCACCGTGGTCGCGCCGTCGGCGAGCTGGTAGCTCATCACTTTGGGGATGGGCAGCTTGGCTATCGCTTCCTGCAACGCGAGCTGCAGGCCGGCGGCGAGTGTGACGCCCGGAATCGTCTGCCTGAGGAAGGCATATTCGGCATCGCCTTCGATCCTGCGCTCGAGCTGATCCGCCGCGGCGCCTTCTTTTTCCAGGCGTTTTGCCAGCGCTGCGCTCGGCTTGCCGTCGGCGCCGAACGCGACTTTGGACGGCATCAGTTTCTTCGACTCGGTCCGGTCCGCAGCCTTTGGACGCACGCGCGGGATCAATACGGCTAGCCTGCGTGGAGTGGCGAAAATCCTGGTGTCACGCGGATCGCGGTCCATCAGCTGCGCTCGCATCAGCATGTCCCGCAGCCGAAAACCGAACGCCTCGCCTAAATGCTTCAGCGCTTTCGGTGGCAGCTCCTCGGTGAACAGTTCCACCAGCAGATTCGCGTTCATGCTGTCTCGCGCTCATTTAGTGCCGCCTTCAGCGCCGGAAGATCGATCCCCAGGCGCTCGAGCTGCTCCGGCGGGCACATCGGGAAATCCTGACGCAGGCGGGAATCGAAATACGACTGCGACACGCCGCGCGCCAGGTTGCGGATGCGGCCGATGTAGGCGGCGCGCTCGGTGACCGAAATTGCGCCGCGCGCATCGAGCAGGTTGAAAGTGTGCGCCGCCTTGAGCACCATCTCGTAGCCGGGCAGTGCCAGTTGCGCTTGCATCAGGCGCTTTGCCTCGGCCTCGTAATCGGCGAAATGCCGGAACAGCATCTCGGCATTGGACTGCTCGAAGTTGTAGGTCGATTGCTCGACCTCGTTCTGGTGGTAGACGTCGCGGTAAGTCACTCCCGGCGTCCATACCAGGTCGAACACGTTCTTCACGTCCTGCAGGTACATGGCGAGGCGTTCGATGCCGTAGGTGATTTCCCCCGTGATCGGCTTGCAGTTGATCCCTCCGACCTGCTGGAAGTAGGTGAACTGCGTCACTTCCATGCCGTTCAGCCACACTTCCCAGCCCAGACCCCAGGCCCCCAGCGTCGGATTCTCCCAGTCATCCTCGACGAGGCGGATGTCGTGCGCCTTGGGATCGATGCCCAATGCCTCGAGAGAGCCGATGTAGAGTTCGAGAATGTCCGGCGGCGAGGGCTTGAGCACCACCTGGTACTGATAGTAGTGCTGCAGGCGGTTGGGATTGTCGCCGTAGCGGCCGTCCTTGGGGCGGCGCGAGGGCTGGACGTAGGCGGCGCGCCAGGGCTCGGGGCCAAGCGCGCGCAGGAACGTGGCGGTGTGCGAAGTGCCGGCGCCGACTTCCATGTCGTAGGGCTGCAATAGCGCGCAGCCCTGCCGGTCCCAATAGGACTGCAGCCTGAGGATAAGTTCCTGGAAGGTGGGCACGGGTCTCGGACGCTGGGAAAGCCGCAATTTTACAGGCTTTTCGCACCCCGAGAAACCGAAAACAAGGTTGCGATCCCGGCTGCGGCGAAATCGTGAGCGACCGCAGTCAAACCGTGAATTTCACGACCCGATTGCGGCCCTGCTCCTTGGCCAGGTACATGGCACGATCGGCGCGACCCTGGATGGCGTCGATGCTGCGTCCGTCCTCGGGGTAGCTCGCGAGGCCGATGCTGACGCTGGTCTCGATCCGCGTGCCCTCGAACTCCAGCGGGGTGGCGGCCACCGCTTTGAGAATCCGCTCCGCGACCTCGAGCGCCCGGGCAGCCGCGGTATCCGGCAACAGCGCGACGAATTCGTCCCCGCCATAGCGCGCCAGCACGTCGGTGTGGCGCAACTCGGTCTCGATGCACTTCGCCACCAGTTTCAGCAGATGGTTCCCGGCTTCGTGGCCGTGAAGGTCGTTGACCGCCTTGAGATTGTCCGAGTCGATCATCAGCAGACTGGCGGGACGGTTGTAGCGCACCGCCTGGCCGAACAACCGGCCGACGACGATGGTGAAGCCGCGCATGTTATACAGGCCGGTGAGATCATCGGTTTCCGACAGCAGCCGGGCGCGGTTCAGGCCGTAACGGATGTCGGCGGAAAACATGGTGGTGATATAGGCGACGAGGAGCATCGGCGCAAGCTGCGCCACCAGGCCGCCGGCATAGGCGAGCGAAAACAGTTCGCCGGAGGGGGAGTTTTCCCCGAGCAGCACGAAGCAGGCTGCGATCAGCGCCATTTCCAGCATCGTGGTGAGCTTGCCCAGCGCGAGTGCGCTGGTGATGATGACGAGCAGGTAGGCGTTGACCAGAGGGCTCGCGAGTTTTCCCGTGTACCATAGCACCCAGGTGATAAACAGCAGCATCACAAAGGTTTCGATGGCAAGTTTCCAGCGCGATTCGGCCTTGTAGAAATTGGCGTAGCGAAAGCCCAAGACGAACGCGGCGTAGAAGAACAGCCCGGCGGAAATCGCCGCCTGGTCCTCGGCCGCGGGCCCATCGAACACCTGGTACAGCAGCACCAGGATCAGAAGCAACCACTCGATTTCGGCGACGGTGCGTGAAATTCCCCGCAGCTCCTCCTGCTCGATGCTCAGTATTTCAGCGGGCTTTGAGTACACACACTTCCTTTTCTCGCGAGCAGACCGCGTCTGCGGTTATTGCGCTGACATGATCATTATACCGTGACCGGCTATCGGTTCCGGGCCGGGACATGCGGCTCACACTCCTGCCTCCGATCCTCGATCTTGATTCGAGCGCAGCCACTGTCGGCAGCCGGCGGCAATCGCGGTCGGTCGCATCCCCGCTGCGCGGGGCCCCTGCTCCCTGCTCATGCCGCCGCTTTCTCCTCCCGCCAGAAGTCGAGTTTCTCCTGCACCACCCGGTCCGAGTAGATAAAAACCAGCGCGTCGCTCGAGGCCGTGTGTTCGTGCGCGACCCAGCTCGGCGCGACTAAGATGTCGTGCGGACCCCAGTCGAAGGTCTCCCCGCCGATCTTGCTCGAGCCTGTGCCCTCGACCACGGTGAATACCGCGCTGTCGGTGGAGCGATAGGACGCGGTCTTGAATCCCCTGGGGATGAGCTGCATCCAGGTCGATATCGTCGGCATGGCCCAGCCGCCATTGACCGGGTTGATGTACTTCATCTTGTAGGCGTGCCAGGCGTCGGCGGCGCGAAAACGCGCAAGCTGGTCCAGCGCCTCGCGCGTGCGGCGGAAGGGGTAGTTGAATATCGGCGAAGTCTGCGAACCGTAGACCTGGTCGACCGGTAGCAGGTTGTGGCCCGCTTCGGCCATGGCCGCGCCTTCCGGGCGGTCCAGCGGGTGGACCTTGCCCGGATAGCCTTCGCGAAAGCTCGCGCACATCAGATTGACGATGTGCATGTCCAGGCCGTCGAGCCAGACCATGGGCGCGTTGCTCTCGTTGCCGTGGTCGTGCCAGGTCATGGACGGGGTGATCACGAAATCGCCCGGTTCCATCATGGTGCGCTCGCCCGCGACCGCGGTGTAGGCCTTGTGCCCTTCGATGATGAACCGGAGCGCCGAGGCCACATGCTTGTGCGCGGGCGCGATCTCGCCCGGCAGGATGATCTGCAGTCCGGCGAACAGGCTTTGGGTGATGCGCGACTCGCCCGGCAGCCCCGGGTTCTCCAGCACCATGACGCGGCGCTCGGCTTCCTCGGTCGAGATCAGCTTGCACGCCTCCATCAGGTACGGCCGTATCTCGGCGTAGCGCCACATGGCGGGCACGCAACGCGGCGCCGGCTGGTCCGTGACCAGCCCGTGCAGCACGCGCCATAGCGGAGCGAGGTGGTGGCTGCGGGCGCGCTCGTAAAAATCCATCCGGCCGGCTTCGGCCGCGAGGTTGACGCTGGGAACGATGCCCGCGAGGACGCCGGCTTCGTTGTGGACGCTGCTATCGGATTTCATCCCTGCCTCCTGTCGTTCAGCTGTTTCGCTTCAGTAGGTCATCGCCCTTGCGCGCATGATAGCGTAGCTGCCCGATGGCGGCGGCGCGATTCCGGCATGCGGAATATTGAGCTATGATGCCAGCCAGGTGGTTGTTCGGGAAACTCATGGAAACTTATCTGGTCTGGCTCGCCGCCGGATTCGTGCTGGTCATCGCCGAACTGGTCACCGGCACGTTTTTCCTGCTGGTCCTCGGCATCGCGGCGTTCGCCGGCTCGGCCACGGCCTGGTTCGGCCTGGGGTTCTGGCTGGAGGCATTGTGCTCTTCGGCGGTGGCGGTCGCCGGCGTGCTTTGGGTGCGGCAACGCCGCAAGACCCTGCAGCCCGACATGGCGTCGCTCGACGTCGGTCAAGCGGTCACGCTCGATGCCTGGGTGAACCGGGAACAAGGCGTGGCGCGGGTGAAGTATCGCAACACGCTGTGGGATGCCGAGGTCGAAGGCGAGCGCGAGTTCGATCACGGCCAGGTGCTGTTCATCCATGCCGTGGACGGCAATACGCTCAAGGTAGCAAATAAGAAACCTTAAGGTGCAGCGATGCAAGTCCCCGCGCGACCGCCCAGAATTCCACGATCCGTAAACGAATTGCAAGGGAGAATACCCATGTTCCCGAAGTTCATCGCTGTCCTCATCGCCACCATCGCCATTTCGCAGTTCGAGCAGACGCGCGGTTTCACCATTCCGTTTTTCATTCTCGCCGTGGCGATCGTATTCGTCATCGAAGGCGTGCGCGTGGTGCCGCAGCAGAGCGCCTGGATCGTGGAGCGTCTGGGCAAGTTCCACGCCATCCTGCCGCCCGGGCTGAACGTGATCGTGCCTTTCGTCGACCGCATCGCCTACACCCACTCGTTGAAGGAGGTGCCGCTGGACGTGCCCGAGCAGGTATGTATCAGCCGGGACAACACCCAGCTGTCGGTGGACGGCGTCATCTATTTCCAGGTGACCGACCCGCGCCTGGCCTCCTACGGCTCGTCCAATTACATCGCGGCCATCACCCAGTTGGCGCAGACGGCGCTGCGCAGCGAGATCGGCAAGATGGAGTTGGACAAGACCTTCGAGAGCCGCGACGAGATGAACCGCCAGGTGGTGTCGGTGCTGGACGAGGCCGGGCGCTCCTGGGGGGTGAAGGTGCTGCGCTACGAGATCAAGAACATCACCCCGCCGGAGACCATCCTGCGCGCGATGCAGGCGCAGATCACGGCCGAGCGCGAGAAGCGCGCGCTGATCGCGAAGTCCGAAGGCCAGAAACAGCAGGAGATCAACATCGCCGAGGGCGAAAAGCAGGCCGCCATCCTCAAATCCGAGGGCGCCAAGGCCGCGGTGATCAACAAGGCGCAGGGCGACGCCACCTCGATCCGGCTGATCGCCGAGGCGACCGCCGCCGCGGTGACTGCGGTGGCGGCGTCGCTCGCCAAGGAGGGCGGGCAGCAAGCGGCCAACCTCAAAGTCGCCGAGCAGTACGTCAACGCCTTCGCCTACCTGGCCAAGACCAACAACACCCTCATCGTTCCCGCCAACATGGGAGACATGGCCACACTGATCACTTCGGCCATGACCATGCTCGACCGGACCAAATTAGCCCAGGCCAAGCCGGCCTGAGCCGGCGCCAACTGGCGCTTTTCAGGCAACCGCGGCCGCGGGGCGCGTGAGCGTGCGCTCGGTGCGAGCGGCAAGCTGGCCGAACAGCGTGCCCAGGGCGGCCGCGGCGAGCAGCACCCACAGCGCGGCTTCCCAGCTGCCGGCGCCTGACACCACCGCCGCGATCAGGGGCGGGCCGAAGAAAGGGCCGAGCTGCGCAAGCTGCACGATCAAGCCCTGGATGCTGCTGATCTGGCTCGCGTCGCGCGCGTAGATTTGCGACCCCGAGAGCACCGCCGCGGGGATTGTCCCGCCGGCGAACATAAAGAGCATGCACAAAATGGAGCGCAGCGAATCGGACAACGCGGAAGAGAAAATGCCGCATGCGCACGCTGCCATGACGAGGAAAGCGAGGCTGATCACATGGCCGCGCGGCGCGGCGCGATGGACCAACCAGCTGCCGAGCAGGTTGCCGCCTACATTGACGGCGACTACCATAGCGGTCAGGAGCGCCGCGGCCGTGACCGAGGCGCCGCGCTCCTGCACCAGGAAAGTGGGCAGCCAGACCATCACCGCGTAAAACATCAGGGTGTAGCAGCCGAAACCGAGCGCCAGCCACCAGGGCCCGGGCTGGCGCAGCGCCTGGACCATGCTCGCGAGTGTGTGCGCGGCGCCTCTCCGCGCTACGCCATATGCGCCCTGCGATCGCATGAGCGCCGCCATGCACACGAGCGTCATCAGCACGATCACCAGCCAGAAGCCGCGCCAGCCCAGAGAACCCAGCAGGACCGGGCTCGCGAGCAGGGTCAGGCTGGCGCCGAAGGGCAGGTAGGTGCTCCACAACCCCAGGGTCAGGTTGCGCTCTCGCGGCGCGCTGGCCGCGACGATCAGCGTCGGTGCCGACACCGCGATGGCGATAAAACCCGCGCCTTCGACGATGCGCGAAGCGAACAGCACGGTCTCGCTCGGCGCGGCCGCGCCGAGCAGCCCGCCCAGCATCAAGGCGACGAGCCCTGCGCCACAGCAGCGCAGCGCGCCGTAGCGGCCGGCGAGCGCGCCGAAGAACACCGCGGTGGTGACCGCCAGCGTGTTGAACGTCGAGTTGACCCAGCCGGCCGCGACCAGCGACAAGCGGAATTCTTCGCGCAGCAGGGGAATCGCCGGCGGCAGCTTGCCGACGTAGGCGGCGGCGACGATGCCGGCGGCAATGGCGGCCCACACCGCGGGCCAATGGGTTCGTGTCAGCAAGGGTTTCCGGGTCCCGGCATCAGCTCAGGCCGAAGCGCTTGATCAGCCAGGTTTTCATCAAGAAGCGCTTCCCCTGTACCCGCGCATCGCGAAAGGAGAGGTAACCATGGCCATGCACATGCACAACGCTGGGCAGTGCCGCGGCCGCCTACCCGTGCTGCTTCAGATAGGCGAGCAATTCGGTGAGTTTGCGCGCGGCCTCGGCCTTGACCCGCTCGGGGTCTTTGCCGCTCCAGTCGTAGAAGCCCTTGCCGCTCTTGATGCCGAGGTGTCCCGCGGCGTAGAGGTCCTGCAGCGCGCGCCGCGGCTGGTCGCCGTGGTGCAGCACCGGCACCAGCGCCTGCTGCGCCAAGGCATGGGTATCGAGGCCGCTGATGTCTTTTTGCTCGATCAGGCCGGTGATGCACATGCGCGGCGCGAGCATTTCGCGCGCGCAGCGGTCGATTTCCTCCGCGGTGGCGACGCCTTCGTCGATCAGGTAATAGGCCTCGTGCAGGATGGCGTGCTGCAGCCGGTTGATCAGCAACCCGGGCACCGCGCGCTTCAGGCGCACCACGCTCTTGCCGGCTGCCTCGAGCAGCCTTACCGCCGTGTCCGTCGCCGCCGGCGAAGTTGCGCGCACCGGCGCGACTTCGACGATGGTGTTCACATCCGCGGGCATGAAATAGTGGATGCCGAGAAAACGCCCGGGGTGCTTGAGCGGCCGCGCCAGCGCCTCCAGGTCCAGCGCCGAGGTGTTGGAGGCGAGTACCGGGCCCCCGGCATAGGCGGCCTCGATCGCGGCGTAGCATTCGAACTTCAGCTCCATCTTTTCCGGCACCGACTCGATGATTAGATCAGGCGCCTCCTGCGGCAGCTTGTCGAGCACGGCGACGTCCCGGTCGACGCCTGTGACCTTCGCCGCGTTGCGCGAGAAGATGGCGGTGGGAATGCCGGCTGCGGCAAAGCTCTTGGCAATGCCGCGGCCCATGACGCCGGAACCGATGACGAGAACTTGTAGCGAGCCCATGCAGATCCTTCCCGATCGAGGTGGCGGCGGCAGGGCCGGTCAATCGACCTTGGCGCCGGAATCTTTAACGATCTTGCCCAGGCGCGGAATATCGCTTTTTATCAGCGCGGCGAGTTCCTCCGGCGGCATCCCGCCCGGTTCGGCTCCAAGTTCATGGATGCGCTTCACCACTTCCGGCAGGCGCAGGATTTTCGCCACTTCCACGTGCACGCGGTTGACGATTTCTTTCGGCGTGCCGGCCGGCGCGAACAACGCCTGCCAGGAGCTGATGTCGTAGCCGGGAAGGCCGGCTTCGGCCATCGTCGGCACCTCGGGTGCGGCCGAAGAGCGCGCGGCCGAAGTCACCGCCAGCGCGCGCAGCCTGCCGCTCTTGGCCGGCGGGTAGGCCGTGGTGATGTTCTCGAAGCTCATCGCGATGGTGCCGGCCAGGAGATCGGGGATCATCGGGCCGCTGCCCTTGTACGGGATGTGCTGCATCTGCACCCCCGCCATGGTCTTGAACAACTCGCCCGAGATATGCTGCGAAGTGCCGTTGCCGGCGGAGCCGAAACTGTACTTGTTCGGGTTCGCCTTGAGCAGCGCTATCAGCTCTTTCACGTTGCTCACGTTGAGGCTGGGGTGCACGATCAGCATGTTGGGCAGCGTCGCGAGCATGGTGACCGGCGCGAAATCCTTGACCGGGTCGTAGGCGAGCTTGCTGTAGAGCGAGACATTGATCGCATGCGAGCTGATGGTGCCGCCGCCGATGGTGTAGCCGTCAGGCGCGGACTTGGCCAGCAGTTCCGAGCCGACGCTGCCGCCGGCTCCCGGCCGGTTTTCGACCACCACCGGTTGTCCCAGCGCCTCGGATAACTTTGGCGCAATCAGGCGCGCGAGGATGTCGGTCGTGCCCCCGGGCGCAAACACCACGATGTATTTGATCGGCTTGCTCGGATAACCCGACTGTGCGGCCGTTTGCGCCGCAATTGCGCAAAGCATGAACGTCATAGCGGCGCGGAAAAACGCGGCAAAGAGTCTCATCGTCGTCTCCTTTGTAAATCCTTCGATCGGAGCCGATCTGACGCCGGATCTCGCGATCAATAATACTCCTGCTGCAGCGAAGTGACGAAGCGGTTCGCGTGACAATCAATTTGTTTACCTGCTCTATGGCTCCACGTCAGCTAGAATAGGCCCCGACACGACACCGCTCACGCTCAGCTTGAAGTTAATGCAACCTTTGAATTGGGGACTCGCATGAAAACATCTGCCAGGTGCAGCAATTGTCATATCACAGCATCGTATTCAGAGGAGCGAGAGGGTACGCATCCTCTTGCAATGTTACGAACCCTGATGCGCGCGCTGCTGCTCGCCGCCGGCCTGGCCTATGCCGCGGGCGCGCTGGCGCAGCCCTATCCTAATCGGCCGATCAAGTTCATCGTGCCTTTCCCGCCCGGCGGCAATCTCGATTTCATCGCGCGCACGATACAACCGAAGCTTGCCGAATTCCTCGGTCAGCCGGTGGTGATCGACAACAAGGGCGGCGCCGGCGGCATTGTCGGAGCCGAGTATGCGGCCAAGCAGCCCAACGACGGCTACACCATTTTTCTCGGCAATACCGGCACCATGGGTATCTATCCCGTGGTGTATCCGAAGCTGCCCTACGATGCGTTGAAGGATTTCACGGCGGTCGGCATTACCTCGACCAACGCGGTGCTGGCGGTGATCCATCCCTCGGTGCCCGCCAACACGCTGCAGGAGTTCATCACCTATGCCAAAGCGAATCCCGGCAAAATCGCCGCCGGCGTCGCCGGCAGCGGTTCGCTGCTGCATTTCGCCACCGAAATGCTCAAGGCGCAAGCGGGCATAGACATGCTGGTCGTGCCCTACAAGGCCAGCGGCCCCGCGGCGACCGACTTGCTCGGCGGCCAGATCCAGCTGCTCATCGACGCGCCCCCCGTGACCATGGCGTACGTGAAATCCGGACGCGTGAAAGCCATCGCCGTCAGCGGCAAAACGCGCCTTGCCGCGCTGCCCGATACGCCCACGTTCGACGAGGCCGGCCTGAAAGGCTACGACGCGAGTGGCTGGCAGGGCGTGCTGGTGCCCGCGGGAACCCCGCCCGCCATGATCGCAAAGCTTTCAGAAGCGCTGGTGAAAACGCTGGCGCAGCCGGAGGTGCGCGAGAAGTTCGCATTGCAGGGACTGGATGTGGCGTCCTCGACGCCTGAACAGTTCGGGAAACACATCCGCGCCGAGATCGAGAAATGGGGCCGCGTCGCCAAGACCGCCAACATCAGGTTGGATTGATGGGAGAGAGACTGCCAGGAGAAGCAATAGGGACGGGGGTTTCTGGACGATTGCGCTTTTCGTCAAGTAGTCAGTTCAGGCCCCGCAACCGATCAGAACTGGCCGTCACGATCGGCGGCAGTCAATTCAGCTATTCGGCCCGCGCTGCATCGAAACAGGCTGCCAGCGTTCGAGCTCGGACTTCGCCAGCACCGCCGGATTGACGCAGCTCATCGGCCATTTGCCGGCGAGCGCCAGCGCGAGTTCCTGCCCGACGCGGCGCTTGCGCGCCGGATCGAAGCGGGCGGTGGCTGACGCGTTGTGCGGGCTAAGCGTGACATTGCCCATGCGCAACAGCGGATTGTCCGGTCGGGGCGGCTCCTGTTCCAGCACGTCGAGCGCGGCGTGGGCGATCCGGCCTTCCTGCAAGGCTTTGATCAGCGCCGCCTCGTCCACCGTCGGCCCGCGGCCGGTGTTGATGAAGATCGCGCCCTTCTTCATCTGCGCGAAATGCTTTTCCTTGAGCATGCCGCGCGCCTCGGGCGTGGCAGGCGCGTGCATCGAGATGAAATCCGATTGCTGCAGCACCTCGGAGAGCGTCGCCGGCAACACGCCGTGTTCGTGCATCACCATCTCTTCGATATACGGATCGTACGCCAACAGGCGCAGGCCGAACGCTTTTGCCCGGATGGCGACGGCCCGCGCGACGTGGCCGAATGCGATGAAGCCCAGCGTCTGGCCTATTAACCGCGGAATTTTCAGGAGCGCCGGGCGTCCTTCGCGCCAGCGGCCCTCGCGCACCATGCGATCCTGCTCGATCACGCGGCGATGTCCCGCGAGCAGCAGCGCCATGGCGTGATCGGCCACCTCCTCGATGAACGTGTCGGGGCAGTTGGTCACCGGAATGCCGTGCGCGGTGGCGGCCGCCACATCGACCTGGTCGACGCCGACGCTGCCGAGCGCGATTACGCGGCAGCGCGCCAGGCTGTCGATGATCTTTTTGGTGATGAGCATGCCGCCCCTGGCGTAAATCGCATCGGCATCCCCGGCGGCGGCGACAAAGGCGTCCTCGTTGCCGACCGGGCCTTCGACGAGCTCCACGTCCACGCCCTCGAGCGCTTCCATCTCGTAGCCGTAGCCGCCGCCCGCGGCGGCTACGGCCGCGCCCGCCGCCGTGATGATCTTGAATTTCGCCATGCGTTTCTCTCCTCCGGGTCGATGGCGGGCGCCTGCAGCCTGACGCACCGCCCGCTTCATGGTTGGTAAAGCTACTTTGCTACTTCACCCGCTTCCTTGCGGGTGATGGCAATCTGCTCGCGCGCCGCTCGCGCCATCAGACCGCTGTCATTGGCGATGGTGACCAGGCGGAAGCCCATGGCTATCATGCGCGCCGCATAGGTGCCGGTGGCGTTATGGATGCCGGCGAACTGCCCGCGTTTGGCGGTGGCGGCAACCAGCTTCTCGTAGATCTTGAAAATCTCCGGCTCCTCGCGATCGAGCATCGGCTTCAAGCCGAGCGAGAGGCCGAGGTCGCTAGGGCCGATATAGATGCCGCTGATGCCGGGCACGTCCAGAATGGCGTCGATATTGTCGATCGCCTCCTGTGTCTCTATCATCGGGATCACCAACACTTCATCATTGGCGATCGACTGGTACGGGCTCGCTTCGCCATAGGCCGCGGCGCGGATCGGGCCGTTGCTGCGTTTGCCCTTGGGCGGATAGAGGCAGAAGCTCACCAGCGCCCTGGATTCGGCCTGCGTGTTGACCATCGGGCAGATCACGCCCCAGGCGCCGCCGTCCAAAGCCTTGCCGATAATGCC
>Ga0208587_1000253_pt1 | contig 29588 bp, 28 predicted proteins | sample NGESurdeep092012_7_FD_184472 | JGI IMG/M metagenome (GOLD analysis project Ga0208587, IMG submission 184472) | Arctic peat soil microbial communities from Barrow, Alaska - NGEE Surface sample 210 deep-092012 (SPAdes) | ecosystem: Environmental > Terrestrial > Soil > Wetlands > Peat ...
TCCTCGCTCTAGACGGAGGTTCGCCTACAGTCCTACAAGATCAAGGGCCAAGTTCAACGGAGCGACACGCTACCGAAGATTGCCCGCGCGCTGGACATCGAGGTGGCTGACCTATATTCCGAGGCCGGCTTCGTCGATGCCCACGGACTGCCCGGCTTCGGGCCCTACCTGCGGGCCAAGTACCAGCTACCCGACGATGCGGTGGCCCAGCTGCAAGCCCACTTTGCCCTCATCAACGAGAAGTACCACGCGACTCGACACGACGATGTCAGCGACAGCGCCGGGGAGGCCGCCGATGCGTAGCACGATTACGCGCCTGCGCGACCTGGTCCCGCTGCGCCGCCTGACGCGCATCGAGGCGCTGCGGGTCGCGGAGGCGCAAGCCGACCGGCTCCTGCGCCTGTCCGGCGTCACCGGGCCGCCGCTGGCCGAGGACGTCATCGCCGGGATACCCCGCATCCAGATCGAACGGGTCGCCCCGGCCAGAGCGCTGGCCGCGACCCAGTGGTCGCACGGGCGCTGGCTGATCATCATCAACGGCGCGGTCAGCCGCGGACGGCAACGCTGGAGCCTGGCGCACGAACTCAAGCACATCCTCGATCACCCGTTCGTGACGATCCTGTACCCCAAGGGCTCCACCGAACCGGCCGAGCAGGCCTGCGACTACTTCGCCGGCTGCCTGCTGATGCCGCGTCGCTGGTTGCGCCGCGCCTGGTCCCAGGGCAGCCGCGACGGCCGCACGCTCGCCCGCCTCTTCGGCGTGACCCCGGAAGCTGTCAAGGTCCGGCTCCTGCAGGTCGGCCTCATCGAACCAACGGCCCTGTGCCTAGCGAAGGAGGTCTGACATGAGCGAACCGGTCCACGAAGTCGAAACGGCAACCAGCCCCAGCCTGTCGGTGGTCCAGACAGACGCGTCGACCAAGCGAGCCGTCATCTACCTGCGGGTGTCCACCACCAAGCAGGCCGACAAGGGCGAGGATGCCGAGGGCTACTCCCTGCCGGCCCAGCGCGAGGCCTGCCGGCGCAAGGCCGAGGCCCTCGGGGCCGAGATCGTGGGGGAGTACCTCGACCGCGGCGAGTCCGCCAAGACCACCGATCGTCCCGAGTTCCAGCGCATGCTCGCCCGCATCCGCCGTGACCGCGACGTCGACTACGTGATCCTCGACAAGATCGACCGGTTCGCCCGCAACCGCCGCGACGACGCCAACACGTTGTTCGAACTCAAGAGCTACGGCGCGCAACTGGTCTCGGTCAAGGAGAACATCGACGAGACACCGGCCGGCCAGCTGCTGCACGCGATCATGGCGGGGATCGCGGAGTTCTACAGCCGCAACCTGGCGACCGAGGCCCTCAAGGGAATGACCCAGAAGGCCAAGGCCGGCGGCACCCCGGGCCGGGCCCCGCTGGGCTATCTCAACACCCGGCGACGGATCGACGGCCGAGAGGTCAGGGTCGTCATGGTCGACCCCGACCGGGCCCGGCTCGTGCAGTGGGCGTTCGAGGCCTACTCCAGCGGCGAATGGACCATCCGAACCCTGACCGAAGAACTGGCTGCCAGGGGCCTGACGGCGTTACCGCACGGCAAGAAGCTTCCCGGGCCGGTGCAGCCCTCGCACGTGGCTCACATGCTGTCGAACCGCTACTACCTCGGCTACGTGACCTTCAAGGGCGTCGAGTACCAGGGCCGCCACCAGCCCCTGGTGCCGCCGTCGATGTACGACAGCGTGCAGGCCGTGCTCAAGGCTCACGACGTCTCGGGGGAGAAGACGCGGGTCCACCACCACTACCTCAAGGGCAGCATCTTCTGTGGGGACTGCGGCAGCCGGCTGTGTTTCACCCTGGCCAAGGGCCTCTACCCCTACTTCTACTGCCTGGGTCGGCACCAACGCCGCACGACCTGCGCTCAGCGCTACCTGGCCGTCGAAGCCGTCGAGCAGGCCATTGAGCGCCACTACACCACCGTCCGCCTCCCGCAGGGGCTCGAAGACACCATCCGCACCGGGCTCAAAGTCGAACTCGACAAGCAACACGAACGGGCCGAGCCCGAGATCTCCTGGGCGCGCACCCGCGTCACCGAGCTGCAGCACGAGCGCCAGCGCCTCGCCCGCGGCGTCGTCACCGGCTCCATCCCCGGCGACCTCGCCCGCGACGAGCATCAGCGCATCGACCACGAGCTGGCGCAGGCCAACCGCGTCCTTGGCACCGCCGAGATGATCTACGCCAAGATCGAGCAGACCCTCAACAAAGCCCTCGAACTGCTCAGCCGCTGCGACGAGGTCTACCGACTCGGCGGCCCGCAGATCCGTCGCTGGGCCAACCAATGCTTTTTCGAGAAGCTGCTCATCTCGGACGGTGAGGTCGTTGGCGCCGTCCTCCGCGAGCCCTGGGCCACCCTTGTGGCCGAGGACTTCCAGGCCCGCATGGCCAGAAACACGACGAACCCCGACCATGATTCTCTTGGTCGAGGTTCGGACATGATGACTTTGGTGCCCCCGGCAGGATTCGAACCTGCGCACCCGCCTCCGGAGGGCGGTGCTCTATCCCCTGAGCTACGGGGGCTCGGGATCAACAAGATTACCAGCCGTGGCCCCCGCTACTGTCCGGTGCGTGGGCCGGGACGCCGTCAAGGTGCTTGTCGTTGACGACGACGAGACGATCCGCGGGTTGATCACGCTCAATCTCGAGCTGGAAGGCTTCGAGGTGGCCACGGCCGTCGACGGACTCGACGCCCTGGCTAAGGCCGCCGCCGTCCAACCGGCCGTCGTGACGCTGGACGTGATGATGCCGCGGCTGGACGGCTGGGCGACCGCGCAGCGCTTGCGCGCCGACCCGGCCACCGCCGATATCAAGGTGGTACTGCTCTCCGCGCGCGCTCAGGAGGCCGACCTGCAGCGGGGGACGAGGATCGGGGTGGACGCCTACTTGACCAAACCTTTCGACCCGGACGACTTGATCGACATCGTCCGCAGGCTGGCCGGCCCCGCCGCCGCTCCAGGTCCCTGACCGGCGGACGGAGCCGCCCGCTGCGATAGCCTCAGCCAGTGACTCCCGCCGAGCTCAGTGCTGCCGTGCTGGCGGCGGTCCGGCAGGCGGTCGACGCCGGTGACCTGGTCGTGCAGGTCCCGGCCCGGGCGGTGGTGGAGCGGCCCAAGGTGCGCGCCCACGGCGACTATGCCACCAACATCGCGATGCAGCTCGGCAAGCCGGCGCGGCGGGCGCCGCGTGAGGTCGCCGAGATTCTGGCCACCGAACTGCGCAAGACCTCGGGAGTCTCAGCCGTGGCCGTCGCCGGCCCCGGGTTCCTCAACATCACCCTCGACGAGGCCGCCCAGGGTGAGCTGGCCCGCGCGGTGGCCACCGCCGGCGCGGCGTACGGCCGGACCGGCGTGCTCACCGGCCAACACATCGACCTGGAATTCGTCTCGGCCAACCCGACCGGCCCCCTGCACATCGGGCACGTGCGCTGGGCAGCGGTCGGCGACGCCCTCGGCCGCCTGCTCGAGGCCGCTGGTGCCAAGGTCACCTGGGAGTACTACTTCAACGACGCTGGCGTCCAGATCGACCGGTACGCCGAGTCGCTGCGCGCCGCCGCCACCGGGCAGCCGGGGCCGGCGGACGGCTACGCGGGGGCCCACGTGCACGAGATCGCCACCGAGGTGCTCGCGCTGCATCCGGGCCTGCTGGATCGGTCGGTCGACGAGCAGTTGGCGACGTTTCGGGCGGACGGGCTCGACCTCATGTTTGCCCAGATTAAGGAAAGCCTGGCCGACTTCGGCGTGCATTTCGACGTCTACTTCAGCGAACGCACGCTGCACGAGACCGGGAAGATCATCGAGGCGATCGAGCGCCTGCGCGGGCAGGGCCACGTCTACGAGCTCGATGGCGCGGTCTGGCTGCGCACCAGCGACTTCGGCGACGACAAGGACCGGGTGCTGGTCAAGAGCGACGGCACCACGACGTACTTCGCCGCCGACGCCGCCTACTACGTCGACAAGCGCGACCGGGGCTTCGACGTCTGCGTCTACCTGCTCGGCGCCGACCACCACGGCTACGTCAACCGGTTGAGGGCACTGGCCGCCTGCGCCGGGGACGACCCGGACGCCAACGTCGAGGTCCTGATTGGGCAGTTGGTCAACCTCTACCGTGACGGCCAGCCGGTGCGGATGAGCAAGCGGGCGGGCAACGTCGTCACCCTGGAAGACCTGATCGCCGCCGTGGGCAAGGACGCCGCGCGGTACGCCCTGGCCCGGTCCTCCACCGACTCCGCGCTCGACCTCGACCTGAACCTGCTGACTCGGCAGACCAACGACAACCCGGTGTTCTACGTCCAGTACGCGCACGCCCGGATCGCCTCGCTGCTGCGCACCGCCGCGGAGCTCGGCGTGGAGCGGGGCGACCCTGCCGCCTTCCACCCCGAGCTGCTGTCCCACGAGCGCGAGGGCGAGCTGCTGCGGGCGCTCGGGGACTTCCCTCGGGTGGTGGCCTCGGCCGCCGAACTGCGGGCGCCGCACCGGGTCGCCCGGTACCTGGAAGAGCTCGCCGGCACCTATCACCGGTTCTACGACGCCTGCCGGGTGCTGCCGCAGGGTGACGAGCCGGCGAGCGACCTGGGCCGGGCTCGGCTCTGGCTGTGCGAGGCGACCCGGGTGGTGCTGGCCAATGGGCTCGGCCTGCTCGGCGTGAGCGCGCCTGACCGGATGTGACGGCGATGACCATGTTGCAACCGCGGGTCGACCTGACCCTCGACCCGACCGTCTGGCCGCGCACCGCCGGTCGCGTCGGCGGCGTGTTGGCGATCGGCGGCGTCGACGTCCGAGACCTGGCGCTCGAGTACGGCACCCCGGCGTACGTGCTGGACGAGGATGACTTCAGGGAGCGGTGCCGCCAGTGGCGCGTCGCGTTCAGAGCCGGTGCCGCCGACGGCGACGTCTACTACGCGGGCAAGTCGTTCCTCTGTGTCGCGGTCGCCCGCTGGGTGGCCGCCGAGGGGCTTTCCCTGGACGTGTGCACCGGCGGGGAGCTGGCCGTCGCCGAGCGCGCCGGCTTCCCGGCCGACCGGATCCTGTTTCACGGCAACAACAAGTCGGTCGAGGAGCTGCGGCGGGCGGTGACCACCGGCGTCGGCCGGGTGGTGCTCGACTCGTTCGAGGAGCTGGCCCGGCTGGCGTTTATCGCCGAGGCCGCAGGTGTGCGCCAGCGCGTGCTGATCCGGGTCACCCCCGGCGTGGAGGCGCACACCCACTCCTACGTCGCCACCGGGCAGGAGGACCAGAAGTTCGGATTCTCGTTGGCCGCCGGCGCCGCGGTCGAGGCGGTCCGGCGCGTGCTGGCCCTGCCGTCGTTGGAGCTAGTGGGCCTGCACTGCCACATCGGCTCGCAGATCTTCGACACCTCGGGGTTCCGGCTGGCGGCGCATCGGATGGTCGGCTTGCTGGCGGAGGTGCGCGCCGAGCACGGCGTCGAGCTGCCGGAGCTCAACCTCGGCGGCGGTCTCGGCATCGCCTACACCTCCGAGGACGCGCCGCTGCCGGTCGAGGAGGTTGCCGACCGGTTGCGCGCGGTCGTCACCGCCGAGTGTGCGACGGCCGGGCTCGCCGTACCGAGGCTCGGGGTCGAACCCGGTCGAGCGGTCAGTGGTCCGACGACGGTCACGCTGTATGAGGTCGGCACGGTCAAGGAGCTGCCCGGCCTGCGCACCTACGTCAGTGTCGACGGCGGGATGAGCGACAACATCCGCACCGCGCTGTACGACGCGCACTACACCGCCGTGCTGGCCTCGCGCACCTCCACCGCCCCGCCCCGGGTGGTCACCGTCTGCGGAAAGCACTGTGAGAGCGGCGACATCGTCGTCCACGACGTTGCCCTGGCCGCGGACCTGGCACCGGGGGACCTGCTGGCGGTGCCGGCCTCCGGGGCCTACCACCGCTCGATGGCTAGCAACTACAACCACGTTCCTCGCCCACCGGTGATCGCCGTTCGGAATGGTCAGGCGCGGGTGCTCGTACGGCGGGAGACTGAGGACGACCTGCTGCGGCTCGACGCCGCAGGGCTCGACACCGCAGAGCTCGACACGGAAGACCTCGACACGGAAGACGAGGCATGACCACGGGAGCCCGGCGGTCGGTGACGGTCGCCCTCATCGTCGGCCTGCTCGTCGTGGCTGCCGCCGGGGCGGTTGCGTTGGTCAACGGTCGCCTCGCCACCGCGGTGGCCGAGCTCGTCGTACTGGTGGCTGGTGTCGGCGTGGGCCTGCTGTTGTTGCGGCGGCTGCCGTGACCCCGGTTGTCGACGGTCGGCCACTGCGGATCGCCCTGCTGGGCTGCGGCATCGTTGGCAGCGAGGTCGTCCGGCTGCTGCACGACTCGGCCGCGGATCTGACCGCCCGCATCGGGGCGCCGCTGGAGCTAGCCGGGATCGCCGTCCGTCGACCGCAGCGGGTCCGCGACCTGCCGGTGGACCCGGGCCTGTTCACCGCGGACGCGGCCGGCCTGGTAGAGCGCGACGACGTCGACATCGTCGTCGAGGTGATCGGCGGCATCGAGCCGGCGCGCGCGCTGGTGCTCTCCGCGTTGCGACGCGGCCGGGGGGTGGTGACGGCCAACAAGGCGCTGCTGGCCAGCGACGGCGCGACCCTGTACCAGGCGGCCCGCTCGTTCGGCGCCGACCTGTACTTCGAGGCCAGTGTCGCCGGCGCCATCCCGCTGCTGCGCCCCCTGCGTGAGTCGCTGGCCGGTGATCGGATCAGCCGCGTCCTCGGAATCGTCAACGGCACCACCAACTTCGTGCTCACCCGGATGGATGAGACCGGCGCCGGGTTCGACGAGGCGTTGGACGAGGCCACCGCCCTCGGGTACGCCGAGGCCGACCCGAGTGCGGACATCGACGGCTTCGACGCCGCCGCCAAGGCGGCCATCCTGGCCGGGATCGCCTTTCACACCCGGATCCAAGTCGACCAGGTGCACCGCGAGGGCATCGCCGACGTGACCGCTGCCGATGTGGCCAGCGCCGCGGCGATGGGCTGCACGGTCAAGCTGCTGGCCATCGCCGAGCGGTCGGAAACTGACCGCAGCGTCGGCGTGCGGGTGCACCCGGCGATGATCCCGCGCAGCCACCCACTGGCCGGGGTGCGCGAGGCGTTCAACGCGGTCTTCGTGGAGGGCGCCGCCAGCGGTGAGCTGATGTTCTACGGCCGCGGCGCCGGCGGCGCCCCGACCGCGGCGGCGGTCATGGGGGACGTGGTGGCGGTCGCCCGCAACCTGCTCAGCGGGGCCCGCGGTGCCGGCGAATCGGCGTACGCCGACCTGCGGGTGCGACCCATGGGGGAGACGGTGACCCGCTACCACGTCAGCCTGGACGTGGCCGACAAAGCCGGCGTGCTGGCTAATGTGGCCAGCGTTTTCGCCGCCCACGACGTCTCCATCCGCGTGGTCCGCCAGGAGGGCCACGGCGACGACGCCACCCTGGTGATCGTCACGCACGCCGCCACCGACGCGGCGCTGGCGGCCACGGTGGCCGCCCTGCGCGACCTCGACATCGTCCGAGCGGTGGCCAGCGTCATGCGAGTCGAGGGGCAGGACCGGTGATGCAGCCGGAAGCACCACCGATCGGCCGAGCCGGTTGGCGCGGCGTCATCAAGGAGTACCGACACCGGCTCCCCGTGACCGAGCACACCCCGATCATCACTTTGCGCGAGGGCGGTACGCCGCTGGTGCCGGCGCCGCATCTGTCGTCGCTGACGGACTGCGAGGTCCACCTCAAGGTGGAGGGGGCCAACCCAACTGGGTCCTTCAAGGACCGCGGGATGACGGTCGCATTCTCCAAGGCGGTGGAGGAAGGCAGTCGGGCGGTCATTTGCGCCTCCACCGGCAACACCTCGGCCAGCGCCGCCGCGTACGCCGCTCGCAGCGGCCTGGTGTGCGCCGTCCTGGTGCCCAGCGGCAAGATTGCCATGGGCAAGCTGGCGCAGGCGCTGGTGCACGGAGCGCGGCTGTTGCAGGTCGACGGCAACTTCGACGACTGCCTGGAGCTGGCGCGGGAGCTGGCCAGCAAGTACCCGGTGTCGCTGGTCAACAGCGTTAACCCGTTCCGGATCGAGGGCCAGAAGACCGCGGCGTTCGAGATCTGTGACACCCTCGGCGACGCCCCGGACGTGCACTGCCTGCCCGTCGGCAACGCCGGCAACATCACGGCGTACTGGAAGGGCTATGTCGAGTACGCCGCCGACGGGGTGTCGTCGCACCGGCCGGTCATGCGGGGATTTCAGGCCGCCGGCGCGGCTCCGATCGTGACCGGCAAGGCCGTGCGCAACCCGACGACGATTGCCACCGCCATCCGCATCGGCAACCCGGCATCGTGGCAGCAGGCGCTGGCTGCGCGGGACGCCTCCGGCGGTGCCATCGAGGCAGTGACCGACCGGCAGATCCTCGAGGCCTACCGCAGGCTCGCCCGGCGCGAAGGTGTCTTTGTCGAGCCTTCGTCGGCAGCCTCCGTTGCCGGGCTGCTACAGGCTGCGGCGGACGGTTCGCTGTCCCCGGGGCGACGGGTGGTGTGCACGGTGACCGGGCACGGGCTCAAGGATCCGGAGTGGGCGATCGCCGGGGCGCCGCGGCCGGTGACCATCCCGGCGGAGGTGTCGGCGGCGGCTGCGGCGCTGGACCTATGACCCGGCCGGCTCCGGGCCTCGCCACGGCGCGGCTGACCACCGGGACCGTGCATGTGCGAGTGCCCGCCACGAGCGCCAACCTCGGCCCCGGGTTCGACGCGCTGGGGCTGGCGCTGGCACTCTACGACGACGTGGCCGTCTCGGTGGCGAGCTCTGGTGTCGCCGTGGACATCGTCGGGGAGGGTGCCGACCGGCTGCCTCGCGGCGACCGGCACCTGATCGCCTGCACCGTGCTCAGCGGCCTGGACCGACTCGGCGTACGGCCGGCTGGCCTGCGCATTTCCTGCACCAACCGGATTCCGCACGCCCGCGGGTTGGGCTCGTCCGCCGCCGCGATCATCGCCGGTCTGCTGGCCGCCCGGGCGCTGGTTGCCGACGGCGAGTGCCGACTCGACGTCGAGTGCCGACTCGACGACGCTGCGCTGCTCAAGCTGGCCGCGGAGATGGAAGGCCACCCGGACAACGTCGCGGCCTGCCTGCTCGGTGGCTTGACGGTGGCCTGGACGGAGGATGGGGCGGCCCGCGCGGTTCGCCTTCAGCCGGTCGACTCACTCAAGCCGGTGGTCTTCGTGCCCGCCACCCGGGCGACAACCGCGCAGGTACGCCGCTTGCTGCCCGATTCGGTTCCGCACGCCGATGCGGCGGCCAACGCCGGCCGGGCCGCGCTGATGCTGGCCGCCCTGACGACGCGGCCGGACCTGTTGTTGCCGGCCACGGTCGACTATCTGCATCAGCCCTATCGGGCGCCGGCCATGCCGGAAACCGCGGAGTTCGTGGCTCGGCTGCGGGCCGCGGGGGTGCCGGCCGTGGTGTCCGGGGCCGGGCCGGCGGTGTTGGCGCTGGGCCAGGGCCCAAGCGGGCTGCCGCCGCCACCGTCGGGTTGGTCGGCGCTGTCGTTGCCGGTTGACCGAGTCGGTGCGCAGGTACGCCGTCCGGACTGACTTCAGCCAGTGTCGATCTGTGCGCTGGCCAGCGCACTTCGACACTCGCTCGCTAGGTTCGGAACCGCGGTGCGGGTCGCGGGAGCGCAGGTAACGCGCTCGTTCGGACAAACGTACGTCGACATATCGGCGACATATCGGTAGACATATCGGCGTCTTGTTGCCCGATGTCACCCTGGGCGTTACGCTCAGAGAGCACCAGCCGCCCCCTGCGGGGGCCGCATCTGCTCGCCGAGCAACCCGGACGTCCTTCCAGGGCCTTCGAGCGCTTTGGCTTTCTCCGTCCGGCCGCTCTGTCGGCGCCTTGAGTGCGTCGATCACGCGGTCGCCCGTCGAGGAAGTCGGTCGACGAGCGCACCCCCGCGGTCCGGTTTCGCAGCGTCGGCGTCCGTCAGGTCGCTCGAAGCCCGGCCGGTGTACCACGAGCCCCCGCCCAGGTCGGGCGGGTGTACCACCCGCGCCGCCGTGTGCGGCCGAAGTTCATCGCCCGGTGCCCGCCTGTTGGCCGGCTGCACCGCCATTGGGAAGGACCCCATGAGCGATTCCACCGATCTGCTGCCTCTCACCGAAGAGGCCATTGCCACCTCCGTCGCTGGGGACGACGTCGACCCGGGTCACAATGGCGCCGGCCGCCTCGACCCGAGTGACACTGCTCGGACGAGCGCCGACGATACTGCTGCCACAGAACTCCCCAGTCCGGCTGGCACAGCCGCGTCCGCGCCTCGAGGCCGCCGGCGCACTGCCGGCGGCGGGCTGACCGCCATGGTGCTGCCGGAGCTGCAGACGATGGCTTCCGGCCTCGGCATCAGCGGTACGGCGCGGATGCGCAAGAGTCAGCTGATCGCTGCCATCCAGGAGCTGCAGGGCGGATCGGTGGCGGCCAGCAGCTCGGCCCCGGCCAGCAGCTCGGCCCCGGCCGGCGGATCCGTCACCGGCACGTCCGCGGCCGTCGTCTCGGCAACGGACTCTGCCACGAGCGCACCCGCCTCGGCCGGGACGAGCAACGGCGCCACGACCGCCCCCTACCGCAGCGACCGGGGCGACGGCTCCGGAACCGACACCGGCGTTGCCGCCGGTGTGGTCCACGACAGCCAGAACGGGGCCGAAGCCGGCTCCGCGGGTTCCGCGCCGGAGGTCGTACCCGGTGATCGCGTCCGCCCGGAGCGGGAGGACCGCTCGGCGCCGTCGGGCGCCCCCACCAGCCGCGACGGCGAACGACCCGACCGGGACCGGCCGCGGGACCGGCAACGCTTCGACAATCAGCGCCCAGAGGGCCAACGCTCCGACAACCAGCGCCAGCAGTACGGCGCCGGCCGGGACCGCCAGCAAGGCAATCGTGATCGCAATCAGTCGGGTCAGGGCCAGGGCCAGCAGGGGGATCGCAGCTCCACCGGCCAGCAGGGCCGGGGCCAGGGTCAGAGCCAGGGCCAGGGTCAGAGCCAAGGTCAGGGTCAGGGCCAGGGTCAAAGCCAGGGCCAGCAGAGTGACCGGTTCCGGGACGATGACGACGCCAGCGGCGGCAGCCGCCGCCGCGGCCGGTTCCGGGAGCGCGGTCGCAACCGCAGTCGCAACCGCGAGGACCGCTTCGTCGCCGACAGCGAGCCGGTAGTCGGCGAGGACGACGTACTGGTGCCGGTCGCCGGCATCCTCGACATCCTCGACAACTACGCCTTCGTGCGGACCTCGGGCTACCTGACCGGGCCGAACGACGTGTACGTCTCGCTCGCCCAGGTGCGCAAGCACGGACTGCGTCGTGGTGACGCGGTGACCGGGGCGGTCCGCCAGCCCCGCGACGGCGAGCGGCACGACAAGTACAACGCGCTGGTGCGCCTGGACCAGGTCAACGGCGCTGACCTGGAGGCGGGTCGACAGCGGCCGGAGTTCACCACGCTGACCCCGCTCTACCCGCAGGACCGACTGCGGCTGGAGACCGAGCCGAACGTGCTGACCACCCGGGTGATCGACCTGATCGCCCCGATCGGCAAGGGCCAGCGCGGTCTGATCGTCAGCCCGCCAAAGGCTGGCAAGACGATGGTTCTCCAGGCGATCGCCAACGCAATCACGACCAACAACCCGGAGTGCCACCTGATGGTGGTCCTGGTCGACGAGCGGCCAGAAGAGGTCACCGACATGCAGCGGTCGGTGAAGGGCGAGGTCATCGCCTCCACCTTCGACCGCCCACCGTCGGACCACACCACCGTCGCGGAGCTCTCGATCGAGCGAGCCAAGCGGCTGGTCGAGCTCGGTCACGACGTGGTGGTGCTCCTCGACTCCATCACCCGGCTGGGTCGCGCCTACAACCTTGCTGCCCCGGCGAGCGGACGCATCCTGTCCGGTGGCGTGGACTCGACCGCCCTGTACCCGCCGAAGCGCTTCCTCGGCGCCGCCCGCAACATCGAGTTCGGCGGATCGCTGACGATCCTGGCCACCGCCTTGGTCGAGACCGGCTCCACGATGGACACGGTGATCTTCGAGGAGTTCAAGGGCACTGGCAACATGGAGCTCAAGCTGGACCGGAAGCTCGCCGACAAGCGGATCTTCCCGGCGATCGACATCGACGCCTCCGGCACCCGCAAGGAGGAGATCTTGATGGCGCCCGACGAGCTCGGCGTCGTCCTCAAGCTGCGCCGGGTGTTGCACGCCCTGGAGACCAGCCAGGCGTTGGAGCTGTTGCTGGACAAGATGAAGAAGACCGGGTCGAACGCCGAGTTTCTGATGCAGATCCAGAAGACCACGTTCGGACCGGGGGACTGACGGTCGCCGCCCCGGAACGCGCCAGGCCCGACCGGTGTTAAGCAGTCTGCCGGGCGCGTTCTGGCACACTTGGCTGGCTACGGCACCGGTTCGAAGTCCGGCTCGGACGACCCGCCGGCCTTCTGTTGGAGAGGACCTATGAAGCCCGACATCCACCCGCAGTACGTCGAGACGACAGTGACGTGCACCTGCGGCAACACCTTCACCACGCACAGCACCGCCCGTAACGGCGTCATTCACGCTGACGTCTGCTCGGCCTGCCACCCCTTCTACACCGGCAAGCAGAAGATCCTGGACGTCGGCGGCCGGGTGGAGAAGTTCGAGCGCCGGTTCGGCAAGCGCCAGGCCGGTCAGCGCGCCGGCGCTGTCAAGGGCTAAGGAAACGGCGGCGCCCGCCCGGTTCGCGACAGCAGCCGGCGGGCGCCGTTGTCGTGTCCGGCGGTGCTACCGCCGTGGCCGCATCAGCCCAGCCGCGGGGCACCGAGGGCTGTGAGCAACGACGGGAGTGTTCGTGTCCGACCCGCTCGACGACCTGCTCGCCGAGCATGCTGCGCTCGAGGTGCAGCTCGCCGACCCAGCTGTGCACGTCGACCAGACCCGCGCGCGGGACCTTGGCAAGCGGTACGCCGAGCTGGCCCCCGTGGTGGAGGCGGCGCGAGCGCTGCGCGCGGCCGAAGGTGACCTGGTGGCTGGTCGCGAGCTGACTGCGGAGGACTCCGCATTTGCCGTCGAGCTGCCGGCGCTGCAGGGGCGCCGGGACGCTTTCGCGGATCAGTTGCAAGAGCTGCTGCTGCCGCGCGACCCGAACGACAGCCGGGACGTGATCTTGGAGATCAAGGCCGGCGAGGGCGGGGAGGAGTCCGCCCTGTTCGTCGGCGACTTGTTGCGGATGTACCTGCGCCACGCCGAGCTGCAGGGCTGGCGCACCGAGGTGCTCGACGCCACCGAGTCGGACCTCGGCGGATACAAGGACGTCAGCGTCGCGGTGAAGTCACGCCGCGGCGCGGACGGCGTGTGGGCCCGGCTGAAGTACGAGGGCGGGGTGCACCGGGTCCAGCGCGTGCCGGCCACCGAGTCTCAAGGGCGTATCCACACCAGCGCCGCCGGGGTGCTGGTGTTGCCGGAGGCGCAGGACGTCGAAGTGCACATCGAGCCGGGCGACCTGCGCATCGACGTCTTCCGGTCCTCGGGGCCGGGTGGGCAGAGCGTCAACACCACCGACTCGGCTGTTCGGATCACGCACCTGCCGACCGGCACGGTGGTGTCGTGCCAGAACGAGAAAAGCCAGCTGCAGAACAAGGAGCAGGCGCTGCGCATCCTGCGGGCGCGGCTGCTCGTGCAGGCGCAGGAGGCCCAGGCGGCGGACGAGAACGCCGCCCGCACCAGCCAGGTCCGCACCGTCGATCGCAGCGAGCGGGTCCGCACCTACAACTATCCGGAGAACCGGATCTCCGACCACCGCAGCGGGTTCAAGGCCTACAACCTCGACGCCGTCCTCAACGGTGAGCTCGACCCGGTGATCTCCTCGTTGGTCGCCGCGGACGCCGAGGCTCGGCTGGCCAGTCAACCATCCGGTGGACGGGCGTCGTGACCGCCTTGATTGAGGCCGTGCGCGCCGCCACCGGACGACTGCAGGCGGCCGGCGTACGGTCGGCCCGGTCCGACGCGGAGCAGTTGGCGGCGCACGTCCTCGGCGTACGCCGAGGCAGCCTGGCCGGCCTGTCCGTCCTCGACCCAGTCGCCAGCCAGGTGTACGCCGATCTGGTCGCCCGCCGCGGCGCCCGCGTCCCGCTGCAGCATCTGACCGGCACGGTGGGCTTTCGCTACCTCGACGTAGCGGTCGGGCCGGGCGTCTTCGTACCCAGGCCGGAGACCGAGTCCGTGGTGCAGTGGGCGGTCGATGCCCTGGCAGTTGGCGGGCCACCGGTACCGGTGGTCGTCGACCTCGGCACTGGTTCCGGCGCGATCGCGCTGGCGCTGGCGACCGAGGTCCGCGGCGCCCGGGTACATGCGGTGGAGCGTGACCCGGTCGCCCTGACCTGGGCCGGGCTGAACGTGGCTCGGTACGCCCGCGACGGTGGCCGCGCGGTGACGCTGCATTTCGGTGATATGGGTGATATGGGTGATATGGGTGATACCGGCGACGTGCCGGTCGAGCTGGCCGGGACCGTCGACCTGGTCGTCAGCAACCCGCCGTACCTGACCGGGGTCGAGCTCAGCGACTGCGACCCGGAGGTGCGTGACCACGACCCGAGGGCAGCGTTGGTCGCCGGCGCGGACGGCCTGGACGGGGTGCGGCTGGTGGCCGCGGCGGCGCGTGGGCTGCTGCGCCCCGGCGGCCTGGTCGTGGTCGAGCACGGTGACCATCAGGGGGCGAGCGCCGCGGCAGTGTTCACGGCCGCCGGATGCTGGGACGACGTGATGGACCACCGGGATCGGGCGGGCCGGGACCGGTTCGTCACCGCCCGCCGCCGCGCCGACGCCGGCCGGTCGTCGTGAGCGTCCGGTTCGACTGCGACGAGCCCGATCAACGCCGCGAAGGGATCACACAGGCCGTCGCCGCGATCCGTCGGGGACAGCTCGTCGTGCTGCCGACCGACACGGTGTACGGCGTGGGAGCCGACGCCTTCACCCCGGCGGCCGTGGATGCACTGCTGTTCGCCAAGGGCCGCGGGCGCGACATGCCGGTGCCGGTGCTAGTGGGCTCGTGGCGTACCTTAGATGGTTTGGTGGACCGCCCACCCCCGGCCGCCCGGCCCCTGGTCGAGGCCTTCTGGCCGGGCGCGCTGACGATCGTCCTGCGGCACACGCCGTCGCTGGCCTGGGATCTGGGCGAGAGTCGCGGCACCGTTGCCGTCCGGATGCCGCTGCACCCGGTGGCGATCGAGCTGCTGACCCAGACCGGTCCGCTGGCGGTGTCGAGCGCGAACCGGACCGGCATGCCGCCAGCGGTCACCGCCGACGATGCCCAGCTGCAGCTCGGCGGGGCGGTGGCGGTCTACCTCGACGGTGGCCGGTGCGCCGACCCGGTACCCTCGACGATCGTCGACCTGACCGGGGCTGCCCCCCGGCTGCTGCGGCCGGGCGCCGTGGAGGTCGAGTTGCTGCGCGGCGTACTGCCCGACCTCGAGGACGCCCGGTGACCGGCCCATGGGCGGGCGCGAAGCCGGGGACCGGCGAACCGGACGGATCGGATCCCGACCGGTTCAGCATTCTGTTCGTCTGCACCGGCAACATCTGCCGCTCGCCGGTGGCCGAGTACCTGACCAGGGCCGCCTTGAGCATCCGCCTGGGGCCGGCGGCGGCGCACGCGCTCGCAACCAGTGCCGGCACCTGGGGACACGAGGGGGCGGCGATGGAGCCGTTTGCGCTCCAGGTCCTGGCCGAGCGGGGCATCGACGGCACGGAGTTTCGCGCTCGTGAGCTCGATGCGCAGATGGTGGCTGCCGCTGACCTGGTCCTGGCCGCCACCCGCGAGCATCGCGCGGGCGCGGTGGTGCTGTATCCACGCGCGTCGGCCCGGGTCTTCACGCTGCGCGAGTTCGATCGGTTGACGGCGGGGGTGGACCCGGCCGGACTGCCGGCCAACGTCGTTGCGCGCGGCCGGGCGCTGGTCCGGCAGGCTGCGGGCCGGCGCGGTCTGGCCCCGCCAGCGACCGCCGGTGATGACGATGTCCCCGACCCGTACGGCGCGCCGCTGGCGATCTTCCGTCGGTGCGCGGATGAGATCATCGCCGTCTTGCGCGGACCGGTCGACCGGCTGGCGTCGCCGGCACCGCCGATGCCGGCGACGTCCTCGGCGCCGCATGTCTCGCCGGGATCAGCGGACGGGTTCGCCGCCGTAGAGTGACCTGACCGCGCAGCGCGCGATGTGCCGGCCACCGGAGGAACGCCATGTCCACCACGACGCCCACCACGACGTCCACCGCTGCGCCCACCACGACGTCCACAGCCGCGATGACGCCCGGACTGTTTGGCCGGGTCGGGTTTACCGACGGCACCCCATTCTGGGGACCGGACTTCGACGCGCTGCAGCGCGAAGACCCCGAGATCGCGGCGGTCGTGCTCGGCGAGCTCGACCGGCTCCGCGGCGGCCTGCAGCTGATCGCCAGCGAGAACTTCACCTCGCCCGCCGTCCTGGCCGCTCTCGGCAGCACGCTGTCGAACAAGTACGCCGAGGGCTACCCCGGCCGCCGCTACTACGGCGGCTGCGGCGAGGTGGACAAGGCCGAGCTGCTCGGCATCGCCCGGGCCAAGGAGCTCTTTGGCGCCGAGCACGCCAACCTGCAGCCGCACAGCGGCGCCAGCGCCAACCTGGCCGCCTACGCCGCCCTGCTGTCGCCCGGCGACACCGTGCTGGCGATGTCGCTGCCGCATGGCGGCCACCTCACCCACGGCAGCAAGGTCAACTTCTCCGGCAAGTGGTTCCACACCATTGGGTATGGCGTGCGCGCGGACACCGAGCTGATCGACTACGATCAGGTGCGCGCGCTGGCCCACGAGCATCGGCCCAAGATGATCATCTGCGGCGCCACGGCGTACCCGCGTCTGATCGACTTTGCCGCCTTCCGGGAGATTGCCGACGAGGTCGGGGCCTGGCTGCTGGTCGACGCCGCCCACTTCATCGGCCTGGTCGCCGGCAAGGCCATCCCGTCACCGGTGCCCTACGCCGACGTGGTCACCTTCACCACGCACAAGGTGCTGCGCGGCCCGCGCGGCGGCATGATCGTCTGCCGGGAGGAGCTGGCCCAGCGCATCGACAAGGCGGTCTTCCCGTTCAGCCAGGGGGGCCCGCTGATGCACGCGGTCGCGGCCAAGGCGGTGGCCCTGGCCGAGTGCCTGCGCCCAGACTACCAGGCCTACGCCCAGCAAGTGATCGACAATGCCCGGGCGCTCGCCGCCGGCCTGGCCGCCGAAGGCATCCGGCCGGTGTCCGGGGGCACCGACACCCACCTGGCGCTGTTGGACCTGCGCGAGGTGGGGGTTACCGGCTCCGACGCCGAGATCCGCTGCGACGCCGCCCGGATCACTTTGAACAAGAACGCCATCCCGTACGACCCCGCCCCGCCGATGGTGGCCTCAGGAATCCGGGTCGGCACGCCGGCGGTCACCACCCAGGGCATGACTGAGGGCGACATGACGCAGGTCGCCGGCCTGATTGCGCGGGCGGTCCGCGACCAAGACGGCTCGGCGGCCGCGGAGATCTCGGCCGAGGTCTCCGCGCTCGTGGCGCGGCACCCGGCGTACCCCCGGCCGTAGCGAGTCGACGGCGCTGGACCCGGCCGGCCGCGGGTGTGAGAAAGGGGCGCAGCGCGTGCGGGAGTACCTCGTCGTGCTCTTCGTCGCGGCCGCCGCCACCTACCTGCTGACGCCGATCGCCCGGGTCGGCGCGGTCCGAGTGCGGGCGCTGGCCGAGCCGCGGGACCGGGACGTGCACGCCATCGCCACGCCGCGCCTGGGCGGCCTGGCGATGTACGCCGGGATCCTGATCGCCATGCTGGTCGCACGCAACCTGCCGGCGCTGCAGGTGGCCTTCCGGGAGTCCGACGTCAAGGCGGTGCTGGCGGCCGGCGGCGTCATCTGCCTGCTTGGCGTGGCGGACGACAAGTGGGGACTGGACGCGTTGACCAAGCTGGCCGGGCAGGTGGTCGCCGCCGGGGTGATGGTGCTGCTCGGGCTGCAGCTGCTGTTCGTGCTGGTCCCCGGGCGCGGGACGATCTCGCTCGGGGCCGACGTCGGGGTCCCGTTGACTGTGCTGCTGGTGCTGGTGACCGTTAACGCGATCAACTTCGTTGACGGCCTGGACGGGCTGGCGGCCGGCGTCGTCGGCATCGCCGCGCTGGCGTTCTTCGCCTTCTCCTATCAGCTGTCGGTCGTGCAGGGGTTCCAGCGCGCCTCCCCGCCGACGCTGATCACAGCGGTCCTGGCCGGAGCCTGCCTGGGCTTCCTGCCGCACAACTTCAACCCGGCCCGGGTGTTCATGGGGGACTCGGGCTCGATGCTGATCGGGCTCATGCTGGCGGCGGCCACCACCAGCCTCACCGGCCAGCTCGACCCCAACGTGCACGCCGCCGACCTGTTCCCGGCGCTGCTGCCGCTGCTGCTGCCGCTCGCCGTCCTGGCCGTGCCCTTCATCGACCTGGTGATGGCAGTCATCCGGCGGGCTCGGGCCGGCCGGTCGCCGTTCTCGCCGGACAAAGAGCACCTGCACCACCGGCTCCTCGAGATCGGGCACTCGCACACCCGGGCCGTCCTGATCATGTACTTCTGGACCGCGACCCTGGCCTTTGGGGCGGTCGCCCTGTCGGTCGTGGACGGGCGCCTGATCGTCCTGGCGGTGACCGCCATGCTGGTCCTCGGCGCGCTGGTGGCCAGCGGGGTGCCGCGGTTGCGTTCGAGTCGGCGGCCCTAGATGCGTTCGAGTCGGCGGCTCTGGGTGCGACTGGTCCTGGCGTTGCGAGCCAGGGGCCTGGGTGTCGCCCCGGTGACCCTGCTTGCCCTGGCCCCGCTGCACGCTCTGGTCGCCTGGATGTTGGTGGGGGTCGCGGGTGCGCTGGCGGCGGTGGCCGGTCTGCTGCTGGTGGCCGGGTTCTTCCTGGTCTCGGTCGTCGCCGTCACGGTCACCGACCGGCATGCCCCGGCGTTCGTGTTGCCCGCCGCAGTGGGTTCGTACGTCGTCAAGGTGGCCGCCCTGGTCAGCCTGCTGACGCTGCCGACCACGCCGGTCACCCGCTGCTTGGCCTACTCCGTGATCGTCGGCACGCTGGCGTGGGAGCTCGCGCATCTGGTCGGGGTCATGCGGGCGACGCAGTCGCACGGCACGGCCGTGTCCGGCTTTACCGATCCCGGTTGATAGCGTGGTTAGTCGCTGACCGAGGGAACGCAGACCGAGGGAACGATCACCGAGGGGACGATGACCGAGGGGAAGCGACCGCAACCACCGAAGCGGTCGAACTCCGATGCGGACGCAGGCTGGGCCGTTCTCAGCATCTTGATCGCCGGTTTGGTGGTCTGGGGAGGGATCGGCTACGGGCTGGACCGGTGGTTCGGGACGCACTACCTCGTCGTCGTGGGGCTGCTGGTCGGCATAGCCGCTGCTATCTACCTGGTGTACGTCCGGTACGGTCGCTGACGACGCCGCCGGGTCGCGCGCAGGTGCCCAGGTGCGGTGGAGGCGTTGCACGGCGCCCTGGGTCGCACTGAGGAACCGTAGACGGAGGGGAGGCCCGGCGGATGAGGGCCGCAGCGCTCGCCACACCCGTCACCGCGGCGGGCAAGGGCTACGAGCCGCCGAGCCTGGAAGCCTTTCACTTCAAGAGCTTCTTCGACTTCTCCGTTCTTGGCGTGCAGTTCCACGTGACGAAGATCGTCACGATGATGCTGTTCGCCACCCTGGTGATCGCCATCTTCTTCCTGGCTGCGTTCCGGCATCCCCGGCTCGTTCCCGGGAAGCTGCAGGCCGCCGGTGAGATCATCTACGACTTCATCCGCAACTCCATCGCTGTGGACGTCATCGGCCGGGAGGGCGTGCGCTTCGCGCCGTACCTCACGACGTTGTTCGCCTTCGTCTTCCTCAACAACTTGTTCGGAATCCTGCCGTTGGCGCAGGTGCCGGTGAACTCCCGGATCGCCTTTCCGGCGTTCCTCGCATTGATCTCCTGGGTCCTGTTCAACTACCTCGGCATTCAGCGCAAGGGGTTCGGGCCTTACTTCAAGGAGATGCTGTTCCCGCCCGGCGTGCCCAAGCCGGTGTACATCCTACTGACGCCCATCGAGTTCGTCTCGACGCTGTTCGTTCGGCCGTTCACCCTGGCCGTCCGGCTCTTCGCCAACATGTTCGCCGGCCACATCATGCTGCTGGTGTTCATCTCCGGGACGACGTACCTGCTCACGGTGTCGAACTTCTCCAAGGCGTTCGCCCCTGTCTCCTTCCTGATGGCCATTGTGCTGTCCGTGTTCGAAATGCTGATCATCGCCTTGCAGGCCTACATCTTCACGATTCTGACCGCCCAGTACGTCTCCGGCGCCCTCGCCGAAGAGCACTGATCCGTCGACCGCGCCGCGGGCGTGGCCAACCACAGGAGGAAGCATCCCTATGATCGCGGTCGTCGGAGTCACCGGCAGCGTCGGGTCCCTGGGCTACGGTCTGGCGGCGATCGGCCCCGGCATCGGCATCGGCCTGATCTTCGCGGCGTACGTCTCCGGCGTCGCCCGCCAGCCGGAAGCCCGTGGAGTGCTGCAGCCGATCGCCCTGCTCGGGTTCGCGCTGGCCGAGGCGCTCGCCCTCATCGGCCTGGTCATGCCGTTCGTCTTCGGCAAGTAGGCACGGGGACGAGCGTCATGAGCCTGGCCGCCATCCCGCTTGCCGCGGAGAACAACCCGCTCATCCCGGACCTCGGCGAGCTGATCATCGGTTTCATCGCCTTCGCGGTCCTGGTCGCGCTGCTGTGGAAGGCAGCATTCCCGGCGATCGAGCGGGTCTACCACGAGCGCACCGAGCGCATCGAGGGCGGGATCGCCCGGGCCGACCAGGCGCAGCAGGAGGCGCAGCGCACCCTGGAGCAGTACCGCGCCCAGCTCGCCGAGGCCAGGGCCGAGGCGACCCGGATGCGCGAGGAGGCGCGCGTGCAAGGGCAGGGGATCGTCGAGGAGCTGCGCGCCCGCGCGCAGCAGGAGGCGGCCCAGATCACCGCGCGCGCCGAGGCTCGGATCGAGGCGGACCGCCAGCACGCCTTCGCCGAGCTGCGCTCGGAGATCGGCCGACTTGCCGTCGACCTGTCCGGGCGGATCATCGGGGAGTCGCTGCAGGACGGTGACCGGCAGCGGCGGGTCGTCGACCGGTTCCTCACCGACCTTGAAGACGCCGCCGGCGGGGCTGCGGGGGGCGCCAGCCCCGCACCACCGATGCGCTGATGGACCGGACCAGTAGGGACGCGCTGGCGGCCGCTCGCGAGCGCTTCGACACCCTTGTCGTCGAACGGTCGGACGCTGCCGGGCTCGGCGGGATGGCCGAGACGCTGTTCGCCACGGTGAGCCTGTTGCGCCGGGAGTCGGCGCTGCGGCGGGCATTAGGTGATCCGGCCACCCGGCCGGCGGCGAAGATCAGGTTGCTGGACTCGCTGTTCGGGGAGTTCGACGGCCAGACGCTGGAGCTGCTGCGCGGCCTGGTGCGCTCTCGCTGGTCGCAGCCGGGCGACCTGGTGGAGGCGGTGGAGGACCTCGCGGTGTCGGCTCTGCTGGCGGTCGCCGAGAGCGAGGGTCACCTCGACGAGGTGGAGGACGACCTCTTCCGGTTTGCCCGGCTGCTGGAGCGGGAGCCCGCCCTGCGAGCCGCGCTGACCGACCCCGCGCTGCCGGTTGAGCGCAAGATGGGCGTGCTCCGAGAGCTGCTGACCGACCGCGCCCAGCCCACCACCGAGCGGCTGGTGGAGCAGGCTGTGCGTGAGCCCGGCGGCCGCACCCTGGAGCAGGTGCTCGCCAGCTTCTCCGAGCTGGCCGCCCAGCGCCGCCAACGGGTGCTCGCCGAGGTCCGTAGCGCGGTGCCGCTGACCGCGGAGCAGCTGGCCCGGCTGACCACCGTGCTGGGCACCATCTACGGGCGGGCCATCCAGGTCCAGTCCTACGTCGACCCCGCAGTGGTGGGCGGCGTGGTGGTTCGCATCGGCGACGAAGTGATCGACGGCAGCACCGTGCACCAGCTGGCGCAGGCTCGGCGCAGGCTCAGGGCCGGCGCGTCGCCGCACACTGATCAAGACGGATAGAGGAGAACAGGGACACCGATGGCCGAGCTGACGATCCAGCCCAGCGCGATCCGCGAGGCACTCGAGCGGTACGTCGAGTCCTTCACGCCCGAGACCACCCGGGAGGAGGTCGGGCGGGTCACCGAGGTCGGTGACGGCATCGCCCGGGTCGAGGGCCTGCACTCGGCCATGACCAACGAGCTGCTGGAGTTCTCCGGCGGCATCGTTGGCCTCGCGCTGAACCTCGACGTCCGCGAGATCGGCTGCGTGCTGCTCGGCGACCCTGCGCACATCGAGGAAGGGCAGGAGGTTCGGCGTACCGGCGACATCCTGTCGGTGCCGGTGGGCGACGCCTACCTCGGCCGGGTGGTGAACGCGATCGGGGACCCGCTCGACGGCAAGGGGGAGATCGTCACCACGGAGCGGCGCGCGCTGGAACTGCAGGCGCCGACGGTGGTCATGCGCCAGCCGGTTCGGGAGCCGCTGCAGACCGGCATCAAGGCGGTCGACGCGATGACCGCGATCGGCCGCGGGCAGCGGCAGCTGATCATCGGTGACCGCCAGACCGGCAAGAGCGCGATTGCCTTGGATGCGATCATCAACCAGCGGGACAACTGGGTCAGCGGGGACCCCAAGCTGCAGGTGAAGTGCATCTATGTGGCCATCGGCCAGAAGGGCACGACGATCGCTGAGACGGTCGACCGGCTGGAGGAGGCCGGGGCGCTGGAGTACACGACGATCGTCGCCGCTCCGGCCTCGCACAACGCCGGCTTCAAGTACCTCGCGGCCTACACCGGCTCGGCGATCGGCCAGCACTGGATGTACCAGGGCCAGCACGTGCTGATCGTCTTCGACGACCTGTCCAAGCAGGCCGAGGCCTACCGGACGATTTCGCTGCTGCTGCGTCGCCCGCCCGGCCGTGAGGCCTACCCCGGCGACGTCTTCTACCTGCACTCCCGGCTACTGGAGCGGTGCGCCAAGCTCTCCGACGAACTCGGTGCCGGCTCGATGACCGGGCTGCCGATCATCGAGACCAAGGGCAACGACGTCTCCGCCTACATCCCGACCAACGTCATTTCGATCACCGACGGCCAGATATTCCTGGAGACCGACCTGTTCAACTCCGGCGTCCGGCCGGCGATCAACGTCGGCATCTCGGTCTCCCGAGTCGGCGGCGCGGCGCAGGTGCGCGCGTTGCGATCGGTCTCCGGCCGGCTGCGGGTTGACCTGGCGCAATACCGCGAGCTGGAGGCGTTCTCGGCGTTCGGCTCGGACCTGGACGCCGCCTCTAAGGCCCTGCTGGCCCGGGGCGAGCGGTTGGTCGAGCTGCTCAAGCAGCCGCAGTTTGCGCCCTTCCCGGTCGAGCGCCAGGTGCTTTCGATCTGGGCCGGTACGACCGGGAACCTCGACGACGTACCGGTGGCCGATATCCGCCGGTTCGAGCGCGAGTTTCTGGACTACGTCGCGGCCAAGCACCAGGGCATCTACAACACGATCCTGCAGACCGGCAAGCTCGACGACGACACCGCCGCCTCGATGCAGCAGGCCATCGACGCCTTCAAGCGGGAGTTCTCCCCGGGCGCACCACCGCCACCGCCACACGAGCGCGAGGCCGAACCGATGGACACCGAAGGCCAGGAGAAGATCCGCCGGCATCGGCCGCCGGCGGACGGTGCCCGCAGCGGTGCGCACCTGCCCGGGGCCGGAAGCGCGTCCTGACCGATGGCTGCCCAGATCCGCGTCCTGCGCCAACGCATCAGGTCGGTGCAGTCAACCAAGAAGATCACTCGTGCGTTCGAGCTGATTGCGACGTCGCGCATCGCCAAGGCGCAGCAGCGGGTCAACGCCTCCAAGCCGTACGCCGAGGCGATCACTCGGGCGGTGACCGCGGTCGCCAGCCAGACGACGATCGACCACCCGCTGGTCACCGCGCGCCTGACGCCGGAGCGGGTGGCTGTCCTGGTCGTCTCCAGCGACCGCGGTCTGGCGGGGGCGTACAACGCCAACGTGCTGCGCACCGCGGAGGAGCTGTACGCGTTGCTGCGCAGCGAGAACAAGGAGCCGGTGCCCTACGTCATCGGTCGCAAGGCAACTGGGTTCTACCGGTTCCGCAGCCGACCGGTCGCCGAGAGCTGGACCGGGTTCTCGGAGCAGCCGACGTACCCGGATGCCAAGGTGGTCGCGGACCGAGTGATCGCGGACTTCGTGCGGGGCTCGGCCGAGTCCGGCGTCGACGAGATCCACATGGTCTACACCGAGTACGTCTCCGGCCTGACCCAGCGACCCGCGGCTCGGCGCATCCTGCCGCTAGTCGTCGAGGAGACTACCGAGGCGCCGAGTCAGCCGTTGCCGCTGTATGAGTTCGAGCCGGAGGCGGAGGAGTTGTTGCATGCGCTGCTGCCGCGCTACGTGGAGTCTCGGGTGTTCGCGGCGCTGCTGGAGTCGGCGGCATCGGAGTCCGCAGCCCGTCGGCGGGCGATGAAGGCCGCCACCGACAACGCCGACGAACTCATCAAGGCCCTGACCCGGGAAGCCAACGCCGCCCGGCAAGCCGTCATCACCCAAGAGATCATGGAAATCGTGGGCGGCGCCGAAGCCCTGTCAGCCAGTGGGAGTGACTAAGAGATGACCGCCACCATCGAAAGCCGGCCGGAGAACGAGGCGGCCCGGGCCAACGGCCGAGTGGTCCGGGTGATCGGACCGGTCGTCGACGTGGAGTTCCCACCGGAGGCGATGCCGGAGGTCTACTTCGCGCTCACGGCGGAGCGAACGATCGCCGGCGAGACGACGACGCTGACCTTCGAGGTCGAGCAGCACATCGGCGACAACATGGTTCGCACTATCTCCATGCAGCCGACGGACGGCCTGGTCCGCGGCACCGAGGTGGTCAACACCGGGTCGCCGATCATGGTGCCGGTGGGCAACGCAACGAAGGGCCACGTCTTCAACACCCTGGGCAAGCCGATGGACGTACCGTCCGTCGACGCCGACACCTACTGGCCAATCCACCGGCAGGCCCCGGCGTACGACCAGTTGGAGAGCAAGACCGAGATGTTCGAGACCGGCATCAAGGTGATCGACCTGCTCGCGCCCTACGTCCAGGGCGGGAAGATCGGCATGTTCGGTGGCGCCGGCGTGGGCAAGACGGTCGTCATCCAGGAGATGATCTACCGCGTAGCCGAGAACTTCGGTGGCGTGTCAGTTTTCGCCGGGGTAGGGGAGCGCACCCGCGAGGGCAACGACCTGTTCGGGGAGATGACCGAGTCCGGCGTCATTGACAAGACCGCCTTGGTCTTCGGTCAGATGGACGAGCCGCCAGGAACCCGACTCCGGGTGGCGCTCTCGGCGCTCACGATGGCTGAGTACTTCCGCGACGAGCAGAAGCAGGACGTGCTGCTGTTCATCGACAACATCTTCCGGTTCACCCAGGCCGGCTCCGAGGTCTCCACGTTGCTCGGGCGGATGCCCTCGGCCGTCGGTTACCAGCCCACGCTGGCCGACGAGATGGGGCAGCTGCAGGAGCGAATCACCTCCACCCGCGGCCACTCCATCACCTCGCTGCAGGCCATCTACGTGCCGGCTGACGACATCACCGACCCGGCGCCGCACACCACGTTCACCCACCTGGACGCGACTACCGTGCTGTCCCGGGCGATCTCCGAGCTTGGCATCTACCCGGCGGTCGACCCGCTGGACTCCACGTCCCGCATCCTCGACCCTCGCCACTTGGGCGAGGAGCACTACGCGGTGGCGCAGCGGGTGAAGGAGATCCTGCAGCGGTACAAGGACCTCCAGGACATCATCGCCATCCTGGGCATCGACGAGCTGTCGGAAGAGGACAAGGTGCTGGTTGGCCGGGCCCGGCGGATCCAGCGGTTCCTGTCCCAGCCGTTCTACGTCGCCGAGCAGTTCACCGGCACCAAGGGCGAGACCGTGCCGCTGGCCGAGACCGTCTCGTCGTTCCGGGCGCTCTGCGACGGTGAGTACGATCACCTGCCCGAGCAGGCGTTCTTCCTCTGCGGCGGCATCGAGCAGGTGGTGGAGAACGCCAAGCGGATGGAGAAGCCAGGCTGAACCGACCCACTGATCCCAGCACTGATCGACGGCGCGACCCGACGGGTAGGAGGAGAACCGGTGCCGGAGCTGCACGTGGAGGTCGTTGCGGTCGACCGAGAGGTTTGGTCCGGCGAGGCGGACATGGTCATCGCCCGGACCACCGAGGGGGAGCTCGGCGTGCTGCCGCGGCACACGCCGCTGCTCGGCCAGCTCGCCGAGGGCGGCATAGTGCGGATCAAGCAAGCCGGCAACGAGGTTGTGGCCGCTGTTCACGGTGGGTTCCTGTCGATCACCGACGCCGGCGTATCCGTCCTCGCGGAGGTGGCCGAGCTGGCCACGGACATCGACACCGGTCGGGCTCGGGCGGCGCTGGAGCGGGCGCAGCAAACCGGTGCCGATGACGAGGAGGCGCGAGCCGGTGCACTGCGGGCCCAGGCCCGACTGCGGGCGGCGGGTCAGAGCTAGCCGCTGGCCGCCGGCTCCGGGATCAGCTGCTCCGGGATCAACGTCGATCGTGGTGCCGGGATGTACGCGGCCCCGGCAGAAAGCCACGCCTGCAACGCCTCCGCCGATACCGGGCGGCTGAATAGGTAGCCCTGGCCCACGGCGCAGCCCATCTGCGTCAGGGCCTCCCGGCTGGCTTCGTCCTCGACCCCCTCGGCCACCACCCGCAGACCGAGGTTGCGACCGAGGTCGACAACGGCGTGCACGATCGTGCAGGAGCTGGCGTCGCTGCCCATCTGCATGACAAACGACTTGTCGATCTTCACCTCGTCGACCGGGAGCTGGGAGAGGTAAGCCAGTGAGGAGTAGCCGGTGCCGAAGTCGTCGATGGACAGCTCCACCCCCAGCTCGTGCAGCGCCTGTAGGACGGGCAGCGTACGGGACGGGTCGGTCATGACGCTGCCTTCGGTCAATTCCAAGGTGAGCAGGCTCGCCGGCACGTTGGTTGCCGCCAATACCGCGGCGACCTCGTCGGGGAAGGCAGAGTCGATCAGTCCGCGGACGGAGATGTTGACCGCCACCCCGATCCGGCGACCCTGGTCCAACCAGACGCGGCACTGCCCTAGTGCCGTGTCCAGCACGACAGTGGTCAGCGCAGTGATCAGCCCGGTGTGCTCCGCCAGCGGGATGAACTCATCGGGATAGATCAGGCCGTGCAGCGGGTGCTGCCAGCGGACCAGCGCCTCCACCCCGGCCAGGGTGTGCGTACTCAGGGCCACCTGGGGCTGGTAGTGCAGCACCAGACCACCGTGGTCGATGGCGTGCCGGAGCTCGCCGACGAGTGCCAGCCGCCGCGGGGTGGTCTGGTCCAGCTCCGCGCTGTAGGTCTGAACCGGCAGTAGGGCCTTCTTTGCGGCGTACATCGCAATGTCGGCGCGCGCCAACATCGTCGTCGCGTCCAGCCCACCCTCGGTCGAGTACGCCGCCCCGATTGCGGCGGACGCGTCGAGGTTGAAGCCGTCGAGCGGAAACGGCTGGTCGAGGGCTTGATGTACTGCCCCGGCCACGCTGAGCGCGTCGGCCTCGCCGGCGGCACAACGGGGCAGCAGGACCGCATACTCGTCTCCGCCGAGGCGAGCCACCGTTGCCTGCGCCGGAACTACTGCCGCGATCCGCGCACCCACCGCGCGCAGCAGCCGGTCACCGACGTCGTGGCCGAGGGTGTCGTTGACCATCTTGAACCGGTTGAGGTCGAGCAGCAACACCGCCGGTCCGCTGCCCGGCTGCCCGGCCGCCTCCTCCAGAGCCAGCTCTAGCCGGTGCAGGAACCGGCTGCGGTTCGCCAGTCCGGTGAGCGCGTCGTACTCGGCGTCGTAGCGCAGCTGGTCGAGTAGCCGACCGGCCTGCAGCGCCAGACCGGCCTGGGCTCCGAAGGTCTCCAGCAGCTGCAGGTCGTCGGCGGTGAACGTGCCGGTTGCGCCCAGCCGGTTGGCCACCTCCAGCGTGCCGACCACCCCGCTCTCCGCTCGCAGCGGGACGATCATGGCGTCGCGGACGTGTTGCTCTTCCAGCCACTGCCGTACCTCGGCGTCCTTGGTGCCCTGCGGTGCCAGCACGGCGGCATCGGCCAGCACCCGGGCTCGCAGCGTGCCCAGGACCTCCGGTCCGGTCAGCACTGTCTCGGCGCGGTCGTACTCGTCGAGCATCACGGTGACGTCGGTGTGGTCGGCGGAGTCCACCGGGGCCAGTCGGATGGCGGCACGTTCCGCTCGCAGCAGCCTGCGGGCCTCGCGCAGCAACTCCTGGACCAGTTCGTCCGAGGCCGCGGTCCAGTCGATGGCTTCCTGGAACTCGTAGAGCAGGCCCAGGCTCTCGTGCCGGCGCAGCAGCTTGGCGTACGCGCGGTAGGCGGCCACCAGGACGGCGCCCAGGGCAGCCACCAGAATCAGCCCGCCGGGTTCGGCCTGCAAAACGATCACGATGAGCAGGGCGATGGTGGTGTTCAGGGTGGCGCTGGCCACGAAGGTCGCCACTGCCGTGCGCACCTCGGTCGGGGTTGGCCTTCCGTTCTGCAGCGAGATCACCGCAGTGACCGCCACACCGTCGACCGTGCCTACGACAAGGATGGCGACGAACGCCGCCAGCCACATCCATGGACCCGACTCGCTGGCAGTCAGCATCCCGCCAAAAACCGTGGCGGCGACCATCGGCTCGAGGGCAGACAGTGCCACGTTGAACCACGTCTTCCGCGGCGCGTTGCGCTGGATCAGCATGGCGATAGCGGCACCGAGCGGGCTGGCGATGAGCAGCCAGGTGGGTGCCAGCAGCACCAGGCCGATCACCAGCGGGGTCTCGCTGAGCGAGACCGAGTACGCCTGGCGACCGATCTCGACGTGCAGTTGGGTGGCCTGCATGCCCGCCAGAACGAATCCGAGCGTGAGCACGGCCCAGGTGCTCGAGAAGCCGACCCCGCCGGGGTGCAGCCGATGCGCCGGCACCCACAGCGCTGCGGTGGCCAGCAGCATCGCACCGATGAGGGCGTCGGTGCGGGCGTCCGATGATCCCCGTCCGGGGCGAGCGACCGCCCGTGGCGTATCCGACGCGGCTTCGACCACCTACGCTCACCCTCCCGCGGCAGCGCTACTCGATGACGCCCCTGTCTAGCCGGGCAGGACCCGTCCTCGACCTCCACCGGAGTCGCCAAAGACGGGTCCTACGCACCTTCGACACGAGGGCGGCGCGACTTGAGATGCTGGCGTCGGAGTACTAACTAGTTCCAGGACTGCTAGTTCCACCTCAGTACCACCTCAGCCCGTTCGGGGACAGCAAGTTGACCTGTGCGGCATGCGCGGTGGTCGCGACCGGGCGAGCCGCCGCACTCCGGACCTGCGCCGTGGAAGCGCTGGCAGAGCCGACCGCAACGCCGGTCAGCGCCGCGGCGACCGTCCCGACCACTGCTGCCTGCCGCAGCCCGTTCCGGAACTTGCCGGG
>Ga0208587_1000255_pt1 | contig 29564 bp, 27 predicted proteins | sample NGESurdeep092012_7_FD_184472 | JGI IMG/M metagenome (GOLD analysis project Ga0208587, IMG submission 184472) | Arctic peat soil microbial communities from Barrow, Alaska - NGEE Surface sample 210 deep-092012 (SPAdes) | ecosystem: Environmental > Terrestrial > Soil > Wetlands > Peat ...
CCCGCCGCTCGCGGCGTCGATCTGGCCGAACGGGTCTCCCGCGTTCGGGTCCGTGTCGAGGTAGTTATTGTCGATGTTGATCGGCACGCCACCGTAGGTCTCGGTGTGGCCGGCCGCGTACTGGTGCATCCGGCGGTAGGGGGAGAACTGGCTGTCCGCGACAGCCGGGGCGTAGCCGTAGACGCTCTGCTTGCCGTCATAGCGGGCGATCCAGATCTTGTCCGGCGCCACGAAACCCGCCATAGCGGCGGGGTTGGCCACGTCGTGTATCCCCGAGGCGAGGCTGCTGTACACCCCCGAGCTGTATCCGCTGGCACGCAGCGTGGAGGTCCACGCTGACAGGAACTTCAGCACCGACCCGCTGCAGCTCGTGCCCGGCGTGTACGCCTCCATGTCGTAGTAGAGGTCCGATCCGGAGCCGATGCCCAGCGCCCTGGCCTGGGCGACCGCGTCAAGGGCTGCGTCGCGCCCCTGAGCCGGTTCCAGGCCCGTGGTCATCTTCGGTTTCGAACCTGCGTAGCACGGTGCCGGTGCCTGCAGCCCCTCGTAGATGGGCTGCGCCTTCCAGCCCATCGTGGCGACGCCGCGCACCCAGCTCGCGGTGAGGTTGGCCTGGGTTTGGTCGACGCGGCCCACACCGCCGATGTAGATTCCGATGGACCGGTACGGCGAGACCAGCCACGACTGCATGGAGGCGAGCGTCGGAGCACTGGACGTGTCAAAGCCGAGCCCGTGGTACCAGGTGAACGAGCGATCCAGGGGTTGCGGGTCGGCGGGTGCAATCGTGGGCCCGCCCGCCAGGGCAGGTGCCAGCGATGCTGGCACCTGCCTGGAGGTGGGCACCGCCCTCGTCGTGGCGCCGTCAGCCGGCGCAGGACCGGTCATCATCAGGGTGGCCGCGAAGAAAAGTGCCATCGACGAGGTTCGTCCGAGTTGCCGACGCATTGTCCCAGCCTTCTCGAAATAGGGCTTGCGTTAGGCCGGTCCGCACGGTTCGACTTCCCGGCGCCGTAAGTATTATCGGCCCGCTGGTCGGCATCCACGTCGCGGCACGCCGCAACTCCTGCGGCTCTGCTCATGGCTAGATGACTGCGAGCACGGCCCCTTCGTGCTCGGCAACTGGCTCCGTCCCGACTGTCCGGGTTCGTGGGATCCTGCTCGCCCTCGCCGGAGGTCCTGCCTCCATGAGCCATGCCGCGGCACCACTCCTGCCTCATGGGTATCGGACTTGCCTCAGCCATCGCCGCCAACGCTCTGGTCTGCAGAACTGCCCTCCACCAGCAGGCTCTGCCACTGCCGTCAGCGGCGGGCCGCCACCATGTCAGCCCGGCCCACCGACCTCTCAGCGAGGCAGACGGCGATGAGGTCGCTCGCCGACGGACACCTGGCCTATGCCTGGAGGCTACGTAAGGTGACCACCGTCGCCACCGCGGCGGTGGCGGCCTGGTGACCCTTGTCCTCACTGGAGCCCTCAAGCCCCGCGCGGTCCAGTGCCTGCTGCTCGTTGTCGCAGGTGAGGACTCCGAAACCGACCGGCACGCCGGTCCGGACACTGACATCGGTCAGGCCCATGGTGGCCGCCTGGCAGATGTAGTCGAAATGTGGGGTGCCCCCCCGGATCACGACGCCCAAGGCGACCAGGGCGTCATGGGATGGCGCCAGCGTGGAGCAGGCCACGGGCAGCTCAAAGGCTCCCGGCACGCGGACCAGCTCGACGGACACCACACCCGCATCGGCCAGGCCCCGTCGCGCGCCGTCGATCAGCCCGTCCATCACCCTCGCGTGCCAGCAGGACGCAACAATGGCAACCCTCAGGGCACGACCGTCGACCTGAAGGGTGGGCACACCGTGCCTCACGCGGATGCTCCCTTGTCGTGCTCGCTGAGAATCAGGTCGTGACCCATCCGATCACGCTTGGTGCGCAGGTAGGCCGCGTTGTGAGCGCCCGGCACCATGCTGAGCCGTTCGACAGCAACGACCTCGATGCCGTAGTCGCGCATGGCGTTGACCTTCATCGGGTTGTTCGTCAGCAGCCGCACCGACGAGACGTCGAGGTCTGCCAGGATCGCTGCCCCCGCTGCGTACTCACGCGCGTCGATCGGCAGGCCCAGCTCGGTCTGCGCATCGACGGTGTCAAAACCGTTGTCCTGCAACGCATAGGCCTGAAGCTTGCTGAGCAGGCCGACGCCCCGTCCCTCGTGACCGCGCAGATAGACCACGACACCACCCTCAGCGGCGACCCGCTCCAGCGACCGCTCCAGCTGCCCGCCACAGTCACAACGCAGCGAGCCGAAGACATCTCCGGTCAGACACTCAGAGTGCAGACGTGCCAAGGGTGCCCGCCCCGATAGTCCCTTGGGGCTGATCAGGGCAAGGTGCTCGTCTCCAGTCAGCCGGTCGCGATAACCCAGCATGCGAAACGTCCCGTGATCCGTGGGCATCAGGGTCTCTGCAAGCCGCTCGACACGGTCGTTGAGCTGGCGCCAGGCGATCAGCGCAGCAATGGTGATGACCGGCAGGTTGAACTCGGCGCCCAGGTCCAGGACCGCCGGAAGACGCATCATCGAGCCATCGTCATGAACGAGCTCGCCGATCGCGCCGACCGGCTCAAGGCCTGCCAGACGGCACAGGTCCACGGCCGCCTCGGTGTGCCCGCCACGAACCAGGACTCCGCCGTTCCTGGCACGCAACGGGACCACGTGCCCCGGGCGGTTGAAGTCCGAAGGGACCGACCCCTCTCGCGCCAGAGTGCGGATCGTGTGGGCGCGGTCTGCCGCGCTGATGCCGGTGGTGACACCGTGGGCGGCGTCCACCGTCACCGTGTAGGCGGTCAGCCGAGGGTCGCGGTTGTCCGCCACCATCAGCGGCAGTCCTAGGCGGTCCGCGCGGGCCTCGGGCATCGGAGCACAGATGTAGCCGGACGTGTGGCGGATGGTCCAGGCCATCCACTCCGTCGTGGCGGTCCCCGCAGCCAGGATCGCGTCCCCCTCGTTCTCCCGGTCCTCGTCATCGGTAACCAGGACGGGCAGACCGGCCCGCAGCGCATCGAACGCCTCTTCGATCGTGGAAAGCCGTGGTCTCATGCCGGCACCTCACTGAGCTCAGGGTTGGGCGACTCGGTCCGCGAGGCCTTGAGCCAGACGAAGAAGCCGTAGATGACAAGCCCGCCGTAGGCCACGAACAGCACCGCGGTGGGGTAGAAGTGCGAGTAGACGAGCAGCGGTACGCCCACCACGTCTACGGCGATCCAGGCCAGCCAGAAGTCATTCCAGCCCCGGGCCATCGCATAGGTCGCGACCATCGAGCCGACGAAGATCCACGCGTCGCACCAGTAGTACCAGCGGGGGGCGGGCCAGCCGGCGCCGATCTGCGCGAAGAGCCACTGCGCCAGTGCGACGCCGCCGACCCAGAAGGCGAGGTACAGCAGCCGCTCGCTCATGGTGGCCCAGCGCGGAGTGATCACTGGGGCGTCAGCGGAGCGCTGGCCGCGCAGGCGGTTCCACCGCCACCAGCCGTATACGCTGGTGATGACGAAGAAGACCTGCCGGCCGGCCTGGCCGTAGAGCGTCTGGTGCTGGGGGGTCCAGAAAGCCACCCCGAAGAAGACGGTGAACAACAGCACGTTGCCGATGATCCCCACCGGCCATGCCCAGACCCGCCGCCGCAGGCCCCCGATCGCCGACCCGAACCCGAACCCGTCCCCGACGATCTCACGCCACAGGATCGGCTGGCCGAAGATGCTCAGCTGGGCGTCAAACACGTGCTCGATGATGCTCATTCAGTGGACTCCGCGTTCTTGGTGGGATGGGTGAGCAGTCGTTCGACGTACTTGGCAATCACGTCGACCTCGAGGTTGACCAGGTCGCCGGCTCGCCGGCGGCCGAGCGTAGTCAGCTCCAGGGTGGTAGGGATCAACGAGACCGAGAAGGTGTCGTCGGTGACGGCCGAGACAGTCAGGGAGACGCCGTCGACGGTGATCGAGCCCTTCTCCACGACATAACGAGATAGCTCGGTCGGCAGCGAGAACTGGACGACCTCCCAGCGGTCGCCGGGAACACGGGCCAGGATCTGGCCCGTGCCATCGACGTGGCCCTGGACGATATGGCCGCCGAACCGGCTGCTGGCCGCCATCGCGCGTTCGAGGTTGACCACCGCGCCGACCTGCAGAGCGCCCAGGCTGCTGCGGTTCAAGGTCTCGGCCATCACGTCGACCGAGAAGGTCGGGCCGTCATGCTGGACGACGGTCAGGCACACCCCGTTGACCGCGATCGACGCGCCAGGTGTGGCATCGCTGGTCACCACAGGGCCCCGCACCCTGATCACGGCCGACTGGGCACCTCGCTGCACGGCAACGATCTCGCCGAGCTCCTCGACAATTCCGGTGAACATCAGCCTTCCTCTCGGCCGGGTGTGGCGACAGTGGCTCGAATCCGGATGTCGGAGCCGATCGTGGTGACCTCGTACGGGACCAGTCGCAGGGCCTGGTCAATGTTTCGGATGCCGAGATCCCCCAACGCCGGCGCCCCGGCGCCGAGCAGAGCCGGTGCGAGGTAGGCGATGACCTCGTCGACCAGCCCGGCCCCGAGGAACGCCGCGGCAACAGTGGGCCCACCCTCGAGCCAGAGGTGATGTATCTGCTGGTCGCCCAGGGCCTCGAGTGCCTGCGCGGGGTCGCGGGTCGCCAGCAGGAAAGTCGGTGCGGCACTATCGCGCACCCGTGCGGTCTCCGGGATCGGCCGCAGTCCCATGACCACCCGGAGCGGCTGAGCACCGGTCGTCGACCCGTCCGGGCCTCGCACGGTCAGGGCCGGGTCGTCGGCGATGACCGTCCCGGTGCCCACGAGGATCGCGTCGCACTGGGCCCGCAGCCGGTGGACGTCGGCCCGCGCCTGCGGCCCGGTGATCCATCGGCTGCTGCCGTCAACTGCTGCGCAGCGCCCATCCAGTGTTGCCGCGAACTTCCAGGTCACCTTGGGCCGGCCGTGGACGAAGGAGAAGGTCCACGCGTCGTTCAGCACTGTTGACTCCTGCGCTAGCACGCCCGCAGTGGTCCGGATGCCAGCGGCCTCCAGCAGCGCTGCGCCACCGCTGGCTGACGGGGTCGGGTCGGACTGGGCGTAGACGACCCGAGCCACACCCGCCTCGATCAGCGCCAGAGCGCACGGGCCGGTCCGCCCGGTGTGCGCGCACGGTTCGAGGGTGACCACAGCGGTGCCGGCGCGGGCGCCCTCGCCGGCCTGACGCAGCGCCATGACCTCCGCATGAGGGGTTCCGGCGCCCTCGTGGAAGCCTTCGCCGACGACCAGGCCGCCGGGACCGACAATGACCGCCCCCACGCGTGGGTTGGGGTTCCCGGCAGGCCCACGGGCAGCGAGCCGCAGGGCACGCCGCATGAGCTCCACGTCGCGCTGATGCTCTGGGGTGTTGACCTCACGGTCAGCCATGTCCTGCCCTTCGTAACTCGACTCGACTTCAGGCGAGCTCCGAGGGCGCGAACGGTGCACACGGGTCATGGCGCGATGAGGGGGACCCGACGGGGTCCACCGGAAGCGCCAATGACCGCGGTCACCACGACAGACCCACCACCGACCTTATGGGTCAGCAAAGCGGGCGTCGCTGCTGCTACCTCTCATCCGGACTTTCACCGTCGGCCCAGGAGTTCCACCTGGTTCACCGGCCGCTGGATGCGGCCGGGTCGCGGACTTTAACCGCCGGTTCGGGATTACACCGATCACGGAGCACGTGCTTTCAGTATGCCACCGCAGATGTAAGTCCCCTGCACACGACCTCTGAAACGGGTGTGAGGCCAACAGCCACGGCCCGATCCACCCAATCGGTCGCCTTACCGCTGCCTGGGCCTGACCCGTGCCGGATCTTTCACACTCGACCAGGAGTGTCTGGTGGCAAGGTCGCGCAGCTGGTCCACCGCCGCGCCAGCAGCCTCGGCGCCAAAGACAGCCGACCCGGCGACGAAGACGTCCGCCCCGGCCTCGGCGCAGGCCTGGATCGTCGTGGCCGAGACTCCCCCGTCGACCTGCACCCAGATCTCGCCGCCGCACCTGTTCACGGCCTCACGGACCTCACGGACCTTCTGCATCTGGTCGGCCATGAACGACTGCCCGCCAAACCCCGGCTCGACGGTCATGAGCAGAACCATGTCCAGCTCAGGCAGCAGATCGGCATAGGGCGCGAACGCGGTGCCCGGTTTGAGCGCCATGCCTGCGCGCGCGCCCAGGGCCCGCAGGTTACGAGCCAGGCTTCTTGAGTCGCGCGCGGCCTCGACGTGGAAGGTGACGCTGGCGGCACCCGCCTCCGCATACAGCGGAGCCCACCGGTCGGGGTCGTCAATCATCAGGTGACAGTCCAGCGGGATCGGGCTGATCCGGGCCAGGGCCTGCACCACGGGAAGGCCCAGGGTCAGGTTGGGCACGAAGTGGGCATCCATCACGTCGACATGGGCCCAGTCTGCGTTGGCAATCCGCTTGAGCTCACGCTCGAGGTTGGCGAAGTCGGAGGCGAGGATGCTGGGTGAGATCTGCACAGCCAAACCTTAGGTGTCGAAGTTACAGATGCTTGGCCAGCAGCGAGAAGAACATGGCGTCGGTGCCATGCACGTGCGGCCATAACTGGACGAACGGACCTTCGCCAAGGTGCTGGACGGGGCGACCCTCGGTATCTCGGAAGAGGTCCCGGGCATCGACGATCTCGACGTCGCGGCGCCTCTTGACGACGTCGGAGACAACGAACCTGGTCTCGGCAAGGTGCGGGCTGCACGTCGCATAACCGATGATGCCGCCGGACCTGGTGGCCTCGATCGCAGAGATGAGCAGTGCCCGCTGAAGGCTGCCGAGCTCGACGAGGTCCGCCGTCGTTCGCCGCCACCGAGCTTCGGGCCTGCGGCGCAGCGCACCCAGGCCCGTGCACGGTGCGTCGACCAGGACCCGGTCGTAGGTCTCCGGCTCGTCCTGGCCGATCTCGCGGCCGTCACCGGTGCCGATCATGACCTCAATGCCGGAGTCGATGGCCGCGTCAAGGGTGTGACGCACCAGGTCGGTTCGGTGCTCGCTGATCTCGTTGGCGAAAAGGGTCGCCCCCCGCTGCGCGCCCAGGGTTGCCAGGAGCGCGGCTTTGCCGCCGGGCCCGGCGCACAGGTCTAGCCATTTCTCGTGGCTTGCGCCGGTGCTGACGGTGGCACCTGCCAAGGCGAGGACGACCAGCTGCGAGCCCTCGTCCTGGACTGCGGCGCGGCCGGAGCGGACCGCCGAGATCGAGCCCGGGTCGCCGGAGTCCAGGACTGCGCCCACACGCGACAACAGGGCCGGCGCCGCGCCGGCCCTGGTCAGCTCCTGGACCTCGCACAGGCCGGGCCGGGCCACCAGAGAGACCTTGGCAGCTGCGTTGTCGCTGATGAGCAGGGCTTCCAGGTCGGCGTCCAGGGTCTCGGCGCTCGAAGCACCATGTCCGATCAAAGCAGCCCGCAAGGCCCGGACGATCCACTGTGGGTGGCTGTGCCGGGTGGCCAGGGCGGCTATCGGGTCGCCTACCGGCACGACCTGAGCCAGCCACGTGTCGAGGTCCTTCTCACTGATCCGGCGCATCACCGCGTTGACGAACCCACCGGCGCTGGCTCCGTTGACCAGTCGGGCCAACCCAACGGTCTGGTCCACCGCCGCGTGCGGCGCGACCCGCATCCCGAGCAGCTGGTGCGCGCCGAGCCGCAGCGTGTCGAGCACGTTGTCGTCGATCTGAGCGACGGCCCGCCCGGCCGCAGAGGCGATGATGGGGTCGTACAGGCCACGAAGTCGCGTCGCCCCGTAGGTGAGCTCGGTGGCGAAGGCCGCGTCGCGACCCCGAATGCCCTTGTCCCGCAGTTCCTTTGGCAGCTCGAGGTTGGCGTAGGCCCCGGCAGCCACCGCTCGCATGACGGTGTAGGCGGCAAGCCGTGCCGGGTCTGTCGAACGTGACCTCTCCGCCGGGCGGGTCACCGAGCGCTCAAGGTTGCCGTGCTTTCGCTCGGGTCGCTGCCGGCCGGCGGCGTCGCGTCGTGGCTCCCCGGCGGGTTCCGAACGGTTCGCCTGCGAGCTCTCGTCACTCATCGGCGAGCTTCTCCCCTGGCTCAACGCGGGTGCCCCGGGCCCAGTCGGCGGCATCCATAGGCTTCTTGCCCTGTGGCTGGACCGCGCGGAGCAGAACCGCCCCAGAAGCAGTGCCGACCCGCACTGCCCGCTTGGTCGCGGCCACCTCACCCGGCGCAAGAACGGCGGGCGGGCTGACTTCGGCTGCGGTGACCTCGCCGCGCTCGAGGCCAGCGCCGGCGTCGAGCGTGACGGGATGGATCTTAAGCCGCTCGCCACGGAAAGTCGTCCAGGCACCGGGGGTCGGGGTGCAGCCGCGAATGTGGCGGTCAACAGCCAGTGCCGGGACGCCCCAGCAGATACGTGCGTTCTGGACGCTGATCTTCGGCGCCAGCGACACTCCCTCGACGGACTGGGCGACGGGGTGCAGTCCGCCGGCCTGGAGTGCGTCAAGGGTGGCCACCAGCAAGCCCGCCCCCGCCTTGGCAAGCCGCCAGAGCAGGTCTCCGGAGGTGTCGCCGGGCTTGATGGCCTCGGTCATCACGCCAAAGGTCGGGCCTGTGTCGAGCCCGCGCTCGACCAGGAACGTCGTGGCCCCGGTGACCTCGTCGCCGGCCATGATCGCGTGCTGGACCGGTGCCGCACCGCGCCAGGCGGGCAGCAGGGAGAAGTGCAGGTTGATCCAGCCTTGGGCGGGGATCGTCAAGGTGTCGGAGGGGAGCAGAGCGCCATAGGCCACCATGGGGCAGGCGTCCGGTGCCAGCTCACGCAGCCGGGCCTGGAACTGCGGATCTCCGGCACGCCTGGGCGAAAGGACCTCCAGGCCCAGCGCCAACGCCCGCTGCTTGACCGGCGAGGCCACCAAGGACCGGCCCCGCCCGGACCGGGCGTCTGGCCGCGTCAGGACTGCGACCACGTCGTGGGCAGAGCTGGACAGCGCATCCAGACTGGGGACGGCCACGTCCGGAGTGCCGGCAAAGACGAGCCGCACTAGGTCAGCGACCCGTTCCGAAAGTTGGGTGTGGGCTGACCTTGATCACGGGGGACTCCTGGCCGGCCCACGCGGCGTCGCGGATCGCCTTCATGGCAAGTTTGCGGTGTGTCTTGTCCATCCGGTCGATGAACAGGATGCCGTCGAGGTGGTCGGTCTCGTGCTGGATGCAGCGTGCCAGCAGCTCCGATCCCTCACGCACGACCGGCTCGCCATGCTGGTTGAAGCCCTTGGCCACCACGCGCAGCGCACGGGGGGTGTCAACGAAGATGCCGGGGAAGGACAAGCACCCCTCCTCGCCCTCCTGCATCTCCGAGGAGAGGTCGAGGCTGGGGTTGATCAGGTGACCCAGCTCGTCATCGACGTGGTAGGTGAAGACCCGCAGCCCCACGCCGATCTGAGGGGCCGCGAGACCGGCACCGGGCGCGCTCACCATCGTGTCGGTGAGGTCTTTGACCAGCTGGCGTAGTTCCTTGTCGAAGTCGACGACCTCGACGGCAGGAGTGCGCAGCACGGGATCACCGAAGATCCGGATGTCCATGATCGACACGAGCTGGTTCCTTGCCGTCGGGTGCGCTTGGGTGGGTTCAGTCTATGTGTGAGACAGCGGCAGGCCACGCACGAGCAGGTCTTCGCGAAGGTGACCGGCGTCGGTGAACAGGATGGCGTCGAGGCCGGCCGCCCCGGCAGCCTCGATGTTAGCCAGGTTGTCGTCGATGAAGATACAGCTGGCCAGCGGGGGACCGACCCGGTTCCGCAGGATCTCGAAGATCTCGGGGTCCGGCTTGGCGACCCCCTCCTCGCCGGAGACGATGATGTCGTCGAACAGGCCCAGGAAGTCGAAACGGCTGCGAGCCACCGGGAACAGCTCCTGGGACCAGTTCGTCAGGCCATACAGCGGCATGCCAGCCGCGTGAAGCTCACGCAGGATCTGGACCGTGCCCTCGATCGCGCCGACCAGTGAGTCCCCGAAGTTCGCTCGGTAACCCCGGATGGCCTCCTCCCAGTGCGGATGCGTCGTCACCGCCACCTGCTCGCCCCCGTCCCACGAGCGCCCGGCGTCCTGCTGGCGGTTCCAGGCAATGAAGTCGAACCCCTGGTCGCCCAGAAAACGGGTTGCCTGCTCCTGTCCGACGGCCTTGGCAATGGCCAGGTGAGGGTCCCAGCTGATCAGGACGTTGCCAAGATCAAAGACCACGGCATCAACGGGAGCCGGCGGGAGGTCCCGTTCGGGCCCCTGGGTTGACCCGGCCGGATCAGAGCCTGGGACGTCGAAGGGGGCGGTCATGACGTGGACTTTACCCGGAGACGACGATGAAGCCGTGCGCCGGCGCCCATGGCAGGTCAGCCGATCCCGTCCATCGGGTCGACTCGGACACTAACCGGCTCTGGTTCCTTTCGCACGCTGCGTAGGGCCTTCATGCGTGTCAGGGCGGCTGTCAGGGCCGGGCCGTCGGCCAGGCCCACACGCAGCAGGAGCTGGATCTTAGGGGTCACGCCGCCGGCCGCGGCCGAGCCCGCGGCCGCGGCTCCGGCGGGCGTCTGGCCGACCGAGGCCCAGGGCAGGGGGCCGAGCTGCTCAACGCCGTCAGCCAGGCCGGCCATCTCGACGCCGCGCTGGACCGCGGCCCGCGGGCCGACAAGCTGGGCCATCCGCACTGCAGGCGGCAACGAGAGCTCAACCCGCTCGTCCAGCTCTCGGGCGGCGAACCAGACCGGGTCCCAGCGCACCAGTGCCTCGACCAGCGGCAGCGTCGTATGCGTCGGCGCACCGCACAGGACCGTGATGCCTCCTTGCGAGGCGCCTCTGGTGAGCGCCGCGGCTGCCAGCCAACGACGCAGTGCCTCCTCCGACGCGTCGAGTGTGGGTCGGTCCAGGGATGCCCAGGCATCGAGCAACAGCGTTGCGGCGTAACCGCCTTCAGCGATCGGCTCGGCACCTGGGGTGGCAATGACCAGGCTGGGTTTGCCGGAGACCGACGAGCGCACCTCACCGGCCCCGGAGGTGTGGACCGTCACGCCCGGGAACGCACGACCCAGCTCCTCGGCCGTGCGCCGGGCACCCACCACGTTGGATCGCAATGCTGCTCCTCCGCAGCTGGGGCACTCGAAGGCCGCGGCGACCTTCCCGCACCACCGACACGTCGCGGCCGCGTCGACGGAGTTCAGGGCCAGCGGCCCATGGCATCGGGCACAGCGGGCCGGCTCACGGCAGGTCTGACAGGACAACGACGGTAGGTAACCCCGACGGGGGACCTGGATGAGCACCGGCCCATGGGTCAGCGCGCTCTTGGCTGCTCGCCACGCCGCCGGGGGTAGATGTGCCACGGCAGCCGCACCATCGCGTTCGATATCGGCGCCCTCGCCGGCGATGACCACACGGGGCGCTGCCGACCGGCGGGTTGCGGCGTCGGCACAGACCGACCGCACCTGCCCCGACTGGACCCATCGCTGGATCGACGTCGTCCGCGTGAAGCCGCCGCTCAGCAGCGCGGCGCCCTCCAGCCGGGCGCGGGCGTGCAACACCTCGCGGACATGGGGGTAGGGCCCACGCTGCTCCACGAGCAGGTCGTCGCCGTCATCCCACCAGGCCACCAGGCCCAGGTCATGGACCGGCGCGAACATCGCCGCCCTGGTTCCCACCACGCACCGGACATGACCGCGAAGCACCTTCAGCCAGGCGGTGTACCGCGCCTGCGGCCCCTGCCCCGCAGTGAGGCGAACGTGCCGCCCGGCCCCCAGCAACAGCTGAAGGGCCGCATCGACCCGGTCGACGTCGCGATGATCGGGAACCACGATCAGAGCTCCCCGTCCTGCGGCCAGCGACGTCGCAGCCGCCACGGCCATCGCGGCAGGCCAGTCGACCTCACCGGGCTGACCAGGAAGAGCCAGCCACGATGCCGCGGGGGCGTCCCCCGACGCGATATGCCGCAGGAAGGGGGCTCCGGCAGGGTAGCTGTCCCAGGCACCGGGCTCCGATGCCCCCAGCAGCGCTTCAGCCGCGCTGTGTGCCTGCTCCCGCGCTGTTGTCGGCGGATGCCTCGGTAGGCTCTTCTCGGCCGTGGCGTGCCGGGGTGGAACCGCAAGCCGGACCACGTCACCCAGCGTGCCGGCATACCGGGCGGCGATGACGCGAGAGAGCGCGAGCACCTCTGGGGTGAGAACCGCCTCGGGACTGACCACCTTGCGTAGCGGCGCGAGCGAGCCATCGTGGCGCGCACCGGCTGTCCTGGCCAGGACATACCCGTCAACGTCGCGTCCAGCGAACCGCACCTTCACTCGTGCCCCTGGCGCCGCCAGGTCGGCCATTGACGCGGGCACGAAGTACTCAAACGGGCGGTCAAGGTGAGGCAGCCCGACGTCGACGAGCACCAGGGCCACCGGATCCACCTCGGCGGCCTGCGCAGCCTCTGCTGGCACCGCTGAGGACCGCGGGGTGGCGGGGCGCTGGGAACGCCCGCGCGGTGAGGCCACGACACCGTCGATCGAAAGGTCCCCGCGGGATGCGTGCGTCACCTCGTTACCCATGACCGAAGGTCTACCCCATCGCGGCGACGCCGGCGGGGAAGGTCAGCCGGCGACTGCGGCCAGGAGCTGCTCGACGCGGTCGGTGCGCTCCCAGGTGAAGGCGTTCGCGACGCCCTGGGCGCTGGTGCGGCCGAAGTGGCCGTAGGCGGCGGTCGGGGTGTAGATCGGACGCAGCAGATCGAGGTCCTCGATGATCGCGGCCGGACGCAGGTCGAACACCTTGTTGATCGCATTCTGGATCTTGTCCGCCGAGACGGTCTCGGTGCCGAAGGTCTCGACATACAGGCCGACCGGCTGCGCCTTGCCGATGGCGTAGGCCACCTGGACCTCGCAGCGACGGGCCAGGCCTGCAGCAACGATGTTCTTGGCCACCCAACGCATGGCGTAGCACGCAGAACGGTCCACCTTGCTCGGGTCCTTGCCGGAGAACGCTCCGCCACCATGGCGGGCCATGCCGCCATAGGTGTCGACAATGATCTTGCGTCCGGTCAGTCCGGCGTCACCCATCGGACCGCCGATCTCGAAGCGACCGGTCGGGTTGATCAGCATCCGGTAGTCGGAGATGTCCAGCTCTGTGCCGGCAGCAGCCAGCTCGTCCAGCACCGGCTTGATGACCTGGTTGGCCATGTCCGGCTCGAGCAGGCCCTGCAGCGAGATGTCAGCGGCGTGCTGGGTGGACAGAACGACGGTGTCCAGCTTGATCGCCTTGTCCCCGTCGTAGGAGATGGTGACCTGGGTCTTGCCATCAGGACGCAGGTAGGCGACCTCACCGGACTTGCGCACGGCCGACAGTCGCTCAGCGAGACGATGGGCGAGGTGGATCGGCAGCGGCATCAGCTCGGGGGTGTCCAGGCAGGCGTAGCCGAACATCAGGCCCTGGTCGCCGGCGCCCTGCTTGTCCATCGGGTCAACCCCGCCGGTGCGGTTCTCGTAGGCCGTGTCGACGCCCTGGGCGATGTCAGGCGACTGCTGGCCGATCGAGATCGAGACACCACAAGACTCACCGTCGAAGCCCTTGGTCGACGAGTCGTAGCCGATCCGCAGGACCGTGTCACGCACGATCCGCGGGATGTCCACGTAACCGGTCGTGGTCACCTCACCGGCGACGTGGACCAGGCCGGTGGTGACCATGGTCTCCACAGCAACCCGGCTGGTCTTGTCCTCGGCGAGCATCGAATCCAGGATCGCGTCGCTGATCTGGTCGCAGATCTTGTCGGGATGACCCTCGGTGACTGACTCGGACGTGAAAAGGCGTGCGGACACGTAGGTGCTCCTTGTTTGCAGCGGCTGCTGGCTGTTGACTCCGTAAGAGACTATCGCGAGGACAGGACATCCTGTACGACGTCCCACACAGTAGCCGCCACGGCGTGTTTGGCTACCGGGCCTACATGAAGCGTCGCGTGCACGCCGCGCCGCAGGATGTGCACGGTGTTGGTGTCCTGCCCGAAAGTCTTGTCCGCACCCACCTCGTTGGCCACCAGCACGTCACAGCCCTTGCGCACGAACTTCTCCTGCGCGAGGTCGAGAACGCTGTGTTTGCCATCGCCGGTCTCGGCGGCAAAGCCCACGATCACCGGTGAGGTGGCTGACCCTCTGGAGGCCACCAGCTCGGCCAGGATGTCGGGGTTGCGCACCAGCTGGATCGTGGGCGCGGACTGGTCCCCATCGACCGCAGAGTCATCATGGGTCTTCTTGATCTTGACGTCGGTGTAGTGCGCCGGCCGGTAGTCCGCGACGGCAGCGGCCATCACCACGACATCGGCGTCCTGCGCCGCCTTGGCCACCGCCTCACCGAGCTCCACGGCGGTCTGGACCAGCACCAGCCTGACTGCTTGCGGCACTGGCAGCGTCACGTTGGCCGAGATCAGGGTGACCTCTGCGCCACGGGCTGCAGCGACCTCTGACAGCGCGTACCCCTGCTTGCCCGAGGAACGATTGCCCAGGAACCGGACCGGGTCCAGCGGCTCACGGGTGCCGCCGGCGCTGATGACCACCCGTCGCCCAGCCAGCTCGAGCCGTGGCAGGCCGGCCTGCACCCCGGACAGGAGGTCGCGGCACACGGCGAAGATCTCCTCGGGCTCAGGCAACCGTCCCGGACCGGTGTCGGTCCCGGTCAGTCGCCCCGAAGCCGGGTCGATCACGAGTGCGCCGCGCAGGCGCAAGGTCGCGACGTTGGCCACCGTGGCCGGGTGCTGCCACATCTCGGTGTGCATCGCCGGGGCGAGGACCACTGGGCAGCGAGCAGTCAGAAGGATGTTGGTCAACAGGTCGTCAGCCAGTCCGTGGGCCGCCCTGGCCATCAGGTCCGCGGTGGCAGGCGCCACGACAAGCAGATCAGCATGCTGGCCCAGGCGCACATGCGGGACCTCGTGGACGTCGGTCCAAAGATCGGTCGGGACGGGTTTGCCCGACAGCGCCGCCCAGGTGGCTGCGCCGACAAACTTCAGCGCGGCCGCAGTGGGAACGACCGTGACGTCATAGCCGCCCTCGGTGAGCAGCCGAAGCAAGGAGCAGGCCTTGTACGCCGCGATCCCGCCGGTGACGCCAAGGATCACCCGTTGCCGTGCCACCGTGTCACTGTCGGCCACCGTGCCTGGCTCCCTCTCGGCCGGGTCAGCCGTCGGTTGGCGTCGAGGTCAGCAGACCCTCGTTGATCTCACGCAGCGCGATCGACATCGGCTTCTCGTTGGGTTTGGTCTCCACGAGAGGGCCGACGTACTCAAGCAGGCCCTCGGAGAGCTGGGAGTAGTACGCGTTGATCTGGCGCGCGCGTTTTGCCGAGTAGATGACCAGGGCGTACTTGGAGTCCGCCACCTTGAGCAGGTCGTCTATCGGAGGGTTGGTGATGCCCTCGGGGGCAGCCTGCGTTCCAGACACTTTCAATCTCGATTCGTCGACGAAAATATGAATACAGCAACATCCGGGCGTCGAGAATGGATCACGCCCGTATCAATGATACGAGTTCTTCGCTGGCCCGCTGAACATTGTCGTTCACGACGGTGACATCAAACTCTTTCTGGGCTGCCAGCTCCTGCCGTGCTGTGGCCAGCCTCACCTGCCGTTCCTCCTCGGACTCGGTGCCCCGCCCGATGAGCCGACGGACCAGCTCGTCCCAGCTCGGAGGGGCAAGGAAGACGAACAGCGACTCCGGGATCTGTTCTCGCACCTGTCGCGCACCCTGCAGATCGATCTCGAGCAACGCCAACCGACCTGAGGCCAGCGCCTTGTCGACCGGCCCTCGCGGAGTGCCGTACTTGGCACGCCCATGAACGCAGGCCCACTCCAGGAACTCCCCCGCCTCACGCATCCGTTCGAACTGCTCGTCGTCGACGAAGTGGTAGTGCTTTCCGTCGATCTCGCGCGGGCGCGGCTTGCGGGTGGTCATCGAGACCGACAGCCAGATGTCAGCGAAGTTGCGACGCACGTAGGCCGCCACGGTTCCTTTCCCCACGGCGGTAGGGCCGGCCAGAACGACCAGTCGGCTCTTGGGTGATGCCATCAACAGCCGATCAGGGCTGTTCGAAGCGCGCAATCAGCGCGGCGATCTGGTTGTTGCCGAGGCCACGGAGGCGACGGGTCTCGGCGATGCCGACCTCGTCCATGATCTGGCGTGCCCGGACCCGGCCGACCCCGGGCATCGACTCGAGCAGTGCCGAGACCTTCATCTTCCCGACGACGTCATTGTTCTTGCCGTCAGCGATCACCTCAGACAGCGAACCCTGAGCGTACTTCAGGCGGTTCTTGACCGCTGCCCGCTCACGACGAGCGACCGCAGACTGCGCAAGGGCCTCAGCACGCTGCTGTGGGGTGAGCTGGGGAAGAGCCACAGTCTGTCTCCTCAAAGGGGACGAATCGGATGAAGCCATTGTCATGGACACCGGCCGGCCGGATGGTCCATCTTGCGCCCGAACTTAGCGAAACCGGGCGCGACCATGCAACCGAGCTGTCTTCAGGTGCTCAGGATGGTGTTCAGCTGCTGGGCAGTATGCCTCGCCGCAGCCTTCAGCGCCGCCCGCTCAGGCCCGGCTTGCAGGATCTCACGACTACTGCTGGCCAGGACGTTGCCCAACGCCGAGCCGAACACGGCTACCAGGTCGCGGGTGGTCGCGCCCTGGGCGCCCACGCCGGGTGCGAGCAGCGGTGCGTTGGCGCCGGCAAGGTCCAGGCCGAGCTGCTGGACCGCCTCGCCGACGGTTGCACCGATGACCATGCCGACGCTGCCGAGCACCCCGGCGCTGCCGGCGGCAGCGTTCTGGATCCTCACGCCATCCACGATGCTGCCAGCCACGGTGCGACCATCCCTGGCCGCGTGCTGCACCTGAGCGCCCTCGGGGTTGGACGTCAGGGCCAGGACGAACAGGCCCCGCCCGTTCTCCCGAGCCAGGTCCAGGGCCGGACGCAGGGACCCGAAACCGAGGAATGGGCTCAGCGTGATGGCGTCCGCGCGCAACGGGCTGTCCTGGTCCAGATAGGCCCGGGCGTACGCAGCCATGGTTGAGCCGATATCGCCCCGCTTCACGTCGAGCAGGGACAAGGTGCCCGCCTCGCGCAGACCGGCCAGGGTGCGCTCGAGCACTGCGACCCCCGCAGATCCGAAGCGCTCGAAGAACGCCGACTGTGGCTTGACCACCGCCACCGTCCCGGCGAACGCCTCGACGCAGGTCATGGCGAACGTCTCTAGGCCCTGGACGCTCTCGTCCAGGCCCCAGTGCGCCAGCAGGCCCGGGTGGGGGTCGATGCCGGCACACAGCGGGCCCTGCTCGTCCATGGCGATCCGCAGCCTGGCCCCGAAGGAGATGCTCATCGCCACTGGTCCAGTCTCGTGTGCGCGATGCCCACAGCGTCGCTGAAGCGAGCAAATCCTTTGCCCTGCAGGGCTGCGCTCAGCTCCCGGTTGACCCGTATGGGCGCGGTGGGGTCGTTGAACGTCGCCGTGCCAACCTGGATCGCGCTGGCTCCGGCTGCGACGAGCTGCAACGCGTCGTCGCCGGTGCGCACTCCCCCGACGCCGATGATCGGGACGGTGCGGATGCGACCTTCCATCATCGCGGCACGCACCTGCCAGATGGCGCGCACGGCCACCGGGCGGATGGCGGGCCCGGACAGCCCACCGGTCACGCCTGCGACCTGGGGACGCAGCAGGTCGGTGTCGATGACCATGGCGAGCAGGGTGTTGATCATCGTCAGCCCGTCGGCACCGGCCCGCACACAGGCTCTTGCGATCTGCACGATGTCGGTCACGTCGGCACTGAGCTTGGCGAAGATGGGGATGACGGCCGGCAGGCTCTGCCGCACCAGTGCGATGACCTCGGCCGAAGATCGCGGGTCACAGGCGAAGACAAGTCCCCGGTTGGCGACGTTGGGGCAGGAGATGTTGACCTCTACGCCAACAACGGCGTCGAACGCCGGCGACCCCTGCAGGGCCGCAGCCACGTCGGCGAACTCACCGGCGGTGTTGCCCGCGATGGATACCAGCACCCGCGCGCCGACCGACTTGAGCCAGACCAGGTCGTCGTCGGCAAACGCGGCGATCCCCGGCCCCTGAAGCCCGATCGAGTTCAGCATTCCACTCGGCGTCTCAGCCATCCGCGGGGTCCCTCGCCCTGACCGGGCATCGGCAAGCACGGTCTTGGTGACGAAGGCACCCAGCGCCGCGATGTCGAAGAAGCGGTGTAACTCCCGGCCGTTGGCCGCGCAGCCCGAAGCGGACATCAGCGGGTTGGGCAGCCGCATCCCGGCAAGCTGGATCCCCATGTCAATGGTGGGGCTCACCACCGTCCCATCGCTGCCGGTCACCATCGCGGCCCCCCGGTCATCGGTGAGCTCTCATCGAAGCCGCACCTTCGGCATCCTCAGGGACCCGACACAGTCCGTTCCCGAAGGCCTCCCAGCGGATCCGGTCGCCACCGAAGACGGGGCCCTCGACACAGGAACGGGCCATCCGGGTCAGCCCGTCCTTTCCCTTCACCGGCAGCACGCAGGTCATACAGACGCCGATGCCGCACGCCATGGACTCCTCAACCGCAACCTGGGCGATGGCGCCGTGGGCCGTGGCAATGTCGGTGACAGACCTGAGCATCGCCATCGGGCCGCAGCCGTAGACGACCTCGGCGCCACTACGGGCGATGACGTCGGGCAGGACGACGGAGACCCAGCCCTTGACACCCATCGAGCCGTCGTCAGTGGTCACCGTGACCCCGTCTGAGACCCGGTTGGCGTCAGCGGCCCCGAAGAGCTGGTCGCGGGTGGCCGCGCCGAGCACCATCTCCACGTGGCAACCACGCTCGCGCAAGGCGGCCGCCAGCCAGAGGAGCGGCGCACTGCCATAGCCGCCACCGACCAGAACGCAGGCCGCTGGATCAGCCGGAAGCGGGAAGCCCCGTCCCAGTGGGCCGATGATGTTGACCTCATGATGGGCTCTGAGCCCGGTCAGCCACCGGGTGCCCGGCCCGCGCGCGGCCACGACGACCTCAACCGTGCCCCCGCAGGGCCCCCCCGGGCTGGCCTGGTGGATCGAGAAGGCGCGGCGCAGCAGATGGGCCGACGTCTCGCCTCCGACAGCCAGTGCGACGAACTGTCCCGGCTGGGCCCGCTCGGCCACCCCCGGCGCCACGAAGGTCAGATGGTGGTAGGCGCCCACCCGGGCCGTGGCGATCAGCTCTGTGCTGACCTGCAGTGTGCGCTCCTGCGCTGTGGGCTGCTGGCACCCTTGGCTCACGCCTGGTCTTCCGTCGCGGCGTAGAAGTCCAGCTCGCGGGCGTGGTCCTGCAAAGACTTCACCCTGACCGTGTCGGTCAGCTGTGACTCGATACCTTGCACCGCTGCACCGAGCTGCTGCACCGTGGTGATGATCGGCCGATCCATGCTCGTGGTTGCCGCCCGGATCGCGTAGCCGTCCGCACGTGCGTCGACCCCTGACGGCGTGTTGATAACCATCCCGACCTCCCCTGCCACGATGCGTTCGACGATGGTGGGCTCACCCGCCGGGCCCGGTCCCTCACTGTGCTTACGCACGACCGAGGCATAGATCCCGTTGCGCCGCAGGACATCTGCGGTGCCTCTGGTGGCGATCAGGTCGAAACCGAGGTCAGCGAGCCGCTTCATGGGGAAGATCATGGCGCGCTTGTCCCGGTTGGCCACGGAGACAAAGACCGTGCCTTTGCGAGGCAGCCCCGGACCGAAGCCGAGCTGGCTCTTGGCGAACGCCGCGCCGAAGTCCGTGTCGATGCCCATCACCTCGCCGGTCGAGCGCATCTCGGGGCCAAGCAGGCTGTCGACCACCTGACCGTCGTGGGTGCGGAACCGTTTGAAGGGCAGCACCGCCTCCTTGACCGAGACGTGGGCGTGGGCGGGCATCTTCCCGCCGTCGCCGCGCGGCGGCAGGATGCCCTCCGTACGCAGCTGGGCGATCGTGGCGCCGAGCATCACCCGGGCGGCGGCCTTGGCCAGGGGCACCCCGGTCGCCTTGGCCACGAACGGGATGGTTCGGCTGGCGCGCGGGTTGGCCTCCAGGACATAGAGCACGTCCTGGGCCAGGGCGAACTGCACGTTCATCAGGCCGACGACACCAATTCCCTTGGCAAGTCGAAGTGTTGACTCCCGGACTCGTTGCAGCTCGTGGTGGCCCAGCGTCACCGGCGGGAGCACACAAGCCGAGTCGCCGGAGTGGATCCCGGCCTCCTCGATGTGCTCCATGATGCCGCCAAGGTACATCTCATGGCCGTCATAGATCGCGTCCACGTCGATCTCGATGGCGTCATCGAGGAACCGGTCGACCAGAACCGGGTGCTCAGGTGCAGCCTCCGTGGCACGGTTGACATACCCGATCAGCGTGTCGTCGTCGTAGACGATCTCCATCCCGCGTCCACCAAGGACGTAGGACGGGCGAACCAGGACCGGGTAGCCGATCTCGTGGGCGACCTCCACGGCCTCTGCTCCGCTGTATGCCGTGCCGTGCCGTGGCGACCTCAGCTTGGCCTCAGCCAGGACCCGGGAGAAGGCGCCGCGGTCCTCGGCGAGGTGGATCGACTCCGGGGTCGTGCCCACGATCGGCACACCTTCGGCCTTGAGTGCCTTGGCCAGACCCAGCGGGGTCTGCCCGCCGAGCTGAACGATCACGCCCGCCACAGGCCCTGCCACACGCTCGGCGTGGACCACCTCGAGGACGTCCTCAAGGGTCAGCGGCTCGAAGTAGAGCCGGCTCGAGGTGTCGTAGTCGGTGGAGACGGTCTCGGGGTTGCAGTTGACCATGACGGTGTCAAAACCGTGGTCCCGTAAGGCAAAGCTCGCATGGACGCAGGAGTAGTCGAACTCGATGCCCTGTCCGATCCGGTTTGGCCCCGAACCCAAGATGATGACGGCAGGACGCTGACGGGGCGCGACCTCGGTCTCCTGCTCATAGGTGGAGTAGTGGTACGGCGTGGCCGCCGCGAACTCGGCCGCGCAGGTGTCGACGGTCTTGTACACGGGGCGCACACCGAGGGCGTGACGGACCCCCCTGACAACGGCCTCGGCCATACCGGTCAGGTCGGAGATCTGGGCATCGGAGAAGCCATGACGTTTGGCCAGCAACAGCACCTCGGCGGTGAGGTGGCCGCTGGCCGCCACGTGTGCGGCCACCTCGTTGATGAGCGAGATCTGGTCCAGGAACCACGGGTCGATCCCGGTGGCCTCGTGGACCGCCTCAACCGACAGCCCGCCGCGAAGGGCCTGCTGCACCAGCACGATTCGGCCTTCGGTCGGTACCCGTGCCTGCTCGAGCAGAGCTCGTGCCTGTTCCCGGGATGGATCCTCGTCCTTGCGCCAGTGGAAGCTCGAACCCTGGCGTTCCAGCGAACGCAGAGCCTTCTGGAGAGCCTCGGTGAAGTTGCGGCCGATCGCCATGGCCTCGCCGACGCTCTTCATCGTCGTGGTCAGCGTCGGGTCCGCAGCGGGGAACTTCTCGAAAGCGAACCTCGGCACCTTGACCACGATGTAGTCCAGGGTCGGCTCGAAGCTGGCCGGGGTGACCCGGGTGATGTCGTTGGGAACCTCGTCCAGGGTGTAGCCGATCGCCAGCTTCGCGGCGATCTTGGCGATCGGGAACCCGGTCGCCTTGGAGGCCAGTGCTGAGGACCGGGAGACCCGCGGGTTCATCTCGATGACGATGACGCGACCGTCGCGCGGGTTGACCGCGAACTGGATGTTGCAGCCGCCGGTGTCCACGCCCACCTCCCGGATGATCGCGATGGCAAGATCGCGCAACCGCTGGAACTCGCGGTCGGTCAGGGTCAGTGCAGGAGCCACCGTGATGGAGTCTCCGGTGTGCACACCCATCGGGTCCAGGTTCTCGATCGAGCAGACGACCACCACGTTGTCGGCCCGGTCGCGCATGACCTCGAGCTCGTACTCCTTCCACCCCTTGATGGACTCCTCCAGGAGCACCTCGGTGGTCGGCGAGTCGTGCAGACCTGAGCCGGCCATCCGGCGCAGGTCCACCTCGTCGTCGGCAAAGCCCGAACCCAGACCGCCCATGGTGAACGACGGTCGCAGGACCACCGGATAGCCGAGCTGTGCTGCGGCGGCAAGACATTCGTCCATCGTGTGCGCGATGTAGCTGCGAGCCGTCTCGCCGCCGCATCGCGCGACGACTCCCTTGAACAGCTGACGGTCCTCGCCGAGCTGGATCGCCTCGATGCTGGCACCGATGAGCGGGCAGCCGTACTTCTCCAGGATGCCCGCCTCGTGCAGGGCGACGGCCGCGTTGAGCGCCGTCTGGCCTCCCAGTGTCGCCAGGACCGCGTCGGGGCGTTCCTTGGCGATGATGGCCTCGATGACCGCGGCCGTGATCGGCTCGACATAGGTTGCGTCGGCGAACTCCGGATCGGTCATGATGGTTGCGGGGTTGGAGTTGACCAGGATGACCCGGATGCCCTCCTCCCGCAGGACCCGGCAGGCCTGGGTGCCGGAGTAGTCGAACTCGCAGGCCTGGCCGATGACGATCGGGCCGGAGCCGATGACCAGGATGCTGTGCAGATCGGTGCGGCGGGGCATCAGCGGCGGCCTTCGGGGGTGGGCGATGTGGGGCTCGGGTCTGAGGTAGTCCTGGCGGACATGAGCTCAATGAAGCGGTCGAACAGGTGTGCCGAGTCGTGCGGCCCAGCGGCGGCCTCAGGGTGGTACTGAACCGCGAAGGCAGGGATGTCAAGACATTCCAGCCCTTCCACGACGTTGTCATTGAGGCCGACGTGGGAGACACGCACGCGCCCGTACCGCATGCGCGGCGCACCCGGGTCAGGGGCTGAGTCTGCCGGGGCAGGCAGGTCACCGTCCATCGGGGCGTCCACGGCGAAGCCGTGGTTGTGCGCCGTGACCTCCACCTTGTCGGTTCGCCGGTCCAGGACCGGCTGGTTGATCCCGCGGTGACCGTACTTGAGCTTGTAGGTGCCGAACCCCAGTGCGCGACCAAGGATCTGGTTGCCGAAGCAGATGCCGAAGAAGGGCAGGCCCGCGGCAAGAACCTCGCGTAGCAGGGCGACCTCCTGGTCTGCGGTGGCCGGGTCCCCGGGACCGTTGGAGAAGAAGACGCCATCGGGGCCCACCGCCTGGATGTCCGCGAACGTGGACGTGGCCGGAAGCACGTGGACCTCGATGCCCCGAGCGGCCAGGTGCGCCGGCGTCCGTGCCTTGATGCCGAGGTCGAGGGCCGCGACGGTGAAGCGCTTCTTCCCGAGCGCAGGAACGACATACCCGCGGGCTGTGGTGACCTCACCGGCCAGTGCGGCGCCGCTCATCTGCGGAGCAGACAGCACCCGCTCCAGCAGCGACTCGACAGACTCGGCGGCGAGCTCTCCGGAGAAGATACCGACGCGCATCGCACCGCGTTCGCGCAGGTGTCGGGTCAAGGCGCGCGTGTCGATACCGCTGATACCCACGACCCCCGCCTCGACCAGCTCGTCCCCCAGGGCCCGCCGGGCGCGCCAGCTCGAAGGGCGAATAGCCGGGTCCCGCACGACGAAGCCGGCAACCCAGATGCGTTCTGACTCGTTGTCCTCGTCGTTGACGCCGGTGTTGCCGATGTGCGGTGCAGTCATGACGACGACCTGACGGTGGTAGCTCGGGTCGGTCAACGTCTCCTGGTAACCGCTCATGCCGGTCGAGAACACGGCTTCACCCACGGTCTGCCCGACTGCCCCATAGGCATCGCCATGAAACACCCGGCCATCCTCCAGAACCAGTGTCGCCGGCACACGGTCCTGGAACGTCGGTTCACCGGGCGCTGTGAGGAGGGTCTTGCGTGGTTGCGGGTTCAAGGGCTTCTGGTTGGTGGCTGCGGCTGTCAAGCCAGTTCTCCCTTCAGGACCGTGGGCAGGCCATGCAAGAACGTGGCATGAACCGCACCGGTGAGCTTGCGGCCATGCCAGGGGTTGTTGCGGGACAAAGACAGCGACGCTTCCCGGTCCACCGTCACCGTGGCCGACGGGTCGACCAGAGTCAGGTTGGCCGGCTCTCCCACCGCGATCGGTCGACCGTGCCGGGCCAGACCTGCGATGCGGGCCGGGCGCACGGACATCACCTGGGCGACACCGGCCCAGTCGAGCAGACCCGCACGGACCATGACCTCACTGACGACCGACAGCGCTGTCTCCAGACCAAGCACCCCAAAGGCAGCGTCGATGAAGGTGCGCTCCTTGTCGTGACGGGCGTGCGGCGCATGGTCTGTCGCGACGGCGTCGATGGTGCCGTCCGCCAGAGCCGCCCGCAGCACCTCGACGTCCTGGCTCGGACGCAGCGGCGGGTTGACCTTGAACGTCGGGTCGTAACCCGCAACCAGATCAGTGGTCAGCATGAGGTGATGCGGGGTGACCTCTGCGGTCACGGCGATGCCCTGCGCCTTGGCCCAGCGGATGACCTCCACCGAGCCGGCCGTGGACACATGGGCGACGTGGACCCGCGAGCCGGTATGCCGTGCGAGCATCACGTCGCGGGCGACGATGACCTCCTCGGCGACCCTGGGCCACCCCGGAAGGCCGAGTCGCCCGGAAAGCTCCCCCTCGTGACAACAGGCATTGTGGTCGGCCAGCATGGGGTCCTGCGCGTGCTGGGACACCACCCCGCCGAAGGCCTTGACATACTCCAGAGCCCGGCGCATCACCTGGGCGTCAGCCACGCACCTGCCGTCGTCGGAGAAGACCCGAACCTGCGCGCGCGAGTGAGCCATCAGACCGAGCTCGGCCAGCTCTTCGCCGCCCAGCGTCTTGGTGACCGCGCCCACGGGCTGTACATCGACCAGACCTGCCAACCGGCCGAGGTCCAGGACGCGCTCGGCAGCCTCTGCGGTGTCGGTGACCGGAGTCGTGTTGGCCATGGCGAGTATCGCGGTGAATCCGCCGATGGCCGCGGCAGCCGAACCGCTGGCAATGGTCTCGGCATCCTCACGACCCGGCTCGCGCAGGTGGGTGTGCAGGTCGACCAGGCCCGGCAGCGCGACCAGACCGTCCGCGTCGATGGTCTCGTCGATGGTGCGCGCGCAGGGGTCCAGCGTTCCGATCGCGCTGATCACGCTGTCGCTGATCAGCACGTCCTGGCGGCCGGCGCCGAGCAGGTCGGCTCCCTTGATCAGGGTGTTCATGTCAGGGACCCCTCGCCGGCGAACAGGTGGTAGAGCACGGACATCCGCACGGCGACGCCGGCCGAGACCTGGTCCAGGACCAGTGACTGCGCAGCGTCGGCCGCATCAGCAGCAATCTCAAGGCCTCTGTTCATCGGCCCGGGATGGCAGATCACTGTGTGCTTCTGGAGTGTTCGCAGCCGCTCTCGGGTCAGGCCGTAACCGACCGTGTACTCGCGGGCGGTCGGAAAGAAACCGCCGCTCATCCGCTCGCGCTGGACCCGCAGCATCATCACCGCGTCAACACAGGGTAGGACCGCATCGAGGTCGTAGGAGGTGGTGAAGCCCTCGCTGGCCGCCCAGGTCTCGATACCGGCAGGCATGAGCGTCGGTGGCGCGACAACGGTGACGCGGGCACCCAAGGTCTTCAGGCAGATCAGGTTCGAGCGCAGCACCCTGGAGTGCGTCAGGTCACCGACCAGGGCCACGTGCAGACCCTGCAGATCACCGAGTCGCTGACGCATGGAGTAGGCGTCGAGCAAGGCCTGGGTGGGGTGCTCGTGCAGACCGTCCCCGGCATTGATGACCACGGCATCAACCCACTCAGACACCTGTTGTGCGGCGCCGCTGGCACTGTGCCGGATCACGAACCCGTCCACACCCATGGCTGCGACGGTGCGAACGGTGTCGCGCAACGACTCACCCTTGCTCGTGGAAGAGCCCTTGGCCGAGATGTTGATGACGTCGGCCGAGAGCCATTTTCCGGCGATCTCGAAGGAGGAGCGGGTGCGGGTGGAGTCCTCGAAGAACAGGTTCACCACGGTCCGCCCGCGCAACGTCGGGAGCTTCTTCACCTCACGATGTTGAACGTCGTGCATGGACTCGGCTGTGTCCAGAATGGTCAGGATGTCGTTCCGGTCGAGGTCGTTCATTGACAACAGGTGGCGCTTCACCGGTCTCCTCCACTGATTCGGACCTCGTCGAGACCATCGTGCTCGGCCAGACACACCTGCACGCGTTCGCTGCGGGAGGTAGGCAGGTTCTTGCCCACGTAGTCGGCGCGGATGGGCAGATCCCGGTGCCCGCGGTCCACCAGGACCGCGAGCCGGATCGCCCTGGGACGACCCAGGTCGGAAATGGCGTCCATCGCAGCACGCACCGTCCGGCCGGAGAAGAGCACGTCGTCCACGAGCACGACCGTCTTGTCGTCGATCCCGGGCGCGGGGATGTAGGTGTGCTCGATCGCCCTGATCGGGTTCCGGCGCAGATCATCACGGTGCATCGTGATGTCCAGCGCGCCGCTGGGCACATCTCGGCCTTCAACCTCGGCCATCACGTGAACCAGGCGCTGCGCGAGCGCGACGCCACGGGTCGGAATGCCAAGGACGAGCAGGTCCTGCGAGCCCTTGTTGCGTTCGAGGATCTCGTGGGCCACGCGTCGCAGCGCTCGGGAGACGTCACCAGAGCTCATCACGACCCGCACGCTCTGGTCACCTTCGGGCAGGTCTGCGGGGGGGCTGTCGGATGGTGGAGCAGATTCTGGACGCGTCACAGCGCCGAACCTCCTTCCCCGCCTCACCGGACGGGTCGTTAAAGGATGTTTGTCGACCGCGATCCTACCCTGTGCGCAGACTGCTGCGGGCAAAGCCGGTCAGACGAGTGTCGGCTTGACCTCGGAGAGCCTGGCCAGCAGCCCGTTGACAAAGGTCGGCGAGTCATCGGTGGACAAGGACCCTGCCAGGGCAACAGCCTCGGAGATCGCGACAGCGTCGGGGACCGCGTCGCTGAAGACGACCTCCCAGGCGCCAATACGCAGGATGGCCCGGTCAACGGCCGGCATGCGCTCGAGCGTCCAACCCTGGCTGTAGGTTGCCAGCAGCTCGTCGATCTGGGTCCACTTGGCGACCACACCCCGGACGATCTCGACCGTGTACTCGTTCAGCGAGTGCTGGGTCGCGGGTTTCGCGATCCGCTCGCTGAGCAGCGTGTCAGCGTTGACCCCGCGCTGCTCTGCTTCGAACAGAAGGTCCAGCGCACGCTTGCGCGCCTTGGATCGTGCCGACATCTAGTTGACTCGGCCCAGGTACGAGCCGTCACGAGTGTCAACCTTGATCTTGGTGCCCTGCTCGATGAACAGCGGAACGGCAATCTCGGCGCCGGTCTCGAGGGTGGCCGGCTTGGTGCCGCCAGTGGACCGGTCTCCTTGCAGGCCCGGCTCGGTGTAGGTGACCTCGAGAGTTACCGAGGCGGGCAGCTCGACGTACAGGGGGGCGCCGTCGTGGGTGGCGACCATCGCGTCCTGGTTCTCAAGCATGAACTTGGCGGCGTCGCCGACCACCTCCTTGGAGACGTGGATCTGGTCGTACGTGTCGCTGTCCATGAAGACGAAGTCGTCGCCGTCCTTGTACAGGTACTGCATGGTCCGCTTGTCGACGTTGGCCGTATCGACCTTGGTCCCTGCGTTGAAGGTCTTGTCAACAACCTTCCCGGACAGGACCGCCTTGAGCTTGGTCCGCACGAAGGCCGGACCCTTACCGGGCTTGACGTGCTGGAACTCCACGACAGACCAAAGCTGGTTGCCGATGTTGAGGACCATGCCATTTTTGAGGTCGTTGGTCGAAGCCAAGAGATTGTCGCTTTCGTATGACGGACGACCGGATCACTCGCGCTGGTGCGCCGAGGCCGCGTATCTGCCCGTGGGAGGTCTTCGAGGGATGGACCACCATTCTAGCCGCAGCCGCGGCTCGGGCTCGCACGCGTGAACCAGATGCCGCAGCCGGGCCTGGCTAGGCCGAGGCTGTCCGGGAGTCCGAAACCAGCACCGCACGCAGATCATTAGCCGGGGCCTGGCTCGGACCATCAGCCACGCCATCAGCCGGACCGTCGGCCGCGCCATCGTCGGGAACGGCCTTCGGCATCGCCTGCTCAGGGTCGATGCCCAGTTCGAGCTCCTGGCTCACCCGGTGCGCCTCGAGCCACAGTTTGAGCGTCGCGACTGTGCTCCCATCGGCCAGCACGGTCTCGACGAGTAGCGGCAGGTCGTCGACCGCACCCTGTTCGTCGACCAGCTGCCGAGCGACCGACCAGCTGAACCGGTAGCTCGCCGTCCCGCACTCGATCGCCGCAGTGGCCAGGAACCCGGTCACGAGCCGACTGGCCATCTCGCGTTCTAGCTCAGGGGACGGGCCCCCAGTAAGCAGCGGCCGCGTCATCTCGTCGACAAACCCGAAGCTCAGCAGCTCCAACAGGGTCGCGACCGGCAGCGTTCGCCCCAGCCCACCCTCATGGGCCAGCCGGGCAAGCTGCTTGGCGTCGTCGTATGCGGCGGCACGAGCAGCCTCAGGAACGATGTCCTCCCAGGTCTCGGCAACGAACTCGGCACCGCCGAACATAGCCTCCTCGACTTGTCGGATTACCTGGTCGGGGTAGCGCATCAGACCCAGGGCGGGCCCGGACTTGTCGTGAATGCTGTCTTCAGGCAGCGCCGCGATCGCGGCCAGCCGCTCCCCCAGCGACAGCAGGCTCTCGCGTGTCTCCGGCTCCTCGCTCGTCGGCTCAGCCACAGACCCGACGAGCTGCTCCCGACGACCAGGCTCCTGCATGAAGCTTGTGAAGCCAGCAAACACGTCATCGGGGCGGCGGCCGACCGCCGCCGCGGGCGCGGTATACCCGCCCACAAAGGCAGCCCACCCCTTGCTCAACACTGCGACCTCACTGAACGCGGCCGCGGTCGCGTTGTTCCCAGCGAAATCGGCACACACCCGGTCCAACGCCAGCTCATGTCTGCGGACGACCGGGGACGAGACCTCATCGTACGTGCGACGGTAACGCCCGGCGAGCCTGCCGACCTTCGAGTCCTCGCCAAGCCGGTCGGCGACCGGCCAGACGATAGCCTGACCATATTGGAACACTCGAGCAAGCGAGACGTGTCCCCAGGAACGACAGAACGCGTGGGCAACCACGGCACGAAGTTCCCGCTCGGTCAGTCCGGCCAGCAGTGGCAGGCCTAGCGGGAGTTTCCTGGCTAGCGAGTTGTTGAGTGGTAAACGTGCAGGTCAGCCCCTGTTTTCGGGGTGGCTGGGTGTATTACCCAAGTCAGCGCCGGGGGGCGTATTTGTCGAGGTCGAAGAGGTCGAACAGTCGCGCCTGGGTGGGGTCGGTGTCGGTGAGGATGCGTTGGGCTCGGGGCCGGCCTTTGTTCCCGGTGGGGTAGAGAAGGACGGTTTCTTGGATGCCGGCGAGGTTGGTCAGGAGCTGGCGGACGCTGAGGTCCAGCCCGGATTGGTGGGCTTGTCGGCGCATGAGGTGGGCGACGGCCAGGGCCAGGACGCAGTAGAAGACGTGGACCCGGATCTTGGACTCGGTCCAGTGGAACATCGGG
>Ga0208587_1000260_pt1 | contig 29246 bp, 29 predicted proteins | sample NGESurdeep092012_7_FD_184472 | JGI IMG/M metagenome (GOLD analysis project Ga0208587, IMG submission 184472) | Arctic peat soil microbial communities from Barrow, Alaska - NGEE Surface sample 210 deep-092012 (SPAdes) | ecosystem: Environmental > Terrestrial > Soil > Wetlands > Peat ...
TGAAGCAGAACGCCGTCAATCGAGAGTCGGCAGTGGTTGATAATCTCACAACTGAAAGAAACATTACGCTTCACGTCACTGGTGTCGAGGAATATCTAGAACTTCCGAATGACGAACAGACAGGCCCGGCTTTGAAGCGTACAGTCGAGGACTGGCTGGCGACGAAATGTAAAAACTGAGTCCGCTTTAAGAGCACGCTCTAAGCAGGAGAAAACCAACCGCAACAATCACTGCGAGCGCGATCAGTCCGACCTGGGTGTCGTGTTTTTCCTCAGCCGAGTACGCCGAATATCTAGGCGCATCACCCGGTTTGAATTTGTTGCCGCACTTCAAGCAAGTTATGAAAATCTTACTGCTGCCGAAAAAGCCGGTGGTCATACGCCACCCGCGTTTCTCGGCGTGTACTTGAGTTGACCCGCATTTCGTACACTTCACGCTCTCTTCGGTCGTTGCCATGTTTCCGCCATTCGCCAATCGCCCTACCCGTCTAACTCTAACTGATCGACCGCCTGACGAGCGGCTTGATAGAGAGCATTCGCCCAGTCCTTCAGTTTTTGCCGAACCGGAGACAGGTCTCCGTAATCGGTCACCCCTAGCATCTCAACTGCGGTGCGGAGGTTGCCCGATGAAAGCGGTGCCATTCCGATGCTGGCAACGATCTCAACCGTGTTCTTTTCGTTATCGCGCATGTTCGCCGAGTCCCAGACGGCCACGCACCGGTGATTTTTTATCTCCTCGCGCGTCGGCCAGTCGTCCTGATGCTTCCAATAGTTCGTGATCGCATTTATTGCTCGGATCGTAGTATGCGTTGAACCGGCTTGCAGCGGCTCACCTGTGTCGAACACACAGAATGCCTTGGGGTCGCTTACAAACGCGAGTGGATGACTAAAATCGCTTTCGCATGCTTTCGATAGCGTGGCTATGCTACTTCGAACGCCAGTCATGAAGGTTTGTGCGGCGACAAACGCCAAGCCAAGTAATTCCTCGACACGAGCACATTCGTCATCTATCACTGCATCCCGATACTCGTCTTCGACTTTGCGTGTGGCTTCCTCTATACGCTGGGAAGCCGCTGCGATCTCTTGCTCGATTGGACTATGAAGATGATCGAGTGTCTCGCTCGTCGCCGCAATTCTCACTAGCCTAAGATGAAGGTTCATCCGCCACTGTCTGCGGTTTGCCATAGGGTCGGAAGGGGCGCTCACGGGCGTTGCAATAAGTTTATAGCACACAACGTCCTTGATGTCCGGCTATCCTGAGCCATCCGCCGATGCCGGGCGTCCCGGCCAATATGGGCGGCCTGAGGCGAACGAGTTGAAGTTGAGTAAGACTTCTCAGCTCAGTTCACCCACGGCGGGGTGGAGTCGCCGTTTTTCTTGCGCACGTCGCGGGTGCTGGGATCGCGGAAGTTGCCGTGCTCGTCGAAGTAGTCATCGTGCCGGTAGTCGCTGCGATCGTGCTTGCGCATGTACACCTCGAACTTGCGCGCCGCGCGCTTGCGCTTCCAGCGGTAATAGGAGTTCCGCAGTCCGAATGCGCGCTCCGAGGCGGCATAGCCAAAACCCCGGCGGGGAATGAACTTCAGCCAGATGTATCCGAACAGCGCTCCTCCGAGGTGGGCCATGTAGGCGATCGACTGCCCTCCACCCTGCGCGGACGACAACGCGCCATACATCGCCAAGGCGATGATGCCGATCACGAAGTATTTGGCCTTGATGAGGAACGGCAGCGGGAAGAGCATGACTTGCGATTCGCCGTGCAGGATACCGAAGGCCAGCAGCAGTCCGTAGATGCCACCCGACGCTCCCACGGTGAGAGTCCGAGGAGAAACACCGAGCAGACCAGTGAAGGAAACGACAACCGTGACCAGCGCGGCGCCGATCACGCAGAAAAAGTAGAACTGCAGGAACAGGCTGTAGCCCCAGTCCTGTTCAAGTTGCGCGCCAAACATCCACAGCGCGAGCATGTTGAACAGGATGTGCAGTACGCCGTAGTGCAGGAACGAGTAGGTCACCAACTGCCAGATCTCGCCATGCGCGACGGCCGCGCCTTCCAGCCCAAGATGGGCGTAGGCCCACTCCCCGAACAGGGCCGTGGCGCTGAACGCCCGGAGGAACCAGAACAGCAGGAAGACGACGCTGTTGGCGATGAGTAACTCTTTCACCGCGCGGGTGAACGGCGGGAAACTCATGGACATGGTTGACGAGCCGCGTGGCATGGCTTACTCCGTTCTGTGTAGGGCCGGGCCTCAGCGTTCCGGCAGCGGTATGATCGCCAAACTGCGATGGCCCCTGCCATCGCGGGCGCGTACAGCAAAGACTACATTGTCCTTGGAAAGCGGCAAAGTGGCCTTGGCGACATTACCCACCGGCTTCACATGTTGCCAGTCCGCCGCGGTGCTATCGCGCCACAGAATTTCGTAGCCGGTGGCTAGTCCGCCGGGCGAAGCCTCCCACGCCAGCGTGGAATCGTTTTGCAACTCCTTGGTCAACAGGCGCACATTGGCCGGCGGCGCCGGAGCTGACGCCAACGACGCCAGGGTCGCCGCATTCAGACGCGCCACATTCGCGGTGTAATCGTAGTCCACAAACCTCGGCAGATCGCCATATTCGATGCCATTCTCGGTGCGTACGTTCTGGTGTTGATGGTTGTAGTTCTCGCGAAATTCAGTCAACCGCACCGCCGCGAATCCCTGCTGGTTAAACGAGAAATGATCGCCACCGCGTAGATAACGATCGTGCCGGAAGACCAGCAACGGGCTGAAGGTGGCGGGCGGAAGGTACTCTTGGGCGACCGACGCGACATAGCGCACCAGTTGCCGCGAAGGACTATCGCTCTCACCTCCGAGTGAGCGAATCAGGTGCAGCTCCTTTTCTGTCGCCGTCGTGGCAATGCCTTCGGAAAAGACACGCACGACGTGCGCATTCTGCAAGGTGTCTCCCGGAGTACGGTCTCCACCCACGATGTCGTTATTCAGCACGGCCTCAAGATCCCAGCCCTCCGCCTTGGCCATCTTGGCGAAGTGGCCGCTCCCGTCGAGCCCCTGTTCTTCTCCGGCCACAGTGAGAAAGATGAGGGTGGCGGGAAAACGATGCTTACTCAACACGCGCGCACATTCCAGGCTTACCGCGGTGCCGCTGCCGTCGTCGTTGGCGCCGGGCGCGGGTCCCGCCGCATCATTGATATCGCTGTTGCGAGAATCGTAATGCCCACTCACTATGTACATGCGGCCGGCATTCGCAGGATTAGTGCCGCGCAGCACGGCATAGCCGTTGGTGATCTTCGTGGACTTCGGAACTCGCGGCCCCGGCTCTTGCGTAAACTCGTCAGTCTTGACCTCCAGGCATCCACCGCACTCTTTGGCATAGCGTGCGAATTCGCTTCGGATCCACTCCGCCGCAGCGGTCGCACCTTTTCCGCTGGAGGCCGGCATATCCGACGACAGCGTCTGCCGAGTGTCGAAGCTGACCAGCTTCTCGATGGTTTGCCGGATGCGCCCGGCAGAGACCTCGCGCAGGGCCGCAGCGATCTGCGGGTCAGGAGTTCCCGGCAAGATGTTGTCCGGCTGCCGAGAAAAAAGAGCAACCGCGAGCATCATCGTCAGCATCAAAACCGCGATTCCGTTTAGGATTGAACTCAGAATGAACATGGCAACTCCGAGAACTTTAGGAAAGCCGATGCGTCTATCACTTGACGCTGCTGCCCAGAGATTCTAAATATAAATGCAGGGCAGCGTGGATGTAATTCCGACGGGGTCATCGAGAACCGGGAGGCAATCATCATGGTTATTTGTCCTGAGTGTGAGAGCGATCTGGACATCGAAGAAGACGACGTAGACGAGGGAGAAATCGTTTCGTGTCCTGAATGCGGGACCGATTTTGAAGTCGTGGCCGTGGAGCCTCTCGAACTGACTCGCGTCGAGGATGCAGAAGAGGAAGAAGACGAGGACGAAGAAAAAGAAGAGGAAGATGGTGACTACTGACCTGCCATGCGCGCCCCCATTCGCCCGCGGCTTTCCGCGAAAATTCAATGAGACTGGATGCCCATCTCCTTTCCGAGATTGAGCTGGTCGGACTGCAACGCGGCAAGTGCCTTCTCCAGGTTCGCGGCGGCGCTTGCCAGTCGCTCCCAGTCAAGCATGCCCTGCTCCAGTTGCCGCGAGATGGCTTTGGCGCCTTTGCTAACAGCAGAGTCGGACTTGGTCAACTTCTTGGTCAGGGTCTTCAATCCGGCTTCCTGTGAATCCGAAAGCGATCGCCGGAAGGCCCGATTTTCGTTCTGAGCTGCCTCAACGGAATTCTGTAAGCCAGTCGCCTTGCCGATTAGGCCGTGTGAATCGCTCGCGTCCGAACCCAGGTGTTGAAGATCGTGCGCCTGCTGCCGCGCGGCTTCCGTGCTTTTGATCATCAGGGCAAACTGCGCGATCTGTTGCTGGCTGGCTTGTACTGCCATGGCGTGCTTGAAGGTCGCCATGTCGGGATCTTGCGCTGGTGCATTTGTTCCGCCGCTGGTACCGGTGGAGCCGCCGTGCCGGCCTCCGTGTTGTGCCAGGATGGCAAGCGGAAACAACAAGAACAGCACGGCAATCACAGACACACTGCGGCGCATCGCAGGTCCTCTCTCTTGCGGATTTAAGAGCAGTTCCAGGGTTGCTGTATCCAGTGATGGGTGGGGCACGCCTTCACGGGCTGCGGAAAAAGTCCGCCCAAAACCCGGAGAGTGTACTTCTTGGTGGGAGCCCCGGTTGATGCGGGGGAAGGAGCGCGTCAGCGCTCCGGGAAAAGTCCGACTTCGATCCTGCGGTTTAGCGCCGGGATAAAGAAATCCCGGGACTAAAGAGCGTGTGTGAGAACCTCTGTCGTCCCTACGGGACTCGGATCTATTTCCCACTTTACCCAGCACTCCGCCTGCGGCTCCGTGCTGGGCTAGACTGAGCCGCGCCTACGGCGCTGGATTATTGCGCAAGCGTTCCACCGTGCCAACCCAAAACGAGTTCTCACACACACTCTAAAGCCCATTTTAAAATTGAACGCCTGTCCGCTGGACTGAAGTCCAGCTCCCTCTGCTGAAGCAGGGGCTTCCACCAAAAGCTTCCACGAGCTTTTCACAACGTCGGAAGGCGCAATCAACCCGCCACCAGTGGCTGCTTCGTTTAGTCAAACTACTGCGGCGGCGGAGCTTCCCCTTGCGGCTGATTCTGACCCGGTCCGCCGTGGCTATGCCGGCTCATCATCTGCTCGTACTCTTGCTGCTGATCGGTATTCAAGATCGGCTTGATCTGCTCCGACGTGGACTGCCGAATCAACGTCATCTTGCTCATGCGCTCCTGTGGTGAAAGTGAGGACTCCGCACGCAGGGCCTGCATCTGCACCGCCTCGCTCTCCAGGATGGGCTTGATCTGTTGCTGCTGCGCATCGCTCAGGTTTAGCTGCTTGGTCATGTGCACCAGCCGCTGACCGGCGGTCATTGGCTGTCCGGGGCCGTGACCCCACTGGCCACCGCCCTGGTCCGGACCCATCTGCGCGTAAACCGCCGTACTTCCGGCAAGCACCGCGAAGATCACGGCTGTGTGTATAAGATTCATCTTCATCGTCCAACGCTCCTCGGCACTCGTTGCATGATAAACGCCGCCACGTATGCCGTGGCCGCGGTGAGTGGCGCGTTCGATGTTAACATCGTCATCCAAAGATTTCCGAGTTTTCGTAACATGCGCGCCACGGGGTACTCATTGCAAGTTGAGTGTCAATTTGACTACGCTTGATGAAACCCGATTTGCAGGGATAAGTTCCCGCGTTTTGCTTTGCAAAAACTAATGGAACTCGCCTAGGCAGTTCGCGGAATACATCTACCAGCAGAGCGCCCTGGCTTACGCCGGAGGGGATCCTGTCGAAGAACGATCGGAAGCGGTCGTCACCCTAAGCAGCCAGCCGCTGCAAGTTTGTCTCAGGCCGGGGAAACTCTTTGCTCAAAGAGATTGGCTGGGTGACACGGTATCGGCTACCCTGAATCATGCCCCAAGCAGTAGAGCAGGCGCTGGAACTGATTCGTGAGAACCAGCCGGAATCGACGGACCGGGCGCTGGCCCTTCTCCAGAACACGGTCTACTCCTTCAGCATGAAAGTCTGCGGCCATCCCCAGGACGCGGAAGACACTATGCAGGACGTGCTGCTGAAGTCAATCCCGCATCTTGCCAAGTTCGACAATTCGCAGGCGCTAACGGTATGGCTGTACAAGGTTGCGCGCAACCGCTGCATCAGCAGCCACCGCGGAAGCAAGCTGTCGCGCGCCAGGAACTTATCGCTGGACGAATTGATGCCCGACAGCCGCGAGTTGCAGGAACTACTGAAGAGCCATGCACCCAGCCCCGAAGCCGCACTGCTCACCAGCGAAACCGCCGAGCATTTGAGGCTGGCTGTTCTGAAAGTTCCTCCGCAATACAGGATGGTGCTGGTCCTGCACGACATGGAGGAGCTGCGCACAGCAGACGTAGCCAAGATCATGGGCTTGCGCGAAGGAACGGTGCGAGTGCGGCTACATCGCGCACGTTTAATGGTCCGCCAGCAGCTTGCGAAGATGTCGAGAGCCGGCCGCGCTACTGGCCTGATCCTGCACGCCAGCGCCGAGGCGCCCAGGTCGCAGCGTTGCCGGCGATTGTTCGCCGCGCTTTCCGATTACATGGACGGCGTGATCGACGATGCGGTATGCGAGGAGATGGACCTGCATCTCAACGACTGCCAGCCGTGCCAGGCGTTTTTGTCCAGCTTGAAAAATGCCGTGGAGCAGTGCCGATCATATCGGCCCGAGTGCGATTCCAAGCGCGCCGAACAACTCCGCAGAGACCCGTTGCCTAAATACCAGCAGGCGGTCACGGCCTTGGAACGAAAGAGCCGGGGCGAGCGCAATTAGCGTTCGGCTTTGGCTTTTTCGGCATTTGGTACTATTATCTCAGCGATTGCTTGCTGCGGGTGAAGTGGTGCCCCAGTCGGGGATTGGACCCGGACGCCGCGAATGGGTACGCGATTGCAAATCGCGCCTGTCTGCCAGTTCCAGCACTGGGGCACAATCAAAGTTGCTAGACGTGGGGACGGAAGGCCCTCTACAGCGTGCCGTCCCCGCTTTGTGCGGGTCGTCTAGCGCGGCCCTTATACCCTCCTCATGGCGACTCTCTCCCAGTGTCTTAATTGAACTCCAAAATTCACCGTCCCATGATTTTCGACGCAACGCCCTTGCGCTTCTTTTCGGAGTCTTTGTCGGATGGTTTCTGGCGCATCATCTCTCCGAGAGTTGTAACCCACGGGTCTGCGGAAACGCCTGGAAGCGCAGCCAGTGGACCGCCTTTCTCTTCCCCTGCCTCAAACCAAGCGCGTGTCAACTCCCCCATCGAATATCCGGCCCGTTCAGCAAGGGATGGGATTCTTGGGAGCACTCGCTTATACGTCGCCTTGCCATTTGCTTCGGGTCCAAGCTCAACTTCCTTATCGGACAGCATCCGCTTCAAAGCGGCATGACAAGCGGAGAGCGAGTTACTGAAATCATCGAAGTTGAATCCCTTGTCCTCCAGAGTATTTCTGACCTCAATTGCCGTGAGATACGTGGGATGAATTTGTGTCAGCAAGCCACGAATCGAATCGGTCAGATTAGGGGTGGCATAGTCAACCATCGCAAGCAGTTGAGCTATTCTCTGCTGTCTGTCGGGAGGGATAGTAACGCGGTTACAGAGAACGCGGACGGTTTCTCTCAGGCCCGCAATTTCGGCGTTGAGAAGATCACGACGCTGCACCCGATCTTCCAGATCAGAGAGCGCCTTATCGAGAGCCTTAACGTATTCATCGGGAGGCATAAGTTATATCAAAAAATATAACTAAAGTTACGCTACAAGGCAAGAAAAAAATAAATCCAAGAGAAGGCTGTTTTTCAGGCTCCCAAACCAACAGAAGGGATCCGCTGTTTCCCGAATTGGGAACCCCCAACAGCCCCCGCAAAATTCCTGTAACGGTGCGCCGCGTCACAGCGTTTATCCGTGTGGCCCAGATGTAATGGGCCGTAGGGGTCCCCAAAAGGCTCCTTACATCACGGAGAACACAATGATCTCGGCAAGCGTAACGTTGACTCAACCCCTCAGCAATCATCGGCAGTTCGTTGCTACTAGCGGTACCGGCCACCATTTCCTCATCGACGACGCAGCCGGCAACACCGGAGCGAAGCCGATCGAACTCGTCGCCGTCGCCCTCGCGGGCTGCACGGCGTTCGACGTCATCAGCATCCTGCGCAAGAAGCGCCAACAGGTCACGGGCTACGAAGTGAAGGTGGAAGCCGACCAGACGCCGGATCCGCCGCAGGTCTTCACCCAGGTTCGCATTCATCACATCGTGAGCGGGATCGATATTTCGACGCAAGCGGTGGAAGACGCGATCAAGCTCTCCGAAGAGAAGTACTGCTCGGTCGGCGCCATGGTCAAGCTAAGCGCCGAACTACACACGACGTTCGAGATTGTGCCGGCGACGGAACCTGCATTGGTCGGGGCGTAGGGATGTTGGGAGTTTCACGCACGCCTATGCCGGCCATCGCGAGAAGCCGCTGGCAGCAATCGCCGAGAGCTGCATTGACACACATCGTGTGGTTCGCTGTGCTCGTAGCCATGCTGCCGATGCCGCTGGCCGCGCAAACCGCGACGCCGCTTACCTTGCCGCAAGCCGTCAGCATGGCGCTGGAGAAAAATCCCCTGCACAAGGCCGCAATGGCGGACACGCGCATTTCGGCAGCCGGCATCCGCGAGGCCCGCTCGCCGCTCATGCCGAAAATCATGTTCACCGAGAGCGCGGTTCGCGGAAACGATCCCGTGTTTGTTTTCGGCACGCGACTACGGCAGCAGAGCTTCACCGCCGCCGACTTCGCGCTGAACAGTCTGAACACGCCAACCCCGATCGGCAATTTCTCCAGCCGCTTCTCTGGGCAGTGGAGTCTATTCGACGGGCTGCAAAGCTGGTTCGGCGTGAGCCGCGCGAAATACATGCAGCAGGCGGTCGAGCAGCAACTGGACCGCACTGACCAGGAGCTCGTGTACCAGGCTGTGCAGGCTTACTTCGGAGTGCTGCTGGCACAAAAGCAAGAACAGGTGGCCGAAGACGCCTTGAAAACGGCGCAAGCCATCGAGGCGAGCAGCCAGGCGCGGGTGGAGAGCGGCATGGTCGTGGACTCGGACTTGTTGAGCGCACAGGTGGTGACCTCCAGACGCAAACAGGAATTGATCCAGATGCAGGACGGACTGGCGCTGGCCCGCGCGCAACTAGCGCTTGCTCTGGGGATGCCTGCCGATACCGCCTACGCGCCGCAAGAGGCGTTGGCGGAGCGCCGATTCCCCACTGCGACTGCCGCGGAGTTGGAATCGAAGGCCCTGGAAAAACGTCCCGACCTGAAGCGCGTAGAGTCGGAGCGCAGCGCGCAAGCCAAAACATTATCGATGGCCAAGGGCGCGCTGGCTCCGCGGCTGAACGCCTTCGGCTCTTGGGAGACGGACAGTCCTTCCCTGGGATGGAACGGCGGCAACAACTGGATCGCGGGCGCCGAGTTACAGTTCGATCTGTTCGACGGCGACAGTAAGAGGGCGCACATCGCCCGCGAAAAAGCGGTGCAGGAGAGAGCGGCGGCGATGCGCGACGCTTTTCGCGACGAAATCCGGCTGCAAGTGCGCAAGGCCTACTACGAATACGACACCGCACGCCAGCAAGTCGAGGTCGCCCGCGGCGCGATCGCGCAGGCGGATGAAAGCCTGCGCATCAACCAGAACCGCTACGAAGGCGGCCTGAACACCGTCAGCGATCTGCTGCGCGTGGAAGAGGCCGCGCATCGTGCCAAGGCCGACTACTGGCAGGCGGTGTACCGCGTGCAAACCAGCTACGCCGGTGTCGAGTTGGCAACTGGGACACTGACTCCCGCTTCTCCGGTGGTGACGCAATGATGAACGACAGGACCCTTAAACAGCGACAAGCCGCGCGGCCGTGGGGCTGCGGAGTGCCGTCCCTGAAGGGACTCGTTAATCTTTTCTGCTTTACCCAGGGCTTCCGCCCTGGGCTAAGCTCTTTCGCCCCTGCGGGGCTTGATTCTTGCGCAATTCGTTCCACGGTGCCAAATCAAAACGAGTTCTCACACACGCTCTCCAGCCCCGCTTGCGGGGCGGAAGAGCTTAGCCCAGCGCTTCAGCGCTGGGTAAGCATTTTTCGTGGGAGCGAGTCCCGTAGGGACGGCAGGCCCTGCGACAGCGGAAAACCAATGCGGGTGTCCCATCCTTTCGCCCTCCTTTGGCGAAAGGGTGGGAGAGCAACCGTCTCCGCGATTGTGCTCCTCCTCGGTTTAACCGCTTGCTCCGGCGAAAAGCCAACGACGGCGCCCACGCCCGAAGTCGTGCGCGACGTCACGCTCTTCACCGCGCAACGCACCACCGTCCCCGACTACGTCGAAGCGACCGGCACAGTGCGCACGGCGCAATCGGCGCAACTTTCCAGCCAGGTCATGGGAACCATCACGCGGGTCAACGTGCATGAAGGCGATCGCGTGCGGCGCGGCGAAGTCCTGATCGCGATCGACGAAGCCCAGCAGCGCGCCGCCTATGCCGGCGCCAATGCCGGACTGCAAGTTTCGCAGGAAGCCATCGCAGCCGCCGATGCTGACTACGCGCTGGCTGAATCGACCATGAAGCGCTACCAGATGCTCTACGACAAGAAGTCGGTCAGCCCGCAAGAATTCGATGAGGTCAAGGCCAAACTGGCCGCGGCCAAAGCGCGGCGCGATGCTGCCCACGCTGGCCGATCACAAGCCGAAGCTGGAGTCTCGGCGGCACGCACGGCCACAGGGTTCACCAAAATTCGCGCGCCGTTCGATGGCCTGGTGGTCGCCAAGCTGGCGGATGCCGGCGCCATGGCGGCTCCGGGCGTCCCACTGCTGATCGTCGAGGACCCCAGCCGCTTCCGCCTGGAGGCACAGGTGGACGAAAGCCAGATCGGCGCGGTCCGTTTGGGTGAGACGGTTCCGGTTGTGCTCGATTCGCTTGGCAAGCAGACGATTGCGGGCAAGGTTGTCCAGATCGTGCCCATGGCCGATCCGGCGAGCCGGACGTTCACCGTGAAGATCGACCTTCCGGCGAATCCACAAATTCGCTCAGGGCTGTTTGGCCGCGCCCGCTTCGCGCGCGGAGAGCGCGAATCAATCCTTGTCCCGCAAACCGCGTTGCTACATCGCGGACAGTTGGACGCCGTGTACGTGGTGGGGAAAGACGAGATCGCGGGACTGCGATATGTCACGCTCGGAAAGCCTTCCGCCAACGACGTTGAGGTCCTCTCCGGCCTGGAGAACGGTGAGCGCATCGTGGCGCAGCCGGGTGAGCGTGAATTGAGCGGCAAGCAAATCGGAGCGAAATGACGATGGCGGCTGAAGGGAAAACTCCGCTTCGCATCGCCGGGCTGATCGCTCGCGCCTTCATCAATTCGAAGCTGACGCCGCTGTTCATTGCCGGTGCGCTGCTGGCAGGGGCCTTCGCAATCCTTATGACTCCGCGCGAGGAAGAGCCCCAGATCGTCGTGCCCATGCTCGATGTGTTCGTGCAGATGCCGGGGGCCTCGGCGGCGGAGGTGCAGCAGCGGGCCACCGTCCCGATGGAGCGCCTGCTGCGTGAAGTTCCCGGAGTGGAGTACGTGTACTCCATCACCCGCCCCGAGCTAAGCATGCTGGTGGTGCGTTTCTACGTGGGAACCAAGGAAGAAGACGCGATCGTCAAGACCTACAACAAGCTGTACTCGAATTTCGATCGCATTCCGCAAGGCGTTTCACAGCCTTTGATTAAACTCCGCTCCATTGATGACGTGCCCATCATGGCGGTGACGTTGTGGGGCAAGAACTATGACAGCTACAAGCTGCGGCAAATCGCGGGTGAGCTCGAAAACCAACTCGAGCAAATTGACGATGTCTCCGAGACGAAGATCATCGGCGGCCTGCCGCGGCAGGTGCGCGTGGTGCTCGACACGCAACGGCTGGCGGCTTATGGGATGACGGCGGGCGCGGTCACGGCGCAACTTCAGCAAGCCAATACGCGCGGCGGCGCGGGAAGTTTCGCGCATGACAACCAGGAGTTCGAAGTCGAAGCGGGGCGCTTTCTGAGTAAAGCCGACGACCTGAAGCAGGTGGTTGTCGGGGTTTATCAGGGAAAGCCAGTGTACCTGCGCGACGTGGCAGCAGAAATCGTGGACGGGCCCGCCGAGCCGCAGGACTACGTGTTGTTCGCCAATGCCGCCGGAGCGTCGAAGGATGCGCTGCGTGGCGAGTATCCGGCGGTGACCATCACGCTCGCCAAGCGCAAAGGCACCAACGCGACGGTCATCACCGAAAAAGCCGAAAAGAAAATCCACGAGTTGCACGGATACCTGCTTCCGTCAGACTTGAATGTCACGGTCACCCGCAACTATGGCGAGACGGCGAAAGACAAGTCCGACGAACTGCTCAAGCACTTGTTCCTCGCCACCCTTTCAGTGACGCTATTAGTTGCGCTGGCGCTGGGATGGCGCGAGTCCGGGGTCGTGCTGCTGGCGGTGCCCGTCACGCTGGCGCTCACGCTCGTCGTTTTTTATTTGTATGGCTACACGCTGAACCGGGTCACGCTGTTTGCGCTCATTTTTTCCATCGGCATACTCGTCGATGACGCAATCGTGGTAGTCGAGAACGTAGTGCGCCACTTTCGGCTGCCGCAGAGTCGCGGCCGCTCGTTATCCGAGGTGGCTGTCGAAGCCGTGGATGAAGTCGGCAACCCGACGATCCTTGCGACCTTCGCCGTGATTGCAGCGATCCTTCCGATGGCGTTCGTGCGCGGGCTGATGGGGCCTTACATGCGTCCGATCCCGGTGGGCGCATCAGCCGCCATGCTGTTCTCGCTGATCGTAGCGTTCGTGGTTTCGCCGTGGGCAGCCCTGCGACTGTTGCGCCACTATGCGGCGGGAAGTGGCTTTCAGCATGAGACCGAGGGTTGGACGACCCGGCTCTACCGTCGAATCATGGGCCCGCTAATTGCGAACGCAGGGAGGCGCTGGATCTTCCTGGGCAGCATGGTTGTGCTTCTGCTGCTCGCCTGCTCGCTGGTGGCATTCAAGCTGGTGAAAGTGAAGATGCTGCCCTTCGACAATAAGAGCGAGTTCCAGGTGATCGTGGACATGCCCAACGGGACCACGCTGGAGCAGACCACGCGCGTCGCTCAAGAGCTAGGGCAGTATCTGGGGAAACAGCCTGAAGTCGCCAACTACCAGGTGTACGCGGGCACTTCAGGCCCTTACAACTTCAACGGTCTGGTGCGTCATTACTTTTTGCGGCGCGGCGCCAATCAGGCTGACATCCAGGTGAACCTGCTGAACCGGCACGAGCGCAGCACGCAGAGTCACGCCATCGCCAAGCGCTTGCGGCCTGGGCTGGTGGAGATTGGCAACAAGTATGGCGCGCGGCTGAAGGTCGCCGAGGTTCCGCCCGGGCCTCCCGTGCTGGAAACGCTTGTCACCGAAGTGTACGGTCCGGATTACCAGCAGCAGATCGAACTGGCCAAGAAGATCAAGCAGATCTTTCAAACCACGCCCGGAGTAGTGGACGTGGATTGGTATGTCGAAGACCCGCAGGTGAAGTACGACGTCAAGGTGGACCTCGACAAGGCTGCGTTGCATGGGATTTCCGCTGCCGATGTAACCCGCACGGTGCAGATCGGATTGGAGGGGGCCAACGCTGGCCTGCTGCATTCGCCGGAGTCGCGGGAAGACGTGCCGATTCGCGTGCAACTGGCAAGGGCTGACCGCTCCAGCATCGACTCACTCACCTCGTTGCGTTTGCCCAGCGCTCCGGGGTCCCCAACAAGTCCCGGTTTTGGACTTGTTGGGGTGGGTGCAGGCGGCGGACAGGTCTCGATCAGCGAGTTGACCAACGTCGAGAAGAAAACCATCGACACGACTCTCTATGGTAAGAACCTGCGGCCAGTTGTTTACGTGCTCGGCGATGTCGCTGGAGAAGAAGAGAGCCCCGTCTACGCAATCCAGAAGATGGGCAAAGCCATCGATCGGCTCAAGACTGCCGAGGGCTATCACATCCAGCAGTACAACGTTGCCATGCCCACTGAGACCGACCGGCTGGCGATGAAGTGGGACGGGGAATGGCACATCACGGTCGAGGTCTTCCGCGATCTGGGACTGGCCTTCGCGGCGGTGCTGGTGCTGATTTACGTGCTGGTCGTGGGATGGTTCCGTTCGTTCATTGTTCCGCTGGTCATCATGGCGCCGATTCCGCTGACGCTAGTGGGTATTCTGCCCGCGCATGCGCTGATGGGCGCATTCTTCACTGCCACGTCGATGATCGGTTTCATCGCTGGCGCTGGGATCATCGTGAGAAACTCGATCATCCTGGTGGATTTCATCGGGCTGCGCCGTGAGCAGGGCATGACCCTGGAGCACGCGGTCGTCGATGCGGGTGCCGTGCGCTTCCGGCCGATGCTGCTGACCGCGGCAGCGGTGGTGGTGGGCGCGAGCGTAATTCTGTTCGACCCGATTTTTCAGGGCCTCGCAATTTCTCTCATGGCCGGAGAAGTGGCTTCGACGGTGTTGTCGCGCATGGCCGTCCCGGTCCTGTATTACATGGTTGAAAAACGCAAATTGCCGGCGCCACCAACATTGGACTCGGCGCCTGACGCTTCGGAGGTACACGTATGAACATCGAACGCTCGGTGCGCCTGATCGCTGGCGCTTTTGTCCTGATCTCACTCGCACTCGGCTACCGGATCTCGCCCTACTGGTATCTGTTCACAGCCTTCGTCGGCCTGAATCTCTTACAGTCGGGCTTTACCAATTGGTGCCCGATGATGGCATTTCTGCGCAAGTTTGGAGTTAAGTCGGCGGGTGGAGTGTAATAGAACCATGGCTGGCTGGTTTCCAATAATCTTGATTCTGGTTGTCTACGTCGTGCTGACGCAATGGCTTCTGCCCAAGCTCGGCGTTCCCACTTGAAGGAGCCAGGGGAGCGCCGGGTCCCGGCGTGAAACTACTCAGGAACCGCCTCCGCCAAACAAATAACTTCAGCGGCGAGATCATGTCGCGATAGGTGGGCCGTGGCCTCGACCTTCACGGCTAGATGTCGTCATCTTCTTACTCATGAAGAAGCGCCGGTAGTTCAGCGCCGGGATTCGCAATAACCAGCTGTCGAGGAGGGCACTGATGAAGCAATTGAAATCGATAATCGTGGCAGTAACCGTTGTGTTGGCATTCGCAGCTACGGCAGCTCTGGCTCAAGGCCGGGGCCCCGGAATGGGGATGCCCAACTACGATCCTAAGACGGAAGTCACGGTCAAGGGAACAATCGAGGACATTCAGCAGCAGCAGGGGAGGCATGGCTGGATGGGTACTCACCTGGTAATGAAGACTGACTCGGGAACCTTGGACGTACACGTCGGGCCGTCGGGTTACATCACGGAGAACCACTTCTCATTTGCCAAGGGCGACGCAATTGAAGTCATCGGATCCAAGGTCATCATCCAGGACAAGGACGCATTGCTGGCGCGCCAAATCATCAAAGACGGAAAGACCCTGGTGCTGCGCAATGCCCAGGGCATTCCCGAATGGTCGGGCAGTCGGTGGCGTAACAACTGACTGGCGAGTCGTGGCGCTTATAGGAGGACTGATATGAAAAGATACGTCAGATATTTCGCCCTCGTGCTCACGCTGGGTGTGACCGCTGCGGCAATCGTGTTGGGGCTTCATGCCAGGGCGTTTGGGCGCACCGGCGGCGACGGAGTGTCGCCACAATATGCCCAATCTCAATCAACTGCTTCCGATCTCGCGCCGGGCAGCGCCCAGCTAATCAATCCTGAGGATCTGGTCAACATTCTGCAGTCGACCAAAGGCGAAAAGCCGCTGATCCTCAACGTCGGTCCTCATCTTCTTTATATGCAGGCGCACATTCCCGGCTCCGAGTACATCGGGGCGGGTTCGGATTCGCAGGGAATCGAATCTCTGCGCAGGCGGGTAAAACCACTGCCCCGCAAAACGTTCATCGTTCTTTATTGCGGGTGCTGCCCGTGGAGCCATTGTCCCAACGTGCGGCCTGCGTACAACGAGTTGCACAAAGAGGGCTTCACCAACGTGAAGGTGCTCTACATCGCCGACAACTTCGGGGCCGACTGGGTGTACAAGGGCTACCCCACCATCAAAGGCCAATAGAGTCGATGAGAAGAGCCACCCTGATTGTGGTCGCGATTGTACTCGTGATCTGTATCTACGAAGTCGGTCGGCGTGGCTCCGGACCTGCCAAGCCAAGTAGCCCGCCGGCTGCCGTTCATTCGGTCGCGCCCGATTTCTCTCTCCGCGATTTGAACAACCAAACGCTGGAACTCGCCAACTACCGTGGCAAAGTGGTGCTGCTCGATTTCTGGGCGACTTGGTGTACGCCCTGCCGAGGTGAAATCCCCCACTTTGTGGAGTTCCAAAACAACTATCGTGAACAGGGCTTGCAAGTAATCGGTATTTCCATGGACGACGATGCGAAGCCGGTCCGCGAGTTCTACCAGGAATTTAAGATGAACTATCCCGTCGCCTTGGGAAATGAAAAGGTGGCGGAGGCATACGGTGGCGTGCTCGGATTACCGATTACCTTCCTAATCGGCCGTGACGGCCAAGTTGCGGCAAAGTATGTCGGCGAGGTGGAGATGCCAGTCTTGCAACAGGAGATCGAAACTCTGCTACAGGCCAAGTGAGGCCCACACCCCCTCCTGCCCCGGAGATACACAATGCTGACCTTCCAGGGCCTCCCTGGTTCCTCAGCCGAATGCGTGCCACCCTCGGCCCCGTGCTCTCATCTGACCTTGAAAGGCCCTTATCATTTAGGATGTTCTCGGCTAGCAGGAGGCGTCGTGGTTTGTAGCGCTTGTGGATATGAAAACCAGGTTGGTAACCGGTTTTGCGGAATGTGTGGCACTCCGCTGCCTCACCGGCCGCTGACCACTCCAAGCGCACAGAGCACGGCCAGCCTTACGCGTCCGCTGGCGGAAAACGGTACGCCTCCCGAATCCCGGGCCTCTGCTGCGCCGCCCGCCCGCACCGGCCTCGAGGTTGAGACTGGCCCGCAACGCTCGAAGGCTGAGCCCTCGCAATTCAATTTGGTGCCAGAAATTCCATTGCACGAGTACGTTCAAAATTTTCGCTACGTGCCGCCCAGCGATCCACAAGAAATCACCATGCGATGCGAAACTCCAGTATTAGGGCCCGAGCCTCCCGCCTCTCCGAATGCCACCTCCGTCGTGCCCGTGGAGACGGCGACCGCCACCGCCGAAGCCGCGCCTCCTCCCTCCGCCGATGACGTGCGAGAGCGGCTGGGATTGGAAGTCGATGGCACGGCGGAGGAGCGAAGCGACCGCCCACGCTTTCTGGATTTCAACCAACCACCCGCATCGCGTAGACCAGCAGTCGCTGCGACGTCCATCTCCGGTCCATCGTTCCTGGGACTGAGCGATGCGCCGCAAGTGGAGGCCGCGACCGGTGACGACCTCGGCGTTGAAGAGCCGGCGCGAGGGAATTGGCGGATATGGCTGGTTGCAACCGTGGTCCTGATGTTCGGCTTCCTCGGAGCGCTGGAGTGGCGGGCACAAGTGCGCCAGACGAACAATGGCCTCGTCGAGGTCATCAGGACGAAGATGCGGAGCCTGACTCACGGCAAGCCGGCGGAGATCGCCAGCACCGAATCCGCGTCGCCCGCAACCTCTCCTGACTCCGCCTCCAAGCCCGAGATGCAGGTCGAGTCGCCGGCCAATCCGCAGAACCAAAATCCCCCCGCGAGCACCGCGACCTCTACCCAAGCGAAGGATGCAGTCACCGTTCCGCATACAAATGCGGCAACCACGCCACCCGCCGGTTCCGCGGCCGCCAAGCCTGCGCCGGTCGCCGGAAATCAGCCAGCCACCGGACAGTCCACTGCCAAGCCTCCGCAAAATGCGGCGCTAAATGCAGCCCAAACTCCTGCTGGGCAGAATGCGGCAGCGGCGAAAACCACCACCACAACCACCACCGTGGACAAATCGAAATTGATCGGGTCACAGCAGCCTGGCTCGACGGCCGCGCCCACGGCTGACAAGCCGAAGCCGTCACCGCGAACCGCGGACGAGGGCGAGGAAGTGGCCGCTAAGAAAGTATTTTCCGGCGCCGACGAAATGGCCAAGGCCAACAATGCCAGCGATTCGGCAGCCGAAGCCGCATGGTTGTGGAAGGCGACCGCCAAAGGCAATCCTGCTGCGCCCGTGCGCCTGGCCGACATGTACGTCAAAGGCGACGGCGTACCCCGCAGTTGCGAACAGGCGATGGTGCTGTTGAAGACCGCGGCCACAAAAGAAAACGCCCTGGCCCGCAACCGGCTGGCTTCGATGTATAGCTCGGGAATTTGCGTGCAACGCAACCGCGTAGAAGCCTATCGCTGGCTGAGTTCAGCGCTGGCTGCCAATCCTAACAGCGAATGGGCACAGCAGCACCGCGATCAACTTTGGCAGCAGATGACTCCGGAAGAGCGCGCCCTGGCGGAGAAGTATAGGTAGACCGCTGTAGACCGCTGTTCGCTGTTCGCTGTTCGCCATTCGCTTTTCGCTTTTCGCTCATACCCCCTCGCACGAGTGTTGGAGCCGTAAGGGGGTGTGTGGAAACTGTGCCGTCCCTCAAACACCCCAACAAGCGCAAAAGTGGCGCTCGTTGGGGAACCCCGGTTATGGCGCTGGATTTTGACCCATCAAGTTCAATGGCAAATCATAGGAGCTACGAGCGAACAGCGATTAGCGAAAAGCGAATGGCGAAGAGCGAAGAGCGAAGAGCGATAAGATCCCAGCTCCATCCCAAAGTCTTCGCGAGCAACTATAATGATCTCGGGGGTGAGGCATCGCGCTTCGCTCGTAGTTTTGAAACCACTTTTCGTTCCCTTGCATCAAGGCCAACTGGAGGAAAGATCAGCATGGCACACGAAGTTCCTGCGCTGCCCTACGACTACTCTGCCCTAGAACCTTACATTGACACGCAAACCATGCACCTGCACCACGACAAGCATCATGTTGCCTACGTAACCAACCTCAATACCGCGCTGGAGAAGGCTCCGGAGCTGCAAAAGTTGAGCGCCGAAGAATTGGTCAAGAGCCTGGCGAATGTGCCAGAAGCGATTCGTAACGCGGTGCGCAACAATGCTGGTGGGCACGTGAACCACTCCATGTTCTGGAAGATCATGGGCCCGAACGCCGGGGGAGAGCCCAGCGGCGCTATTGCGGAGGCCATCAAGAACACCTTCGGCGATTTCAACAGCTTTAAGGAAAAGTTTAACGATGCCGGCCTCAAGCAGTTCGGCAGCGGCTGGACATGGCTGGTGCGCGACCGTGGCGGCAAGCTGCTGGTTATGGCGACGCCCAATCAGGATAGCCCTCTCAGCCAGGACTTCTCTCCCATCATGGGCAACGACGTCTGGGAGCACGCCTATTACCTGAAGTACCAGAACCGCCGCGCCGACTACCTGAAGGAATGGTGGCACGTGGTGAACTGGGCCGAAGTCAACAAGCGCTTTCAGAACAGCCAGAAATAATGGCCCGTGAATTTCAGGCGGCGAAGGGTGCGCCGGTCGCACCCTCTTGTCGTCTGCGCGAGGATGGCCCCGCAGGAATGGTAACGGTGCAGAGTTTCCCTCCACCAGCGCCGGAACAACTTGAACCCGCTGGTGAATATTCAGGCAATTCATAATCGGCTTATTGTACGTAACCGCTCACGTATAGAGCAAGAAATGTCTTCACTTGACTTTCCTGACCGCTCACGTATAATAATTCCCATGGCGAGAAAGAGAAAAAATCCGTATGCTGTAGCCCTAGGGCGTAAGGGTGGTCGCAAAGGCGGCCCTGCGCGTGCGGCTAACATGACCCCGGAACAACGCAGTGAGAGCGCGAGAAATGCTGTCACGGCACGTTGGGCCAAGGAAAAAGCCACGAAGCCTGAGGTGTGAGGGGGGGCACGTTTTATGCCGGAAGAAAAAAAGAAATTTCCAATGCTTGGACGAGACGTAGATGTAGCGATTGTGCCGATCTTGAAGTCAAGCGAGGGGTTTAACGAGTACACCCTCGAAGACGGCTCAGTTCTTAAGGTCAAGAGCGTAGCAACTTCCATAATGAGAGTGGAAGGGCAATTTTTGCCGGATGGACGCCCGATCTATATGGTGTTCACTACGCCAGTGGTCAACGTCGAGCACTCCACAATAACGGCCCCCAGCAAGTAAACAGAGGTCGCCATGCCAGATCAGTTAACTCCAATTTATGAGGCTACCAATAAGGCTTTGCTGGGGAGCCTTCTGTATTCGATTCTCTTGGCATCTCCGCCTGTGGTGCAACCCGCGTCTGTCTCTGTGCTACAGCCTCGCCGAGATAAAATGAGCGAATACATTTTTGTGGCACCATCGTGGGAAAATTCATATTTCGACCAAGCGGCGGCGATTTCGGTTCTCAAGTTGACAGGCCGCAACGCCGGTGAGCAAATTAATCCCCAAGAGTTTAGGGACTTGGTCAAGGCTTGGAAGGCCGACAGACGTTCCAACTCATCATCAATGGCAATGGCGATGCACCCGGCTTATCAGAAAATCATCGGATTGGGAAAACCGGCTTTGCCATTAATACTTTCCGAGCTTCGTAGGGAATTAGATCATTGGTTCTGGGCTTTGGCGGCTATAGCGCATGAAAATCCAGTCCCTCCCGAGAGTCGTGGAAAAATGCAAGACATGGCTAAGGCGTGGCTTGATTGGGGTCACGAGAAGGGTTATGTCTAGGAGTTGGCCCACAAGTTTCACACTTAGTCGAGAGCCAACGTTCCAGCAGGATTTTCCAAATTTTAAGCCTCATCACTGCGACCCCAATAGCGTGAGCGCTGCAACTCCTACTTACAATTGCATCGCTTGGGCGGCATCGGACGCGATCCGATGGTGGGAGCCAGACCAATTTATGAATTGGTACTGGCCTGATGGCGTGGAGCGTGAATATACCCTCGATGCTTATGTTAAGGCGTATCGAACCATCGGCTATGAACCCTGTGAGAATGGTTTGTTGGAGAGAGGGGTAGAAAAAATCGCAATTTATGCCTTGAGCGGAGATCCGACGCACGCCGCCCGGCAGATGCCAAATGGTAGTTGGACGAGCAAATTTGGCAGAGCGGAAGATATCGATCACATTACGCTAGCGTGCCTAATCGGCCCCCAGTATGGAACCGTATGTACCTATATGAAGCGCGCGGCAAGGTCGGTCTAGTTTACTTGTTTTCCGTTGTGTCTTTGACGATGCGCGCGGCATTTTGGGCGAAATCCTAACATTTACACTTCTACTTCCTGAATTGTTCACAAAGATCGGCGAGATCGGCTTGGGAGTTGCATATTGCAGTATTCACAGATGCCAAGTTGGGACGTTTCTCGCACCATCCCTAAGTTTTCGCTTTGCCATACCGATAAGGCGGAAGCCGATTGACATTCCCGGTGGAAATCAAACTGCACCATTACCGTTACCGCAGGATCCATTGATTGACATTCGTCAGCGGGTTGCGGCAGAATTTTGCTCAACCTTGCGCCGACCCTCATCGGCGCTATCTCACCAGTACAGCAATTTTTAATTGACGGAAGCCATCATGAATACGACGGGGTCGAAGAATGTAGTAGAGATGGCAGCCGGGAATTGACACGATTTTGCATAAAAACACAGTGGAGGGCGAATGAAAAATTGGATGATGGCAATGATGGCGGCGGGACTCTTGGCTATGACGATCGGGAGCAATAGCTCTGCCGCCCAAAGCAAGAGTCATTCCAAGCAACAGCAGATCGCGCACGGCGAGTATTTGGTGGAGGCCATCGGCCAGTGCGGCGATTGTCATACTCCGATGAACGAGAAAGGGGAGTTCATCGAGGGCAAGTGGCTGCAAGGCAAGAAGCTTGATTTCGCACCGACAGTGCCGATGCCAGTCTGGGCCGACACCTCATCCAACATCGCTGGATTGCCCGGCTGGGACCACGAGAAAGCGGTCCAGTTTTTCATGACCGGACTGGCTCCCAATGGACAGCCGGCGCGTCCGCCCATGCCGCAGTACAAGATGAATCGTGCCGACGCCGAGGCCGTGGTCGCTTACCTGCAGTCGCTGAAATAACGTAGGGTGCTTCAGTCCAATTTCATAATTGTTTTACTCGCGCGGGTGCCCCATCCTTTCGCCTGCTTTTGGCGGAAGGGTGGGAGGCAGAAGCGGCGTGACGTTGCAGCGCGGCCATGCCAGCCCGAAGGGCGAAACTGACGAAACATCGCCGGCCAACGTTTGCCTGTGCCGACCCCTAAAGGGGCTCGGAAAATCAAGTCACCGGTTACCCACAGCTTCCGCTGTGGGCTAAGTAGTTTCGTCCCGTAGTGCGGGACTCACAGCTTCCCCCAGCAGCGCAATAAAACGGGGCGCTCTTCGCACCCCGCTCTCTGGCAACTGACAACTGGCTACTGCTCAGTCGTGTACACCGTCCATGAATGCCCGCAGCTTCCGCGAGCGCGAGGGATGACGCAGCTTGCGCAGGGCCTTCGCCTCAATTTGCCGGATGCGTTCGCGGGTGACCGCAAACGACTGGCCCACTTCTTCCAGCGTGTGCTCGGAGCCGTCCTCCAAGCCGAAGCGCATTTTGATCACCTTCTCCTCGCGGGGCGTGAGCGTGCGCAGCACCTGCGCCGTCTGCTCCTTGAGGTTGACGTTGATCACAGCTTCCGCCGGCGAAACTACGGCGCGGTCTTCGATGAAGTCGCCGAGATGCGAATCTTCTTCTTCGCCAATTGGCGTCTCCAGCGAGATCGGTTCCTGCGCGATCTTGAGCACCTTGCGCACCTTGGCCACCGGAATGTCCATGCGCTTGGCGATCTCTTCCGAGGTAGGCTCGCGGCCGAGTTCCTGCACCAGTTGTCGCGAAGTGCGGATCAGCTTGTTGATGGTCTCGATCATGTGTACCGGAATGCGGATGGTGCGCGCCTGGTCGGCGATGGCGCGAGTGATCGCTTGGCGAATCCACCACGTCGCATAGGTCGAGAATTTGTAGCCGCGGCGGTATTCGAACTTGTCCACCGCCTTCATCAGGCCGATGTTGCCCTCTTGAATCAGGTCGAGGAATTGCAAGCCGCGATTGGTGTACTTCTTGGCGATGGAGACCACCAGTCGCAGGTTGGCTTCGATCAGCTCGCGCTTGGCGTACTCGGCGTCCACGTCGCCCTGCACGATTTCGCGCTGGGTGCGCTTCAGCTCGGCGAAGTTGGCGCCGGCATCGTGCTCCATGCGCTCCAGGTCGGCGCGAATCTGCCGCACCTGTTTGCGCAGTTCTTTCTTGGCTTCCTCGGCGCGTGTCTGCTCGGCGCGCTTCTCGAAGTTCACCGCCTGCTTGTCGAGCCCGCGCATGCTGTCGACAGTCTTGTTGACCCGGTCGATCAGGCGCTTGCGCTCGTTGTTGGTGAAGCCCAGCCTGCGAATGACTTGCGATATTGCGACCTGCTCGCGCCCCAGCGCCCAACGGTAGCGGCGGTATTCCTTCGGCCGTTTCTTCTGCGGAATATCGGCCAGCCGTTCGATCAGCTGCACCGACTTCTTGTAGTGCTTGGCGAGCTCGTCAATCTTCCCGGTGATGTCGTTCAGGCGATTGAGGACCACCTCTTCCGTGATCTCCTCTTCGTCGAAGAGCACGATTTCCTTGATCGAGCGCACACCCCGCTTCAGGTCCTCGCCGATGGCCACGATTTCGCGAATCACGATCGGGGAGCGGGACAGCGCTTTCAGCACCCGCAACTGCCCGCGCTCGATGCGCTTGGCGATCTCGACTTCGCCTTCGCGAGTCAGCAGCGGGACCGTGCCCATCTCGCGCAGGTACATGCGCACCGGGTCGTTGGTTTTTTCCAGCGCGCCAGGGGTAAGGTCGAGTTCAACGTCCTCGCCCGCTTCCATCTCGGTATCGAACTTCTTGTCGAGAGAGCCGGGGAGCTTCGGACCTTCGAGTACATCAATCCCTTGCGTGCCGATGGTAGTCAGCAGGTCCTCAAGGTCATCGGGCGAATGCAAGTCGTGCGGGATAAGGTCGTTGACCTCGTTGTAAGTGAGGTAGCCCTTTTCTTTTCCCGCATCGATCAATTTTTTGATGTCGTCGAACTTATCTTCAAGAGCCAAAGCGGAGTTTCCTCTTAAATGGCGCCAGTTGCGGGGCGCTCTTCTTCCATGCATACAACGGCGGGAACGGTACTGCAGTACCGACATGCGTAGAAACTTATACAGTTTATCATAGGCCGGACCCGCCTCCTAAGCCTTATTTCGCGAATCGCAAAACTTCAGTAACCAACCGAACCGAACTTGGTCGCGCGACAATTCGGGCATCGGTTTCTCCTACTTCGATTAGATGTTGACAGCCGGGCGTTGGCTTCATCCTTTTGCATCAGCTACTTACGAGCCGATGCCATGCAAACGAATCCTGAATCCGCAACTGCGGCATTCCAGTCGCTTGAACCTGCGCATATGCACTGCCATTTTTCGACCGCCCATTTGGAGCGTGAAGTTCGGCATGGGTGGCCTCGGGCGGGCGAAGACGCTGGCGTGATGCTGCGAGGCCGCGCCGCAGGCCACTCCCATCAACACCTTATGACATTTCTTTTGCTTTTCTATGACAACTCCTAACTGCAGGCCGCCGTAGTCTGTGGCTCAATAGACCTCGGCGATGGCGATGTTGCACCGCCATTCGGCATGGGGTTGGGGAGGTCTTCATGAAAGCGCCGCTGCTTTGCACATTGCTGCTTCTGACGAGTCTGGGGTGCGGAGGTTATGGCTCGGGGATGGGGATGACACCGGCGCCGGTGCCGATGCTTTCGCCGCCGTCGGGAACCTATCCCACACCGCAGACCATAACCATTACCGACAGCCTGGGGGCAGCCACCATCTACTACAGCACCGATGGAAGCACGCCTACTCTTTCCTCGCCGATTTATCGCGGACCGTTCGTGATTACCCAAACGACGAAGGTGCAGGCGATTGCGGCGGCGGGAGGATATATGACGAGCGGAGTAGCCATCGCCAAACTATACCCTCCAGTAGTCGGGCAGGCCACCCACCGCCCGGCGGGACCGGTCAGGAGCGGACCTGCGCAAGGATGGAGTGCACGACGTTGAGAGTGTGCGGCGCGGCGAAGATTTCCTTAAGCTTCTCTTTGAATTCGCTCTCGGAGTTGAGCGAAATGGTGTTGTTCAGAGACTTCATAACCAAAGGGTAGAAGTTGACGCCGTGAGAGACGGTAAACAACTCGAACTTGTAGCTGAGCGTGGGAGCAACGATGTAGAAGTAGTGAAGAAATAGGTTGCCGATGGCTTGGGTGACGACTTCGCCCTTCACCAGTTGGCGGGTCTTCTCGCCCAGCAGTGCGGCCTGCTCCTTCAAGATCGTGACCGGCGTGGTCAGGTTGGAGTCGGCAATGTTTACCGGCCAAAGGTCGTTGGTGTCAGGCATGTAGGCCTCCTAAAAACAGTTGTCAGTGGCCAGTGGCCAGTTGTCAGTAAGAGCAACCAACGCTCCGGACGACAAAAACCCATCAGAAATTCAGTTCCAGCATCACCGGCAGATGGTCCGACGCCGTTTCTTTATCGGGCCGGCCGTCGGCCTGCAACAGCGAGTAACCGAGGATCGAAGTGGGAATGCGCACGTTCTCCGGCGCGAAGCCATTTAGCAGATCGGGCCGCAGCAACACCTGGTCGAACAGGTTCCAGTAATAGCAAAGATGCTCGCCACCCTCGAAGTAAAACGTACCACAGGCATCGCCATTGTCGCCGAGATGGTTCCACATGGGATTGTAGAAGAACTTGTATTTCTGGCGCTGCACGGTGCGCGTGTTGCGGGCCGCGACGCGCCGGCTCATGACGGCGTGCAGGCCGCCGGCTATGACCATGCCAGCCTCGAAGGGATGCATATTGAGGTCGCCCAGCAAAATGGTGCGCTGATGACCTTCGCTAACCTCGACCTCGTCGATAGCTTGCGCCAGGTGTACCGTCTCAATCATCTGACTCGGCTCGGAGAAGGTTATCTTGGCGGGAAGATGAGCGGCGGCGACCAGGATGCTCTGGCGCCCGGGCAGCGCGAGGCGGCGAATCGAGATGCGATGGCTTTCAAACAGCGGCGTGAGGAAACCCGAGTCGAAGCGGGTGAAGAAAAGCAGGTGGCCGCAATTGCCGGGAGCGTACTGGTAGTCGGGCGAGTCGGCGTTGAGTTCCTCCAGAAGCCGGGCCGGGGGCGTGGGACACTCGGCAAGGATGACCACGTCGGCATTCTCCTGACGGGCAAGGTTGCTGACGAAGCCGTGCAGGTCGCGCCGGTGTAGATTCCAGAAGAGGAACTTCGGCATAGGGGGAATGTAACAGTTTCGAGTTTCGCAAGGCCAGTTTCAAATTTCAAGTTTCAAGTGCCAATCCAGCCCTCTCTCATGAATTTGTCATCCCGAGCGGAGCGAAGCGGAGTCGAGGGACCTGCTTTTGGCCTAGGGCGGGGATTTTCGTTGGTAGATGCGAAATGCCCCACCCAAACACCATGTAACCGCTAGTCACACGGAGGGGTGATGTTGGGTGAGGCGTGGAGACCTGAGATTGCGCCATACTAGCCCGCAGGGCGACACAATCGTAGCCCAACACGTGAGTGCTGGGTCAGCGTTGTAAATGGATAAGAGTCCCGAAGGGACGGTACATGAGCCATACCTACACCTCAACCATGTTTCATGTTGTGTTCTCGACCAAGGAGCGCAAGCCAGATATCGCTGAACCCGCGAAATTATGGGCCTATCTCGCCGGCGTGGCTCGCAATCTGAATTACGAAGCGTTAGCGATTGGGGGAACACAAAACCACGTTCACCTATTCCTTCGGTTGCCATCCGACGTCTCTGTGTCTGAAGCCGTGCAGAAGCTGAAATCCAATTCGTCGCGTCGGCTTCGCGAAAACGGTTCCTGGATCGGATGGCAGGAAGGCTATGGCGCGTTCTCAGTGAGCGCGTCGAATGTAGATGCTGTGAGGCATTACATTCAGAACCAAGCGGAGCATCATCGGCGGCGTAGTTTCGAAGAAGAGTTTGTGGCCTTGTTGGACAAATCCGGCGTTGCGTTTGACCGGGCTGAGATTTTCGGATGAGGTGCCGTCCCTGAAGGGACTCGGGGCAATTACAACGCTTACCCAGCACTCACGTGCTGGGCTAGGATTGTGACGCCCTTCGGGCTGAGGAATGCCGGCTCCCACCCTTTCGCAAACAGCGGCGAAAGAGCCTGCCCCGAGCGCAGCCGGGGGGATGGGGCAGCCGCGGTCCTTATTTGTAGGAACAGAGGAACGGCGGTCCACCCGTACCAAATTTTGTGCGGCATTCGTGATCACAGGTCCGCGTGATGAAGGGATGATGCCAGAGCCCGCAGGGCGACATAATCGTAGCCCAGGACGTAAGTCCTGGGTTGACGTCATTAGCTGGGACGAGTCCGGTAGGACGGCACAGGAATCACGATCTTCCATGCCGTCGGGATTATGTTCAGTCGAAGTGTCGTCCCTGAAGGGACTCGGGGCAATTACAAACGCTTACCCAGGACGGAGCCTGCCCTGAGCGCAGTCGAAGGGTGCTGGGCTACGATTGTGACGCCCTTCGGGCTGAGGATTGACGGCTCCCATCCCTTCGCAAAAGCGGCGAAAGGATGGGCACCCACGGTTTTGTTTGTAGGTACGGAGAAAGGGTGGGCGACTCGTACCAATTTCATTCGGTATTGGTGATCACAGGTCTGTGTGATGAAGGGATGATGCCAGAGCCCGCAGGGCGAAACAATCGTAGCCCAGGACGTAAGTCCTGGGTGGGCGTTATTAGGTGGAACGAGTCCGGCAGGACGGCACACGGGTTCTGACGTTGTCGGCGTCGAGGTGCCGTCCCTGAAGGGACTCGGGTTCATTTACAACGCTTACCCAGCACTCACGTGCTGGGCTAGGATTGTGACGCCCTTCGGGCTGAGGATTGATGGCTCCCATCCCTTCGCAAAGGCGGGGAAAGGAGGGGGCACCCACAGTTTTGTTGCAGGTACAGAGAAAGGGTGGACCATCCGCCCTAGGGTTGAAGAGGTCACGTATTCGCCTGGCCGCCCGCCGCGCTCGCGTTAGGGGGCTTAAGTTTATCCGCCATTATTACTATTTTCGTACGCACCTCTGGTTCTTGCAGTCGAGCGCTCAAACTGTCTGCAACATTGTAAAGCGCGTTTAGCTTTCTCTGCAAATATCCGAATACAGTAGTGACACCCAGTAAGATTACAAACACTGCATGGAAGCCGGCCAGCCCTTTAAGCCAAGCGTTCTTTGGTAGGTCGGAAAATGCGAATGGGATAAAAATCGAATATACGACCGAGTCATACCACGTAAGTGTGACATGTGTGAGCCTTGCAATGCCACAGTACGCGACACTGAACAGCAAAGCTAGATACAGATATATGCCAACAAAGACAACTAGCCCGAGGAACATTGCCCACTGCGCCACCCGCTGGCGATTTCGCAACAAAGCGAGGGCAAGCTGAAGACCAACAAGCGGTGCAACCGTTTGATTTAGCGTCTCCGGAGGTGCGGATTCGTTTGCTGACAAGATTCCCGCAATCCAGGTCTCCGCCTTCGACTTGATGCGGTCTTCAAGTTGCGACAGCCAGTTTGTTGACAAAACAGCCACCCCAACGATTGCAACCAGAGCCCGTGCGATATGAAGCAGCACAACTGCCAATGCAATCGAAAGCAGTATGCGGCTGCTAGTCAATAGAAGAAGCAGGCACCAGAGGAGACTGAATCGTACAAATGGTGTGGTGATCAGCCGTCGGATTCGAGTTTTAACGTCCTCGCATTCTTGACCGACTCGAGAGGCTGGTTCTTCTGTTGAGTCGTTACTGGAGTAACGATAATGGCGGGTGAAGGCCACCCAGGAATGTTCTGTAGGTTCAACGGTTCAGCGTCATCGTCCGTGTCCAGGCGAGAGAAAGCTTTATTTAGTGCACGCAGGGATTTGTATGCACCTCGCCCAGTCCAATAGAGCAGAATGAACGGGAAAAAATATACATATACAACATCACTGCTGTCCGGTTAAGTTACAAGGTGCTGGCTGCAAGTATTAGCTGCGCAATAAGTTGAAGTCATTTCTGGCTTGCCGCGATTTGAATGCGAGGA